>ERZ1034691.112-NODE-112-length-62877-cov-68.070835_pt1 | contig 62877 bp, 60 predicted proteins | sample MGYA00520638_ERZ1034691 | MGnify/ENA primary metagenome ERZ1034691 (study PRJEB33766, sample SAMN09781763) | gut metagenome | biome: gut microbiome | host: Homo sapiens | place: Madagascar | study: EMG produced TPA metagenomics assembly of the PRJNA485056 data... | reverse complement strand
CCCAGAAAAGCATCGCCCACCGGGATACCGGCGCGCTTGCCGCTGCGGGTGACCATAGTGCCCACACCAACGGTCTCGGCGCCATCGAACAGCATAACGCCCAGCTGCTCGGGCTCTACGCTTTCCACCATACCCTTGGCACCGTTTTCAAAGGTGACGATCTCGCCGTACACAGCACGGTTCATGCCGTCAATGTGCACGATGCCATCGGCGGAGGAGATGACCACGCCGCCCTCTGCGGAGGTCTCGGCAGGCTTGTAATCCTCGATGCGGGTCTTGAGGGTAGCCAGCGAAGGCTTGCCCTCCATCATTTTATCCAGCTGATGACGGCCGGAATTGTCGAACACGCGGTCGCCCACCTGCAGGACATAGCCGGAAAGCAGGCTCTCGTCCACGGTGATGTTCAGGATGACTTCCGTGGCGTCATACAACTTTTTGATCTCCGACTTGATGCGGTCCAGATCTTTTTCACGGAGCTTATGGGCGCAGCGCAGGCTGGCCTTGACGATGCGGTTATCCGCAAAAAATTCACGACTGAATTCAGTTGCCATTGCCTGCACCTGCTTTCTGCAGCAGATCGTCCAGCAGCTGATCATCATCCTGGGCGGTCAAATTATGTTTCAAAAGCTTTTCGCACATGGAGCGTGCCAGTGCCGTAGCCTGTGCATCTGCTTCCCGCAGCTTGTTCTGGCGCTCGATCTCCACAGCAGCCTTACCGGCAGCCACGATCTCGTCGGCCTGCTTCTGCGCGTCGGCCAGTAGCTGCTGCTTTTCCATCTCGGCCTGCTTTTCGTAGGCTTCGCGGCGGGCTGCGGCTTCGTTGTCCACATTACGCAGCTTGTCCTGCGCGGTCGTAAGTGCTGCGGCGGCCTCGGTCTTGGAGGTCTGTGCCGCTGCAATGTCTGCCTCGATCATCTTCTGGCGCTGATCCAGCACGTTCTGGATGGGCTTGAACAAAAACTTGCGCAGCAGCACATACAGGATCAGGACATCCACCACGGTCCACAGCAGGTTCAAATCCAACTTCAGCATTCGTCCACGCCTCCGTTACTGGCCCAGGAACAGGATGATCAGCAGTGCAACGACGAAGCCGAAAATTGCGGTACCTTCTGCCAGAGCAGCGCCCAGCAGCAGGTTCGTCTGGATCTTACCGGAAGCCTCCGGCTGGCGGGAGATGGCCTCCGTTGCCTTACCCGTTGCAATACCAATGCCAATACCGCCGCCAATACCGGTCAGCGCTGCAATGCCAGCGCCCAGAGCTACCAAACCACTCATAGTTCTATCTCCTTTGTAGTTACAGTTTTAAATTTGTTGTTTATTCCTCGCCGCCGATGCTCTCTTTCATAAACAGTGCGGTCAGGAACACGAAAACATAGGTCTGGATCAGACCATCGAACAGGTCAAAATACAGGCTGAACACCGCCGGGACGAACACCGGCACCACCAGCTTGAGCAGTTCCATGATGACGAACGCGCCCAGCACGTTGCCGAACAGTCGCATACACAGACTGGTGGGGCGAATGGCAATCTCGAGGATGTTCATAGGGGTCATGATGGGGGTAGGGGCTGCAAGGCTCTTGAGAAAGCCTGCGCCGCCCCGGGCGCGAACGCCTGCATACTCGATAAGCACGATGCTCATCAGCGCCAGCGCAGCGGTCACATCCAGATCCTTTGTGGGGGGCTTTACGCCGAACACACCGATCACGTTGGAGCAGGCAATGTACAGCGCCACGGTCATCAGGTAGGGCACATAGCGGCTGCCCTCCTTGCCCAGCAACCCTTCAAAGAAGTTTTTGCCAAGGGAGTACAGCGCTTCCAGTGCTGCCTGACGCTTGCTGATGTGATCCACCTTCAGGTTGCGGGTAAGCAGGATGGAGCCCACCACCAGCAGCAGCATGATCACCCAGCTGATGACCACCGATTCCGGGATCTGCAGCGAGCCGACCTTGACATACTCCACAGTGAGCTCTTCCATCAGAGCCTGCGTCAATTTGTTCATTTGCTTTTCCTCCTTCCTGCAGGGATAGGGGTCTGCGGGCGGGAGCCGGGTGTGCGGCAGATCCCCGGCCGAGGATCTGCCGCGCACCTTTGCTCCGCGCCCCTTCACACCTTCTTATCGCGCGAAGAAAAGACTGTGTACCGTGAAAAAAGTAAGGAAGGCGCTGTCTGAATGCTGTCTGCGCCCTCCCCTTTCTTTGTCGGTTTCGTCTTTTTTCGTTGTGTATAATAGTACGATTGCACAAAATTGGCAAGGGTATTTGTGCACATTCTACATTTTACCCGGTAGCATTGCACCAGCAAAACAAAACTGTTGTACAGGGTGCACAATTGCAAGTTAAAAAAGCATATAATCCGTACAATTTTCTCGGATTTATCCAGTGCTTTACAGGCGTATTCTGCCGGTTTTGGGAAATATTTCCGCTAAAATAGCCATACCGTATAGCTTTTATATATCAGGTATATAAAAAACGTATAGGTATCTTCCCCGGTATGTTTGGGCAGCATCTTATGTATATTTCTTATACATATTTATTATAGAATCGCAGGCAAACCGCCTTACGCGGCCTGCTTTTCCCCACGGCGAAACACCAGCCGGAAGATGGCACGGGCAAGCGGGCCGCAGTACAGCATCTGCCAGCACAGCGCCATGGGCATATTGCAGCCCCAAGTATGTACCCACATCCCAAAGCTCGGCTCTTTGAACAGCAGCGTTGCGACCAGGCTCATCACCGGGCACATGATGCACACGATCATCAGCGAGATGGCGTAGGTGATGAACTGCGGGCGGTCTGTGGGGCGCATAAACAGGAATGCCAGCTTCGTGGCCAGCTTTTCCACCACAAAAAATTCCAGCACAAAGGCCACCGGCACCATGATCGGCATTTCGTGTAGAGCCATAACAAAAGTAGCATTGGTCACGCCGTTTGTGTTCAACGCCACATTGTAGACGATCATGCCATAGACCATGATAGCGGCCATGACAATGGTAAAGAAGATGCGTTCCGGTAAAGTTTTAGGCATTTTGATTGATTCTCCATTTCTTTTTTATGCAAATTTTTGCCGCAAAAAAGCCGCCCCGCGAAACTTTCATCTCGCGGGGCGGCGGCGACTACCATTCATTGACGCTATTTTAGCACAAATAGAACCGGCGCATAATACCTTGCGGGTACTTTCTCCCCTTTTGTGGAAAATCCTTCACGAACGACCCGGAACTTCTGGGCAATTTTTCCGCACCGCCGCAGGTTTTAACATTGCACAAAAACAAAATTTATTCTTTGTGCGGTCTGCCAATAGACAAATCGTGCTTCTTCCTGTATAATTAAGCCAGAAACCAGAGAAGTACAGCAGAAGCTCAAAAGAGAGTTACTCCCGCTGACTTTAAGAAGAAAGGAGCGAAGACCGATGGTTGATATGGAACCCGCACAGCAGGGACAGGCTGTCGGGGTTCGCTGAGAAGCAAAATAGAGGCTCACCACAAACGGGATGTTTCCCCCGTATAAAAACACAAAAACAGAGCCAGTCTTGAGCATCAAAAATGCGATAACACGACAACCTGTCGATTTAATTCTTCCCCAGAGCGTTCAGATAGATCCGCTGGAGATGATTCTTATGAAAGTATCAGTGATCCGGAGAACCTTATTTGAATAGCTGAAAAGGAGTTCTACCAATGTACTAGGTAAGACGTTTCCCTTGCAAATCTAACTCGAAAGAATGTGGTAATATGAAATTCATCCTCATGAACCGTTTGCCGCAGTCCAACAGTTGAGAAAAGGGTCAGTCCAATGTACAGTTGATTTTCATCCCCTTGCAAAGTACCTGAAATTCTGAAGAAACGTTTCTAAGGAGAGTTACCCTATGAAACCCGTATTTCGAAAATGAGGTCACCAAGGAGAAGAGGCTTATGACTCCGAAGAAGTAAGTATCCAGCCGGACGAGGGCTTGCAACCGCCTCGTCCGGCTGGTTTTCTTTTGTACTGTTTTCCCTATCAACTCACCCTCGATTTGTGCAAAATTTACGCAGGAAGGTTGAATGCCGTCCTTGTGTTTTCGCCCCCCTATGTTATAATATGGTAAAAGATGGGAGGTGCATTTTATGCAGCTGGCGTTTGGCTGGTACAACATTATTGAACTCTTGTTCTGCCTTGTGGCGCTATGGATGGGCATCCGCGACCTGCAAGGCAAAGACCCGCTAATCTACACCTTTTTCAATCAATATGACCGCGACCCGGAATACCGCGCCATGTGGCAGAAGAAAAACGGCGTGTGGGAGATCTTCAACGCAATGGTTCTTGCTTCTTCGCAGTTTCTGGGCGGCTTCCCTACCCTGAGCAACGGGGTACGCACCATTACAGTCATCGTTGATGTGATCTACCTGATTTTGTACGAGATCTGGGAGCACAGCGCGGATTGAGCCGCAGGGAGGCAAGTACAACTATATGAACCTTTCCACTTCAGACTGGCTGAACGCAGCACTGGGCATATTGTTTTTATACCGCGGCATCCGGGATCTTTACAATGGCACCGGCACCGGCTGGAGCAGCGAGGACGAAAAGAAGCACTTTCGCAAATTATTCGGCACAGCATCGACCATCGGCGGCGCGTTCCTGTTAGTCAATATTTTTCTTCCCAAGGTAGAGCCGCTGCACTCCATTTTGATGGTCGTGACGCTCGTGTTCTGCGTTGCGTTGCTGATCTCGCATCTGTGCTATACCCTGAGCAGGGACGACAAAAACAAAAAGTGAGGGGTTTCCATGGAAGTCATCTGCGCAATTTTAGTCGCGCTTTTTGGCATCGGGTTCGGCATTTTTATGGCGCTGCAGCCGGAGGATGCCATTGCCTTGCGTTCCCGTGGGCGGTATACGCAGGTGCCCGAACCTACGGAGGAGTACATCCGGCTAACCCGGTTGGAGGGCATCGTAGTTTCGGTACTCTGCGCCGTGCTTCTGGTGGTGCTGCTGTTCGCGCCCACGTAAGACTTTCCTGTTTCCTCTTGCGGATTTTTTCTCATCCTGTTACAATGAGAAAAAACGCAGGAGGTTTTTTGTTATGGTCAAGCACGTTATTCTCTGGCAGCTGAAGGACGAGCTGTCCGCCGAGGAAAAGGCCGCCGTCAAGGCTGGCATCAAAGAGGGGTTGGAAAGCCTTTCCGGCAAGATTCCGGGGCTTGTGGACATCCATGTCAACATTGATGCTCTCCCCTCTTCCAACGCCGACCTGATGCTGGACACCACCTTTGAGAGCGCCGAGGCGCTCAAGGGCTACTCCACCCACCCGGCGCATGTGGCAGTGGCAAACAGCAAGGTGCGTCCCTACTACAAAAATCGCGTCTGTCTGGACTACGAGGTGTAATACGGCACATCTGCGGACGCTCCGGGATGCCATTTTATGGAATGGACTTACGCAAAAAGGGTCATTGCACGGTTTGTGCAATGACCCTTTTACTATCAGGCGATGCTGAACTTACTGAACGAACTCCACGGTGTACTCAAAACCGTACTCTTCCTGCAGCTTCTTAACCTCGGGCTCGCAGTCCTCGATGAAGGTGGGAGCGTAAACAGAAGCGCCGTTGTGGGCCTTCTTGTAGTCCTCCACGATCTGCTGCAGCTTTGCCCAGCCCTCGTTGGCCTTGTTCTGGTCGATGCTGTCGGGGAAGTTGATGATGAACTCGCGGTGTTTGGGAATACGTGCCTTCATAATAGTGATCTCCTTATTCTTATCGTTTTCAATAAATCAGCTTTTTATTCAGAAGCGGAGCGCTTTGCCCCGCGACCTGCGGAAAAACGGTTACAGCCCGAACACCCGGCGGGCGTTTGCGGCGGTGGCGCGGAACACCTCTTCCGGCTCCAGTGCCTTGCGCTGGGCAATGTATGCACCCACATAGCGGATGAGGGAGCTGTCGCAGCGGGTGCCGCGCACCGGTTCCGGTGCCATGTAGGGGCAGTCGGTCTCCAGCACGATAGCGTCCAGCGGCAGGGCGTCGATGGCCTTGGCTGCGCGCTTGGCACCGTTGAAGGTGCAGGCACCGCCAAAGCCGATGTACAGCCCCTGTGCCGCCAGCTGCACGGCATCCTCAGCGCTGCCGGAATAGCAGTGCACGATGCCCTTGGGGCGGTACTTTTTGAGCAGCGCGTAGACATCTGCGTGCGCCTGCCGGTCGTGCACGATGATGGGTTTATCCAGTTCCAGCGCCAGCCGGATCTCGGCTTCAAACAGCGCCAGCTGGGCGTCCTTGGGCACTGGCCAGTGGTAATCCAGCCCGCACTCCCCTACCGCCACCACTTTGGGGTCGTTGTAGTATGGCATCAGCGCCCGCATCTCGGCGGTCCAGTCGCCGCCGTACACCGACACCGTGGGCGCAGGGCCGTCCTCGCCGCAATCGACAGCGGGCAGCAGGCTTTCTGGGTGGATGCCAATGGCTGCCACCACCCATGGGTAGCGGTGCGCCAGCTCCAGCACCCGGGGCGCATCCCCGGAGTGGGTGGCCTGCTCGCACACGCCTACCACGCCCTTGTCGGGCAGGCTGTCCAGCAGCGCAAAGCGGTCGGCATCAAAGGCGCGGGCACTGTAATGAGCGTGGGTGTCAAAAATAGGACCGGTCATACCTTCTCCTTTTGGGCAGGGGCTTTATTCACCAGCCAGATGCCCACGCACACGAACACCAGCGCCGCAAGATACTGCCAGCGGAACAGCGGCTCGCCGTTGAGCACAGCACTAAGCAGCACGTTGACCACCGGGTTGACGAAACCAAAGATAGCGATGCGGCTGACCGGGTTGTTTTTCATCAGCAGCGCCCACAAGATATAGCCTGCGCCGCAGATGAAGGCCAGATACAGCATGACCACCGCAGCCAGCGCACTTTGCACATGGAGACGGCCGCCCATAACAGTGCCCAGCACAAACAGTGCCAGCCCACCCACAAACAGATTCAGAAAGCAGACAGCAAAGCTGTCGGCCTTTTTGGTGACGGATTTGTTCCACGAGCCGGACAGAGTGAAGATAATGGTCGCTGCCATCATACAGAACACGCCCCAGCCGCTGCCGCCGCCGTGGTTGCCAATCGTACCGATAAGCACTCCGGCAAAACCCACAGCGCAGCCCAGCGTTTTTGCCGGGGTCATGCGGTCCGCATTGCCGTAGATAAAGTGGGCAAAGATGACGCCCAGAAAGCTCTGGGTGCTGTTTAGGATGCCGCCAAACGCGCCGGTGAGCATGGCCACGGCGATATAGTAGAATGCATACTGTGCCGTGGTCTGCCACAGACCCAGCGCACAGCACTCGGCTGCCACCCTGCCCCGGGGCAGGCGGGGTGCCTTTCCCTGCAGCAGGATGCTGCCCAGCAGCACCAACACGCTGCCCAGCATGAACCGCACCCCTGCGAAACAGAAGATGGAGGCGGTGTTGCCGGAGTCGATGGAAAACAGGCGGTAGCCCAGCTTGATGAACGGAAAGGCCGAGCCCCACAGGACATTGCAGAAGATAGCCAGCAGCACGGCACAAACCGGCGTGCCGAAGATCTTATCCAGCTTTGCCGCACGGACGGTTGTATTATCAGACATGATGCTCCTCACTTAGTGGATGCGGCTGCCCACGGGGGTATCGTCGCCGTAGAAGGCAATGGAGCAGCCGCCGTCGGCGGTATCGGCAGCAAAGATCATGCCCTCGCTGACGTACTTGCCCTTGAGCATGGGGCGGGGTGCCAGATTGCACACGATGCCCAGCTTTTTGCCGATGAGATCCTCCGGCTTGAACCACTTGGCAATGCCGGACAGGATGCAGCGCTCCCGCTCGCCGTCAAAAACGGTGAGGTGCAGCAGCTTCTTGCTCTCCTTCAGGTTCTCGCAGGCGCGCACCTCGGCCACGCGCAGCTCCACCTTGCAGAAGGTGTCAAAGTCGATCTCTTCCTCATGGGTGAAGTCCACGGCGCTCTCCTCTGCGGGGGCGGCAGCCTTCTTCTCGGCTTCCTCCTTGGCCTTGTTGGCAGCAGCGGCAGCGGCCTTGCGCTTCTCGTCCTCTTCCTTCAGGTGGGCGATCTCCTTGGCCACGTCAATGCGGGGGAACAGAGCCTCGCCCTTGTGCACGGTATAGGTCTGCTGTGCGCCATAGGTGGTCTTGGTCAGATCCAGTGCGGAAGCGTCCAGACCCAGCTGCTCCATCATCTTGGGAGCGGTGGTGGGCAGGTAGGCGTTCAGCAGGATGCCGCACACGCGCAGTGCCTCGCACAGGTGGTACAGCACGCTTTCCAGACGCTGCTTGTTGGCCTCGTCCTTGGCCAGTGCCCAGGGTGCGGTCTCGTCGATATACTTGTTGGCGCGCTGGATGACCGCAAAGATCTCCATCAGTGCCTGCGGAATGGTCAGGTCGTCCATGTCGGCGGTGACCTTGGCGGTCAGCTCGTTGACCATGGTCTCCAGCTCGGTGTCGATGGCCTCGGTACCGGCCACATTATGCACGGTGCCGCCGAAGTACTTTTCGCACATGGCCACGGTACGGCTGAGCAGGTTGCCCAAGTCGTTGGCCAGATCGCTGTTGATGCGGTTGATCAGTGCCTCGTTGGTGAACATACCATCGTTGCCAAAGGGAATCTCGCGCAGCAGGAAGTAGCGGATGGCGTCCACGCCGTAGCGGTCGCACAGGATAACGGGATCCACCACGTTACCCACAGACTTGGACATCTTGCCGCCGTTCATCAGCAGCCAGCCGTGGCCGAACACGCGCTTGGGCAGCGGCAGATCCAATGCCATCAGCATGGCAGGCCACAGGATGGTGTGGAAGCGCAAAATCTCCTTGCCCACCATGTGCAGGTCTGCCGGCCAGAACTTATCGTAGTCGTGGTAGGTATCGTTGCCATAGCCCAGTGCAGAGATATAGTTGCTCAGGGCGTCCACCCACACATACATGGTGTGCTTGGGGTCGAAGGGCACGGGGATGCCCCACTTGACCGAGGTACGGGACACGCAGGTGTCCTGCAGGCCCTGCTTGATGAAGGCGATCATCTCGTTCTTGCGGCTCTCGGGCTGGATGAACTGGGGGTTCTCCTCGTAGAGCTTCAGCAGGCGATCGGCGTACTTGCTGGTCTTGAAGAAGTAGGCCTCCTCGTGGGCATCGTAGACCTCGCGGCCGCAGTCGGGGCACTTGCCGTCCACCAGCTGGCTGTCGGTCCAGAAGCTCTCGCAGGGCTTGCAGTAGTGGCCGATGTACTCGCCCTTGTAGATATCGCCCTGCTCGTAGAGCTTGGTAAAGATCTTCTGGCAGGACTCCATGTGGTAGTCGTCGGTGGTGCGGATAAAGCGGTCGTAGCTGACGTCCAGCAGCTTCCACAGATCCTTGACGGTGGCCACGATCTTGTCCACATACTCTTTGGGGGTGACGCCGGCATCGGCAGCCTTATCCTGGATCTTCTGGCCGTGCTCATCGGTGCCGGTCAGGAACATGACGTCGTAGCCCTGCATCCGCTTGAAACGGGCCAGCGCATCGCAGGCCACGGTGGTGTAGCTGTGGCCGATGTGCAGCTTATCGCTGGGGTAGTAGATGGGGGTGGTGATATAAAATGTCTTGTGTTCGCTCATGGGGTTCTATCTTCCTTTCTTTTGGTTCTGCAGCTTCTCCTGCAAGCAAAAAGCGCTCCCGCCCTGCCGGGTATAACCGGACAAGGACGAGAGCGCTGAACCTTCGTGGTACCACCTTGCTTCGCTGCGCCCTTGCGGACGCAACCTTTAGCCGGCAAAAACCGGCCTTTGCGCGGTAACGGGCGCACCCCGTCGCAGGCTCATTGTTCACCTGCGCGGCTCCAAGACCATCTTCGGCGCCGCGCGGCCTGCCCGGTTCCATCCTTCGGGCTTTCTGTCAGGCGCAGACGGTGCGTACTCTTCTCTTCACAGCCAATTTGACACAATTTTCAGTGTTACCTTTATCATACGCAAAAAGTGCGGGTTTGTCAACAAAAAGATGCAGAATCACGCCACACAGAGCATCTGCCGCCCGCATTTTGGTGCGCGGGCAACATCTGCCGCAGCGCTCAACCTCAGACGGCGTAGCCCTTGCTCTTGATGACCTCCACGACCTGAGAGACATATTTCTGGCAGGTGTCGTGGTCGGGGGCTTCTACCATCACGCGCACAACAGGCTCCGTGCCGGACTCACGCACCAGAATACGACCGGTATCGCCCAATGCCTCGGCCACCGCCTTGACGGCCTCCTGCACTGCCGGGTCGTTCTGTGCGGCCTTTTTATCGGTCACACGGACATTCTCCAGAACCTGCGGATAGATCTTTAGAGGCTCAGCCAGCTTGCTCATAGGCATCTTCTTCGCCAGCATGACTTCCATCATCTTCAGGCTGGTCAGGATGCCATCACCGGTGCTGGCGTACTTGCTGAAGATAATATGACCGCTCTGCTCACCGCCGATACGGCAGCCATTCTTAGCCATGTACTCGTAGACGTACTTGTCGCCCACAGCAGTTTTAGCGTAGCCGATGCCCTGCTCGTCAAAAGCCTTGTACAGACCAAAGTTGGACATGACCGTGGTGACCACGGTGTTATTCATCAGTTCGCCGTGTTCCTTCATGTAGCAGCCATAGATGTACAGGATATGGTCGCCAGTGATAACATTGCCCTTTTCGTCTACGCACAGGCAGCGGTCAGCGTCGCCATCGAAGGCAAAACCGACATCCAGACCGTTCTCTACCACGAACTTTTGCAGACCCTCAATATGAGTAGAGCCAGCGTTGTTGTTGATGTTCAGGCCGTTCGGCTTGTTGTTGATGACATAGGTATCCGCACCCAGAGCGTCAAAAACAGACTTCGCGATATTCCAGCTTGCACCGTTGGCGCAGTCCAGACCAACCTTCACGCCCTTGAAGGAGTAGATGCCCAGGCTGATCAGGTAGCCCATGTAGCGGTTGCGGCCTGCCACATAGTCCACAGTGCGTCCGATGTGCTCACGGTGAGCAAAAGGCAGCTCCGGCCAATCCTTATCAAAGACATGGAGCTTGCCATCGATGTAGTCCTCCACCAGCAGCAGGGTCTCCTCGGGCATCTTCTCACCATAGCAGTCGATCAGCTTGATACCGTTATCATAGTACGGGTTGTGGCTGGCAGAGATCATGATGCCACAGTCGAAGTCATCTACGCGGGCGATATACGCCACAGACGGCGTAGTTGTGACGTGCAGCAGGTAGGCGTCTGCGCCGGAGGCGGTCAGACCTGCGACCAGACTGTACTCAAACATATAGGAGCTGCGGCGGGTGTCTTTGCCGATGACAATGCGTGCAGGCTCGTTGTTGCCATTGCGCTCGCGGAGCATATTGTAATACCAGCCCAAAAAGCGACCAACCTTGTAGGCATGGTCGGCAGTCAGATCAATACCAGCTTCACCACGGAAGCCATCGGTTCCAAAATACTTTCCCATTCTTGCTTACCTCGTTCCCAAAAGTGAACTTTCATTAGTGTATAAGTGTATATGCTTTCCCCCATTGCATAATGCTACCCGCAAAACAGCATTGTCATCCGCATAGTGCATCGGCTCCGGGACATTGTAAGTTCAGTATAGCACATTTCTTGGAGTAAATCATCCTTTCTTTGGATTTTCTCCCTGCTGGAAGATAAAAAACGCCCTTCCTCTCACGGAGACCCGCAAAAGGAAGGGCGTAGAACTCAATATCCTGTTGTCGTACCAATCACCACATGTTCGTACCAGCAAAGCCGGTACCAGCTGTTACTCAGCACGACACCTCAAGCACTTTTGAGCGTAGAGCTGTGATTAGCAGTTCTCAGCGAAGTACTTAATGGTACGGACCATCTGAGAGGTGTAGGAGTTCTCGTTGTCGTACCAAGACACGACCTGAACCTGATAGGTGTCGTCGTAGCTACGCTAAATTTTCACGATTTTTTTGTGATCGTTCATAATTTCGAAACAACAGTTACAGTACCACAGCATACCGTTGTCGTACCAAAACCGGCTTGTTCGTACCAAAATTATACCACGTTTCAGCGTCGTTTTCAAGGTTTTTCGCATTTTTGCGATTTATTCTTTTATACATTTTTTCGCATACGATTTTCATGGAGTATCGCGCACTCTTCGGAGCGTCCGGGGCCCGGGGCTGCCGCCGGGGCGTTCGCCCTGCCAAGATGCGCTCCTCAGGGTGGGTGGATGATAAGGAGATTGGATAATGGGTCGATTGGTGTATTGACGGACTGGCTTTGGCGATGGGTTGTCCTGATTTTTGAAGAATACTTTTGTAATAGTTGAAGTATTTTTGATTTGCAGATGATTTTGATTGTTTCTTATCGGGATCACCCCTTGGGCTTGTTCTGTTCTCCCCTGCTGTTCTTTTGCTGAAATTTCACCGGAAGTGATTTTGGGCTATGGAATAAAAAAACAGGTATATTATTGTTCGATACAAAACAATTATTCTATTATAAAAACCGCGTAGATGGGATTTTGTAACCACACCCACACGGTTTGAGGTCTGAAAAGTTTATTTCAGCTTTGCGAGGATCTCGTCTGCGCTTACACCGCTTGCCAACAGCTTTTTCAGCACGTCCTCCGCTTCAGCTTTCTTTGCGGATTCTGCTGCCTTAGTTTCAGCTTTGATCTTTTTGGCTTCGATTCTGGCGATTTCCTTGTCGATAGATTTCAGCTCTGCCTTCTTGGTTTTCAAGTCAGATTTCAGGGCATCGATGTTAGCTGTGATAGATGCGATTTCAGCGGCAGCGGCTTCCTTTGCGGACTGCTTTTCAGCGAGCTGTGCAGCAAAGTCAACGGTTGCTTTTACGGTCTTGGGCTTGTTCTTGCTACCTTTGGGACGGGGCATAGTGGTCAACCTCTTTTCTATGTTATAGTGTTTTAAGTATAACACTGTATAGCCAACTGCTCAACATGAAGAAGTATGTGATTATGAGAGCAGCATAGGAAACCGTGGTATTCTATATCCCCTAGTATATCACAAATCCCCAAACAAGTCAGCCTTGTACACGCCATTCTCCAGCATCTTCTTGAAGCTGTCTTTTACAGCTGCGACATCCTCGTGGTAGGTCATGCCATACCATGTGTCATTGGTCTTCAAAACCTTTACGGACATCTTGCCTTCACTCAGCAACTCACCAATAAAGATAGGGATTAAATATTCTGCTTTCAGAGGATTACCCGGCACTTCCTTCTCGAAGAACTCTTTAAAACCTTCTTCCAGCGTTGTAAGGAAATCAGGAGTCAATCCCCACATATTCATAGAAACTAGAGACTCCGTATCAACAGCCATGCCGTCAGCTTCCGCTCCATCCGTAGTCTTGATGATGTTCTTGGTCTCCACGACTTCCGTCAGCTTATTATCCTCATCCATCTTGCAGATACCACGAGTCACACCACCGTTATCAGACAGTGTATTCTTCAGTACAAAGCCAGCCATGCAAGATTTGCCGTCATTCACCAGATACTCGTGTACAGCCTTAAAGCCCTCCTTGCCATAGTAATCATCTGCATTGATCACAATGAACGGAGTCTCGATGACCTTCTTCGCTGCGAGCACAGCCTGACCAGTTCCCCACGGCTTTGTACGACCTTCTGGCAAATTTCCCGGTATGTCGTTAATATCTTGAAAAGTGTAATCTACAGTTACATCGTGTGAGGAGCAAATGGAGGCAATGCGATCACCGATAACCTCTTTGAACTCCTTCTCGATATCCTTACGGATGATAAAGACCACATGATTGAAACCGGCCTCAATCGCATCATGAATCGAATAGTCCATAATGATGTGCTTAGAGGCATCGACCGGCTCTAACTGCTTGATTCCTGTTCCAAATCGGCTACCGATTCCAGCCGCCATGATAAGTAATGTTGTTCTCATTTTTATCGTTCTCCCACCTCATTAATCGTTAGCTTTAATGCGTTGTAAATGTCTAAAATTCCTTCACGGTGGTTGTCGGGAAACGGATAATGAACAACGTTTTGCAGTTTCTCATTATTTCCAGCAAACATCATGGCTTCATTTTCTCGGTAAGGCAACGCACCAAATTCAATTAAAGATTTATCAAAACCACACACATTAATTATTTCATTAATAAAGCTTCTCACAGTAACAGGATTGCTGGAACAGATATTATATACTTCATATTTCTTATACTGTGACTCACTTAACGATATGATTACTCTGGCCACATCCTTAACATTTACAAAGTCTCTAACCTGCTCACCCAGTGTGGTCGCAACCTTTTTACCATTTAAACAACTAGCAATAATCGATGGTGCAAGCCTATTTGGCCCTTCGCCCTCACCAAATACACCAAACGGGCGTACAGTTATAAGCGGAACATCTTTCATTTTTGCATATGCAGTTACTAAACTTGTAGACGCAACTTTTGATATTGCATACAGTGACTCCGGTCTACAATCCATATCCTCCGTCAATCTACAGTTTCCATGATCGCCATATTCAAAGCAAGATCCAAAATTCACCAAAAGCTTACTTTTATTTTCTTTTGCAAACTCAACAAGTTTACAGCTCATCTTAATATTGACATCACATATTAAACCTATATTATCAAACCCAGGTCGAAGGCCAACTGTTGCGAGATGATAAATCACGTCATAAGGCCGATACTTTTCACCACTTCCAAGATTATCAATAATGTGAATTTTGTTTGATAAATTTACAAGTTTATTCCTACCTTTATCGTCACCAGCAACAATAAGCGCACTTACATCATAGTTTTCTTTCAGAAGCGCGCTTACAATTTGGATTCCAATAAAACCTGCTGCACCAGTAACTAATGCTCTCTTCATTTTAAACCCCTCACATACTCTGCTAATGTGGGCCAATTTTTATCCTTTTCAGTTGCGATCACCTTTTCAATTTTATATTCATTAAGAGGCCATGGAATTTTTAAATCCGGATCATCCCATCTAATTCCACCACAGGCACTAGGAATGTATTCGCCAGAACACTGATAGGAAAAAATAGTATTATTCTCCAATGATATGAAGCCATGTGCAAAACCTTCAGGGATAAATAAAACTTTATTATCTTCAGCTTTCAAAATCTCCGCATGGTATTGTCCAAACGTTTGCGAATGTTCTCTCAAATCCAAAGCCACATCATAAAGAACTCCAGAAATGACGTGAATCAATTTAGCTTGTGACTTTTCTGTTTGATAATGCAATCCCCTTAATGCACCCTTTTTTGAATATAAATCACTTGTTTCATTAAAGTCACAAGTGATTCCATTTTTCTGGAACATTTCTTTTTCATAGCATTTTTTATATAGTCCCCGCTGATCCGGATACATGTGCGGAGTAACAACAAGAACACCGTCGATTTCTGTTTTACGGAATTCAAATGGCATATAAATCAATCTCCCATAAACTCTGTGATTTCTCTATCCATCTCTGCCGCAACATCTCCTCCGCTCAGCCACACTTTGCTGAAATGACAGGTCATATCCATGCACTCTTCGATATGCCAGCGAGGTTTCCAGCCAAATATAGTTTTGACTTTGCTGCAATCCAATTTCAGGAAGTTTGCTTCATGCGGTGCATTTGCCTCGGCATGGTTCTCCCACTTTGCATCCGGTCCCCAGTATTTGCAGAACATATCTACCAATTTCCCAGTGGTCACACAGTCGCAATCGTCGGGACCAACATTGTAATATCCCTGATATTTCGGGTCTTCGTACTGCTTCTGGGCAATCATCAGGTAAACAGCCAAAGGCTCCAGCACATGCTGATATGGCCGAGTTGAATACGGATTGCGGACGCCAATCGTCTGCTTAGCTGCCATTGCACGGACACAATCCGGAATGATGCGGTCATTAGCAAAGTCACCGCCACCAATCACGTTACCAGCCCGTGCCGTCGAGACTGCCACCGTATTGTCTGTAAAGAAGCTATTTTTATAGCTGTGAGTCACCAGTTCTGAGCAGCTCTTACTGTTCGAATAGGGGTCAAAGCCATCCAAGGGTTCGTTCTCCCGATAGCCCCAGACCCATTCATTGTTATGGTAGACCTTATCCGTTGTAACGTTCAGAACGCTCTTCACGCAGTTAGACTGCCGAACGCACTCCAGAAGATTGACCGTTCCCATTACATTGGTTTCGTATGTATAATGCGGATCTTTATAACTATCGCGCACAATGGGCTGTGCCGCCAGATGCAGAACAATCTCCGGCTGTGCTTCATCAAAAGCGGCCTTCAGTGCGTCAAAATTACGGATATCCCCAATTACCGAATGGATATCATTTTCGATTCCAGCAATCTCAAACAGTGATGGAGCAGTGGGGGGATTCAGAGAGTAACCCGTTACCTCTGCTCCGAAATTTGCAAGAATCTTGCAGAGCCACGAGCCTTTAAAGCCCGTATGTCCAGTAACAAAGACACGCTTGCCCTTATAAAATTCAGGATCAAACTTTCCCTTCATCTTTAATCCTCCCACAGCTTCCAAGGCGCATTTTCGGATGCCCAGAGTTTTTCAAGCTGCTGCTTTTCACGTAAGGTATCCATGCACTGCCAGAAGCCTTTGTGAACATATCCTGCAAGTTGATTTTCTTTCACCAACTCACAAAGCGGTTCTTTTTCAAATACCGTGTCATCACCACCAATATAAGCAAAAAGCTTCGGTTCAAATACCATATAGCCAATATTAATTAAGTCGCCATCAAAATCAGATTTTTCTCGGAACGCTTTGATATTTCCGTCTGCCCCGATATCTACAACGCCTTTCGATTGACCAAAATTGTACATTGACATTGTACCAATTTTTCCGTGCGCCTTGTGGTATGCCAGCAGTTCAGGGATATTCACATCACTCACTGCATCACCGTATGTAACCATAAATGTTTCATCACCCACATAATCTTTAACACGTTTGATTCGACCGCCCGTCTGCGTATTCAAACCCGTATCCACAACGGTCACCTTCCAAGGCTCAGCGTGCTTGTTATGCACAATCATCTCATTGCCTTTTGTAAAATCAAATGTGATATCTGAAGTATGAATAAAATAGTCTGCAAACCATTCCTTGATCACATGCTGCTTATATCCAGCACAAATGATAAATTCATTTACCCCGTAGTAGGAGTACTCCTTCATGATATGCCAGAGAATAGGCTTTTCGCCAATTTCAATCATCGGTTTCGGTTTGAGATGCGACTCTTCGGAAATCCGGGTGCCAAAGCCTCCGGCTAATATAACTGCTTTCATTTTTATTCCTCCATTATAATAACTGTATACCGTTAATCCTAGTCAAACATGAAATTATTTTTCCATGTACTTTATGTGCCGTTTCAGTTAATCCATACTTTTTATATTTTTTGTAAATACGAAGATAATCAAGATTATCAACAGTAAGTTCAGGATTAAACTCTCCAAACGTTAAAACTTTTGTATCAATATTCTTTGAGTAGAAATATCGCCCGAATAATTTAAAATACCAGTTTTCAAATAGACCTGTTTTGGCCCAGTCTTCTTCAAATTTCCTATCTTCTGCAATAAACTCCTTGCATATTTCAGATGTGATGGAGATATTATTTCCTATCCTATAATATCCAAAAACATCTCTGCTCTTGTAATAACTATACCCCTTTACCGCCATCTGTATCGCCAAAAAAGCATCTCCACTGGCAGGATAATCGTCATTAAATCCACCTGAAAGAACCGCTGCAGACTTATTAAATATCATGCCGCAACTAGGTATTTCTGCCGCAGAGTACCCCGCATATGTAACAAAATATCTTTTTACTGGATAAAGTCGCAGCCTTTTTGTTTCTTTCAGTTCTGGAGATGTCGAAAAATTGATTCTCCTTCCTTGGATTAGTCCTATTTGGGGATGTTCTTTTAAATAAGGCAGCATTCTTTCTACTAAGTCATAATAATTTTGAACTAATAAATCATCATCATGGAGCATTGCCAGGTAGTTTGTTCTCGTAAGTTCTATACACCTATTAAAATTTCCAAGTTGTCCAAGCGATTTATTTGTAGTATAAAGAGCAACATTCTCTATTTTGGCATTTTCTATTAAATGGGCAAACTTTTTAATGTCGTCATCTGGCTTATTATCAGATATAATTATTTGAACCTTCAACGAATTTTTTCTTAGTTCCGCAACATTTCTTAATGTGTCCGGCAAAGTTCGACTTATTCCGTAAACAGGTATTGCCACTGTGAAATCCGCATCCTTCAACAGAGCTCCATACACCAGTTCCGACTTTACCCCCTTGGTTTTTTCAAAGTTATTTCCACATTCCCATACCGCACTCATTTCAATTTCCTCTTTACTAAATTCATTGCTGTCTTAGATATGTACAAAGCCGTATTATCTCTTAAGATAATTAAAATTGCAAAATAGCTTAGCACCCCTGTTACAATTTGAACAAGAAGTAAGCCTGCACCTGAAACGTATGCAACCTTTGTCAATAAACCAATTATCACCAGCATTAAAATTCCCGCAACACCTTTCTTATATGCTGATAAAGCGATGAATTTCCACGTAACATACATATCATCAAATCGAACGAAAAGTATTGTAATAACAAGTTCAGCTCCGATAGAGCCGACCACCGCGCCCTTCGCCCCAAAATGTGGAATAAGCAAAAGATTCAAGCAAAGGTTGACCACACTACCAGCAACCATATAAAAGGAAGCAATCTTTGTTTTTCCTACCGGCGTATAGTATTGTGAACCAATACAGTTACTGATACCTATAATAGCAACCAACGGCGACATAAGGTACAGCAACCCTACAACTGGTTCATAGCCATTTCCAAAGAATATCGGAACAAAACTCTTTGCAACACCTATAATTCCGAACATAGCCCCTATCGTAAAGAATAAAATAATTTCCATTGCAGTTTTAATCTTGCTTTTAGCTTCCTCTGTCCTATTTTCTGCAAACAAGTAAGAAAGCCTTGCGCCCATAACGCTATTCAAAGCCACAAAGGACGCTGTTTTTGCAATGTTTATAATCTTGGTAGCTTGCTCATAATACCCGTTCTGGTAGCTATCATTTGTTATAAGACCAATCAGTGTCTTGTCTAGCACAGTATAGATGGAGGTTGCAATCGTTGGAATAAAATAAATCAATATTTCTTTAAAATGATTCGTTATCTGCAGTGACTGGATATTCACCTCAACCAAAAATTTCGGCAAAAACATCCACATGGAAAGATTTCCAAGCATTAAAATCACTGCGTTCAGCAAAATGTATGCTACAAGATCCTCCCTTGTTTTCACAAAAGTAAATATTGCAGCAACACCTACAATCTTACATACTGCATTCCAAAATACAGTATATCCGACTCTTTCCTGGCCCGTATAAAACCACGAAATATCAAACATTGATGCAAACAGCATTGGTAAAAGTGCCAAAAAATACGGTCTGTATGCAGTTGAGCAAAAAACGATAACGGCCCATGCTACAATACAAATTGTCGATGTCAAAACCGTCAGCAACTCAATTTCCCAAAAAGTTTTTGAGTATAACTTTTTATCACTGCGACATCTTGCTATCTCACGTGTTCCATAGGTATTCGTTCCAAGTACAGCAAACATCGTAAAGTAGGAAACACATGACTGCGAATAGCTGTAAATACCGACACCATCCGCCCCCAAAACACGTGAGACATATGGCGCTGTAATTAAAGGTGTCGCAATAGCTAATATCTCATATAATAGCTTGTAGATAAAATTTCTTTTTATACTCGGTTTTGTGCTCATCCTAGCTCCTTTTCGCATCGATCCAGCACAGCGGCAATGACCTGATCCATATCGTAGTATTTATACTCGCCCAGACGGCCACCGAAAATCACTTTGCCCTCTGCATCTGCCAGTTTCTTATATTCAGAATACAAAGCGCCATTCTTGGCATCGTTCACGGGATAGTACGGCTCATCGCCGGGCTTCCACTCGGAGGAGTACTCGCGGCTGATGATTGTCTTGGGCAGGTCATTTCCGTTCTCATCCTTGCCGAACTCGAACCACTTGTGCTCGATGATGCGAGTCCACGGGGTCTCACGATCCGTGTAATTGACGGCAGCATTGCCCTGGAAGCTGGGTTTGTCCAGCAGCTCATTCTCAAACCGGACAGAACGGTATTCCAGTGTGCCCAACTTATAGTCAAAGTAGGCATCGATAGGGCCAGTATAAACTACCTTGTCTGCTAATGCGTCCAACTCGGACTTGTGTTCCAGATAGTCTGTATTCAGGCGCACTTCAATGCCATCCAGCAGATTGGCAATCAATTTGGTATATCCGCCAATGGGGATGCCCTGATACAGCGCGTTGAAGTAGTTATTATCGAAGGTCAGGCGCACTGGCAGACGCTTAATGATGAAAGCGGGCAGATCCTTGCAATCACGACCCCACTGCTTCTCGGTATAGCCCTTGATCAGTTTCTCATAAATGTCGCGACCAACAAGGGAGATGGCCTGTTCTTCCAGATTCTGCGGCTCATGGGTGATTTCCTTACGCTGCTCCTCAATCTTAGCTGCAGCCTCTTCCGGTGTCACAACGCCCCACATCTTGTTGAAGGTGTACATATTGAAGGGCAGTGAGTAGAGTTCACCCTTATAGTTAGCAACCGGCGAGTTCGTAAATCGGTTGAACTCTGCAAACTGCGTGATGTAATTCCAAACCTCTTTATTATTAGTATGGAAAATGTGAGCACCGTACTTGTGCACGTTGATGCCCTCGATATTTTCGGTATAGATGTTACCTGCAATGTTGGGGCGCTTATCTACAACGAGAACGCTCTTACCATGAGCCTTGGCCTCATGAGCAAAAATGGCACCATATAGACCGGAGCCAACTACTAAATAATCGTACATAGTAAAACAATCCTTTCATCTGTCATTGTTTAAAAAGTCTATTTATTAAGTATTAAAAATTATCGATTTATATGGAAAAACCTCTTCTGCACCACTTATATAATTTTGTGCAAACAGCACTCCCATTCCAATAATTATAATGCCAATCAATATCAATTTATTCTTTTTTCCTTTACCATACTTAAAAACCGCATTAGGCAAAAAAATAAACTGTGAAAAAGAAAATACTCGCGCAATTCGATATGCAGCTGGAAGAATTGAATCCAACCCACAAATACATAGAAGTAAGCACTGGTTGAGTTTTATAAAGTTCCATTCTCTCGTCCATTCTGTTTTTGAACATTTCATTTGAAGCTCTATAAACACCAAAACTGCCATAAAAATCAGATTGACTAAAACATATAATCCTCCTATTGTGCCTTCATTATATATTTGTAATTCCTCCGCATAGAAATACAATTGCAGCCTTGGAATAAAACTGGCAATCAGCGAAATTGCTCCCACAAAAACCTTTCTACCAATTAAAATAACCGTAACGGATCCCAACATATATATCCAAGCATCAAAGTTGATTATTAAAACTATTAGTATCAAAAAGAATGCCATCGATACCCGGTGAATTGAAACCGCAATAATCATCCAAAATATGAACATCTTTTCGTTTTTGTTAATCAACGCATGGATTGCTATTAAAATAATAGCTGCTGCTAATGATTGTCTTATGTTATTCAATGAAATAAAATAATTGTACGATAGATAAAACAGAATTATAGAAATCACATAATTGTATGCCATTTCAAACAGCTGAAAATAAACAGTTATCATAAATATAGAAGAAACTGTTGCAATCAGCCATTGACCGCTCTTTGTAAACGACGCAACAAATCTATTTAAAAGATAAAATCCGAATTCATAATAGCTTTGTCCACCATTTGCAATCACATTAAACTGTGGAATATATGTAAAAAAATAATCCGTTCCTATGCCATATCGTAACGCAGACAAAAGCAACGGTCCCAATACTGCTAAGAGAATCAACAAATCTCTATTCAAATTCTCAAGGTGCAGATATCTTTTTTTTCCTACTTGCCATCTCCGATGTGGGACAATTGCGCTAATAAGAACTGTGATTACTATGCAAAAAAAATAAATCATAGTTTAAGTTTACTCTCTATATATTATTCTTGAGTATCCGTCGGCTTCACTTGATTTGTTACTTATTATTATGACATTTCAGCGAAAGTTGCGTATAATATAAGATTTTTCGCTTTAGCGCCGTCAGCATTCTTTTTAGACAATTCCAATTTTCTTCGGTATTTATCACACCACACTCCATCACTCTATAATCATTGTATTCAAAATAGACATTTAAAAGTCGTTCGGAAAGAAATCCGTAAATTCTCTTTTGGTAGGCATTATATCCAGTTAAATCAACTTCTTTTTCCAGCTCAAATAATATATCAAAAAGCCATTTACAATAGTTATTAAACACATCTTTTTTTGCAATCATCATGTTGAAGAAGTGTATTTGATTCCCGTTCATTATTTTTTCATATGCGCTAAGATACTCTGGGTACTTTCTTTCAATAATCTCTTGTACCCTTATCAAATCTTTTTTAAATCCAGATATTTCGCAATAATCTTCTGTGAGTGTTTTATTTAATGTACAGCGGAATGGTAAAATCACATCATATTTTTTCAAAGATTGTTCGATGTCACTTACACTCAAAATTTTATTTCGGCTTAGGCGATTTGAGAAATACCGTCTATAGTGTACAAGTCCTTTGTATGAATCATCTGTATTTTTCCAAATCCAATACAAACCTGTTAATTCGCAATAATTTGCATTTTTTCTGGATATATTATCTCCAGTATTGTCTGCCAGGTATCCAAGTGACGCCTTACCCTCTGCTCCAACTTGAAGTGGAATGTAACCAGGTTGGTTTGGAACATCAAATTTTTTATGTGTTGCAATATAAATCAATGTGCTTCTCTCCTTTTTTATTGGTACAACTTCAAGAAATCGTTTACAGTATCCTGGATGCTAAAACCTTTTTTCTTTAATTCGCTATATGTATCATATCGATTATAGTTCGAATACATTTGAACTTTATTTACCCATTCTTGAATTCCATCTTGTGTTATTTTTAAAAACTCAACGGGTTCTGTAATTTTCGCTTCCCGCGTTATTTGATCTGAAAACAATACTGGTAGACCTGAGGCTTGTGCCTCAACGCCGACAATTGGAAGCCCCTCAAAATGCGATGGGAGTAAAAATATATCCATCGCTTGGAACAAATCATTTACTGCTGTACTCGTTCCATAAAATATAACAATATCATCAAGTTCCTTTTCATGTACAAGCGTCCGAATCCGGCTTTCGTCCGGTCCCTCTCCAATTAAAAGAAGCCGTACCGATTTGTCAATTGTTTTTATCGCCTCAACAATTTGAATCAAATAATCATGGTTTTTCTGATATGCAAACCTTCCAACATGTCCTAAGACAATATCGCTTGACAGCCCCAATTGAGCACGGATTTGGCTTCTTTTACCCGGATCATATTCAAATTTTTTAAGATCAATTCCGTTCTTTATAATTTGAATATTTTCTTTGTCCATATTGGGAAACATCCATTCGGCAGCCAAATCAGAACATGCAACAAAGTCTGTTCCAATGCCTTTTAAAAAAACACGGCAGAAATAATGAATAATTCTCTTTATAAATCGGTGGTTTCCATCAACACCTGCCGCATGAGAGTGAAGAATTACTTTTTTCGCACCTGCATTTTTTGCAGCCAATCCGGAAACCAGCAATTTGTTAGCAACGTCCGCATGAATATGGACACAATCGTATTTTCTTTCTTTGATTAGTTTTTTTAAGTTTTTATATGCGACAAATTGTTTTTTTATTTTGTTCTTTTTGTATCCAATGTAGTAGACTTTGCACCCATAATTAGAGAGCATCTCTACATTTTCTTTCTTTTCAAACTCTTCAATTGCTGCTATATCAATATGAAACGAACTGTCCTTGTTTTTAATAACATTCTTAACCAGTGAAAACACACCACCGGAGCATAAATCATCAACATTTACTTCCAGTACATTTATCATTAGCTATGTAGCATCCTTTCTAGCCTATTCTTTCGAGAAACATGATAAAAACCAATTCCTGCCTTTATTGCACCAAGGCAGTCAGCTTTCAAACTATCCCCGATATGCAGCATTCTCTTTTTATCCAGGTTACCTTCACGAGTTACAATTTCAAACAACTTTCCGGATATTTTATTGGCTCCATACGTATTTGAAACATATAATTTCTCTTCGCCTGATACTCCACACTTTTCCAGCATTTCTTGAATCACTGGTTTTGGAAGATACATATCAGAAATAATATAAACCCTTTTGCCTTGATTCAAAACATTATAAAAAATAGAAATCATTTCTTTTTTGGGCGTGCACGACTTAATTTCTTCCGCAACTTCTTGTTCTTTTAGAGCTATTGTTTTTCCTTTATATTTTCTTTCCAAGAGGTTGTAAATATCATCAAGTATAACTTCTCCATTTGGGGATAGGCATCTAGCTTCCGACTCCGCTTGAATTCGATCTCGCCTAAATTGTTCAGAGTAATTCTCTCCCAATACTTTTTTTCCGGCAATTTCAAATATATCTGATGGAACCTTAACATTTCTTTCAATAAGCGTATCAAAAACATCAAAGCTAATGACAGAATATCGCTCAATTATAAAATTCAATAATCTTTTTTTCATTTCCGTATAATTTCATAGATCAAATAATATGGAAGCGGCAATTTAAATGCTGATTTCATAAACCCGGTTTTCCAAGGACTATTACTCAAATCATGCGTAAATTCTCTTAATTTATATTTATAGAGTGGCTTTTGACAAGTAAAATACTCCTTTGTTCCATCTGCATTATATAAAAACTCAAATAATTTCACTTGCTTTATAGACGGTGCTTTTCCCATACGAACAAGTGGCATTGCCAGTTGCTTGCAATCAGCTAAAGAATAGTCTTGGCGCTCAGCCTCTTTTACAAAATCCAAAGCACCCTTTTGCCACTCTCTTATGTATTGAACTGCTTGTGGATTTTCGTCGTATTCATATGGCGCAAGATAGGGAATGATCTCACTTCCATTTTCTTTGTATCCATAAGTCGAACCCTCAAAACTTTGAAAAAGCTTTTCATATCCCCCCAAAAAACATAACACGCTCTTTCGTAGTTTTTGATTATTCTCATCATAAAGATATCCAAATGTTCTTCCCTTTAGAGGTACAGTCGGATTGATTCCGACATAGTATCCAGTAACTGTTGCTTGAATTTTTTTTGATCTGATAAACTGTTCCAAGTAGTACTGCATACTTCCATGCCAACCGATATCAACAATTGCACATCGGCCGCTGAATCCAATTTGTACCAAATATTTTTCAAGTAGATTCTCTTGAATGATAGAGTTGGAATCGATTTGCGGTTTTAGACTGTTGTAAATTTCTGCAAGTTTTTCATTTGTACCCAACTCGTTGAAGGCAAAATCCGTTTCCAACTTCATAGCAAACTCATTTGCTATTTTAATACGTTCTGTTTCAGAAAACCCATAATACTCCAAGAGCTTTCCAAATGAAATAAAGCGTTCCCATGATAAGTATTTCAGAGAACTTGCATAATCATTGCATTTGTTCAATAGTGCTTGTCGAATGCTTTTTCTGGAAAAGTATACATACTCACAGCTGATTTTTGACTGATTAATAAGATGAAAAGCTTTTTCCATCATATATCCATCTCTGGAAAAGAAAAAAACTTTTTTGAACTTTTCTTTTTCTAAGGAGTGATAAAGCCATTTTGTATATCCATATAAAAACGGGCCAAAACAATCAACTCCAAATTTATAATAATCAGTTACACCGATTTCGTTTACTTTATTGTTTTCCATTGGCTGTATTCCTATATCTATCACAATTGTCTTCGTCTGCGAGAATCAAACAATTTAAGAATGACAAACTTTCCGCTTTATAAACTTTGTCCCCTTAATAATCCAGTTTTGCTTTTCCATAAATTCGACTGGAATTTCGATATACTTCAAATGATTGGTTTCTAACCACACATCTAGCAAACGTTCGCTGACAAAACCAAATACCCGCGCATCATATGCGTTATAGTTGCTAATATCCAAGCGATTCTCCAGTTCAAAAAGCACATCAAATAACCATTGGCAATATTGATCTGCCAGTTCTCGTTTCATAATAAACATATTAAAACGATGTCCGACTGTTTTCTTCATGCTTTCATCAAACGCCTGAACATAAGTAGGATATTTTTCTTCTAGAATGGAGCGCGTCTCGTCAAGATCTTCCGGGTGATGCGCATGTACGTACTGGCTATAATTTGTTTCAATATAGTAATTGCGCGGTTTCGGCAAGACGATATCCGCTTTAGCTAAAAGCATCTCGCATTCTATTTGATTCAGTACTTTATCTTGCTTTGAACCATGTTTGCGTGGTGCCATAAAGTGACGTCTATAGTGGGCCATTCCCAAATACTCCGCACTGAGATTTTTCCAAGCCCAATACAATCCGGTCAATTCGCAATAATTGGTGTTTTTTCTGCTGATATTTTCACCTGTATCATCCGGTTGATACCCAATATCTTCCTTCCCAGCATGTCCAACATGAACCGGAAGATACATATCATCACTGGGCATCCAATACTTTTTATGCGTGGCTACAATTATTTTAATGTCATTCATTGCAATTTTATCCTCATATACTGTCAACCTATTTCTTTTTTACAGACTTCAAGCTAATCCCTGAAAATTTATTGTGCACCATCTTTTTTTATAACAGAAACAACTGTTTTAAATAATATTTTGATATCCAGCCACAGCGAAGCGTTTCGAACGTAATACATTTCCATTTTCTGCCGTTCGCCACTTTGATAGGTCGCATTATTTCGCGCATAGGCTTGCCAATACCCGGTAACACCCGGCTTTACAGCCAGCAGCACATCGTGGGTGTCTTCATAATAGGTCTGAATTTCCGACTCAATCAGCGGCCGCGGCCCAACAAGGCTCATATCATTGCAAAGTACATTGAAAAGCTGCGGCAATTCGTCCAGACTGGTTTTCCTCAAAAAGTTTCCGATCTTAGTTATGCGAGGGTCGTTTTCGATTTTGAATTCTGTGTAATACTGCTTAGCCTGCTCCGGCGTAAGCAGGCCAATCATTTTATCGGCATTCATGTACATACTGCGGAATTTCCACATCTTAAAAGGCTTTCCGTTTTTACCGATTCGGACATGACCGTAGAACACCTTTCCCGGGTCATCCACATAAACCAAAATTGCTGCGATCAGCATGATGGGTGATAAAATGATTAAAGCGGCAGCAGAGGCCACAATATCAAACGCCCTTTTCACAAACGCATAGCATCGCCGTTTTACACTTGGTGATTCTTGCAAACAATAGTTCATAGAATTGGTTACAGTTGTTTTGTTTCCTACAGTCATTCAATATCTCCTCACTCGATCATACCGTTTGCGCGGTTTCCTTTTCGCAATTCGCCACAAGCTGAATCGCTCCCCCCATAACGCATAAGCCGTTGCTTCTTTTTTCGTTTAACTTTTTCAACCTGCTTTTGCCGTAATTGTTTCGGCTTGTGCTGCCTGCTTAGACGGGTGCTTAGGGTTACTTTTCCCCCACCGCATCCCGATTTCATCCAGCTTTGCAATCCGCTCCTCTGTCAAAACAGCGCCGCTTTTTTCAGGATTCTGGCGGGTATACCGCTGCCGTTTGACCCAATTTCCGAGGTTGTAACCGCCCGGTGACACATATTCTGCTGGGACGTTCAGGTCGCCGTGGGCATCAAAATAGCGCTTTGCCTCCTGATACCCCTCGTTCCACTTGCGGTCATTGCGATTGCCCCAGTACATCCCGATCCGGCTGAGCCGCTCGACCTGTTCCTCCGTCAGCTTTCCTTTCGGGTACGCCCATTGCTGGCTTTCGACCCATTGTCCCAGCCGCTCGCCAGCCGCTGTCACATAGGAACGTGGGATATTCAGGTTACCGTTTTCCTCATAATAAGCCGCAGCCAGCGCATAAGCCTTTTCCCACTTGGCATCGAAAATGTTCCACACCATGCCGATCTCATCAAGCTGTGCGATGCGTTCTTCCTTCAGGCGGCCGTTCAGCTTTTGCTGCCGGGTCTTGATGATCCACTGTCCTAAGGGATAGCCGTCCGGGTCCACATACTTTCCGGGCACCATCAGGTTTCCGTAGGTGTCGTGGTATTTCTTTGCGACCTCAAATCCGTGCTGCCACGCAATTTCCTTCCGGTTGCCCCAGACCATGCCGATGCTGTCCAGCCGTTGAATCTGTTGTTCGGTCAGGATGCCTTGAATTTGTCCCTCGCGCACACGACGCTGAGTGACCAGCCACACGCCAAGGCTCAGACCGCCGGGCGTGGTATACAGTTTCGGGACATTCAGGTTGCCGTGTTCCGCATAGTAGATGCTTGCCTCGGAGAAGTAGTGCTCCCAACCGGACGAAAGGCTCGCCTGCAGCTGCTCGAACAGCACCCGGCAGTCATGCACCTGCTCGATGACCTCGAATCGCTCGGTGACGATCCTATCGCCCTCACCGTTGGCATAGAGCCGGTGGACCGCCTCCTGCATCTCGCCTTGCAAACCGGAAATACTGGTCAAGCCCTCGAAATTGTTGACAACATCTAGGATAAGCGGCGTTGTATTATCCCCAGCGGTCAGGGCACGCCCTATCTGCTGCTTGTAGATAATGGGCGAAATCGTTGGACGGAACAGGATGACCCCGGAAATGCCCTCCACATGGACGCCCTCGTTGAGCATGTCGATGCAGAACAGCAGCTTCAGACGGTCGCTTGTGTCCGTTTTGAAGTCCGCAAACGCCTTGTCCGTATTCGGGTCATCCGAGTAGGCTTCGTACACCACCACATCTGGGTTGACCCCGGCGAACCACTCCGGCACATGGGATACCATCTCGTCCATGTGCTCCTTGTTGGCGCAGAACACAATGTACTTGCCAGATTTGTTTGTGATATGATGGGCAAAGACCCTGTCCAGACCGTCCGCCTGCTCCAGTGCCCGGCGCAGCGCATCCAGATATTTTTGGTTGGCGTCCTGAATGCCCGGTGTCCGCAGGTTGTCTACCCGAGCCTGATACTTTGCAAGCGCTTTCTGGTACTGGTAAACGGTGGTCACATATTTCGGGGCAGGCAAAATGCCCCTGACGACTGCTTCGCCAAGGGTCATGTCGCTCGCCGTATGCCCATCAAAGAGCTCTTCGGCCATGTCACGGTTATTATCCAGATACCGGACGTTTGTTGCCGTCAGCCCCAGAAGCTTTGCGTCCGGGCATAACTTTAATAAAGCCACCGTGCTTTCGCCCCAACATTCCGCACCGGCACGGTGGAATTCATCGAGTATAATATAGGCAGGCTTCTGCGCTGCTATTTCGTCCAGCTGCGCCTGCGTGCAGCACATCAGTTTGGCATAGGTATAAAAGTGAACATTTACCAACGGAAAATCCGGGTCGTTCCTTTTCAGGCTTTCCAGCTGGGTTTTGAAGATATATTCACTGGGAGAAAGCCAGATCACGACCTTCTCCGGGTTGTCCTCAATCAGCTTGAACGCAATGTAGCTCTTTCCGGTGCCGGTGGGATGAACAATGGCAGCCTTGCCATACTGCTCCATCATCCGGACTGCCGCATGATATGCTTTCTCGTTGTGCTCAAACAGACGCAATGCCACCTTGTTCACCCCTTCCCGCATAAAGGGGTATCCTCCACAGTGATAATGAAAGACAGGGTCTAAAATCGAGCGTTACTCCATTGGATTTAACGATTTCCTGCCCCTCACGGACACCTGATGGGAGAATATCCGGTTCATCTCCCGGCGCTTTCGGGTCAAATCAGAGTGCACATAACGCTGCAAGGTGATGTTGGCATTGGCGTGGCCTAACAATTCGCTGAGGGTCTTTACATCGCACCCCGCCTGTAGACAGGTCGTTGCAAAGGTGTGGCGCAGCGCGTGCGGACGTACTTGACGGACGGTTGCCTGTTTCAGATACGCCTTGATGCTTTTCCGGTAGCAGCGGGGTTCTGTGGGTTTGGATTCGTTACCAGATAGAAACCATGTAGAATTACTGGTGTTTCCACGCAGCTTTTTCAGCATAATAAGCAGCTGTTTCGGGATAGGAATTTCACGGCGGGAGGTGCGGGTTTTCGGCGTCTGGATGACCACCTTTGTATGACCGTTTCCACAGGAAATTCGGCAGACCGTCCGATTGATTTTCAGTGTTCCAAGTTTCAGGTCAAAATCACCCCATTGCAGACCGCAGATCTCACCAATACGCAGACCTAATTCAATCCCCAATAACAGCCCTATCTTGCGCGCCGTTGGATTCTCCCGCACATACTGATAAAGCCGCTGCTGTTCCGCCGGGGAAAGGGGGACGGGTGTTTTATCAATAACTTTTGGCAGCGCTACTTCCAGTTCCATCGGACGGATCAGGCGTAAATGTGCGGCATATTTGCAGATGCGGCGCAACATCGAGAGGCATTCCTGGGCAGAGGAGTTTCCCAGCGGCTTGTGCGTGGCATCTGTAGGCGCAATGATCTGCTGCATGGCCTGTTCCAGAAAGCTTTCCTCGAGGGACGCAACAGACACTTTGCTCAAAACCGGAAGAAGATACTTGTGCAGCGTGTACGAATAATGCACATAGGTGGATTCTTTTACGGCATTCCGCTGGGAGCGCAGCCATACCTCAGCCAATGCCTCAAAAGTCAGGTCGGTTCTTTTCAGATTGTAGAACCCCGCCTCAGCTTTCTTTTGGACCAGCACACGTTTGACCTCTGCGTAGACCGTGCCATAGACGTAGCCCCACTGGATTTTCCCCTCCGGTGTACGCGCTTTGATGTAGCGGCCTTCCCACCGGCCATCCTTGCGTTTGTGAATGTTTTCTCCCCGTCGTGCCATTTCTGTTTCCTCCTGCGTCTTGGACACCCTTCTGACCACTTATTCTGTCCACCTTCGTTTTTTGCTGGATTTTTCATGCAGAACTGGGCAATGTGCAAAAAACTTTCAGCTTCTGCGAGGTTTTTTCTAAGGTCAGGTGGGATGCATTTGTAAGGATTTCTATTGATTCCCAGATATAACCATGATAAAATAAGAGAAGAATTCAAACAACGATGTCGAAAGATCGGTATCCTCCATTATCACTGTGGAGGATACTTTTTTGTTTTTAGATGTCATTTTCTTGACGCAAAAAGGCCCCTGCCGATCACATTTCTGTGAAAGGCAGAGGCCTTCTGCTGCTAGATTTCAATCAGGTCTGGGGAGATGAAACAACTATCTCATTCTACCGGGTCAGTGTCCCTTTCCGGATTTTTAACTACCCCCAGAGTGCCTGATGCGGCGTTTTCCTGCTCCATTCGAAGGCGCACCGCCTCCATGATGTATTCGGTCAAACTTTGCCCCGCTTTTTGGGCTGCTACCTGAACAGCCTCTTTGTTGGGAAAGGCATCCATCCGAACGTCAAGAACAATCCGCTGGTATGTTTTATCGTTAAATTTCCGTTTGCTGGCTGTGCTTGTTTTTCCGCCCATCCTCGTACCAACTTTCTTTTGACTTTTATAGGTATTATAACACACATCCGTCATTTGTCTATCTCGTACGAGTATGCATTTTGCACAGATATTTGTACTTTTCTTTGGTGAATATTCCGTCTTGCGTACTCGTACGAGACGCTGTATACTCATGCCATCGGGAACACCGGTTCTCACATCCGACCATTCACCAACGATTTGAAGAGAGGTACACACATGAGTATCAACGTTTTACTGACCCTTGTCGAGCAGTACAAAGAGGCCGCCCAACTGATCGAGGCTGCACAGGCTGAACAGGAACAGCTGAAGATCCAGATCCGCGGGGCACTGGCTGAGCGCTCCACTAACTATCTGGAAGTAGGCTGCCACAAAGTCCGCCTGTCCGATTTCTCCAGCACTCGACTGGACAGCAAAGCCATCAAGGCCGTAGCGCCCGACCTGTACGACCAGTACAGCAAAACGGTCACCGGTACCCGCCTGAGCATCACCTGAAAAAGAAAAGCCCTTGCAAATGCCGCCTAGGAAACTGCATTTACAAGAGCCAGTAAAGACCGCTGGGGAGCGGTTCAGATTACAAGCCTATTATAGCCGCTCCCCTCTTTTTTGTAAAGAGAATAGGAGTTCATAAGATGAAACAGACTGTCAAAACCTCCCGCGCTGCTGGTCAGCTGGAAAAGATGTTCCGCGAGCTCAACAAGCACTACTTTGCAGGCAAGCTGCCCGAGCCCATCATCAGCCTGAAAAAGACCCCGTCCGCCTATGGTCATATCACCTGTTCGAAGGTCTGGCAGGCAGGCGGCGAGAACAAGTACGAGATCAATATTTCATCGGCTACCCTTGACCGTCCCATCGAGGAGACCGCATCCACCCTGCTGCATGAGATGGTGCACGAGTACTGCATGGAGACCGGCATCAAGGACACCAGCAACAACGAGGTCTACCACAACCGGCGCTTTAAGGAGCAGGCCGAGGCACACGGCTTGACCGTCGACCACCACGAGAAATACGGCTGGACCATCACAAGCCCATCCGAGGAGCTGTTGGACTTTATCATCTTCCAAGGCTGGCAGGATATCCAGATGGGCGAGCGGCTGGCATGGTCGGATATGGCAGGCACCGGAGCAGGCAGCAAGGCACCCGGCAGCAGTCAGACCGGAGCGCCGAAACCTCCTAAAGCAAAGAGCAGCACCCGGCGGTGGGTGTGCCCCAAGTGCGGAACCATCATCCGGAGCACCAAGGAAGTGCGGGTCATCTGTGCAGACTGCATGGAGCTGTTCGTAAAGGCTGACTAAATCATGGCAGGACAGAGAGCGAGGGCACGAGTGAGAGTAGTGCTGGTTTTAAAAGTGCACTCGTAAAGACAGAGATCCGCCGGGCTGTGAGAGGACGCCCATTATTTAAAGGAGAGCAGCTATGACCATTATATCAGAACGTTTGCAGCATCTGCGCCTGACGCACGGCTATACCCAGACCGACCTTGCCCGAACTATGGGTGTGACCCGCCGGGCAGTCTACGCATGGGAGCACGACAAATGCCCCGAGATCCCCCATCTGATCCAGCTCGCCAAATTCTATCAGGTGTCGACCGATTATCTGTTAGGGCAGACGGAGTGAGGTGCGCCCCGCCACCGGAGGCCTTACCGGATACTTTTTGCCTGTGGCAACACGACCTTTTTAAAAGCGTACTCGTAAGACCGTTTTATCGGACGCATCGTTCGGTAGACTTCAGGTACAGCAAAGCAATCACACTTCAAAATATCAGGAGGAGTAATATCATGAGTGGAGCTATTTCGTTTTTCCTTGGGTTGTTTGGTCTGGGTGCAGCCGGAGCGGTCAACGCCGGGCAGAACATCAGTCAGTCAAAGAAACAGGCCGAACTTGATCAGATCTACGCCGCACGAGCTGCCGATCGGTCAGACGCAGATCTTCGCCAGATGCATGAGCGGGTGCGCAAGGAGTGGTGGAGCATCCCTGACTGCCATCCGAACTGTCTTGGAAAGTGGCCGAGTGCTTATTCCGACCATATGGGGCCATACTATCAGACTAAGTTTTGGTTCCGCGACCATCTGAACGCCAAAGGCATCCCGTATGACGACGCTATCCTGGACGAAGTCTGCGGCGTAAACTATGAGAAGCTGATGAACAAGATGCTAGACGATGCTGTTCATGGCAGAAGACGGCGCAGATGGTTCTAACAAGAATTCAGTTCATTGATCAATTGAAATCGTATCATGTTCCATCAGGAGGAGGAGCTTATGGCCGAAAATAAAATCTTGGTGCAAATTATCGATCATGAGAACGGAAATTCCGTGCTGGGACAAGACTACTTTGCATCAAGAGAAAAAGCAGAGGAATTCAAGCGGATCTCAGACCGCGCGTATGGCAAGCTTCTGGGTGAAGGTCAAACCAGAATCACCACTGAAATCATTGAGCGCTGACACCAACCACCGTTTCCTATAGTATCCCCTACAGTAATAGAGCTCTGCCGCTCAGACATGAGTAGCAGGGCTCTTTTTTACGCGGTATTCGGTCAAGAAGTGAACTTAAAGAGCGGCGTTTAATATCAGGCAGCAAACATCCCCGGCGGATTTTCGGCTTGATTATCGTTTTCACCACTTTTGAGCATTATCTTTTTGCGTCGTGATTTGCAACCCTTGGAGAGCATGGAGGTCAGAGCGCAATTTTACGCCCACCTACTTTGGACTACAGGTAACATTCTGAGCATCTATCTATGGAGGTCTCATACGGCGATTCCATCAGCGCAACAAGGAATATCTTGACGCATTGAGCTCCGTAACCAAATTGGTTACTCAGGTCAGAAAGCACATACAGACCGTCTCGATTCGCTTTCAACCGTCCTCAAAATGAGGACACTTGAGGGGAATAGAGCGGTAGCGTATGATGTCATCTGTTACAGCTTGCATGGTGTCATGGAAATTCCTTGCCACCGCTCCCATCCCAAAACCAACGCCCTTATAGACTGTATATATCATAAGCCAAGCACCCTCCTGCCGCGCTCCTATCCCCTATCACACCCCCCGCTGGTGTACGCCACTGCCGCACACTTGCGACATATTTTGACACTTTGTGACGTATTTGGACATTTTTCGCCAGTTTTGGCATATTTTGCGTTACATTTATTTTGAACAGGATGGAACAGAATACGGCCAACCGCCCTATCCTTTCCAAATATATGTAATGGGGATGATGTCAAAATGGTTACTTCCGATTTATCCGCCCGTATCAATGATGTACTGCGCTATGTCGGGATCACCCGCAACATGAAAGCCTACATTATTCTATCACAAGCCTTGACACTGATTGCCGAGGATGAAGACCGCCTGCGAGCTGTGAAAAAAGAGATCTATACGCCTATTGCTGACAAAAATCCGTATGGACCCATAGCAGTCCAGAGCACGATCCGCCGGGCATCCAAGGTCGCATGGGATCTCTACCCCGAGCGCGTTCAGGCGTTGGCTGGCTATCCGCTGAATGGTCGCCCTTCTGCCGTGACCATGCTCGAGCTGCTCTATAATGGTGTCGCCCGCTATGACGATCTCTCTATTCTGAAATAAGTGTCCTTCAATAGCAGCGCCCCGCTACTCTATGTCGAGCAGTGGGGTATTTTTGTGTCTTGATAGGGGTGTACTGTTTGGTACAGGGTCAGGGTGGTCGTGGAATGCGACTCCCTTTTGACAGCGCAAAATTCCGCCATCAAACGGTGTCCACAGTGCAGGCATTCTTATATTATACGGTAACACGATATATTTCGTCCGATGTGTACTTTTTAATTGTATCAATCCAGATAGAATCACACTGCAGCAGATGTTTTTCTCAACTATTTGAGATATTTCACTCTGATCAAATCGTCGCCCGTTTCTGATATGCGTCCTATTGGTGAAGGATTGATAAAGAGGAAGGTATTCGCTGGCGCTCATACCATTTAGATCAACTCCAATCTTGAAAAAGCTCACAGGTTCGCTTAGTCAAGATTTCCGTTGGCGTGATCATGTTAACCGAGCGTTTCTGTCCCGTCCTCATGCTTCGGCCGTTCAAGAAGCACTCGGCTAACACAACCACGCAAAAAAACAAATAAAGTCAATCAAGGAACGGTCTTAGTGCGCATATTTTTCACTTTATTATATAGTACAGTGAATTTCGTGCGCATTTTACTGCTTTGCGACCCACCAAACGTTCTTATTTCGTAGCTCTCCACTAGTTACACGCTTTTTCTGTAGATTATATCCATATTGCTGCAGCCATTGACGTGCAAAGGGCACTGGAGTCACTGCACTAAGATTACTATTACCGAGAATATGACTAGAAGATAGTTTGGCGCATTTTTTGCTATTTATATATATATTATATACCAAATTTTGCGCCACCAACTATAGTCACTGTTTAATCAAAATCCAGAAAGTTTTATCGCGATTCTCATTTCTCCTATTCTCTCTATCGCTTATAATCTTAACACCATAACATAGAAGAAATTTATTCAAACCTGCTTGACCCGGCTCTCTCCCTTGATATCTTTCAATATAGCCAAAACTCATAATTTTTTCTGTCATTTCCTCTGAATCCATCGGTTGATTCAGGTGTGCATAGAGCCAATCTTCCAAATCTTTGAACCGATACGCTTTGATGGGTTGGTGCAGGTTAAACATCGCATACTTCATAAATGACTCAGGATAATTTGTTGAGCTCATAATGTCATAAAGCATTTCGAGATCGTGCCCTACCTGTTGAAGCCCCAGCGGATTGATATGGTATCCATTGACTACATTGTGTTCCAAAATTTTACTCTTATCGATTTTCTTCTGAATCACTTCCGGATTGTCACTATGCAGGTATTTATTAAATTCTTCTTCGCCTGCCATGTACGCCTGCGCTGGCAAATACTTGTTCAACAGCATACTGCGAAACTTTTTCAGCCCACTGTTTGTGCCCCAGTACCAGTCAAGGCTATAATCCCTGAAATAGACAGTACAGGTGTCATCTGCATCCAAGGAGCGCTTGCGTCCGAGTGACTGAGCTATTTCCAGAGGATTCCATTGGTCGATAAAAATATGCTTTACACCCCGATCTTTCAATCCGATTCCCACACCCATAGCCTTTGTCGTGAGCAGAATATTCTTTAGCTGCTGGCCATCCTTCACGCAGACCGACAAATCGCTGTACTTTTTCCGATATCTTTCGTTGAAAGGTGAGCAATAATATGCGGCTGTGTCGCCAAATATTTTTTCCATTTCGGCCAAATCATCGCCAAGCTCCATAAACACGATTGCTTTTTCACCCGCCGGAAGGCGTTTCAGAATCGTCACCAGATTGTGTCGGGCATAGAAATAGGCGGCTTTGACGTACTCATAGTACTGCGGCAACCTATAGATACGTTCAGACTGCGTTGGCCCACCTTTCTCTTCCAGAAGTTTCCAAGTATCCCGCCCGGTCGCACTCATATAAACCACGGTATGGTCTTTCTCTGCCTGTAGGAGGGCATCAAGTGAATAGTGTGTATTGATATTGAAGGCTGAGAACTCGGACCAGTAGTGGCATTCATCCGCAATGATAATTCGATGTCTGTCCAATAGCTCTTGAAGGATTCTCTGATCGGATGCATCTCCCTTACAGAGCTGCTCAAGTTTCTGGTAGGTGATAACGGTTAAGACCTCTTTATATAGATCCCATCCTTCTTCTGAATCATCGCCGAACACCATCAAGTATTCTGCCCTGCGTCGTTTTTCCAGATCTTCATGCAATAGCGTCAACGGGCAAAGCATAAGGATCCGGTTGTCATAATTTCCCTTCAAAAACTGATCAACCGCCCATCCAGCCATCTTGCGGATAACGAATTCACTCTTGCCGCGTCCGGTTCCCATATCCAGAAGAACTCTTCCATTCCCCCAATGCTGGAATGCATCACCGATCAATTCTGAAGCATACGCCCACCGCTCCTTCTCCGCCGGGGCGTTCCCTCCTGTCTGTACCAATGGCACGATTGCTTCTGCGGGCACCACTTCCACCTCTGGCGCTTCCTCTGCCTCCTGAACGGCACAGCACCCTTCCTGCAGCTCGGTGGGCTCTGCCCCTTGTTGCATAAGCGTCTCCGCTGTAGTTGCCTCCGATGCTATTACCCCTTGTGCAGTCGCTTTCACAGCCTCCTTCTCCGGTGCTTTCAGGGCTCCTATCGCATCTGGCACATATCCTTCTGTAGCGTCTGGGACGTTGTCTAGCACCGTGTCTGCAGCGTTCTCTGGCGCATCCCCCGATACATCACCCGGCACACTATCCACGCCCGGCGGAGCATCCACCGCCTCATCCAATACAGCGCCCTGTGGGGTGTCTGGCGCACTCTCTGGCTCTATGGCGCAGGGCATATCCCCGGCGGCTTGCTCTGTGTCGCACGTGGCTGCCTTCTGTGCCTCCAGCTCCGCCCGTCTCTCCTCCGGCGTCATCTTGTTCCAGCGCAGGAACTCACCTATCTCTTCTTGCGACTCCTGCATTGTCATTTTTTTAGGGTCCTTGGAGCAATGGAATTCCAGTTCCTCCTCGGGTAGCTGCTTTTCCTCCTCACACTCCTTCAGGTAGTCCTCATATTCATGGGTTCCGTTCTTTTCATCGGACAGCTTCAGGAAAAAACCTCCGAATGGCCAATGTGTCTTTTTATCACTCATATACTGATATTTCTCCTATAATAATATAAGGCGCACAGCCCAGCCATCCTGCCAGACCATGCGCCGGTTTGTCAGCGCCTGCCAGAAAAAAGCTCTGGTCAAACGCTTCGTTCTGTGGTATTATAGGGACGGGAAAGATCAACACACACTATTCCCGTCACCATCACCGCTTTGCCTGCGCCAACAGGTAAGGCGGTTTTTGTTTTACTGTTGCACATGGGACCCTGCCTCAAGTGCTGCCGCCGCTTCTGCAAACGTCTGCATGGCGCTGCTGTAGCCGATTTGGAACGAATGCTCGGCAACGGACGCGACCAGCCCTTCCAGAATTTCAGATAGGGTCTCGTTCTGTGCTTCACCCAAATACGGTCGAATAAGCACATCCAGCTGATGAAAGCTTGCCTCCACAGCACTTTTGAACTTCTCCTGACTCTGCTTGATCTCGTCAGCGGTCTGAAATACATCTTCTAAAAAGCTCATTTTAATCTCCTTTTTTAGCATAACACTGCCTCTGGATGTCCTGCCAATTCCACAGCCTGCTCATTTGCTTGGGCGCACTGTACACACTGCCGGCAGCTTGGTAAACAGTCATCTTTAGCTGCGGTGCGCCGTCCTTGTTCAGCCACAGCTCAACGCTGATTATCGTGTTTTCCGGGTTATCCGGTCTGTCCGTCAGCCGCATTTTAAAGCCCCCGGCAAACGATTTTCCCGGCTGAAGCGGTTTCACACCTCCACCGTAGCAGATGTACTTGCCTTCCAGTCCGGCCGACAAGGTTGCGAATGGGTCAAAATGTTTTAGTGTATCGTCATAAAATGTCTGCATAGCATTCTCCTTTTTCATAATTATAATCATATTCTCCAGCTCTCCCCCGGCGGGGCATGGAGCAACTTCTGGTTCTCGCATATTATGCAGCGCCTCCCGGGGTGTTATTGACCTTCTGCGCCTCGAGCCATTCCATCAGGCCTTCGCGGAAGATCCGATAGCTATTGCCGACCTTTACGGCCGGGAAGCCCGGTTTATTCACCAGCCGATAGACAAAATTCTGCCCGAAACCCAGCAGCTCTGCTACCTCGGCAACGGTCATCATGGGCGAGAGCGGTGTCGCAGTCGTCGGTTTTCCTGTGGTGTTCTTTTTGATTTTAGTCATAGTCTGTATCCTCCTATATAATCGGATTGTATTTTTTACAGCCAACTGGGCGTTACTTAATTACACCCCTTTGTTTTTACTTCCACATATTATCAAACCTCCTTGTTTTATTTGTACTTATAGTATATCACTGCTTATATTAAAAATCAATAGTAATTCGTAATTTTTTCTTTTATTTTTTTAATGAAATCTAATCCCACCTTTTTTTGAAAGGTCATATTACCTTTCTGTTGATTTTTTAGCATTCGTGCGTCATTTTTCTGCCCATTGTAAAACAATCTGTATAAAATGTTATATCAGGTATCGTTTCCAGCTCCAAGAGGGCTTGGTTTTTCCCTTCTGCCCCTCCCCTGACAGTCCATTCAGGCAATCATGCCATCCATAGCGCACCACCTCCTTCTGTGCTTTCATTGGCGAAGTTACATCAATTTTCTATTATTTACGATAATACGTTTCTTTTCCGCATTTTCCCGCCCCGCTCAACATCGCCAACATCGCCACACTGGCGAAGTTAATTTTAGGCGTATATTCGTTATTTTTACGCAACTTCGCCACGTGCTCGTCTCACCGCCCGTACAGCGCACAAGGAAGTGATGAACTTGAAATTTCCGTCAGCCTGCCGCACCCGCTCGGTTTGGATCTTGTTCGCTTTTACAAGGAATGCATGTGCCCGCTCAACGGTGCGTCTGCTGCATCCTGTTTCGTCCATTACCAGCTTTTTCAGGTCCATGCCAGCCATCGGTCCCTGCTCTTTCAGAAGGGCCATGATGGACTCCTTGGCATCCTGCTGTGACGGTTCCAGCGGCATCGGCTTGTCGGCCATTAACTCCCTATAATGCTTCTCCGTGGTCGCCGCCAGCACTGCCCGGACGGTTTCCACCTCTGCGTCTGCCTTATTCTTCACGCTTACCGTCTGGGTACGGAAGAGGATACTGCGCGCCTTAGTGCCAACGTTCAGCTTCTCCTGCGTTACATAGGTAATGCTTTCGTCCTTCGGCAGCCGCCCCAGAATGGTCACACTACGAGCGGCATTCCACAGCTCACCAGAACCGGCCAGCAGCATCCGCGCATCATCGCCTGCCTTCTTTACCATGTGAGATACAATAACCACGCTGAACTGGTCTGCCAATGCTTTTTCCTGCAGCATATCAAGCGCCCCGCGCATTACATCACCATTTGCCGCTGCATTCCCCTCTAGAAAGCTCCTGAGCGGGTCGATGATAACCAGTGCCGGACGCAGCTCGTCAATAAGCTCAAACAGGCTTGCCCCAATAACAAGCTTTTTCTTCTTCTGCTGCCAGTACCAGCTGGGAGTCGCGTAAAATACCCTGCGCGTATCCGCCCCTGCAGCGATCATGCGCGGAGCCAGAGACATACCGGGGTCATCCTCGCTCGTAAGCACCAAAACGTTCCCCTGTGTAACTGCAGCATCAGGAAAGAGCATTGTGGGACGTCCGGTCGTCACGGCAGCCACTACATCCGCCATGAATACACCCTTGCCCACACCGCCGGGACCTGCCACGACCGACACGGCACCCATCGGGAAGTATCCTTTAACAAGCCACTGGGTGTTTACCGGCTCCACATCTCTCAGACACGGGATCATACCTCCATGGTAGACCGGCGCAGCTGAAGCAGTGGTCGTGGCAGGGATTTGCGGAAAGAAACTTAAAAAACTCATGGTTTACTCCTTTGTATTAGTTTATGATTTTTTTGCATGTTTTTATATTTTTTACGCTACATCGTGCACCTCCTAAAAATGGCAACAAAAAAGACGCACAAACTGGCAGAACAACTAAACCGTACACCCGAAAGCACTTTTCAGGCATGCAGTTTAAATTCAATTCAACCAGTCGTGCGTCTTGGTCATCCAGGACGTCCGTTTATTACACTTGGAGCCGGTCAAGAGGAATCGCTACACATTAGAACCAAGTGCTTAATTATAAACGGAAATATCAGCCACCCTTCGAACAGCAGATCTGCAAAGGAGTTGCCTTTACGAGTCATGCCCTCTCACGGTGGATTACATCATAAACAGGCTTTAACCGCAGCAGCCGACATCAGGCAGCTAACCCTTGCGCCGATCGTGCGATCCTCAACCGAATCACCCATCTATGAGCCCCCGCCGGACTCTGCAGCCTTTGGGCTGTATACTCCTTTAGGGGAAAGTAATTATACCATAATATTCTGTTTTTATTAAGAGAATATTGTTAGAATTTTTGACGCTATTTTTGTGCGTTTTGTACACCGTCACCAAAAAGAGCAGCCCCACCACCCGGCGGGACCACTCTTGAAGTGTACGATTCAGTTTTTTACAGGTTCATCAGGGGGCTGGTCTGGGTGCCGCGATCCACTATGTCCTTATCCTTGATGCCCAACAGGTAGCGCTGGGTGATCATGATATTGACGTGCCCCATCAGACGGGAGACGCTATACAGGTCCAGTCCGTTCTTCAGCTGCATCTGTGCGAAGGTGTGGCGGCAGGTATGAGGGCTGACCCGCACCGAGGACGAGACCCCCACCTCTTTTGCGGCGTGCTTCAATATCCGTGCTACGGCTTCATCGGTCATCGGCTTGCCTGTTTTGCTGGGGAAGAGGTTCTTGTAGCGGGTAGGGTGTTCCTTCAGGTAGCCATCCCGGAGCGTGCAGTACTTGACGAGCTGCTTGGAGAGTGCGGGCGATTTGGGCACGACCCGTTCCTTGCTGCCCTTGCCGTGCTTGACCAGAATATAGTCCTGCTTGATGTCCTCCGGCTCCATCAGGATCATTTCGTTGCAGCGCATCCCGGTATCGAACAGCAGCATGATGATAGTCTTGTTCCGTACCTCCAGAAAATCCTTGCCGTCGTAGAACTGGATCATCCGTTTCATCTCAGCCGCTGTAAAGGTATCGATGATCGTCCGGGGCTGGCGGAGGCACTTTACCTTTTTGGCCGGATTATCCCGCTCCTCCAGATAGCCCTCATTGACCAGATAGTTGAACCATGTGCGCCACACCTTGAGCAGGTCGTTGATATAGCGGGACGTGCTGCCCGCGTCCTGCTTCTCCTTCATCAGGTCCCGGATGTGGCGGGGACGGACGTCTTCCAGCTCAGTGATCTGCTTCAGCTCCAGATATTCCAGCAAAAAACGGGTCGCAGCCTTATAATTGCGCAGGGAGCCTTTAGCCAGATGGCGGCATTCACAGTCGTAGATAAATTCATCGCGGAGATCTTTCAAACACATAAAAAAACACCCTTTCCTTCATGGCGGACCACAAAAGAAAGGGTGAAAAATTGCTAGATAAGCTTATCGTACCAAATCAAGCTTGTTCGTAGTTGAGCAAGACAAACTTCGGCCGACAAATCATCCAATTTTTAACGCAGCTGCGCGATTAGCAGTTCTCAGCGAAGTACTTAATGGTACGGACCATCTGAGAGGTGTAGGAGTTCTCGTTGTCGTACCAAGACACGACCTGAACCTGATAGGTGTCGTCGTCGATCTTAGCGACCATGGTCTGGGTAGCGTCGAACAGAGAGCCGTAACGCATGCCGATAACGTCAGAAGAAACGATCTGATCCTCGTTGTAGCCGAAGGACTCAGAAGCAGCAGCCTTCATAGCAGCGTTGATAGCTTCCTTGGTGACGTCCTTGCCCTTGACGACAGCAACCAGAATGGTGGTGGAGCCGGTGGGAACAGGCACACGCTGAGCAGAGCCGATCAGCTTGCCATTCAGCTCGGGGATGACCAGGCCGATAGCCTTAGCAGCACCGGTGGTGTTGGGAACGATGTTCTGTGCGCCAGCACGAGCACGGCGCAGGTCGCCCTTGCGCTGAGGACCATCCAGGATCATCTGGTCGCCGGTGTAAGCATGAACGGTGGTCATGATACCGGAAACGATGGGATAGGTCTTGTTCAGGGTGTCGGCCATGGGAGCCAGGCAGTTGGTGGTGCAGGAAGCAGCGGAGATGACCTGATCCTCAGCGGTCAGGGTCTTCTCGTTGACGGAGTAGACGATGGTCTTCAGATCGTTGCCTGCGGGAGCAGAGATAACGACCTTCTTTGCGCCAGCCTGGATGTGAGCCATGCTCTTCTCCTTGCTGGTGTAGAAGCCGGTGCACTCCAGAACGACATCAACGTTCAGCTCGCCCCAGGGAGCGTCCTTTGCGTCCTTAACAGCGTAGATCTTGATCTCCTTGCCGTCAACAATGATGGAGTCCTCGGTAGCCTCGACGGTGTGCTTGCCTTCGCCGATCTTGCCGCAGAAAGAGCCCTGAGCAGTATCGTACTTCAGCAGGTGAGCCAGCATCTTGGGGCTGGTCAGGTCGTTGATTGCGACGACCTCGTAACCCTCAGCATCAAACATCTGACGGAAAGCCAGACGGCCAATACGACCGAAACCATTGATAGCAACTCTAACAGCCATTGTAATAGTACCTCCTAATTATTTTACCCATAATCGGATAAATCACGGTATCTTTATTGTAGACCAAAACCAGCAAACTTTCAAGTGTCTGCTAAAAAATTAACAACACAATTTCATCTTTTTTGGCTTTTGTACGATTTTATGCACCCTGCCACAAAGCTTTTGTTCAATTGCACCAAGGGTGCGTGCTCGTTTTTTGTCAGTTATTTCCAGATTTTTCCTTTCCGGTACAGGCAAGCCCCATGCCGCCGATGCAGCACAGTGCAAGGCCGGAAAGCAGCTCCGGCAGCACCGCCGCCATACCGTCGCCAAAGCCTGCTGCCAACAGCAGAAGCACCCGGGGCAGCTCCCAGCACAGGCACAGGCAGAAGGCTGCAAGCGCCGCTGCGTGCAGGGCACGTCCATTCTCCGGCTGGGGCAGATACAGTGTGCGCGCCAGCGCCGCCAGAAGCAGCAGCGCCGCCAGCTCCTGCCAGACCTCTGCCGTAGGCTGTACCCTGTGCCAGCTGGAGCTGTTCTCCATAAAGCGCATCAGCACATTCCAGTAGAACAGTGCGCTGCCCGCTATGGCCACCGGCAGACCGCCGGCGGGCGTTTTCCAGCCGTCCCGGCGCAGCCAGCTGCGCCCGAGGTTGCTCAGCCACACGGCACAGGCTACCTCCAGCAGAATGCGCACAAAGGTGCTTACCGTACCGGCGGCCAGCACAAACTGTGCTGCACCGGCAGCCAGCATACACACTGCCCCGGCAAAGGCCAGCACGCCTGCCGCCGGGCGGCGGCTGCGCAGCGGCTTTTCAGGCAGCGGACGGCTGCGCCCGACCAGCACTGCGGCCAGCACCACAGCGCCCAAGGCGAGATACCGCCACCACACCGAGCCTGCGGTGCACAGACCGGTGGCAGCGTCGGTGGCAAAAGCAAGGTCTGCGCCGCGGCCAAGGCCAAGCAGCACGCAGAGCAGGACAACAACGAACTCTAACGGTTTCATTAACGCTCCTCGATGGGCTTATATTTCTGGCGCACGCCCAGATACTTGTAGGCCGGGCGGATGATCCGGTTGGCAAAGATCACCTCTTCCACCCGGTGTGCGCACCAGCCCGGCACACGGGCGATGGCGAACAGCGGGGTGTACAGATCCTCCGAGATGCCCAGCATATTGTAGATCAGGCCGCTGAACAGGTCCACATTGGCGCACACCGGCTTGGAGCTGCCCTTTTCCTCGGCAAAGATGCCGGGTGCCAGCCGCTCGATGCTGCACAGCATGTTGTACTCTTCCTCAAAGCCCTTTTCGTAGGCCAGATGCTTTGCACGCTGCTTCAGGATGACCTCACGGGGGTCGCTGATGGTGTACACCGCATGGCCCATGCCGTAGATCAGGCCGGAGCCGTCGCCCGCCTGCTTGCGCAGGATGCGGCGCAGATACTCGCGCACCTCGTCGTCATCCTCCGGGTTCTCAACGTGCTTGAGGATATCCTGCAGCTGGCGGTTGACCATCAGGTTCGCGCCGCCGTGCTTGGGGCCCTTCAACGCACCGATGGCCGCAGAGATGGCCGAGTAGGTGTCCGTACCGGAGGAGGACAGCACGCGGGTGGTAAAGGTGGAGCAGTTGCCGCCGCCGTGGTCTGCGTGGACCAGCAGGCACATATCCAGCAGCTTTGCCTCCTCGTGGGTGAACTTCTGATCCGGGCGGTAGGTGCTGAGGATGTGTTCTGCCGTGCTCTGACCGGGCTTGGGCAGGTGGAAGAACATGCTCTGTTTATCGTAGTAGCGGCGCTTCATCTGGTAAGCGTTCACCATCATAGTGGGCATGCTGGCGATCAGGTTGATGCTCTGGTTCAGGATGTTCTCAAGGCTCAGATCCTCGGCGCGGTCATCGTAGGAATACAGGCCCAGCACACAGCGCTGCAACTTGTTCATGATATTGGGCGAGGGGGCGTTCATGGTGTCCATGAAGCCGTCCGGCAGGGCGCGGGACTCTGCCAGGATCTCGCAGAAATCGTCCAGCTGCTCCCGGGTGGGAAGACTGCCGAACAACAGCAGCCAGATCACTTCCTCAAACACGAAGCGGTCGTTGCGGTAAGCCTCGTCTACGATCTCGTTAATGTTGACGCCCCGGTAGATCAGCTTGCCGGGGGTGGGGATCACATGACCCTCCTGATCTTTTTTGTAGCCCACAACGTCACAGACGTTGGTCAGGCCGGCCAGCACGCCGGTGCCATCCGGGTTGCGCAGGCCGCGCTTGACCCCCAGCCGCTCGCTGGTCTCCGGGTCGATGTAGTTGTTTGCGATGTACTCCTCGCACAGGGTACGCATGGTCGTCGGGTCCAACGTTGCCACTTCTGCGTGTGCAAAGTTCATAGGAGTGCTCCTTTCCGTCTCTTACTTCTTATACTTTCCGATCCCGTCCATCCTACGCTCTGATGGACACACTTTTATAATATCGCTTTTATGAAGTAAATTCAAGCGCTAAGTGTACACTTCTCACCGCGAAGCGCAAAAATACCGGGGTTTCCCTGCGTATTTCCTGCCGGTTTGCACGCTGCCGGGCGTATGATGTACCCAAAGCTTGTGTTCCGGGAGGAGGTCTAGTATGAAACGTTCCTTTTTGCTGCTGTGCACCGTTCTGATGGTGCTGGGCTGCGCGTTGCCGTGTGCTGCCTACCGTCTTGCCTGTATGGCACTTGTTGTGCAGGGCACTGCGCCGTCCGCAGCAGAAGCGGCCTCTGTCACCTCGGAAGAAAGCAGCAGAGGGGCTCCCTCCCCTGCTGACACAGCCGATACCGTTTGCTTTACGGATCAGAGCACTGGGCAGACGGTAACGCTGCCGCTGCGGGAATACCTGATCGGGGCAGTTGCCGCCGAGATGCCGGTCAGCTGGCCGGATGAAGCGCTGAAGGCACAGGCGGTGGCAGCGCACAGCTATGCTCTGTACCGCCGGGACCGCAGCACCGAGGAAAACGGTGCATGGTTCACCGCAGACCCCGCCCGGCGGCAGGGCTGCCTGACCGATGCAGTATTGCACAGCTACTGGGGCACCGCATACGCGGCCAACTACGCCCGGCTTTCTGCGCTGGTGGATGCAGTACAGACGCAGGTGCTATATTACGAGGATGCCCCCGCCGGAACAAGCTACTTTGCCATGTCCAACGGCCGCACCGAAGCCAGCGAGAAGGTGTGGGGCACCGCCCTGCCCTATCTGGTGCCGGTGGACAGCAGCACCGACACCGCCGCCGACAACTACGAATATACCCTGAACCTTTCCGCCGCCCAGTTACAGCAGCTTCTGGCCGAGCGGCTGGGCATCGCCGCCGACCTTTCGCAGCAGGCGCAGTGGTTTGGCACGCCGGTGCTCACTCCCTCCGGCTATGTGGACAGCCTGTCGGTCTGCGGGCAGACGGTGCAGGGTACCGCCCTGCGCAAAGCGCTGGGGCTGCGCAGTGCCTGCTTTACGGTGGTCTGCCAGAGCGGCACCTTCTCCTTTACCACAAGGGGCTACGGCCACGGCGTAGGCATGAGCCAGTGGGGTGCAAAGGCACTGGCAGAGCAGGGCGCAGACTACCGCGCCATTCTGGCGCACTACTACCCCGGCACAGAACTGCGGGGGTAATAGCCGCGGAGCAAAGACGATTTTGAATGGCCTCCGCGCTGCTCTGGCCATATTCAGCGGAAAAATCATTTTAAATTTTGTGGTTCTGAACCACTTTTTCACGGGAAGGGGTCGTAACGAAAAGCGGCTGTTATTGTGATACAAACAGGGCTGCTGCACAAAGCAATGTGCAGCAGCCCCAAATTATTTCTTTTTATCAGTCGAACAGCTTTGCAAACCAGCTTACTGTGGTCTCAGCAGCAGTTTCTACCGTGGTCTCCATCTGCTGAACCGTCTGCTGCAGCTTGGTGCCCTCGGCATCCTTGACCGACCAGTAGGTCTGGGTGCTGCTTGCGCTGCCGGACACCGTGAAGTCCGAGGCAAAACACAGGCTCTCGCCCGTAGAGTCGGTCACCAGCACCATATAGCTGTAGCTGCCCTCCGGCAGCTCCCCGAAACGGATCTGACTGTCCAGCGTATTCAGAGAGAAAGCGGCGGCGTTTGCCTGCGCCGCCGCACTCTGCACGGTCTGATCTGCCGCATCCAGAATGGCCACCTGTACACTGGTCAAGGTAGTGCCGGTAGCGCTGTTAGCCGTACCGGTCAGCGTCATGCCGCTGCCGGTGCGGATATTCACCGGGTAGCGCACGCCCTCCAGCCGCAGATCATCGGCCTGTGCCGCCACGCTGTTGTGATCTGCAGTGACGTACCAGTAACAGGACGCTCTTGCAATGGACACGCTGGAGCTGGTAATGGGGATGCGGCCGTAGCCGATGTTCCCCGCCGGGTCGGAGCAATAGAAAATACCGTTGGTGTAGTCAGTCAGCAGCACCGCATGGGGCTGGGTGCGGTCGTAGAGGACAATGCCCTCCGGGTGCTGCTCCAGCAGGGAGATCAGCACCGCCGTTTTGCTTTGCAGTCCGGAAGGCAGGGTGGCGTAGCCCACCTGCATCTCCTTATATGTAAAGCTGTGTGCAAGGCCGTTGGCCCATGCTGTGGAGCGCACACTGTTCTCGGTCACGTTCGTCCAGTCACTCAGCCCGTCAAAGTAGGCGCGGCGGCGCAGCATCATGGCTGCGGAGGCCAGCGTACAGGTGCCGCCCCGGCTCTGCTTGAAGTAAAAGCCTGCGTCCACATTCAGGTCCACTGCCAGTGCAGCGGGCAGACAGGTAAGCAGGAAAGCAAGGCTCAGTGCCAGGGTCAGCAATCGTTTTTTCAGGGCGTGCGGTGCAGTGGTATTCACGGTTCGGTATTTCCTTTCTTATTTCTTTGCGGATCTCATAGGGATCTACCACTACAAAGTATACCAGCCTGTAATCCTTTTGTAAACAATCCTCCGTCTTTTTTCTCAATATCAACACGTTTAGGGGATATTCATTGGTCGCCTTTCACAAATTTTTCTGTAATATTCCACGCATTTGACAAAGTTTCGTCCTACCCACCGCAGAACTATGAAAAGAAATTTCTTTTTTTGCTCGGCGCGCGAGGGCGCAAAAAAGTCCGGTACGCCTGCGCATTCGTCCCAGCATTTCACAAAATAATACCCTTCTTGGCAATGCCGCAGTCAGTCCGTCGTTGTCTGCCGCAGTTTGGGCAGCAGAGGACAGTGCCTCTGCAAACGGCTGGCAGTTCAAGGCCTTCGGCACCTCCTCCGCAGCAAACGTTAACACCCTTGCAGACAGTGCAGACATTCACGGTAAGGTCACCCTGAACGCCTGCACCGTGAAGGAGGACGGCACCATCTTCCCCTTCTGAGTAAGGCGAAGACTGCCGCACAACCATTAAAAAACAGAAACCCGGAACCTTTTGAGCCCTTGCGGCTACGATAAGGTTCCGGGTTTTTTTCAATCTTTTTTCAGTGAGCCATCGCCCACTGACTATACTGCTTTTTTGCTCAGCCCAGTGCCTGCTGGATCTTGGCAAAGTCCTCCAACGTCAGGGCTTCCGGGCGGATGCGGGCATCAAAGCCTGCGGCTTCAATGGCAGCAATGACCTTTTCCTTGGGCAGGTTCAGCCCGCCTGCAATGGCGTTGGCGGCGGTCTTGCGGCGCTGGCCAAAGGCGGCGCGCACCAGTGCAAAGTAGCCCGCCTCGTCCTCCACCTGCACGGCAGGGGTGGGACGGATGTCCATGCGCACCACGGCGCTGGTCACCTTGGGGGCGGGGTAAAAGCTGCCCGGTGCAGCGGTGAACATCAGCTTGGAGGTGGCGTAGTAGTTCACCGCGCAGCTGATGGCGCTGGAGGCGCGGGTTCCGGGCACAGCGGCCAGACGGTCGGCGGCTTCCTTCTGCACCATGACGGTCAGGCTCTCGATGGGCAGGCGGTCGCCCAGCAGCTTCATCACGATAGGGCTGGTGATGTAGTAGGGCAGGTTTGCGCACACTGCCACCGGCATCCCCGGGAACTCCTCGGCAATGAGGGCTTTCAGGTCCACTCTCAGCACATCCTGCAGCACCAGCTTGAAGTTGTCCACACCGGCCATGGTCTCGGCCAGCAGGGGCGGCAGACGCTCGTCCACCTCGATGGACACCACCTTGGCGGCACGCTTGGCCAGCTCCTTGGTCAGCACGCCGATGCCGGGGCCGATCTCAATGACACCGTAGCGCTTGTCTACCCCGCTGGCATCCACGATTTTTGTGGGGATGCCCGGGTTGATGATAAAGTTCTGCCCAAAGCCCTTGGAAAGCGCAAAATCGTACTTTTCGCACAGGGCACGGATCACAGAAAGGTCGGTCAGTTCCGGCATAGGGTCAATTCCTTTCTCAGAAAAAGGCTGTTGCAGAACGCAGCAGCCTTTTTGGTGTTTATGGTTCAGGATCGTGGAGTTCACTCCGCTGCGCTCGCAGCCGTTTCCGGCTCAGACGCGGCAGTCTCACCCTCGGCGGGCTCTCCTTCCGCAGTCTCTGCGGGGGTGGTATCGTCTGCTGCGGCAGAGGAAGCAGCGCTGTCCGCTGCGGCGGCAGAGCTTGCGCCTGCCAGCGTAGTAGTGCCGCTCAGCTGCTGGGCAGCGCTGACAGCGCGCTGCACCTGCGGGTCTGTCTGGGGGGTGTAGTCGTAGAAGTTCGTCGCTTCCTCTGTGCTCAGGGCACGCTCCACATCCACGGTCAGGCCGGTGCCGTCAAAGCAGCTGCCGTCGCCGCAGACCAGCTTTGCCACCGTGATGACCACGGCGCTGCCGTCCGACAGGCGCTGCGGGCTGCTCTGGATAGTGCCCTTGCCCATGGTGGTGGTACCCACCAGACGAGCACCGTTCATGGTGCGCAGGGTAGCTGCGAACAGCTCGGCTGCGCTGGCGGTGTTGCCGTTGACCAGACAGACCATCGGCAGGCTGACGGCACTTTCGGCATCGCTGCTGCCGATGACGGTGCGGTTGCCGTTTTTATCCTCGGCGTAGGCCACCGTGCCCTCCGGAGCGATCAGGTCGATGCAGTTGATGGCATCTTCCAGAATGCCGCCGCCGTTGTCCCGCAGGTCAAACACCAGACTGGCCGCGCCGTTTGCGGTCAGGGTGCGCAGGGCGTAGTCCAACTCGCTGGGCGTAGTGCCGTCGAACTGGCGGATGCGGATATAGCCCACATTGTCCAGCAGCTGGTAATCCACGGTGGTGCTGGTGTAGCCGGAATGGGTCAGCTCAGCGGTTTTACTGGCGGCAGTGCTGTTCAGCCATGTCACGGTAACGGTAGTGCCCGCCTCGCCCTGCAAGGCTTTGTACACAGCATCTGCACCGGACAGGCTCTTGACATCGGTATCGCCCACGGTGGTGATGTAGTCCCCCACGGCAATGCCTGCTTCCTGTGCAGGAGAGCCATCGTAGACACGGGTCACCTTGGCGTAACCGGTCTGGTCGATGCCAAGTTCCACGCCGATGCCCAAAATCTTACCGCTCTGGATGTTCATCAGTTCGGTGTAGGCGTTGGCGGTGTAGTAGCGGGCGTACTTGTCGCCCGTACCCAGCAGATAACCGGCGGTCAGGCGGTCGTACAGGGTGGCCTCATCGATGGTGTAGTAATCGTTGCTGCGGACGTAGCGGTCCACCTCAGCGATCTTGTTGTACATACTTTCCTTTTCTTTTACGCTGTTGACCGTGCTGTCGAACAGACGCATGGCGATGAGCATCGTGATGGAAAAGGTCACGGTCATGGCAAGGATCACGATGGTGACTGCCATACCCAAAGAAATTTTACGGTTCATGGTTCGTTCCTCCCGGTCAGAGCGGCAACATCATAAAGATGCTGCCCAGCAGCGAGAGTACAAACACCCCTGCCAGAACCAGACAGCCGATGCGCAGCACGCGCTTGCGTTTTTGTTCGTTCATAGATCAACCAGACTCCTTGCCTTGCTTGTTAGTTATGGGGAATGGGGATGCAGCTGCGGGGGTTCACGGCGTTGGCCTTGGAGCCGCCCTTCCACACCTCCAGATGCAGATGGTTGCCAGTGGAATTGCCGGTGGTGCCCACATAACCGATCAGTTCGCCCTGCTTCACATACTTGCCTGCACTGGTAGCCACCGAGCGCATGTGCGCGTACAGGGTGGAATAGGTATTGCCATCGGACATTTTGCCGTGGTAGATGATAACGTAGTTGCCGTAGCCGCCGGTAGACCAGCCAGCCACCTGCACATAGCCGCTGGCGGCTGCGTAGATAGGCGTGCCGCCGGCTGCCGCAAAGTCGATACCGGCATGGAGCTTGTTCACGCCGGAGACCGGGTTCTTGCGCCAGCCGTACTCGCTGGAGATGCGGCTGTAACTCTTCAGCGGGCAGGCAAAACCGCTAAAGCTCAGCTGCGGCTTGCTGGCAGAGGCCGCTGCAATCAGCTTCTGGATCTCCTTTTTCACGGCCTCATAGTTCAACTCGTCGGATTCGATGGCCGCCTGCGCCTTCTGCTGCGCTGCCTGTGCCTCGGCAGCGGAAAGTTTTGCCGCAGAGATGCTGTTGTTCAGCTCGCTCTGCTTGCCCTTCATCTGGGCGTTCTGGCTGTCCAGTTCGCTCTTCTGGCTCTGCAGTTCTGCCTTCTCAGCCTCCAGACCAGCCTTCTGCTCTTCCAGCGCGGCCTTATCGTCCTCCAGTCCCTGTTTGGCGGACTTCATGTTGTTCATGATCTCGGTGTCCTTGATAGAGATATCCTGCATCACCTCATTGAAGGTAAGCAGCTCATACAGGTCATTCACCGCACCGAGCATGGCCACACTGCCGCCGTCCCGCAGCTCCTGCATGGCAGCCATGTGCTTTTTAAAATCATCCCACTGGCCCTCGATTTCGGTCTGCTTTTGCTCGATCTGGGTCTGCTTGTCCGTGATCTGGGTCTGCATCACGCCGATCTGCTGTTCCTTCTCGCCGATGCTGTTCTGCACTGCGGCGATCTGACCGCCCAGCACGCTGATCTGATCCTGCAGGACGGTGACCCGTTCCTTCAGCTCGCTTTCCAGCGCCTTGGCGGCGGATTCCTTCTTTTTGGCGTCCGACAGCTCCTTTTTGTGCTGGTTGATGGACTGGGAAAGCTTATCCAGCTTGGTCTGCAAACTGGCCATGCTGGTATTATTAGTAGCAGCTGAAGCCGGATACACCGTGGCTGTCAGCAGCAGGCAGACACAGGCCAGCCCAAGGCTGACCGCACGGATCAGCTTGCTGCGGGGGCTTTCCGGCCGGGCGTGCCGGGCGGTATAAGGGCCTGTGAGCCGGAAGGGCTTTGCGTGCATTGCTTTACTCATAAAACGCGGCTCCTTTCGGTCACACATTCAAATGCTTGCGGATGGAGAACATACTGCCCACACCGCCTACGATAGCGCCGCTGAACAGGCTTGTTACCACGATGGTCGGCAGCACGTTTGCCACCGGCACCAGTGCGCGGCCCATGAGCATCTGCCAGATGCCGCCCAAGCCGCCAGCGGCATTGACCACATAGGTGTAGCAGCCAAGGCTGACCGCTGCGGTCAAGATACCGGAGATCAGACCCATGGTCAGACCCTCCACAAAGAAAGGCAGCGTGACCATGCGGTTGGTGGCACCCACATACTTCATGATCTCGATCTCGCGGCGGCGGGCAAAAACGCTCAGACGGATGGTGCTGCCCACCGTGATGATGCTGACCACCATCAACACCAGCACGACCATGCGGCCACCCTTGGTGACGGCCTTCTGGATCTCCACAAAGACATTGGTCATCTCCACCGGAGCAGCAACGCTGACAACGCCCGGGATGGCCTGCATCTTCACGCTCATGCGCTCCATCTGGGTCAGGTCGCTCAGGGTGACCCGGTAGTTGGCTTTAAAGGGGTTATCAGTCTCAAATTCATCCCACAGGGAGGAATAATCCTGCATATAGCCACGGTAGGTGTCGAGCACATCCTGCTTGGAAACGTACTGCACCCCGCTGACCCCCGGCATAGCCGAAAGGGTCTCGCCTACCTGCGCGGCGGTAGCATCATCACATTCGGGGTCCAGATAGACCACCGTCTCGTTCTGGCTTCCCAGATAGGCCACCATGCTGCCCACATTCACCTCGGCCAAGCTGGCAAAGATGTTCAAGGTCATACACACGCTCAGGGAAGCGATGCAGGCAATGGTCATGGCCCAGTGCTTGCCCAAGTTGCGCACACCGCGCCGGGTAAGGAAAAAGAAGGTAGAGGGACGCATCATACGGCAGCCACCTCCTTTTTGGCAGCGGACGCATCGTCCGCGTCAAAGGCGGCAACATCCAGCGAAAGATCGTCCTCGGCGGCGGCCACGGGGTCTGCGGGCACGTCCGAGACGATGCGGCCATGGCTCAGGGTAACCACACGCTGATGGAAACGGTGCACCAGCTCGTGCTCGTGGGTGACCACCAGCACCGTGATGCCCATTTTGCTCACCCGCTCCAGCAGCTGCATCATTTCCAGGCTCAGCTCCGGGTCAATGTTGCCGGTGGGCTCGTCCGCGATGACCAGCTTGGGGTTATGCACCAGTGCACGCGCCACAGCCACACGCTGCTGCTCGCCGCCGGAAAGGGTATCCGGGTAGCACTTGGCCTTATCCTCCAGATGCACCAGCTCCAGAATGTACTCCACGCGGGGACGGATCTCCTTGCGGGGCACGTTGAGCACATGCATGGCAAAGGCCACATTCTCGTACACGGTCATACTGGGGATCAGCCGGAAGTCCTGAAAGATGATGCCCATCTGACGGCGCAGGTAAGGGATCTTGTGGCGGCGCAGTTTGGCTACATCCTTACCCAGCACGGTCACCTTGCCGGAGGTAGGCAGTGCCTCCCGCAGAATCAGCTTGAGCAGGGTGGATTTGCCTGCGCCGGAGTGACCCAGCAGAAAGACGAACTCGCCTTCATCCACATGGAAGTTGATATCCTCCAGCGCAAGGCGGCCACCCTTTTTATATTCTTTGGAAACGTGTTCAAAATCGATCATGGAATCGTATTAGCTCCTGACATCAAGATTTTTGACGGTCAAGACAGCCCGTCCGCAGCCCACACTGCAAAAAGAACCGGCCAGCATCGGTTTCGAGCGGCCGGTTCGGCGCCGGCGGGGCAACGCCCGCACAGCGGAATATCAGTATTTGGCCGGGTTGTTGGACAGGTACTTCTTTACCATCAGCGCTACCTTAAAGACGATAGCGTCGTCGAACTCACGCAGATCCAGACCGGTCAGCTTCTTGATCTTTTCCAGACGATACACCAGCGTGTTGCGGTGCACAAACAGGCCGCGGCTGGTCTCGGACACATTCAGGTTGTTCTCAAAGAAGCGCTGGATGGTGAACAGGGTCTCCTGATCCAGACTCTCGATGCTGCCCTGCTTGAACACCTCGCGCAGGAACATCTCGCACACGGTGGTGGGCAGCTGGTAGATCAGACGAGCAATGCCCAGGTTATCGTAGCGGATGATCTGCTTTTCGGTATCGAACACCTTGCTCACTTCCATGGCGATCTGGGCTTCCTTAAAGGAGGTAGCCAGATCCTTTACGTTGGCAATGGGGGTACCAATGCCAACCACGGCCTTGATGTAGTGCTCGCCGGAAAGGGTATCCACGATGCTGGCAGCCAGCTTTTCCATATCGGTGCGGTCGATGCCCTTGCGGATCTCCTTGACCAGCACGGTGTCGGTCTCGCTGATATTGAACACAAAATCCTTCTGCTTATCGGGGAACAGGCTGCTGACCACATCGTAAGCGGAGATATCGCCGCCGCTGATCACCCGCACGATGAACACCACGCGGGAAACATCGGTGGCAAAGTGCAGCTCCCGTGCCTTAGCGTAGATATCGCCTGGCAGGATGTTGTCCAGCACCACGTTCTTGATAAAGTTGGACTTATCGAACTTTTCGTCGTGGTACTGCTTGATGCTCTGCAGGCTGATGGCCAGTACACCGGCAAACTGCCCTGCAGTCTCGTCGGCGCCCTCCACGAACACGGCATAATCGTTATGCTTGGCGTTGGAGAACTGCTGGTAAGTATAGCCGTCGCGCACAAAGCGGTCGCCTGCGGTCAGACGCTCGGCCATATAGCCCTCGCGCACCTCGCCGATCAGGTTCAGCTCCGAGCAGGAAATGACAGCGCCAGTCTCATCCACAACGCCGACCACCCGATTGATTGCGTCCTTCATCTGGTAGATCACGCTTTGAAATACTCTATTGGCCATAAATGGATACCCCTTTTCCTCGTTTGTGCAAGCCGCGGCGGCATGGGTTGTGATTTTAAACAATTTAGCCGCATTACAATCTATATTTTACACAAAAGAATTTACTTTTGCAACAGATTTCAACAAAAAAAATAATTCTTTCTTGTTGAAATTATCTTTCGGGGCCATTTTTTGCCAAAAAAGTGCCTTTTTGCGTGGTTCTTACCGTTATTTTACCGGTAAATTGTGATACATTTTTGAAAGTCGCGTGAAAAGTGCAGTGTTTTATCTGGTAATTTTTGCCACTTCTTCGTCAGAAAGCTCCCGCCACTGCCCCGGGGCAAGCTGTGCATCCAGTGCAAGGCCGCCAATCGCCTCCCGGTGCAAAGCATTCACACCGGCACCGTACACACCGAACATCCGTTTGATCTGGTGGTACACCCCCTGCCGCAGCACTACCCGCACGGTGCATCCGTCCGGGGAAAGGGCGGTCACCTCGGCGGGCGAAAGAGCAGCACCGTCCGCCAGCGTGACCCCCGCCGCAAAGCCGGTGCGCATCTCCTGCGTGAGGGGCGTGTCAATGGTCACGGTATAGGTCTTGGAAACATGGTGCCGGGGAGACAGGATATCGTGGGCAAAGCCGCCGTCATCGGTCAGCAGCACAAAGCCGGTGCTGGTCTTATCCAGCCGTCCGGCCGGGAACAGCTCCCGCCGGGGGTAAGCGTCCCCTACCAGGTCCACCACGGTGGTGTCACGCTTATCAGTGGAAGCGCTCACCACCCCTTCGGGCTTATTGAGCATCAGGTAAACGAATTTCTGATAGGTCAGCAGTGCACCGTCCACTGCCACGGTGTCGTTATCCTTCAGCTGGGTGTCCCCTTTTTTGCACACCGCGCCGTTTACCTGCACGCGGCCCTTTGCCAGCATGGTTTTGGCCTCGCTGCGGGTGCACTGGGCAGTTTCGGCCAGATATTTATCCAAACGCATAAGCGATTCTCCTTTGTTGATGATGCCCTCAGTGTAACATGACAGACAAAATCGTGCAAGGCACAAACGCAAAAAGGAGAAGCCCGCGGGCTTCTCCTTTTTGCAATTGATATTATCAGACGCTCAGGGAGGCGTGCTGTTCCACATCCTCGGGGTCAGCATCAAAGATGGGCTGCAGGACGTTGGCGATGAACTCCTCCACCTGCTGGGGTGCACGGCCCACAAAGTTCTCCGGCACCAGCCCTGCCACGATCTCCTCGCGGGTCAGGCCAAAGGCCGGGTCTGCGGCAATGCGGTCCACCATATCGTTGGGCAGGCCCTCTTCCTTGACCTGCTTACCGGCGGCGATGGCGTGCTGGCGCAGGCGCTCGTGCAGCTCCTGACGGTTGCCGCCCTTTTCCACAGCCTGCATCATGATGTTCTCGCTGGCCATGAAGGGCAGCTCGGCCATCAGGCGGCTGCGCACCACCTTGGGGTACACCACCAGACCATCGGTGACGTTGAGCATAATGTTCAGGATGGCATCGGTGGCAAGGAAGCCCTCGGCCATGGCCACGCGCTTGTTGGCGCTGTCGTCCAGCGTGCGCTCAAACCACTGGGTGCCGGTGGTAAAGCTGGGGTTCAGCACATCCACCATCAGGTAGCGGGCAAGGGCGCAGATGCGCTCGCAGCGCATGGGGTTGCGCTTATAGGGCATAGCGGAAGAACCGATCTGGTTCTTCTCAAAGGGCTCCTCCATCTCCTTGAAGTTCGCCAGCAGGCGCAGGTCGGTGGCAAACTTCATGCAGCTCTGGCCAATACCGGCCAGTGCATTCAGGATAAAGGCATCCACCTTGCGGCTGTAGGTCTGGCCGGACACCGGCACAACGGCCTTGGGGTCAAAGCCCATCTCCTTTGCAATGGAAGCATCCACGGCGCGGATCTTGTCGGCATCGCCCTTGAACAGCTCCATAAAGGAAGCCTGCGTACCGGTGGTGCCCTTGACACCGCGCAGCTGCAGGGTAGCCAGACGATGGTCGATCTCGGCCAGATCCATCACCAGTTCGTTGGCCCACAGGGTAGCACGCTTGCCCACGGTGGTGGGCTGTGCGGGCTGGCAGTGGGTGTAGGCCATGCAGGGCATATCCTTGTACTCCTTGGCGAAGTGTGCCAGCTTTGCCAGCACACCCACCAGCTTTTTGCGCACCAGCTCAAGGCCCTGCCGCATCACGATGATATCGGTGTTATCGCCCACATAGCAGCTGGTAGCACCCAGATGGATGATACCGGCCGCCTTGGGGCACTGCTGACCGTAGGCGTAGACGTGGCTCATAACGTCATGACGCACCAGCTTTTCCCGCTCGATTGCCACTTCGTAGTTGATATCGTCCACATGAGCTTCCAGCTCGGCTACCATGTCCGGGGTGATGTTGGTCAGACCCTGATCCATTTCGGCACGAGCCAGCGCCACCCACAGCCGCCGCCAGGTGCGGAACTTGTTGTCGTCCGAGAAGATGTACTGCATCTCATCGGAAGCGTAGCGGGTGGAAAAAGGGCTGATATAGCGATCATGCTGTGACATTGGTTGTATCCTCCTGAAAGTAACTCCCCCAGTCGCCTTCCGGCGACAGCCCCCTCGAAGAGGGGGCCTTTCAGCCTCCCTCTCCGAGGGAGGTGGCATCGCGCCAGCGATGACGGAAGGAGTTTTTTCTCTATTCTACCATCAAACCTTGAAATAGTCCACGCCGCCCTCAAAGATCGGCTGGTATTTGTCGCCGGTGACGTTCTTGTACAGGTACTCACCGCTGCGCTCCGAGTGACCCATCTTGCCGAACACGCGGCCGTCCGGGCTGGTGATGCCCTCGATAGCCAGCACAGAGCCGTTGGGGTTGAAGCTCTGATCCATGGTGGGCACGCCGGTCAGATCCACATACTGGGTAGCCACCTGACCGTTGCGCAGCATGGTGTCCAGCACCTCCTGCGGAGCCACAAAGCGGCCCTCGCCGTGACTGATGGCGATGGTGTGCATCTCGCCCAACTCGCACTTGCTGAGCCACGGGCTGCCGGTGGAAGCCACACGGGTGTGCACCAGCATGCTCTGGTGACGGCCGATGGTGTTGAAGGTCAGGGTGGGGTCGCAGGCAGTGATGGGGCGGATATCGCCGTAGGGCACCAGACCCAGCTTGATCAGGGCCTGGAAGCCGTTGCAGATGCCCAGCATCAGGCCGTCGCGCTGCTGCAGCAGACGGCGCACAGCCTCGGTGACCGCAGGGTTGCGGAAGAAGGAGGCGATGAACTTGGCGCTGCCGTCCGGCTCGTCGCCGCCGGAGAAGCCGCCGGGCAGCATGACGATCTGGCTTGCGTCAATGGCCTTGACCAGTGCCTTGCAGCTCTCGGCAACATCGGCGGGGGTCAGGTTGCGCACCACCAGAATCTCGGGGTCGGCACCGGCGCGGGCAAAGGCCTTGGCGGTGTCGTACTCGCAGTTGGTGCCGGGGAACACCGGGATGATGACCTTGGGCTTTGCCACACCGATCTTGGGTGCGGCGGGGGCGGTCAGGCTGCCGTTGATCTTCTCCACGGCAGAACCGGCCTTGCGGTAGGGATACACAGGCTCCAGCTTGCTCTCCCAGATCTCCTGCAGCTGCGCCATATCCAGCTTTTCGCCGCAGGACTCGAAGGTGTACTCCTTGGTAGTCTCGCCCAGCAGCATACCGGCGGGAGAATCAGACACCATTTCCAAAATGATAGAGCCGTACATGGGCTCGAACATCTGGTGGGTGGTCATGTCCGCACGCATCTTGAAGCCGATGCGGTTGCCCAGACCCATCTTGAACAGTGCCTCGGCAATGCCACCGTAGCCCACGGAGCAGGCAGAGGCGACCATGCCCTCCTCGATCATGTTCTCCACAATCTTGTAGTTGGCCTTCAGGGAGAAGAAGTTGGGGCAGCCGGTCTCCGGGTCGATGATGGGGCGTACGAGCACCACAGTGCTCTCGGGCTTCTTGAACTCGGTGGAGACTACGCGGCTTGCCTTGCCAATGGCGGTGGCAAAGGACACCAGCGTGGGGGGCACATCCAGCTGTTCAAAGGAGCCGGACATGCTGTCCTTGCCGCCGATGGAAGCAATGCCCAAACCGATCTGCGCATCCAGTGCGCCCAGCAGGGCAGCCAGCGGCTTGCCCCAGCGCTCGGGCTTGTTGCCCAGACGCTCGAAGTACTCCTGGAAGGTCAGATAGGCGTCCTCGTAGCGGAAGCCGGTGGCGACCAGCTTGGTCACACTCTCAATAACAGCCAGCCGTGCGCCCACATACTGGTTGGCGCTCATCAGGTAGGGGTTATAGCCCCATGCCATGCCGGAGCAGGTGGTGGTCTCGCCGTCCACCGGCAGCTTGGCTACCATGGCGTTCTGGGGGGTCAGCTGGTATGCACCGCCAAAGGGCATGAGCACGGTGGCGGCACCGATGGTGGAGTCGAACCGCTCGGAAAGGCCCTTCTTGCTGCAGACGTTCAGATCGCCCACCATGGACTTCATCTTCTGGCTGAAGGTCAGGCCGGCCCACTGGGGCTGCCAGACGCTGCCCTTTTCCACATGGACGTTCTGATGCTTCTCTGCACCGTTGGAGTTCAAAAACTCACGGCTGATATTCACGATGGAAACGCCGTTCCACACCATGTTCAGGCGCTTTTCCTCGGTGACCTTGGCCACAGGGGTAGCCTCGAGGTTCTCCTCGGTGGCAATGGCGATGAACTTGTCCACATCCTCCGGGGCAAGCGCCACAGCCATGCGCTCCTGGCTCTCGCTGATGGCCAGCTCGGTGCCGTCCAGACCCTCGTACTTCTTGGTGACCTTGTTCAGGTCGATGTACAGGCCGTCGGCCAGCTCACCGATGGCAACGGAAACGCCGCCGGCACCAAAGTCGTTGCAGCGCTTGATCATCTTGCAGGCATCCTCGCGGCGGAACAGGCGCTGCAGCTTGCGCTCGATGGGCGCATTGCCCTTCTGCACCTCGGCACCGCAGTGCTCAAGGCTGTCCAGCTTGTGTGCCTTGGAGGAACCGGTAGCGCCGCCGATGCCGTCACGGCCGGTGCGGCCGCCCAGCAGCACGATCACATCGCCGGGAGCGGGGCACTCGCGGCGGACGTGGGAAGCAGGGGTAGCACCCACAACAGCGCCGATCTCCATGCGCTTTGCCACATAGCCGGGGTGGTAGATCTCGTCCACCTGACCGGTAGCCAGACCGATCTGGTTGCCGTAGGAGGAGTAACCGGCGGCTGCGGTGGTGACCAGCTTGCGCTGGGGCAGCTTGCCGGGCATGGTCTCGCTGACCGGCTTGAGCGGGTCGCCTGCGCCGGTGACGCGCATAGCCTGATAGACGTAGCTGCGGCCGGACAGCGGGTCGCGGATGGCACCGCCGATGCAGGTGGCAGCGCCGCCGAAGGGCTCGATCTCGGTGGGGTGGTTGTGGGTCTCGTTCTTGAACAGGAACAGCCAGTCCTCGTCCTTGCCGTTGACGTCGCACTTGATCTTCACGGTGCAGGCGTTGATCTCGTCGGACTCGTCGAGGTTCTTCAGGATGCCCTGCTTCTTCAGCTCCTTGGCACCAATGGTGGCCAGGTCCATCATGCAGCGGGGCTTCTTGGTGCGGCCCAGATCCTCGCGCATGGCCATGTAGCGGTCAAAGGCCTCCTGCACCACGGCGTCGTCGATCTGCACATCGTCCAGAATGGTGCCGAAGGTGGTGTGGCGGCAGTGATCGGACCAGTAGGTGTCGATCATCTTGATCTCGGTGATGGTGGGGTCGCGCTGCTCGGTGCGGAAGTACTCCTGACAGAACTTGATATCCCCCAGATCCATGGCCAGACCCTTTTCCTCGATGAACTTGGCAAGGCCTGCCTCATCCAGCTGGTTGAAGCCCTCCAGCACTGCCACGGCAGCAGGCACGGGGTAATCCATCTTCAGGGTCTCTTTGGTCTCCAGAGAAGCCTCGCGGGCTTCCACAGGGTTGATGACATACTTCTTGATCTCGGCCACCTGCTCGGGGGTCAGAGCGCCCTCCAGCAGGTAGACACGGGCAGAGCGCACCAGCGGGCGCTCGCCCTGACTGATGAGCTGGATGCACTCGGCAGCAGAAGCTGCACGCTGGTCGAACTGACCGGGCAGATACTCCACCGCGAAGGACACGCCCTCGGCAGCGGGCAGCTCGGCGTAGGTGTTATCCACCGGCGGCTCGCTGAACACGGTGCTGACGCACTGGTTGAACAGTGCTTCGTCGATGCCTTCCACATCGTAGCGGTTCAGCAGGCGCAAACCGGTCAGGTCCTTGATGCCCAGCAGGCTGGTGAGTTCGTTTTTCAGACCGTTTGCCTCGACATCAAAGCCGGGCTTTTTTTCCACATAAATACGATAGACCATTGGGTAGGTTCCCCCTTATGATTCAATTCTTCTGAAGGCGCGCCCTCATCCGGCTCGCCTGCGGCGACTGATGAGGGTGCTTTTCCTAATTACTGCTTCTCTGCCAGCGCTTTCAGGGCACGCAGGCCGATATCGCTGCGCTTGTGCAGCTTTTCAAAGCTGATCTTCTCGGCTGCTTCGTAGGCGTGGCTCAGGGCGTTGGTCAGGCGCGGGCCGGTGGCGGTAACGCCCAGCACGCGGCCGCCGTTGGTCACCAGCTGACCGTCCTCGGTAATGGCAGTGCCGGAGTGGTACACCGTCACGTTCTCCTCGTCGGGCAGCTGACCATCCACAAGGCCGGAGATGGGCTTGCCCTTCTCGTAGGCCACGGGATAGCCGCCGGAGGCCAGAATCACACAGGCCGCAGCACCATCGGAGAATTTGACTTCCTGCTGTGCCAGCGTGCCGTCGGTGCAGGACTGCATGATGTGCAGCAGGTCGCTTTCCAGCAACGGCAGCACCACCTGCGTTTCGGGGTCGCCGAAGCGGCAGTTATACTCGATGACCTTGGGGCCGTCCGGAGTGAGCATGAGTCCGAAGTACAGGCAGCCCTTGAAGGGGCAGCCCTCGGCGTTCATGGCGCGGATGGT
>ERZ1034691.110-NODE-110-length-63802-cov-14.381728_pt1 | contig 63802 bp, 56 predicted proteins | sample MGYA00520638_ERZ1034691 | MGnify/ENA primary metagenome ERZ1034691 (study PRJEB33766, sample SAMN09781763) | gut metagenome | biome: gut microbiome | host: Homo sapiens | place: Madagascar | study: EMG produced TPA metagenomics assembly of the PRJNA485056 data... | reverse complement strand
AGTGGTTAGAACGGATGGAAGGAATTTTAAAAGTAACATATCTGAGTTTACTGTAAATAAATTTCTTGTATTTGCGAAACTCAGATTTATGTGATGAATGTTGTGTAAATATGACAAAATTTGTAAAAATCAGGAGAAGAATCATGTATAAATCCTTGGAAGAAATATGTGAAATGACAACAAAAGAAGGAAAGCCCTTCTGGAAAATCGTGCAGGAAGATGATTGCAAAGAGCAGGGAATCAGCGAAAAAGAAGCTTTTGAGCAGATGCGGGGCATGTATCAGGCAATGCGTGAGGCAGATGACAATTATGATGGAAAGCTGAAGTCTGCAAGCGGTCTGGTGGGAACAGACGGGGAAAAAATGCATGCAGCAAGAGAAGCAGGAACTTTGCTCTGTGGAAAATTTATTGGAAAAGTGATGGAAAAAGCTTTAAAGACAGGTGAATCCAATGCCTGCATGAAACGGATCGTTGCGGCACCGACTGCGGGCTCCTGCGGTGTTGTTCCGGCAGTTTTTCTCACATTAGAAGAGGAAAAACATTATTCCGAAGAAAAAATGGTGGAAGCCCTTTATGTGGCGGCAGGAATCGGCGGCGTGATCGCAAACAGGGCGTTTCTCGCCGGGGCAGCCGGAGGTTGTCAGGCTGAGATCGGCTCGGCTTCGGCGATGGCGGCTGGAGGAGTGGCATACCTTATGGGTGGAGATGCCGAGCAGATTTCCCATGCGGCAGCCCTGGCATTGAAAAACCTGTTAGGACTTGCCTGTGATCCGGTAGCTGGACTGGTAGAGGTTCCATGTGTAAAGCGTAACGTCATGGGAGCGGTCAATGCGCTGACTTCTGCGGATATGGTCATGGCTGGAATCACAAGTAAAATTCCTCCGGATGAAGTGATCGATGCAATGCGCGCAATTGGACGCAGCATGAGCGAGGATATCCGAGAAACCGGAAAAGGGGGACTCGCCGGAACACCGACAGGGGTGGCAATCCGCGAACGCATGGCGGGGACGTTGTAAACGGAAATCGTTTAAGATATTACAGGCAGATTTTGTGGCTTCATTCATAATGTAAAGCAGGACAGAGACAAGCGTTCATTTATAAGTCGAACACAGTGTAAATAAAAGAAAACCGTACAACCGAAATATGATTTCCTTTGTGAGCTTTGCGAGCAGGAACATCATATTTCGGTTGTACGGTTTTTCTCTTTAATAACCAGTTTACCTATTTATTGGAGCGTCTCCAGATATGCATTTTCTCAGCTTCAGCGATCAGTTCATCACGGAAATCAGGATGAGCAACAGAGATCAATGCCTCAGCTTTCTGCCAGGAGGAAAGTCCTTTCAGATTTACCATACCATACTCGGTTACAACATAATGTGTGTTGGCACGTGTATCAGTAACGATAGAACCTTCTGCTAAAGTCGGGCGGATACGGGAGTGCATAACCCCCTGTTTGTCGGTAAAGGTAGAGGAACAGCAGATAAAGCTCTTACCACCATTTGACAGATAAGCACCTAAAACAAAATCAAGCTGTCCGCCGGCACCACTGATCTGCTTAATACCGGAGGATTCAGAACTGATCTGTCCGAAAAGATCGATATCCACGCAGTTGTTAATGGAAATAAAATTATCCAGAGCTGCGATGGAACGGATATCGTTGGTGTAGCTTACCGGAGCACTCATAAGCTCTGGGTTTTCATCAAGGTAATCATACATCTTCTTTGTTCCGGCACCAAAACCATAAACCTGGCGGAAACGGTCGATGTTTTTCTTGGAACCGTTGATTTTTCCGGCTCTTGCAATATCAACAAAAGCGTCTACATACATTTCAGTGTGGACACCAAGATCTTTTAAGTCAGATTCTGCGATCAGGGAACCGACTGCATTTGGCATGCCGCCGATACCGAGCTGTAAACATGCACCGTTTGGAATCTGGTCTACGATAAGCCGGGCAACTTTTTTATCAACTTCAGTGGCAGGACCGCCTGCACCAAGTTCGCCGATCGGAGCATTGTTTCCTTCCACAATATATGTGACATCGGAAATATGGATGCCGCATTCTGTACCGCCGAGGCAGCGTGGCATATTTTCGTTGACTTCCACGATGACATGTTTGGCAGTCTCACACATTGCACCGAGATGGGATGCGTTTGGCCCGAAGTTGAAGTAACCGTGTTTATCCATCGGCGCAACCATGATCATTGCAACATCGTCCGGACATGAGGATTCACGGTAATAACGAGGCAGTTCGGAGTAGCGGATTGGAGAATAGTAAGCACATCCGCGGGCAATCAGTTTTCGCTCGATACCGGACATATGCCAGGAGTTCCATGTGAAATGTTCACCGGCGTCCTCGCGGGCAAAAACAGCAAGCGGTTTTAATAAAATACCACCGCGTAAATTTACATTTTTAAGTTCATCGGTACGTTTTGCCAGTGCCTGATCCAAAACGTCAACCGTACCATTGCACCATCCATAATCAACCCAGTCACCGGATTTGATTAATTTTACAGCTTCATCGGCGGAAACAAGTTTCTGTTTGTATTCCTGTGAGTAATCCATTGTAAATACCTCCCCTAAATTTGGAATGAAATGTATGCTGTGTTTCGTTTTCAGTCAAATAAAAAACACAGGCAATGTTTGTTAAAAAATTATCAATTAACATTTTAACACTTTATGAGATGTTTTACAAGGGCTTAAGACGAGGCATCTTGATTTTTTATGCAAATACATTTAAGCTTTTTTATAGAGACAAAACATATGCGTTTACAGAAGGGGGACATTAATATGCAGTTTCAATTACAGTTTATCACGGACGAGCTGCCACAGACACCGGTACATATCAATCAAAGAACCGCAGTCCGTGGCGTGATCCATTATCAGAATAAAATCCTTATGGTGCAGACAAACCGCGGCGATTATAAGTTTCCGGGTGGCGGCATGGAGAAGGGCGAGACAGAAAAAGAGACGCTGCTTCGGGAAATCACAGAGGAGACAGGATACACGGATATCCATATCGGGGTGAAAATCGGGGAAACATTTGAACAAAATATTGATACCGAGGATCCGGAAAGCTATTTTCAGATGAAGTCATGCTATTACGAGTGCTGGCTTATGAGTGACAAAAAAGCACCGGGAGTGTTAGACGATTATGAGGAAAAACTTGGATTTCGCGGCACATTTGTGACAGTGGAGGAGGCATATCAGAGCAATCTTTCCTTATTAAAAAGAGAGCAGAAAAAAATGCACGACTTTTTACAGAAATCCTATATTGCGCAGATGCAGCAGGATGTGAAAGAGAGTATCACATTTGCACCGGAAATCCCGTGGCTGGAGCGTGAGACGCAGGTGTTATCCAAATTAAACCGCACACTTGTGGAAAAAATAGCAGATGCAGTGCGCGACTGTGGAAAAATCATGTTAGATGCAGTGCGGACAGCAGACATGGTGGATGCAAAAGAAGGGCACGCTAATTTTGTCACAACCTACGATAAAAAAGTGCAGGAGACCATTCGGGAAAAACTTTTTGAGATACTTCCGGAGGCAGTGTTTGTGGGGGAAGAAGATGACATTCATGCGTCGATTAAAAAAGGGTTTGCATTTATTGTGGACCCGATTGACGGGACAACGAATTTTATCAAAGACTATCATGTGAGCGCAATCTCTGTCGGACTGACAAAAGACGGAGAAAAATACATTGGTGTTGTATACAATCCATACCTCGATGAAATGTTTACAGCGGAGCGCGGAAAAGGGGCTTTTTTAAATGGAAAACCAATCCATGTTTCCAGAAATCCGCTTTCGGAGGGCGTTGTCTTATTTGGCACAGCACCGTACTATGAAGAATTGAGCAAAAAATCCTTTCAAATGGCATATGCATATTTTAAGAAAGCGATGGATATCCGAAGAAGCGGTTCGGCAGCGATCGACCTATGCAGCATAGCGGCGGGCAGGGCAGAACTTTACTTTGAACTGCGTTTAAGTCCGTGGGACTATGCTGCGGGCGCATTGATCGTAGAGGAAGCTGGCGGCGTTGTCACAACCGTGGAGGGCGGCACAATCACGTTAGATCAGCCATGTTCTGTGCTTGCGACAAATGGACGCTGTGGCAGATTGGAGTGAGAAGGTAATACTTTACCGCTCTGTTCGGATCGTACCTGTTAGAGCGGTAAATATTATAATTCCTCCGGCAGCTCCCAATTCGCAAGAGCCTCTTTGGCGTCGTAAATAGCATCCTCATACCGGTTTGCAGTGAGCACGGTAAACGGATCATCCTCCGGCAGAGCGGCAATCATGGTCTCGTAACAGCGGATCAATCCCTCAAGTGGCAGATCGCCGCTTGTGTGCACATCTAAAATGCTGGAAGTCTCGTGGGCGGCATTATAATACCAGAGGGCGGCTTCCTCGTAATCTTTTGCGGTTTCAAAATACATTCCAAGTTCCAGACAGATCTCTGCGCATGGTGTTGAGAGCATATCACGCAGTGTCATTTGGAAAAAGTGGTTCGTATCTCCGGCAATCCGGTAGGCACGCGCGAGCACACAGGCTGCTTCTTTCTGTGCATCTGTGTCCGTACTTGTATCGTAAATCTGCCGGAAAATCGGAAGCGCTTCTGAAAAATCTTTTTCATCGCCTGTCTTAAATAATTCTTTTGCATACATGCTGCGCAGCTTTGAAGAAAACATACCTTCTTTTGCAAATGCGTCCAGAAAAATGGAAAAATCGCGTTTGTGGTGCATGGATTGCGGCATGTGCAGAATCTCAATATCGCTGTCATAGACAACGGGTGTCAGGCGGATCGTCTCGTGAATGGGATCGATCCATTCAAATGAGCGGAGACGTTTGAATAATTTTGGACGGTATTCTGTTTTTGCATTTAAAACGGTGTTAAAATCAGAGACGGTGCGGTATTTCATCTGTACGATCTCGATTTCCGGCAGGAGAGCCTCCTTTAACTGGAAAAATTTTTGCCGGTTTTCCTCGTCTAATACTTCGTCCGCATCCGGCGCATAAACATAGTCCATATTTGCCAGCGAAAAAGAAAAATTTCTCGCAGCAGAAAAATCGTTGGTCCATGTAAAATTATAAACCTGATCCGTATATCTCGCGGCGACCGCCTTCGTATCGTCGGTGGAACCGGTGTCTACAATAATAATCTCATCCATTAGGTCACAGACAGAATCCAGACATCTTGCCAGAACTTCTGCCTCATTTTTTACAATCATGCATAAACTGATCTTTATCATAAGTGCCTCACTTTTATTTTCTACACGATATTTGAAGGCTCCGCTGCTGTGCAACTGCTGCCTTGCATCATAATATCATTATGATTCGTTTGAAAATATTTTGCAAGAAATAAAAGCGTTCCAATCTTGTGAACAAAGAAGAACCATGTTAAAATATGCCGATAGAGCAGAAATATAAATAAGAAATTACATAGACAATTACAAATGTAGAGGAGAATAGAGCATGAGTGCAATCGTGACATTGAAAAAAGGCGAAGGACGTACCATTAAGGCAGGCGGTGCGTGGATTTTTGATAATGAGATAGATACAATCACGGGAAGATTCAAAAACGGCGAGGTCGTGACGGTGCACGATTTTGACGGATACCCAATGGGAAAAGGTTTTATCAACCAGAATTCCAAGATTAGAGTGCGTATGATGACACGAAAACCGGAGCAGGAGATTGACGATGCGTTCCTTACAATGCGCGTGAAAAATGCGTGGGAGTACCGCAAAACAACAGTAGATACTTCCTCCTGCCGTATTATTTTTGGCGAGGCGGATTTCTTACCGGGGCTGGTCATTGATAAGTATGAGGACGTGCTCGTAGTTGAGTGTCTGGCACTTGGAATGGAACAGTTCAAGGAAAAGATCGTGAACTTTTTAAAAGAGATTCTGGCAGAAGACGGTATCAAAATCCGCGGAGTGTATGAGCGAAGCGACGCTAACGAGCGTACAAAAGAGGGACTTGCAAAGGTAAAAGGATTTATCGGTGAGGAGTTTGACACCAATGTTGAGATCGTGGAAAATGGCGTACACTATATGGTGGATGTCGTAAACGGACAGAAAACCGGATTTTTCCTCGATCAGAAATACAATCGTCTTGCCATGCAGCGCATCTGCAAGGGGAAAAAAGTGCTCGACTGCTTCACACATATGGGTACGTTTGCCTTAAACGCAGGAATTGCGGGGGCTGCAGATGTCACCGGACTTGACATTTCCGAATATGCAGTGAGCCAGGCAGAGGCGAATGCAAGATTGAACCATCTGGAAAACACCGTACATTTCCGTCAGGCAAATGTTTTGGATGAACTTCCAAAACTTGCACAGGCAGGAGAAAAATATGATGTAGTCATCCTGGATCCGCCGGCGTTCACAAAATCCCGCGAGGCGACAAAAAATGCAATCAAAGGTTATCGTGAGATTAACATGAAGGGCTTAAAGTTAGTGAAAGATGGCGGGTATCTTGCCACCTGTTCCTGCTCTCATTTTATGACGCAGGATCTTCTCGCAAAGACTGTGAAAGAGGCTGCAAAGGCAACGCATAAGAGACTCCGTCAGGTGGAATTCCGTACACAGGCACCGGATCACCCGATTTTGTGGGCTGCGGATGAGTCGTATTATCTTAAGTTCTACATTTTCCAGGTCGTAGATGTATGAATATGTTCGCTCTTCATAATACGGAAATTTGTAGTATAGATGTAGCGTTTTGTGGTATACTATAGAAGAACAAATACCTTTCTGTGAAAGGGAAAGGAGAAAGGATACGCGTATGACAGTTGATAGAAGAGTAAGCAGTATTGAATCCAGTTTTAAAATGGAAAGCATGCCATTTGATGCAGAATGTCGTCAAAGAGTAAGAAATGTTTTAACCAAGAAAGTTTCTGCAGCAGATGCAATTACAGAATTAAATAAGAAATACAGAGTATCCAAGAAGCAGGTTGAAGGATCAAGAGTATGATTATTCTATGAGGATGAGCAGGATGCTAAGTACTGTTATCCGGGAACAAATGTATTAAAGAATAAATTGGATATAAGAGATTTAGATACATTGCATGAGGCTGAAAGAGACTATTCAGCAGTACGTCAGGCAGAACTTGTAGGTCAAGGCGTTACTGGAGATTTCTCTTTTAAGCATCTTTGTTCTATACATAAGCATTTATTCAGTGATGTATATTCTTGGGCGGGCAAGACGAGAACGGTTGATATTTCCAAAGGAACCGTTTTCTGTTTGGTGCAGTTTATCGAAAGCCAGTTTGATGATTTGTATCGTAAGCTGAAAAAGGAAAATTTCTTAGCTGACATAACCGATAAGGAAGAAATGAGCGAGAGACTAGCCTATTACCTGGGTGAGATTAATATGATCCATCCGTTTAGAGAAGGTAATGGAAGGACTCAGAGAATATACATTGAGCAGTTATGCTTGAACAATGGTAGATTTGAAATTGATTTTACCGATGTTTCAAAAGAAGAGATGATAGCCACCAGTGTCAGATCGGCAAATGCCAGCAACGATATGCTGGAAAAATTGATTAGTAGTTGTCTTTGTGAAAAATAGTTTTAGAGAAGATTGTAGAAAACTTTGCAAAGAAATATGCAAAGAACATGCAAAGGAATACGCAAAAGAATATGTGGTAAAGGAAAAGATTGTTTCAGTAAAAAATCTAATGCAAAATATGAAATGGTCAGTAGATCAGGCACTCAATGCACTGGGAATCCAAAGTGATGAGAGAAAGCTGATCATGGAGCAATTACAGAAATAAATAGATAAATTATGTATTTTAAGGGCAGCAGGTTATGATAGACCTGCTGCTTTTTAAGGAGGACACCCCGATATGAACCTAAAACTGATAAAAGCATCCTACGAATACCAAGACGAATTAACAGAGATGATCAAAGAGTGGAAACACGATCAGGAAGTAAACCACACAGATCGTTCTCCGTGGGCAATCTTTAAGAATGACATTGAAGATTTTGATTACTACTTGGAAAATCTGGAGTGCAAAGAAGAAAAAAACGGATATGTTCCGGATTCAACTTTTTTCTGTCTGGATGTAGATAGGAACCGAATTGTCGGTGCAGTGAACATCCGCCACTATTTGAATGAAAACATTTACCTGACAGGAGGACATATCGGAGACGGAATCCGTCCGAGTGAGCGGAAAAAAGGGTATGCGACCGCAATGATAGCGCTGGCGCTAAAGGAGTGTAAAACGCTTGGAATCAATAAAGTACTGATGACTTGTAATAAGGAAAATATCGGTTCAGCAAAATCAATCATGAATAACGGCGGCGTGCTTGAATCCGAGATTGAGGAAGACGGAGAGATCGAGCAGCGGTACTGGATCAACTTAAAGGAAGAAACAGTCGAATCGAAACGCTTCGTGATGCGCAGAGTCATGCCGTATGACTACAGAGAAATGGCGGAGTGGACTATGGATGAGCGGGTGTATACCTATCTTCTCGGAAATCCGGTAAAAAAGCCGGAAGATATCATGAATTTTTCGCGCAGGAAAGATCCGAATTCGAGGACGAACTATGTTATGATCGTTCGCCAGAAAGAAGACGGTCACGCAGTCGGCATTATCGGGGCTGTCTATGAGCCGGAGCATAATGCGTGGGAAATGTCCTATTCCATTCGGTATGATGACTGGGGAAAAAACTGTGCAACAGAAGCAACACAGGCACTCATGGATTACATAGAAAAAGAGCATGGCACATCTAATTTTATGGGAGAATGTGCAAAAGAGAATATAGGAAGTGCGAAGGTGCTGCAAAAGCTTGGAATGGTTTATGACCATGATTCGAGTTATACAAAGCATGACGGCAGCAGAACCTTTGAATCTGCGGTTTATGTTCTCAGAAAACAAAAATAAGATCATAGATAAAAGAGACTTCACCCCAGAGGTCTCTTTTCCTTTTCCACAAAATTGTTGTAAAAACCGCCACATAGTTATAATATAGTAAAAAAGCGCATTGGCGTTTCACGAAAAAATTGGATTGATGTATAGAAGTAATCATTACTCGAAATAGAGGAGAAAAAAATGTTATTAGAACCAATTATCACAAGTTTATTAGAGACAGATATGTATAAGTTTTCCATGGGACAGTGTATTTATCATCAGTTTTCTGATTATAAGACAACGTGGTCTTTCAAATGCAGAAACACGGATGTGCATTTCACACATGAAATGGTCGAGGAGATCAAGGAGCAGATCAAGTCATACTGCGGACTTCGTTTTACGGAGGAAGAACTTGAATATCTTCATAAGATCAAATGGATGAAGGGAAGCTATGTTGATTTCTTGAGACTGTGGCAGCCGAGATATGCGGATTTTGAGATCACGGAGGATGCGAAGTGCGGACTGACCATTGAGACATTTGGAACATGGCTCAACACATCCATGTATGAGATTCCGACGCTTGCGATTGTGAATGAAGTTTATTTCCGCATGGCATATAACTATGACGAATTAATGGCAAGCTTTGAAAGACGTTTAGATGAAAAAATCGCGTTGCTTCACGGAACTTATAACCTTGGACTGTTCAGCGAATTTGGTCTCAGAAGACGACTTTCTGCTGAGGCACAGGAGCTGGCAGTAAAAAAGTTAAATGACGATCACTATCCGGGATCTACATTTGTAGGAACATCAAATGTTTATCTTGCAAAAAAATATGGTATTACGCCGGTAGGAACAATGGCGCATGAATGGATCATGTGTGTCGGACAGGGAAATCACAAGCACAACCCGGCATATTCGAACTGGTATGCCTTGGATTCGTGGGTAAAAGAATACGGTATTTTAAATGGAACAGCCTTGACAGATGCCATTACGACAGATTGTTTCTTAAGAGATTTCCAGTTGACTTATGCCACACTGTTTTCCGGTGTGCGTCATGACAGCGGAGATCCATTTGAGTGGGGAGAGAAAATGATCCGCCACTACGAGAGCCTTGGAATCGATCCGAAAACGAAAACACTGTTATTTAGTGACAGCCTTGATTTTGAGCGCGCAGATAAGATTGCGTCTTATTTTGCAGGCAGAGTGAAGTTTGCATTTGGAATTGGAACTTATATTTCCAACGATACAGATGTTCCTGCTTTAAATATTGTCATGAAGACAACAAAATGTAACGGAATGGATGTTGCAAAGATTTCTGATACACCGGGAAAAGGTATGTGCAAAAATCCGGAGTATGTAGAATATCTCCAGAGATGTATCAGTTGGAGAATGGAAAACGACCGATAAAAAGAAAGGTGTGGGGAAGGTATGCAGAACTATTCAGGAGAAGCTGGGTTACAGTATCATTTACAGATCAGACCGGGGGATGTGGGGCGTTATGTGATCCTGCCGGGAGATCCGAAGCGGTGTGAGAAGATTGCAAAACATTTTGAGGATGCAAAACTTGTGGCAGACAGCAGGGAGTTTGTCACTTACACAGGCTATCTGGAAGGTGAGAAGGTCAGCGTGACATCCACCGGGATTGGCGGACCGTCCGCATCAATTGCGATGGAGGAACTGGTGCAGTGCGGTGCAGATACATTTGTGCGTGTTGGAACATGTGGCGGAATCGATCTGGACGTCAAGGGCGGTGATATTGTGATCGCTACCGGAGCAGTCCGCATGGAAGGAACCAGCAGGGAATATGCACCGATCGAGTATCCGGCAGTGGCAGATCTTGAGGTGGCAAATGCGCTTGTGGCTGCAGCAAAAGGACTGGGTTATACTTATCATACAGGCGTAGTTCAATGCAAAGATGCATTTTACGGTCAGCATGAGCCGGAGCGCATGCCGGTAAGTTACGAACTTTTGAATAAATGGGAGGCGTGGAAACGGTTAGGCTGCAAGGCGTCTGAAATGGAGTCGGCGGCGTTATTTATCGTCGCAGCACATTTAAAAGTGCGGTGTGGTTCAGATTTTCTCGTCATGGGAAATCAGGAGCGGAACGCACTCGGCATGGATAATCCGATCGTGCACGATACAGAGGCAGCAATTACAGTCGGCGTGGAGGCAATCCGCAGACTGATCAGGTCAGACCGGGAGAAATAAGCCAGAAACAAAAAACATCTGGATTTGAAGAGAAATTGACCATAATTGGAACAGCATGGATAACAGAAAATGGGGTGTGAAGATCATGGAAGCAAAAAAGTATCGTAGAGTTTTTACAATTGTAATTGATTCCTGTGGAATTGGCGGCGCGAAGGATGCAGCACGTTTCGGGGATGCGGGAACAGACACGCTCGGTCATATTGCAGAGACAATGGGAAACCTGAATATCCCGAATATGCAGAAGCTTGGCATTGCCAATTTAAAAGAACTTAAGAACATTGCACCGGTGGAAAAGCCAATGGGATATTTTACAAAATTATCCGAGGCGAGCAACGGAAAAGATACTATGACCGGACACTGGGAGATGATGGGACTTCACATTACAAAACCATTTCTGACGTTTACCGAGCATGGTTTCCCGAAAGAACTGATCGACGAACTGGAAAAAAGAACCGGGCACAAGGTCATTGGAAATAAGAGTGCCAGCGGAACGGAGATTTTAGAGGAGCTGGGCGAGGAAGAAATCGCGACCGGGCATATGATCGTTTACACTTCTGCGGATTCTGTTCTCCAGATCTGCGGAAATGAGGAAACGTTTGGACTGGAAGAACTTTACCGCTGCTGTGCGATCGCCAGAGAGATCACCATGAAGGACGAGTGGAAGGTTGGACGTGTCATTGCAAGACCTTATGTGGGCAAGAAAAAGGGTGAGTTTGTGCGCACCAGCAACCGCCATGATTACGCATTAAAACCATATGGCAAAACGGCATTGAATGTGTTAAAGGACGCAGGATATGATGTGATCTCCGTTGGAAAAATACGTGATATTTTTGACGGGGAAGGCATTACAGAATCAAATAAATCCAAAAGCTCCGTGCATGGCATGGAACAGACTATTGAGATCGCACAGAGAGATTTTACCGGACTCTGCTTTGTGAATCTGGTGGATTTTGATGCTCTTTGGGGACATAGAAGGAACGTAAAAGGATACGCAGAGGAGTTGGAACGCTTTGACGTGAAACTCGGCGAGTTTCTTAAAGTACTTCGGGAAGATGATCTTCTTATCATCACGGCAGACCACGGAAATGATCCGACCTATACCGGAACCGATCACACAAGGGAACAGGTCATGTTTTTAGCTTATTCCCCTTCCATGAAAGGTGCCGGAAGATTAGAAGATCAGGACACTTTTGCGGTGATTGGAGCGACCATTGCAGACAACTTCGGCTTGCAGATGCCGGAGGGCACCATTGGTACATCATTGTTGGAGAAGTTAACATAATACGGAAAGGGAACATTATGGATAAAAAAGAGATTTTGAAGCGTGTGGATCACACTCTGCTCTCGCAGACTGCCACGTGGGAAGAAATCAGAGAAATTCTAGAGGATGCGATGAAATACGGCTGTGCTTCTGCATGCATCCCAGCAGCCTATGTCAGACAGGCGGCAGAGTATGTGGACGGAAAACTGCCAATCTGTACGGTGATCGGTTTTCCAAATGGCTACCACACGACAGCAACAAAAGTTTTTGAGACGAAAGACGCCATTGCCAATGGAGCATCCGAGATTGATATGGTCATTAATATCGGATTTTTGAAAGATAAACGATATGAAGAAGTTGAAAACGAGATCCGGCAGATCCACGAAGCATGTGGCGGAAAAATATTAAAAGTCATCATTGAGACCTGCCTTTTAACAGACGAAGAAAAAATCAAAATGTGCGAGATCGTCACAAAGGCTGGCGCAGAATATATCAAAACATCTACCGGATTTTCTACAGCAGGAGCCAACTTTGCAGACGTAGCACTCATGAAAAAACATGTTGGAGCCAATGTCAAAGTCAAAGCGGCAGGAGGAATCTCTTCCTTTGATGATGCCGAGGAATTTATCCGTCTGGGAGCAGACAGACTTGGCACAAGCCGGCTTGTGAAAATCCTGAAGAACACGGATGCAGGATCGGGATACTAAGGAAAGGAAGCGACAGCGAGACAAACTAATACAGAAATTCAGCTTGATTCTGAGGAGTTAGCTGCTCAGTCTGTTACATTGAATGAACTTGTACAGAAATTTGAATTGAAGTAGTATTTTGTAATAACTTATATGAATATCTCTATTGTTATTGCTGCATCAGTTCTTCAACTTCTGTTACGCCATAAGGATCACCGGCTTTTTGAAATGCGTCGATTGCTTTTTGAAAATAAGCAGTCGCAGACTTTGAATTATCTGCGGCTTTCATGATTTCACCAAGACCACGGTAAGCACATCCAATGGAAATAAGATCGTTTGACTTTTCAGCAAAATCGAGGGCAGACAGCATTGTTTTTTCTGCAAGGGACAGATTGTGAAGTTTCATTGCAATATATCCCTGTTCATAAAGATTGGCTGAAATTGTAAGGGTATCATTTGGGAAAAAATTTCGTATAATGTTTTCTTCCTGCAAAAAATAGTCTGTGGCTTTCTTGTAATCTTCTGCCATTCGTTCTACCATGCCGGATTGATGAAGGGCAATATGCTGTTCCTCTTGATCTATAGAAGATGAGACTAAAAGGGATGCATAAGCGCGTGCTTCGGAAAAATTTTTTGTAAAACTTTCAACATAAATGAGTCCCATTAAAACCTGCCAGTAATTATCATGATCAGTGGACGAAATCGATGCATAGCTTTCTTTATAGATTTTTTCTGCTTCTGTATAATTTCCTGAATCAAATAATTCCCAGGCTTTCGATAGTTTTTCAGTCATAAATATTACCCTCCGTAGTGAAAAATATTATATCATAATCCTTCAGCCTGCCTGTCATATGGCACTGCTCATTGTTTACGCACATTATAGCATGTAGATTATGTTATATCCAGCAAGACGAAACAGAATAGAAAATGAAATAACAACTAATTGATAAAATTTCTTGATAACGACATATCGATATTGTAACCTCAAAAGACTGTGCTATAATGCAGTCAAGAAGTTAGAAGAAACTAACCTTCGATATGATTAACAGTAAATCATCAAATATCATATTTGAAAAAAGGGGAGCATATGTCAGAGGAAGAAAAGAGGTTTTTGGAAATTGTTGATTTAAAGAAAGGATTCGGCAGCGGAGAGACACGTCAGGAAGTGCTGCGGGGAATGAATTTTTCTGTGGCAAAAGGCGAGTTTTGCGTGCTGCTTGGACCGTCTGGTTCCGGAAAATCAACTTTATTAAATATTATCGGTGGAATCGACAGTGCAGATTCCGGTTATATATCGATCAATGGTGATAAGTTAGAAGATATGAGTGAGAAAAAACTGACTCAGTACCGCAGAAAACATCTGGGCTATGTATTTCAGATGTATAATCTGATCGGAAATCTGAATGTGAAGGAGAATATTGAGGTAGGAGCCTATCTTTCTGATAATGCACTGGATATCGACGAGCTGCTTCATACGTTAGGACTTTATGAGCACAGATATAAACTGCCGAATCAGTTGTCAGGCGGTCAGCAGCAGCGTGTCTCTATCGGTCGTGCAATCGTGAAAAACCCGGATATCCTGCTCTGCGATGAACCAACCGGAGCGCTGGATTACAACACATCCAAGGAAATTTTAAAGCTGATCGAAGATGTCAACAAGAAATACGGAAACACCATTATCATGGTAACACATAACGAAGCAATCAAAAACATGGCAGATCATGTGATCAAGCTTCGTGACGGGGCAGTGCGCCACAACGAGAGGAATACAAACAAGATTTCAGCAGCAGATCTTGAATGGTAAGGAGTGTGGCAGTTATGAAAAAGAAAAAAATAAAAAACCCTCTGATCAAACGTATTCCACGGGAACTGCTTGGTGATTGGAAAAAATATCTGGTAGTTGCGTTATTTTTAATTCTTACCATAGGGTTTGTGTCCGGAATGTATGTTGCAAATGAAAGCATGTTATTTGCAGCGGATGAGGGTGTGACAAAGTACAAGCTGGAAGACGGACATTTTGAGCTGAACAAAAAAGCGGATGAAAAACTGATCACAGCAATCGAAACTGGCACGAAAGCAGACGTGAAACAGTATTACCTCGATAAAGCGAAGAAAGAGTTAGACGAAAAGTTTGATGATGAATTTGAAAAAGAATTTACGGATAAATTCAATGAGGAGTTTGAAAAAAAATTCAAAGATGAATTTGATTCGGAATTTCAAGCAAAATTTAATGAGCAGTTTGAAGAAATGTTCAAACAGCAGTTCGATGCAAACTTTGGAGAGCAATTCGATGCGCAGTTTGCAGCACAGGTAAAACAGACCTTACTGGCGCAGGGGTTAGATGAGAACAGCGCAGATGTAATGCTTGAGGGTGCGATTGCGCAGGCAAAGCAGAATGGCACCTATCAGAGCACTTATAATACAGCTTACAGTCAGGCATACCAGAGTGCCTATGATACTGCAAAAAAAGAAAACTATCAGAGTGCCTACGATACTGCTTACAAAGAAGCATATCAGACCGCACATGATGAAGCCTATGACAGCGCTTACAAAGAGGCTTATGACGAGGCTTACCAGGAAGCCTACGATAAAGCGTGGGATAAAGTTGAGGATGAGATTGATGATAAATATACAGACGCTGAGGAAAAATATGAATTAAATGATCTTGATTTTCAAGAAGTTCCGGTACATGTCTACGAGAACTTCTTCCGGAATGAGGAGGAAGATTACAATAATGATGGAGAAGCAGAGGGAACAATCCGTGTCTATGCAAAAAATGATGATGTCAACCTTGCCTGCCTGATTGAAGGAGCTTTTCCGGAAAATGAAAATGAGATCGCAATCGACCGTATGCATGCGGACAATGTTGGAATCAAAGTAGGGGATGAAATCTCTGTCAGCGGACAAAAATTTCAGGTAGTTGGCTTGATCGCGTATGTCAACTATTCCACCCTGCATGAAAAGGCAACGGATCTGATGTTTGATGCGATCAAATTTGATGTCGCAATGGTTACGGATGTTGGATTTGACAGACTACATAAGACGGTACACTATTCCTATGCATGGAACTATGTGGATACCCCGGCGGACGAGGTAGAACAGAAAGCAAAATCAGATGATTTCATGAAGGCACTGCTTACGCAGGTCGTATGTGATGATAAGGAGTTAGAAGATTATCTTCCACGTTATGCAAATCCGGCAATTAATTTTGCAACAGACGATATGGGATCGGACAAAGCAATGGGTGGCGTGCTTCTCGATATCTTAATTGTGATCATTGCATTTATTTTTGCGGTAACAATCAGCAATACGATTGCCAAAGAGGCATCGACGATCGGAACATTAAGAGCTTCCGGTTACACAAAAGGGGAACTGATAAGACACTATATTTCCATGCCGATTATTGTGACACTGATAGCGGCATGTGTGGGAAATATCCTTGGATATACCTTGTTTAAAAACGTGGTCGTTGGCATGTACTATAACAGTTACAGTCTGCCAACATACGAAACAATCTGGAATCCGGATGCATTTTTCAAGACAACGATCATTCCGGTTGTGTTAATGCTTGTTGTAAATCTGATCGTAATTATGAAAATGATGCAGCACACGCCATTGCAGTTTTTACGCCATGACCTGAAAAAGTCAAAACGGAAAAAGGCAATGCGTCTGCCAAAATGGAATTTTTTAAACCGTTTCCGGATGCGTATCGTGTTCCAGAATGTTTCAAACTATCTGATTTTGTTTGTTGGAATCTGGTTTATCGCGATTATGCTTGCCATGGCAGTTGGTATGCCGGAGACGCTCGATTACTATAAATCCAATGTTTCCAATATGATGTTTACAAACTATCAGTATGTATTAAAGTCCTATGAGGACGAGGACGGCGATATTATCACAACCAAGAATAAAGATGCAGAGAAATTCAACATGACATCCTTGCAGCATAAGAGTGATACCTTGGATGAGGAAATTTCAGTTTACGGAGTAGAACCGGACAGCCGTTATGTAAAAATCAGTGATCTTTCTTCGCTCAAAGGAAACGAGGCATACGTTTCAGTTTCCTATGCAGACAAATATGATCTGAATGTGGGCGATACGGCAGTTCTGGATGCAAAATACGAGAATAAACAATATGAATTTACCGTTGCCGGAACGTATGATAAATGCCAGTCGTTAGCAGTTTTCGTGTCAAATGAAGAATATTGTGAAATCTTTGACACAGACAGTGACGCTTTTACCGGATACCTTTCCGATTCGGAGATTACAGATATTGATGAGAACGATATCGCAACAGTTATTACAGAGCGTGATATCACAAAAATGAGTGACCAGTTAGATCACTCTATGGGATCGTATATGACCTATTTCCAATACCTATGTATCCTTTTATCCGCGGTATTGATCTATCTGCTGACGAAACTCATTATCGAGAAGAATGAAAATGCAATTTCCATGACAAAAATCCTGGGATATGAGAATCGTGAGATTGCAAGCTTATACCTGCTCTCTACGACGTTAGTTCTTCTTGTGATAGATGCAGTCAGTGTATTATTAGGCGGAATCATTATGAAAGTCGTATGGCGGATAATGCTCTTTTCCTACAGTGGATGGTATGCTTTCCGCATAAGCACGATGGGCTATGTGAAAATGTTCCTGTTTATCCTGATCGGATATCTGCTTGTCATGGTATTGGATTTCAGAAGAATCAAGCGTATTCCGATGGATCAGGCACTGAAAAATGTGGAATAACAGGAAAATATAACCTGACAGGAGAGCGTAGAGATCACATAAATATTAAAGTGCACATGGCAATTGCACCATAAAGCAGCTGCCGGAAATGGGAGCATCCACAACCTGGATGTTCCCATTTTGCTTTTCGGTGAGCTCTTTCGCAATGCAGAGTCCAAGTCCAAAGTGTTCTCTGTCGGTATGGGCATCGTCGGCGCGGTAAAATCGTTCGAAAATATGGAATTTCTTTTCCTCTGAAATTCCACATCCGGTATCTTCGAATAGAAAACAAAGCATTTCATTTTCAGCATGGCAGGAGAGTGTCACTTTTCCACCGGATGGTGTGTAACAGAGTGCATTATCCACGATAATGGAAAAAATCTGTTCTGTGCGGTGGATATCACAGAAGCAGTCCGGGAGAATTTCTTCAGGCAGAGTGAGGATAAGGTGAAGCCCGTTTTTCTTTGCCAGTGGTTCGAACTTTTCATAAGTGTCTAAGAGCAGCAAATCCGGCTGACAGGCTTCCGGTTTGATGGTGAGCGTGTCAGCATCCGAATTTGCGAGCAGCAGCATATCGTCGATCAGACGTTTCATGTGGACGGTCTCCTCGGACATCAGATGGAGAAAGTGGTTTCGCTCCTCTTCATTTGAACATTTTTCAACAGATTCCAAGCCGGAGCGGACAACCGCTAATGGGGTGCGCAGCTCGTGGGAGGCGGAGGCGATGAATTGTGTCTGTTTTTTCTGCGCAGTTTCGACTGGTTCTAACATTTTTCGGATGAAGAAGTGGAAAAAGAGAAACAGCAGTAAAAATGCGGCAATATTTGCAATGCTCACAATGATTCTTAACGACAGCATCTGGTGAGACTGTCTGGCGAGCGAGCGCAGAATCAGAAAGTTTAAGTAACTGCCGCCTTTTGGAATACTGCCGACGGATGCAATGTAGGGAATGTTATCGCCGGAGTCGAACTGATATTCCGTATGCGAGGAAAGCCTTTTATTTTTCGTGAAAAAAGGAGGGTTCCCGGTAAGCTCTTCTGCGGCGAGAAGTGCATTTTCACATAATTGCTCTTCTGCGGTTGTCTGATGATACTGGTCATAAAAAAGTGGAGTCCCATTCTCAAAAAGATAAATCTGGATAGAACTGTTTTCCTGTAACTGGTTTAACCACTGGTGTGAAATGACATCCTGTTCCTGCAAATGGGAAATGACGGAACTTGTTTCTGTGAAAAAAGCGGTTTCGTTTCCCTGTTTTATATTTTTTTCTGCAACAAAAACACACAGAGCACTTAAGGCAAGGAGAATGATCTGTGTGACGCAGGTACAAAATAAGGTGAGTTTGCGATGCAAAGCCTGATAGGTTGTGCCGGAAAAGGTGAAGTGTGGAAACATGAGAAACCTCCTGATAATGTACATAAAGCAGATAGTGAAAAAAGGTATCTGTAAATTGCAATAAGGATAAAATAATTGAAAAGTAACGGCAGCTATACAGAAGCTTCATGATCTTATATGGAAAATCAGGGATCAGGAGGAAGCCAGCGTATATCCGACACCGCGGATGGTTTTTAAGGCAAGCGTGCTTCCAACGTAGGAGAGCCGCTTGCGCAGATAATGGATGTAAGTATCGAGGTTACAATCCTCCACTTCTGCATCCACGCCCCAGACACGGACAAGAAGAACTTCACGGCGGATGACGAGCTCAAAACTCCGCAGAAGAACTTCCAGCAATCTGCCCTCACGGCCGGAGAGCCGGATGGAGCCTGTTGATCCACTTAGCAGTCTTGCGTTGCAGTCATAACTGATATCGCAGATAGTAAGTAAATTGTCATCTTCCCATTTACCGCTGCGTCTGCCGAGAGAGCGGATGCGGGCAGTCAGTTCTTCAAAGGCGAATGGTTTTACAATATAATCATCCGCACCGGCATCCAGTCCTTCAATCCGGTCGTAAAGTTCGCCGAGGGCGGTGATCAGTATGACAGGCGTGGAAATTCCGGCCTGTCTAGCTTTTTGCAGCACGAGCAGACCATTCATAGTCGGGAGCATGCGGTCGAGCAGGACAATGTCGTGCGCGTCCTGTAAGAAGAGGTCAAGACCGTCTCGTCCGTCGTGGCATACATCCACCTCATAAGCTTCCTGCTCTAATTGAAAACGCAGGGTTTCACAAAAATTCAGATCATCTTCGATCAATAAAATACGCATGATAATGTCTCCTGAGATTTATAAGGATGAGTATAGCATAGAAATCTTAGAAAAATCTTTAAATTGTAGATTATTTTGAAATGTAACAGTTAAATTAAAGCCAAATTTAAAGATTTTTCTAAGATTTCTTCTGTAAGATAAAACCAGAAACGAAAAATACTACATGTAGAATGCCAAAGCAGAGGAACAGCTGCTTGTTCTAGCAATGATTGTGGAGCTGCAATTATAAAAGCAAAATAAAAAAAGAAAGGTCATGAAAACAAAATGAAAAATGCAAAGATAAAAAACAGGCAAAAACTAAGCATGTCAGTTGTCACAATGGTTTTAGTTCTGCTGATGACATTGACAGCAGGAATATTCACCGGCTGTGGAAAAAATGCAGGCGGAGGCTTAGATGGAACAGAAAGCAGTGGCACGAATGCTGATGGCAGCGCAGGAGGCGGCAAAGGAAGATTTATTGAATCAAAAGTAGCACTTCCGGAAGAGATCAATAGCATTTTACAGTTCAAAGCACTGTCAGATGGAACACTTGAAATTGTAGGGCAGGATGCAGATTATGGCATCTATGTGGCAAAAAGCAGTGATGGAGGCGGAAGCTGGGAGACAACACCGCTTGAAGATATCTCTTACAGTAATGTCGCAGTCGCAGAGGATGGAACAGTTGCGTTTCTTGATTACACAGAAAACGGATTATGCCAGGTTACAATTGTGGACGCGGACGGAAGCACACATACATTTTCGATTGAAATGCCTGCAGAAGATGCCTTTGTATCAGTTGCAGCATTTGACAGTAACAAACAGCTGATCGTTCGCGATACAGAGGGAGGTTTGTATGGAATTGACTGTACAGATGGAAGAAAAACAGTGACATTTGAAATCGATGAGGATACCTATATTCCTTATTTTGATGTGGTTGGAACGAATTGCTATATCGTCACAAGTGACAAGGTGCTCTGCTATGACACGGCAACCGGAAAAGAGATGGACGAGCTGACCGCATTGACTGAGCAGATCTGTTCAGATGATAACCTCGTTTATCGAAATTCCGATACCGGACTTCCGGTGACGTTTGCAAAAGCGGAGAAAGATAACAGTATTATTTTTGCAGATTATAAAGGAATTTTCCACTATACAACAGGTGGAGCAGTTGTGGAAGAGCTGGTACAGGGCGAGCAGACTGCATTGAGCAACAGCGGTGCGATTTTTTACGGAGTGTATATGCAGGACGAGACGCATCTTTTTGTGGCAGGAAATAACGGAATGGAGGGTGCACTCTACAGCTACACCTACGATGCAGACGCATCTGCCAACCTGAATCAGGAACTCAATATTTATGCATTGCAGGATTCCGATACGCTGCGTCAGGCGGTCAATATTTTCCGTCAGGAGTATGCGGATATTTATGTAAACCTTGAAATTGGCATGACGGATGATAATGGAGTGACGTTAGAGGACGCATTGAAGACGTTGAGCACGGATATCCTGGCAGGAAATGGACCGGATGTGCTTATCTTAGATGGAATGCCGGTGGACAGCTATGTGGAAAAAGGAATTTTAACAGATATCAGTGATGTTGTGGATGAGGTAAAGGCTTCGGATGGACTTGTGGATTCCATTGTGAAAGACAGCACAAAGGATGGAAAGATATATGCGATCCCGACACGTTTCTTAGTATCTTTTATCACCTCAGATCAGCAGACGGTAAATGCAGGAACTTCCATACAGGCACTTGCAGACCGCATCGAAGCTCTGGCAAAGGACAAAAGTACGGCTTATGTTGTACAACAGAAGATGGCGGAAGTGTTACTGCTTGATTTTTACAATGTAGATTCCAAAAACTGGGTAAAAGAGGACGGAAGTCTGGACGAAACGAAAATTTCCGATTATCTGACGCAGGTGAAACGTATTTATGATGTGGACGATCACAGCGATATTGAATCCTATGGCAATTTTTTTGAGAGCGGAATGTGCGATGGATACCGTTATGGAACATTAGACAGCATGGATTTATTTACAGAGACATGTAAAGTGGAATTTGGAACCATTGCAGATGTCGAGGATTTCCAGTTGATGTTGAGTGCAGGGTCGACGGACGGAGCGGTTTATGGTGCATTGTCGAATGGTGGAATTTCTACCTATGTCCCATTTTTACAGGCAGGTGTGGTATCAGGAGGCAATGAGGATGCAGGAAAAGCGTTTGTGAAAACATTGCTCGGCAAAGAGGCAGGAGCTTCCAGCAACGGAATTCCGGTGAATGAGGCAGCTTTAAAGGATCAGATCAATGCATTGATGGGACGGACGGAAACAAGCATGGCATTTAACAGGGATGGAAGCGACAAAATCTATACGATTGAATACCGCTCCATGACACAGGAGGAAGCAGATGCGATTTTAGCGCAGCTGGAAGCAGTGGAGCAGTCAGCACTCACAGACCGTACGATCCAGAACCTTGTGATCGGGCATGGAACAAGCTATGTAAAAGGGGAGAAAAACCTCGAAGAAACGGTAAATGAGATCACGAAGAAAGTGAATCTGTATCTTGCAGAGCAGCAGTAAAAAAGGAAGAGGATGGGAGATTGCAGCAGGCTATGAGAAAGGCATGAGGATGAAAAGACATAAAATCAGAAAAAAGCGAAATCCCGGCTGGTATTTTCTGTTGCCCGAATTTCTGGGAGTATCGGTGTTTGGACTGATTCCATTTGCAGATGTGGTGCGGCGCTCTTTTTTCCAGACTGCGGCTGGCAGTTTCGTTGGGATCAGTAACTACGTGCAGGTGATAAAAAATGATGCGTTTGATCTTGCAGCGAAAAATACACTGCGTTTTGTGGTCACCTGTATTCCATGCCTGTTGCTATTATCGCTGATCCTGGCAATGCTGTTGCAGCAGATTTTGATTTTGGCAGAGAAAAAGAAAAAACACCGGGATGTGACGATGGAACAGTTTTACCGGGGCAGTGCAGCGGCACTTAAAAGTATGTATCTGCTTCCGATGGCAATCCCGGCGGCAAGTGTGGTCGTACTGTGGAAGATTCTTTTTGACAGCCACGGATTTGTGAACAGTGCGATCCATGCGCTGTCAGGAGTGAGCGGAATCGGGCAGATTTTAAACGTTTTGTCGGTGCAGGAGGTAGACTGGATGAACACCGATGCCGCATTTGGAATCCTCGTATTCAGCTATGTCTGGAAATATTTAGGGTATGATATCGTGCTCTGGATGGCGGGGCTTTCTGCAATCCCGCAGGGGATTTATGAGGCGGCAGAGGTGGACGGAGCCGGAAAATGGAAAAAGTTTTTCTATATCACACTTCCGAATCTCCGCCCGGTAGCATTTACCGTTGTCATTTTGTCGGTTTTAAATTCATTTAAGGCGTTCCGGGAGGTTTATATGGCAGCGGGCAGCTATCCACAGGAAAAAATTTATCTGTTGCAGCATGTGTTCAACAACTGGTTCCAGACGCTCTCGGTGGATAAGATGGCGGCAGCATCTGTGATGCTCGCGTTTGTAATTGCGGTGTTTGTGCTGTTACTTGAGCGAAGCTGGGAGAGAGAAGGATAATGAACAGGAGGCAGCAGATAAAAAGGAAGATGTACAATATAAATATAGAAAGAAGAATCTCATGAAGAGAATAATAATAACAGGAACACTGATTCTGGCGGCAGGCTTGTGTCTTGCTCCGGTTCTCTTTCTGCTTGTCGGCACTTTTATGGGAAACCATGAAATCTATACGTGCATCGCACCTGCACTCGGAAAGGGAGATGGGCTTGCTATCTGGCATCTTCTGCCACAATACCCGACGTTACAGAATGTTGTGGAGCTTCTTTTCGATTCACCAGAATATTTTCAGATGTTCTGGAACTCGATTTTTTACACGGGGGCAATCCTGGCAGGGCAGATGCTTTTTGGCATGCCGGCAGCGTGGGGGCTGGCGCGGTATTCTTTCCGCGGAAGAAAAACAGTTTACCGGCTGTTCATTCTCGTGATGATGATGCCGTTTCAGGTCACGATGTTGTCGCAGTATCTGGTGTTAAACCGTCTGGGAATGCTGGACAGACCGCAGTCAGTCGTTTTGCCCGGAATTTTTGCAACGTTTTCCGTCTTTATTATGTACCGCTTTTTCCGTGGAATACCGGAAAATGTCATGGAGGCGGCACGTATGGACGGGGCGGGAGAATTCCAGATTTTTTTGCGGATCGGCATACCGCTTGGAAGTCCGGGCATCCTGTCGGCACTGGTATTTTCGTTTTTGGACTGTTTTAGCATGTTAGAGCAGCCGATGACGTTTTTGAAAACAAAAAGTCTCTGGCCGTTGTCACTTTTTCTGCCGGAGATCACGAGCCAGAACGCAGGATTTTCACTCTGTGCATCACTGGTGACGATCCTGCCCGCGATGTTTGTTTTTCTGGCAGGACAGGACTATCTGGAGCAGGGAATTGCGATGGCGGGAGCGAAGGAATAGTGCAGGAGCAGAATGTAATTGAGAATATGAAAAATATAAGAAAAAACAAAAATTCGGAAAATGAAATAGCAGTAACCGGAAAATCGGGAATTTTCTGGTTAAAAGGGCTGGCTGGTTTACTTGCGGTCATGCTGGTTTTCACGATTGCATCGCGGGTGGTGGCATCCATCACTGTCCCACAGGTAACGGCATCAGCTCCGTCATCCGGAAAGATCGAGCACACGGTTATGGCATCGGGAACCGTGGAGGCAGGCGGTGAGAAAGCGATTGTCACAGAGGAAGGAATTCTGGTTGCACAGGTCAATGTGCATACGGGAGAAAGCATCGGGGAAGGAGAAACTCTTTTTGCACTTGATATGGACAGTCTGGAAGATCAGATTTATGAGCTGCAGAACCAGATCAAAAAGCTTCAGCTTGAAAATGATTCCCTGAAGAAAAATAAAGCGCAGGCAGACGCAAAGCAGCAGCTGGAGTTAAAGCGTGCGCAGGAAGATTATGAGGAAACGATAGCGAAGAATACAGTTTCCGATGGGAAGGCAAATGAGGCATTGCAGAAAGCGGCGGATGCGAAAAGTCAGGCAGAGAAGGAATTAAACAGTGCGAAGGATGCACTTGCACAGGCGGAGAAGGAGCTGAATGCAGTCAAAGAGGAACTGCAAAATGTGAAGGATGCAGCTGCAGCAGAGCAAAGTAAAGATACCGCAGATCAGACAGGCGAAGCAGAAAAGAAAGATACAAATTCAACCATAACACAGAAGCTCCAGCAGTTAGAAGAAGCTGTGCAGGAAAAGCAGAACACATACGACACAATTCAGGCAAAAGTTACTGAAAAGCAGGCGGCACTTGACTCTGCCAGCGTCGCATTAGAGGAGAAGCAGGAACAGCTGGAATCCAATACAAGTACTGCAGAGGATGCAAAGAAAGCCGCAGAGCGCGCGGTAGAAGATGCAGGTCTGTCTGCAGACATCGATCATACGCAGGAAATCAACGCCATTTCTTTAGAGCAGTTCCAGAAACAGTTAGAAAAGCTGAAAACCCTAAAGCAGCAGAACGGAGAGATAACTGCACCATCCTCCGGGATTATTACAAAAGTATGTGTGGAAACCGGGCAGAAAACAACAGACACGGCGGCAGTTGTCATGAGCGATGAGCAGAGTGGACTTTTTTTTACTGCGACAACGGACAGCAAAAACAGGGAATATCTCTCAGTGGGAGATAATGCAACGATTACCGGTGTCGGTAAGGAAACGTCTGATTGCAGCATTGTTTCCCTGGAAACATCGAAAGACGGAAGCAGCATAAAAGTGTCAATTGCTATGCAGGGGGATGATTTCTTGCCGGGTGAGAGCGCACAGATGACTGCCACAAGAAAATCGGAAAGCTATGATTACCTTGTGCCGGTTACAGCCGTTTGGCAGGAAAATAACAAAGCGTATGTGTTACTCTTAGAGACGGAAAATACAGTGCTCGGAGAGCAGTATATCGCGAGGAAGGCGGAAGTGCAGATTTTAGATAAAAACAGCAGTTATGCAGCGGTAAGCGGAAACTCACTGAGTGCGGACTGCCAGATCATCACAGATTCTGATCGGACGGTTGGAAACGGGGATGTTGTGCGGATGACGGAGTAAGGACAGAACAATGAAAAAAATAAGTTACAGAAAAAGGATCGCAAGTCTGGCTTTTGGATTATTTGGAGCTGTATTTTTGGTATTTGCATGCGTTTATCATAATAAAACAGAGGATTTTTCCAATATCATCACAATCCAGTCTGGGGAAGACAAGTTTACCCAGAGCGAAATAGCGTCAATCCGGCAGGATACGGCATCCTCAGAGACATTCACAGCGTGGACAGAGCAGAAAAATCAGACAGTTCGTGCTACGATAAACGAACGGAGCAGCAACGCGGATATTTTGTTACTCTGTGGAGATTCCCACTCCGTCCTTCCGTGGGGAAAAAATCTGCCGGAAAGCGACACAGAGGGCTGCATCCTAGGTGCATCCTTAGCGGAGCAGTTGTTTGGTGGAACAGAGGTGGAAGGACAGCAGATCCTATACAACAGAAGAGAGCTTACTGTGCGCGGTATCGTAAAAGAACCACAAAATATAATGCTATGTCAGAGCGCTGCAAACGATGAGACAGCTTCCGAAACACAAACTGGAAGCAACGGAAACCAGCAGACAGGCTCATCAGAAAATAATCAACAGGAAATCTGCTATGACAAAATCAGTCTGCTCTATACAGACAAGTCGAAAGCGATTAACAGGACTGCGGCAGAATTTATCAGCAGATATGGATTAGACGTTCAGATCCTTCATTACGAATACAAACGAAATCTAAGCTGGTTTACAGACTTGATTCCGGGAAAATGGTCCGATTTTTCCGGTTGGAAGGAGAATTTGAAAACACTGCAAAGTGATGAAAAAATATTAAAGCAGTGCGAGAAGAGCACGGTCGAAAGCCTTTATTTGGAATGGATCTGGAAAAGAAACAATTGTTTCCTGATGTGTCTTGTTATGGCAGACTTTTCGTGTAGAATTGCAAGAAATAAAGCTGTCTTTTCGTGCAAAAATGAAGAAAATGAGATTGCCCTTTCGTATAAACAAAGGTAACAGTAATGATTTATTTGCGTTATATATGGCAGAGTTGTTATAATAGCTCCAAAGGTGGTATATAAGTGAGAGGGGCACTGAAACTTGTAATTTGAAATACGTTATGTTAGTATAAATTACGTCAGTGAACATTTCTCATTGATACAGTTTTTAAATAACAGTATATTTTAAAAGTAAGACTCCGGAGGTTATCAAATACATGAGACATTGATTTTTTTCTAATTCAATGATGGAAAAACTGGCTGAGATCAAAGACGGCACAGTTTTTAGATCAGGTTACAGATAGGTGTAATCTTTTTTGGGTTACAAAAAAGAAGATCGGTCAACTGATTACGAATTAGAAAAAAAGGAGATATCTCATGAAAAAATTAAAATTTGATAGTTATGATGGAGTCTGTTTTTTGAATGGACTTGTCTTTTTTGCACCGGTTGCGTTGCTGGTAAGAACGCAGGCTGGTGTGTCGGAACATGTATTTTTCCTCCTTCAGGCATTATTGTCTGGCGTGATTTTTCTGGGGGAAATTCCAACAGGATTTATAACAGATAAAATTGGATACCGGAAATCCCTGATCCTGGCACAGGTGTTGCTGCTTGGCGCGAGAAGTTTATTGCTTGCAGCCTTTGTGAGCCGGTCGCTTGTACTGTTTGTCGTGGAGGCAGTTGTAGAGGGAATTGCGGCGTGCTTTACCTCCGGGACGGGAAGCGCGTATTTGTACGCTCTGTATGGAGAAAACGGATATCTTGCAAAAACGGCACACGCAGGAAATTTCGGAACAGCAGGTTTTATCATCAGTACGGTCGCGTATGCCGGGATTTATAAAATAAGCGGTATGGAAGGTTTACTGATTACAACTGTAGTCATGGATATTATAGCGGTTGTGTGCTCGTTCTACCTGAGAAGTGAAAGCAGTAAAACCATAATTGCAGATAGAAAAGAAATGCGGCTTCAGGCAGACATCAGACAGCAGGGGAATAGCGGTGATACTATGCAGAAAAAGCAGGAAAAGGATTCGATACGGCAGATTTTAGCGATATTTAAAAACAAAAAAGCATTTCTGTTTGTGATTTCGCTGGCGATTTTCAGTATCGCATGGCTTCTGATCAACTTCTTTTATGTGGAAAAACTTGAAAACTGCGGTTTGCCGGTAGAATGGATGTCATTGATCATTTTGAGCTATTCAGCCGTACAGATGCTAGCAGAACCCATTTTAGGAAAATTGTCTGACGGAAAAAACGGAAAGTCCAGTAGGGAAAAACTGCCCGCAGTTACAGCTACCACAGCAGGGGTGGCATTTCTTCTTTTTGGAATGGTAAAATTCAGGGCAGCCGTACTGCTTCTAATGCTGATATTGCCGTTGCTTTTAAATCTTCCGGAATATCTGCTGATGAATCTGGAAAATCAGTTTGTGGACGAAGCGGAGTGTGGCAGCCAGCGTGCGGCAACGCTGTCTGTGCTTAATATGGGCGTGAATCTGGTGGAGATTCTGACGCTGTCAGCCTCAGCATTTTTGACGAAAATCGGAATCCAGTGGTGCTTTGTGTTTGTGGGATGCTTTCTGATGGCGATAGCGCTTCTATTTGCCAGAATACAAAAATAGAAGGAGCGAAAACCGCTTCCTCCTATCAAAATGATCCGTAATTTTACCACAGACCTAATACGTGTTGCATCAGCAAACTCATACAGGTAATACCGATCCAGCAGCTGAATCCAAGAAGCAAAGGTTTGGCTCCTGTTTTCACTAATTTCACAATATTGGTATTCAGACCAATTGCACTCATGGCAAGAACGATGAAAAACTTGCTCAAAGTTTTTAGCGGATTGAAAACAGCTGCTGGAACACCGAAGTTCACTGCTATTGTTGTAATAATGGATGCAATTATAAAATAGAGAATGAACATTGGAAAAATCTTTTTAAAATCCACTTTATTATGATCCGTTTGTTCCCTTCTGGTTCGAAGAAAAGCAAGGACAAGCGTGATTGGGATAATTGCCAGTGTTCTTGTAAGTTTTACGGTGACAGCTTTATCCAAAGTAGCCGAACCAAGGTTGTACATGGAATCCCAGGTGGAGGCAGCAGCGGTAACGGAAGAGGTGTCATTCACAGCAGTTCCGGCAAAAATACCGAAAGCTTCTCCGCTTGTCTGGGAAAAACCGAGAATGGTGCCAAGCATAGGAAAAAATAAAGCGGCAAGCATATTGAAAAAGAAAATGACAGAAATTGATTGTGCAACTTCCTCGTCATCAGCGTCAATGACAGGAGCAGTAGCTGCAATTGCGGAGCCTCCGCAGATCGAGGAACCTACACCGATGAGTGTGGAGATTTTTCCGGGAACATGAAGGATTTTATGTAATACCCAGGCAACAACAAGGGATGTTGTGATCGTTGCAAGAATGATTGGAAGCGATTGTTTTCCTGTCTGCAGGATGACAGAGAGATTCATTCCAAAACCAAGTAAAATAACAGCATATTGCAGGATTTTTTTGGACACAAATGTGATGCCGCTCTGCAGAGCAGATTTATCGCTGACCAATAATGTAATGACCATTCCTAGGAGAATCGCAAAGACAGGACCACCTACAATTGGGAAAATTTTTCCTAAAATCCAGCTTGGAATCGCGATCACTAGGCATAACAGCACACCTTTCCAGTTTTTCTTAATAAAATTCATATTCATAACCTCACTAAAAATATTTTGATTCTTACGGGTTCCTATGATAGCATAAACACATAGAGATGAAAAGTAACAAGCCAAAATAAAAGGAGCAGTCATGCAGACAAAAGGAAAGAAAAAAATCATAGATAATGCGGGAGCATTGCAGAAAAAATACGCATGGAAATCAGAGAAAACGCAGGATACAAAGAGAACACCACAGGATACGAAGAAACCGGCAGCAGTCTGTCCGTATGCAAAAAAATGTGGCGGCTGTGATTATCAGGGAATGTCCTACGAACAACAGCTGCAGGAAAAACAGACCTATGTGCGCAAAAACATTGGGGATTACTGTAAAGTCCTGCCGATCATCGGAATGGAAAATCCGTATCATTACAGAAATAAAGTACACGCAGTGTTTGATGTGGAGCGCAGGGGAAAACATGCAAACGGAGGCAGACGTACCGCAGGAAACGGACATGCAAAGGCGGCACCGGGCGGCGTGATCTCCGGTGTATACAAGGCCGGAACCCATGAGGTCATCAATATTGATTCCTGTGAGATCGAGGATGAGCTTTCAAGCGCTATCATCCGCGATATCAGAGGACTTTTACATTCGTTTAAAATAAAAACTTATGATGAGGACACCGGATACGGTCTGCTCCGGCACGTTCTCGTGCGCCGTGGTTTTCACAGCGGCGAGGTGATGGTAGTGCTGGTGCTCGGTTCTCCGATTCTTCCATCCAAAAACAATTTTGTGAAAGCATTGCGGAAGCTTCATCCTGAAATAACTACAGTTGTGGTTAACATAAATGATAAACAGACCAGCATGGTTCTCGGAGAAAAGGAAACTGTTATTTATGGAAAAGGTTATATTGAGGATACGCTCTGTGGCTGTACCTTCCGTATTTCGCCAAAATCATTTTATCAGGTGAATCCGGTACAGACAGAGATCCTTTATAACAAAGCGATCACATATGCGGGACTGACCGGAAAAGAGAAAGTGATCGATGCATATTGTGGAACCGGAACGATCGGTCTGATCGCTGCGTCCAAGGCAAAAGAAGTGATCGGCGTGGAGTTAAACCGTGATGCTGTGAAGGATGCGGTCATCAATGCAAAACGGAACAATATCAAAAATGAACAGTTCTACAATGCAGATGCCGGAAAATTTATGGTAGAGCTTTCTGAGCAGAACAAAAAAGTGGATGTCGTATTCATGGATCCACCGAGAGCGGGAAGCGATGAGGCATTTTTATCCTCAGTAGTAAAACTTGCACCGAAAAAAGTGGTCTACGTGTCATGCAACCCGGAGACACTTGCGAGAGATTTAAAATATCTCACAAGACATGGGTATCAGGCTGTCGAGTGCCAGCCTTGCGACATGTTTCCATTTACGAAACATGTAGAAACAGTCTGCCTTCTGTCGAGAAAAGCCCAATAAATCAAAGGATTTCGCCATTTTGGGAATAAAATAGATGTGTGTATCTGTTTCCGTAGAGTGATGATATAATCGGAGATTCACCCCAGGGGATAGGCTTTGGAGAACGGGAAATATACATTTTGGCGAAAAGATATTTTTTAGCAAAAGTTGTTTTGCATCATGGGGGATGAGGAGTTGAATAAAAAAAGAAGAACAAGTAGAGAGGCGATAGATTTCAATGGGTACTACATTTCCTAAAGATATAATGGATTGCATGAAAGGATGCATTTTGTCTATTTTTTGGCCGAAAAAAGATATAGTCGATTTTATGAAAAAAGTTGGTTGTACCTCAAGGGAATTGATGCCGGAAAGTGAATATAAAGAATTGCATAGGGCTGAAATTGTAGATAAAATTTTTACTAATTTAGAAAAAAGAAGTGATTCGGGAATAGGACAATTTAGGTGTATGTTAAATGACCATGCTGCCATCATTTCAAAGCGGATATGGGAATGTGTACAGCTTGAAATAAAACGCAGGAAAAAGTATCTGGAGGAGCATGGGACAAACTCCTATTCCCACCGGTCGGAAAGCAATCCATTTGCATCCAAGATAATTTGCGGAGACTGTAATAAGGTGTTTGCACGGAAAGGCTGGCGGAGCAGCACGGGCGTTGACCGTAAGGTATGGCAATGCAGTGAACGCTACAAGGTCAAAGGAGTCATGGGATGTGCCAACCGCCACGTAGAGGAAAAAACGCTGATAAAGGCATATCTGATGGCTTGGAATGTGTTGGTGGAAAACCGAGAGGATTTCATGGAGCAGTGGACAGAACAGCTGCAGAGCGAGAACCTATTAGAAGGTTATCGAGCAGAGAAGTTCGTAGAATACACCGATGGGGCAGAACCTTTGACGGAGATGGATACGGACTTCATGCTGAAAACACTGGACCACATCAAGGTTTTTGAAGATGGAACATTGTTGGTGGTCTTCCTGGACGGAACGAAGATTGAATGTAAAAATGAATGAAATATATTGAAAAGACCATAGAAACTATTGTGTTTGTAAGAAATCCTGTGGTCTTTTTTAAATTAGTATGGTATAATTACACATTAAAGAGGTACGTGAAGAGGTGTGAAAAGATGTGTGTACAAATAAATTACAAGAAATTGTGGATTAAATTAGCAGAATTGGAAATGGATAAAGCAGAGTTTAGAAAAAGAGTTGATTTATCTCCAAATACAATGACCAAATTAAATAAAAATGAAGAAGTATCAATGCAGATAATTTTGAGAATTTGTAAATTCTTAAAATGTAATATAGGCGAAATATGTGATGTGATATTTGAGGAGGAGAAGTAGTTATGAAAGAACTGTATTTGCCAAATTTGAAAAGCATAAAAATTAGTAATTATACTTTGTACCAACAAGAGCCGACATTTGATTTTGAGTTTAAAGATGGCATTAATGCAGTTGTTGGTGCAAATGGTATTGGAAAAACTACATTTGTTAATATTATTATTTATTGCTTAGTAGGACATAAAAAGAAAAAGAATAAGGTAACCAAGAATTCAAAAAAGCCGGAATTTGAGTATATTGACGAAGACTTTTTTAGTTCTAGAATAAATAATGAAGCAGACGATATTATGAATATGTCAGCTCGAGCTACGTTGGAATACTATCTAGGTAAAACAAAAATTTCGATAACACGAAGTTTAGTTGATAATTCTATAGATGAATTATGTATTGATGATGAGGGGATACCTCAACCCAATGATAGAATTTATCAAGAAATTATAGAAAAATACTCAAAAATTTCTCAGTTCCAAGATTTTGAGTTGTTGGTAAGAGAATTTCTTTTTTTTGATGAAAGAAGAAACAATGTGGCTTGGGAAGTTGATAGCCAAGATAACATTTTAAGGATTTTGCTTTTAAAGGAACAATATCATCTTAAAATTAACGAATTGGAAGAAAAAATAACCAAAGCAGATACAAGAGGAAGGCATAAAAGTGAAGACAAACGAGTCGCAGAGGCATCATATATAGAATTAGTAAAATCAAGAGATGATATTGTTAATCAGACAAAAGATGGAAGCAAAGATGAAGAGAAGGACGTTAGTGTTGATGATGAAACTAATCGTGAAAGATTAGTTCTTAGAAAAAACAAAATTGATACGGACATATCCAATAAGAAGGAGATGTTATTTGCACTACAGGAAATGGTTGAGGAAATAACGGAAGATGTCGCTTTAACAGAGGGAAATATAGCTAATATTTCAGTGTCATATGATAATATTGTTTCCGAGATAAAGAGGTTAGAAACAATGTTATATAGGAGTATATATAATAAATTACCCGATTATTATTATACAATTGAAAAGACTCTCTTAACTGAGGGTAAGTGTCTGGTCTGCAATAAAAAATCGAAAGATATCCAGAGAAAGGCTAGTCAGATAAAACAAAGTGGAAGATGTATGATTTGTGAATCTGAATTGGCAGAAAACATTTCGTTTGATGATGATTGGGTTGAAAAATTAAATTGTTTACACGAAGAGAAGAAGGAAAAATTGAATGAGTTAAATAACCTAAAAAATCAATTAGATAGATTAAATTCGAAGTTTCAGAACCAAAAAAAAGAAATTAATAGGTTGAAGAATGAGCTTGAAGATTTGAATAGGACGAAGATTGTTGTAGAAAGTGAACTGAGCCAAAATAATCCAGAGTCCAATCAAGGAGATATGTATACGGAAATATTAAGAAGTAAAGAAAAAGTCATAGCAGATTTAGAAATTGCAATTAGAGATGCATATAATGAACGAGATGGCTACAAGAAAGAACTTTTTGAATATACGCAGAAATTTAAGGGCGTAATCAATAACTTAAATGAACGATTATCAAGCTATTTTAATAAATATGCAAGTACATTTATTGGAATGGATTGTAAGCTTTCAGTAACAAGTAAAACTCTAAATAAAATACCACATTTTTATTATGTTCCGGAAATTAATGGACAAGTAAGAAAGGGAATATGGTCAGTTTCAGAATCTCAAAGATTTTTTATTGATCAAGCATTTAGAATGGCGGTCATTGATTATTTACAAAATGAGATTGGAAGATTTAGTACTTTTTTTATAACAGAAACTCCGGAGGGAAGCTTGGATATAGCATATGAATCACAAGTTGCAATGATGTTTAAAATATTTGCTGAATCTAATAATAAAATAATTTTTACTTCAAATTTAAATAGTTCAAATTTTTTAAAAGAGTTATATAGGTCGATTCCAAAAGAGGAAAGAATGTTGAGAACTCTTGATTTATTAAAAAAGGGAAAGGTAACAAGAGTTCAAAGAAATAAATGGAATCAGCTTGAAAATATTGTTAAAGAGATTATGGAGGTGTAACATGGAAAATCAATATGAATTAAAAAATGATATTTTAATTGTTGCATATTTCATGGAAAAAGGAGGGTGGAACGCTGTTAGTAAAACGAACTTTCAGCGTGTACTTTATTTTGCAGCAGTACTTTCACCAGCATTTTTAAAAGACTATGAATGGACATATGGCTTTTATAACACTATGTATGGGCCAATTAATAAAGATTTAACAACGGATTTAGAGGAACTATTTGCTAAAGGGTTGCTATCGCTTGTAAATCGAAAAATAACATCTAACAGAGTAGAAGAAAAATATGTAATATCTATACAAGGAAAAAGAATAGTTGAAAATCATATAATGAAATTGGAGTACGAGATTTCGAAAATTTTGTGGCTGGAGACAATAGTTAAGGTACTTACAATTTATGAAGATAATTTTTTGTCAAAACTGATAAAGGAAGATCCAAATGTCTCTTATATGAATTCAGGGAATCAAAAAACTAAGATACCTACAAATAATACTGAGGATAATTTATCTAATGAATTAGTGAAATATTTGGAGGAAAACGGGAGAGAAAAGCTTAGTCTAGAAAGAAAAGCAGATGAGGAATATTTATTGTTATTTTTTGACCTGCTTTATAGAAAGTATAAAGGGGGAAGATAAGAATGCTCGAAATACTTTCAGATTATTTTGAAGAGGTTGATTCTGTTCTTGAAGAGAATCCGATTCTTCGATTAGAGAAACTTTTGGATGGTCATCGAAATGTTACGCCGGGAGAAATAACTCAGTTGAGTATAAAAATGAAAAAGCAATGGAACAATTATGCAAAATATGGATTAGAAATGTGCATTGTTTTGACAGAAGAAGAATGTGATGGAGAGGAATTAGTATATAAATATGATTTCACGGAAGATATTGAGACGATTATTCAGAACGGCAATAGAACTTCAAAGATCTATTATTTGAATTCACAGAATAAAGTAAGCGAAATAAAACAATCTGAAGAAATTTTAACCGTAGAACAATGTAGTACTATTTCTAAGCAAATTAACAAAATTGTTTTACATTTAGGCATGAAAGGAATTGATCTTTTTATAGATGGAGTAATTTTTTCGGCTGACAATTTCATGAGAAGTTATAAAGATTTGATGGATGCCGAAAGTATGTTAAGTATATATGATTATGAAAAGTTATTAAAGGGATTTTATGAACAGAATATTCGGTATGATATAAATAAGAGGTATTTTTTGAGAAAAGATGATATTCCTAAAGAATATCATTCAGATACCATTGAAAAATATGCTAAATTATTAAGAAACAAGCCAGAAGAATTTTTTCAAATTGATTTTGTAAAATACTTAAAAGATCATTGTCGGGATGCAGTAATAAAAGAATACACAACTGTGACAGGTGATAGATATGATGTGTTAGTTCTTAATGAAGATAATCATCAGGTATACGTTTTTGAAATCAAATGGTTGGGACGATCTATAACAACGGGAATGAAAGTCTTCGAAAACTATAATGATGATAAAAGAGCAATTTCAGGAGCATATCAGTTGCTGGATTATGTTACTAATGCAGATACATATAAAGAATATTTTTTGGAATTTCCGGTATATTGTGCAATTTTATTAATTTTTGATGCAAGAGATTTTAATACAGATATTATTTATCCAGAAGATGTTTTGGGAATTCCTAATTTAGATTTAAGTAAAAGATTTTTTATGGAGAAAAGTAAAATATCAGCAAGTAATGTATATTCAAGTAGAAGGAGGTGAGATATTTGTCATATAAGATAGTAGATTATAGCCACGAATATGGTTCGATAATGCAATTTGGAAAAAATAAAAGTGTATACATTCATAGATGGTATCCATTCGTAGAAGGATATTCAAAAGAATTTATTTCAAAAATTGTTGACGAATATAGAAAACTACATAAAGGCAAGAATATAATTTGTTTAGAGCCTTTTGCTGGAAGTGGTACAACACCTCTAGAATTACAAGATATGGGATATTTATGTTATTCGTTTGAAGTAAGTCCGTTTATGTATGATTTGGCATGTTGTAAAATGGAAACAACATATACAACAAAAAGTTTGGACAACTATTGTGAGCAAATTGCCCGTTATTTTAATGAACCGGATGTGTACTCTGAAGAAAAAATCAAGACAGATTTTAAAACTTTGGTTGAACAAGAGGGCATAGATAAATGGCTTTTGAATAGAGATGTTAGACTAGGGATTTTGGATATATTAGAAGGAATAAATAAGTTTCACAGTAAAAAATATCAAAGGCTATTCAAAGTGGCATTAGCTTCTATATTGTTAGAGGTCAGTAATGTTTATAGGAATGGTAAGTGCGTTTCTTATAAAGAAAATTGGAAAGAGGTTATAAATTATTCTCGAAAAGATGTGCATAAGATATTTTTAAATAGGCTTAATAATGTTTTTAGAGCAGATATTTTACAGATGGAAAAAATAAAATCTAAGAAAAAATTGTTTAGTAATAGGCAATATTGTTATCATGGAGATTGTAGAAAACTGATATTTAGTAAAATACCTGATAATACAATTAATCTTGTTATTACATCACCTCCATATCTTAATTCACGAGATTATACAGATACTTATATGGTTGAATTAAAAAGTTTAGGATATATGGAGGACTTAACTGCTGTGCGGCAGTTGAGAGAAAAAACTTTGCGTTCACACGTACAGATTAAATGGGGGGAATTAGAGACTTTAGAAATTGATGAATTAAAGAAAGCATTAGAAGATATTGAAAAATATAAAGATAAGTTTTGGAATAATGAATTATTAAATATGATTAGAGGGTACTTTTTAGATATCAATACGTTATTTAGTGGGTTGAGTAAAAAAATGGCATCGGATGGAATGATTTTTTTTAATGTTGCAAATTCAGCATACTATAACGTGGAAATAGAAGTTGATATGATTGTGTGCAAAATCGCAGAAAATAATGGGTTTAAAGTTGAAGAAATTAGAGAAGCTCGGAGGGTTAGAACTAGTAGCCAGCAAAAGGGTATTAGTGAAGGTTTGAGAGAAAGTGTAATTGTAATAAGAAAATAGAAATGTATTGTTTAATTTTGCAGCCTGCTGTTAGAATAGGAGTTATTTCTGGTAGCAGGAAGCTGCAAAAATATTCTTAATTGCTCTCTACGGAAAGAAACGGGAATATTTATAAGACGAACTTTTTTGGCAGAGTTAACTTCTTTCGTATTGATGAATAAATACGGATTAGTTAGGAATGTCAAAAGGTAAGTAGGGTAAACGCTATCCCCCATAAGTGGGGTATAAACCTTTTCACAAAAGGTGACGGTTTCGCTATTTAGTATAAGAAGAAACTTTCACTGCATGTTGAGTGTGTGTGCCTTTTGACCAAACCCCATGAGGCGAAACATCATGTGAATGCGACACCTGATAAGGATAGATAAAAAGGCAATGGTGCTATGAAAAATGCAGATCGTTGCCTATACCGTGAGTGATTGCACAGAAGTACTGCTAAAAATAAGCTGGAAGGTTGCCTTTTTTGATTCCTCAAGATGTGCTGACATCTGTTTAGCAGCTTCTTGCCAGTCATTGCGCAGGCAGGCACGGATAATGTCAAGATGTTCCTGAAAAGTGTCGTCTAATCGTTTTTCAGAAATATTTCCGGTCATATAGCGGAAACGTTCTGCCTGTGTCTGTATCATATTGTAGTTTTGATGGATATAAGTGTTTGGGCACGCAGCGACAACGAAGTTGTGAAATTCCGTATCTAATTCGTAAAAATAATCATTATTATTATAACAGTTATGATTCGTTTTACTGGAACTGAAAATATTATAAAAATCTTTTAACCGCTCCACAGAGAGGGCATTACCATAATTTAAAAGAATATACGGCTCATATAATTGCCGTACTTCAAAAATCATATTGATCGTATTAATGGAAAGAGGCATTACGATAATGCCTTTTTTTGGTTTTATTTCAATTAATCCCTCCTGCTCTAAACGGCTTAGCGCATCACGGACCGGTGTGCGGCTCAGACCTAATTCAGTAGTGAGAAGTTCTTCATTTAAAAAAGTTCCCGGTGCATATTCACAGGTTACGATCTTTTGTCGGATCGTATTGTAAGCCTGTGTTTTTAAATTCATTTTTGACATAACAGATACTCCCATAATAAGAAAATAATATTAAATATTTTTTTTCATTCTAGCATACGGACAAAATAAACACAACAGCTTCACAAATGAGCTGCCAAAATGAATGCGAAGCCTGCCTGATGAGGGGTGACAAAAGTGAATTGTGCATTATTGACAAAATATGATAAAGAATTATTTGCAACATGTACAATTGACATGCAAATAACATGATATTATAATCCGATGTATACAACATAGTATGCAACAATAAGTACAAAGACAGAAACATAGAAAGCATACCAAAGGATAAGAGGAGGATACACATGAAAGCAATGTATATCAACGCACCAGGCGAAGTGGAAATCAAGGAGATCGATATGCCGGTGAGAAAAGAAGGAGAAGTATTATTAAAACTTTTATATGGAGGAATCTGTGGAAGTGATCTTGGATCATACCGTGGAACATTTGCATATTTTGATTATCCGAGAATTCCGGGACACGAATTTTCAGCCGAAGTCATTGAGGCAGATGAGAACAATGAATATGGAATCAAACCGGGAATGATCGTTACCTGTAATCCATATTTTAACTGCGGACATTGTTATTCCTGCACACATGGGATCGTAAATGCATGTATGGATAATCAGACCATGGGATGCCAGCGGGATGGAGCTTTCCGCGAGTACATCACAATGCCGGTGGAAAGAGTGTATGATGGAAAAGGTCTGGATCCAAAAACCTTAGCAGCAATCGAACCGTTCTGTATTAGTTATCATGGTGTCAGCCGTGCAAACGTCAAAGAGGGAGATAAAGTGCTTGTAGTCGGAGCCGGAACGATCGGTGTACTTGCAGCCATCGCAGCAAAAGCAAAAGGCGCAACAGTTTATATTTCAGACGTATCCGAAGGTAAGCTTGAAATGGCAAAAGAGTTTGGCGTAGACGGAACATTGCTGAATGATTCACCGGAGCATTTTGACAAAGGAGTGGCAGAGCTTACAGAGGGAAATGGATTTGATGTGACGATCGAGGCTGTAGGACTTCCATCTACTTTCCAGAATTGTATTGATGCATGTTGTTTCGGTGGACGCATGGTATTGATCGGAGTCGGAAAAAAGAATCTGGATTTCAACTTCACACTGATCCAGAAAAAAGAACTGAATGTATTTGGTTCGAGAAATGCATTGAAAAAAGACTTCTTGGAGTTGATCGATCTTGTTCATGAGGGCAAAGCTCCACTGGAAAAGATCATCACAAATGTCTATCCGTTTGAGGATGCAGCAAAGGCTTTTGCAGACTTTGCAAACAATCCGGGAGACATGTTAAAAGTAGTTTTTGATTTTTCCGATATTAACAAATAAAAAGTCAGAAACGGTTGGAGAAAAAGGAGGTTTTACACTATGAGATTAAAAAAGATGACAGCAGTGATACTGTCAGGCCTGATGTTATTGCCTTTAACTGCCTGTGGAAGCACCAGCCAGACAGGATCGGATGCAGCATCGTCCGTAGAACCGGAGATTGTATTGGATGTGGCATTTGAGAATAACAGCAGTGAACCGATCGGCGCAGGATGGGAGAGAGCACAGGAGATCATAAAAGAAAAGTCCGGTGGAAAAATGGCGATTGAAGTGTACCCGGATTCACAGCTGGGAGACAAATCATCTTTGATTGATTCCATGCTTTTAGGAGAGCCGGTATGCACGCTTGCAGACGGAGCGTTTTATGCAGATTATGGGATCAAGGACATGGGAATATTATTTGGACCATTTCTCTTTGATGACTGGGATCAGTGCTGGACATTGATCGAATCAGACTGGTATGAGGATCAGTGCAAAAAGCTGGAAGAAAAAGGATTAAAAATTATCGCTTCCAATTGGATGTATGGAGAACGTCATACACTTACCAATGTTCCGGTAAACAGTGTAGATGATCTGAAAGGATTAAAAATCCGCGTACCATCCAATGAGATACAGTCATATGGATTTGATGTCCTTGGAGCAACCTCTACCGGTATGGCATTAGGCGATGTTTATCAGGCATTGCAGACAAAGACAATTGATGGTGCGGAGAATCCGATCGCTACCCTGTATGGAAGAAAGCTGCATGAAGTGGCTCCATATCTGATCCTGGACGGACATGTTAAAAACTTCACAACATGGGTGGTGTCAGCTGACTGGTTTAACAGCCTCACAGAGGAACAGCAGAACTGGCTTGTCGAGACGGCACAGGAAGCCGGAGAATACAACAATCAGGTATTGCAGGAGGCGGAGCAGGAGTATTTACAGCTGATGGTCGACGAGGGAGTGACCGTTGTCGATCCATCTGAGGAAGTGCTGGAAGGTTTCCGGGAAAAAGCAGCTTCATTTTATGAGATGGGAGACCGTTTCGGATGGTCAGACGGACTGTACGATACAGTGCGCAAGGCAATGGGAGCAGAGGAATAGGAGAGGATGAGCATGGAAAATAAGAAAAAGAGCAAATGGAGTTTTTTAGCGAATTTAGATGTTATCGTAGCATCTGTCATTCTGGCGATCCTGATCATATTGACATTTGCCGGGGTTATCTGGCGTTATGTGTTTCATGCACCATTTACATGGTTAGAGGAAGTTCAGACATCCTGTATGGTGTGGATCACATTTGCGGCAGCAGGTGCGGCATTCCGAAATGGTAACCACGTTGCGATCGAGATGATTGTGGATCTCATGCCGGAAAAAGCACAAAAGGTAATGGAGATCATGATTGCAGTTATTGTGGTTGTGATATTAGGTTTCCTATTTGTACAGACCATTCCGTATTTGAAGATATTTCTGGAAAGTGGACGTTCCACCAGTATGTTACATATTCCTTACATTGTAGTGTATGGCATTTCACTTTTTTCCTATGTGGATATGGTGATCAGTTTTATTTACAGCATACTTCATGGCGTTAAATCAGAGGCAAAGGAGGCAGCAGGCAGCGATGAGTGATATTCTTTTATTGGCAGCAATCGTAATGTTGGTACTTTTATTTTTGAAGGTGCCTGTATATTTGGCAGTATTGGGCGGCTCTATGGTGTATTTTGCACTGAACCCGCATGTGAGCGCAGCAGTGTTTGCACAGCAGACGATTATCGGAACTGAAAAAATTTCACTGCTGGCAATCCCGTTTTTTGTCTGCGCCGGAATTTTTATGAATTACACCGGTGTCACGAAAAGGATCATGGATTTCTGTGAGGTTGTGACAGGCAGACTTCCGGGTGGACTTGCACAGGTCAATGTCCTTCTCTCAACGGTCATGGGAGGTCTGTCAGGTTCTAATATTGCGGATGCCGCAATGGAATCCAAAATGATGGTTCCGGAAATGACAAAAAAAGGATTTTCCCTTGAATTTTCCAGTGTTGTGACAGCAGCGTCCTCAATGATCACACCGTTGATCCCACCAGGAATCGCAATGATCCTCTACGGATGTATTGCAAACGTATCCATCGGAAAACTGTTTATGTCAGGTCTTGGAGTTGGGGCATTGCTCTGCATCACCATGATGATATTAGTTGGGGTTATCTCAAAAAAACGTGGATATGGTAACATTTCCACAGAGAAAATGACATGGTCACGCTTCTGGAAGGCATTTAAACCTGCAATTTTACCGCTTTTACTTCCGATCATTATCATTGGAGGTATCAGAATTGGTGTGTTCACTGCAACAGAGGCAGGAGCAGTTGCTATCATTTACGCAGCTTTTCTTGGATTACTTTATAAAGAGATGCATATCAAAGACATGATTCAGGGGTTAAAAGAGACTGCCTGCACAACAACGTCCATTATGCTGATCGTTTCCGCAGCATCTGTATTCTCATGGATCCTGACAAAAGAGCAGATCCCACAGGCGCTGACTGCATGGATGCTTGCAAACATTCACAGTAAATTTGTATTCCTGATCGTTGTGAATATTTTCCTTCTGATCGTCGGAATGTTTATCGAGGGAAATGCTTCCATGATCATTCTTGTTCCATTGCTTGCACCGATCGCAAAAGCATATGGCATTAACGAGATCCAGTTTGCAATGATCTACATCTTTAACAATGCGATCGGAGCACTTTCACCACCTATGGGAACATTGATGTTCGTAACCTGTTCCATCACAAAATGTAAGACAGCAGCGTTTATTAAGGAAGCAGTTCCATTCTACATTCTGTTGATCGTAAACCTGTTGCTTCTCACATGGTTTGAGCCATTTACAACATTTCTTGTAAATTTAGTTTATTAGTTTAAATAGAAAATGCGGCTGCCACATAAATATGTGCAGTCCATTTTCCATATCAGTGATAAAAAAGAAAGGGAATAAATAATGGAAAAATTAAATTATGATGTAATAAAAAAAGTTGGCTATGACGGATATCTTCTGAAAGAAGCACCGGAAAAAGTGATGCAGTTTGGAGAGGGAAATTTCCTGCGTGCGTTTGTTGATTACTGGTTCGACCTTGCAAATGAAAAAGCGGACTGGAATGGAAAATGCTGTCTCGTCCAGCCAATCGCACAGGGCCTGAGCGACATGATCAATGAGCAGGAAGGACTCTACACGTTATATCTGCGCGGAAGTGAAAACGGTCAGAAAGTGGATGACAAGCGTGTGATCTCCAGCGTGAGCCGCTGCTTAAACCCATATGAAAAAGCAGGCTACGAGGCAATGATGGAATTAGCAGCCAGCGATGAACTTGAGATCATCGTTTCCAATACAACAGAAGCGGGAATCCAGTATGACCCTTCCTGCAAAAAAGATGACTGCCCACCGTCAAGTTTCCCGGCAAAACTGACACAGGTGCTGTACCATCGTTATCAGGCAGGAAAAAAAGGGATCATCATGTTAGCCTGCGAGCTGATCGACAACAATGGAAAAGAGCTGTTAAAATGTGTCAACCAGTACATCAAACAGTGGGGACTTGAGGACGGATTTAAAAAATATGTCAATGAGGACTGTACTTTCTGCGGCTCTCTTGTTGACCGTATCGTGCCGGGACGCATCCGTGATGAGAAAGAGGTAGCGGAGTTAGAACAAAAACATGGTTACACAGATCCGTTATTGGATGTCGGAGAAGTATTTGGCGTATGGGTCATCGAAGGTGATGAAAAGTTAAATGATGTCCTTCCTTTCAAAAAGGCAGGACTTTCCGATAAAGTATTTGTTGTGCCGGATATGAGTCCATATAAAAAGAGAAAGGTGCGCATTTTGAACGGAGCGCACACCGGATTCGTGCTTGGCGCATATCTCGCAGGAGAAAATATTGTGCGTGACTGCATGCATGACGACGTCATCAAAGGTTTTATGAACAAAATGCTTTATGAGGAGGTGATTCCGACACTTCCATTAGATAAAGACGATCTGCTGAAATTTGCAGCAGCAGTTTCAGACAGATTTAACAATCCATTTGTAAATCATGAATTGATGAGTATCTCTTTAAATTCAACATCAAAATGGAAAGCGCGCAACATGCCTTCTTTTTTGGAATATGTGAAAGAACAGGGAAAACTTCCTGTGTGCCTGACAATGTCTCTGGCTGCCTATATCGCCTTTTACAGCAATGACATTCAGGAATTGACAGATGCGGGACTCATCTGCAGACGTCCGGCAGGAAACGAATATACCGTAAGCGATGACAGATGGGTGCTGGAATTTTATTATGAACACCGGGATGCATCTGCTGCGGAACTGGTGCATGAAGTGCTTACAAATAAAAAAATGTGGGATCAGGATCTGACCGGAATCGAAGGATTAGAGAAAGCGGTCACAGAGGATCTTGAGAAAATACGCAGGGAAGGAGCAAAGGCTGCTTATGCAGGCTGCCTGTAAATGCTTATGAAGACGATACAGATAGCACCGGCGGATAATGTGGCAGTTGCACTCTGCCCGATCAATGCAGGAGAGACCGTACAGTCCGGCGATCTGAGTCAGGTCGTGGTGACAGAGGCAATCCCGCAGGGACACAAGATCGCTTTGAAAAATATTGCAAAAGAAGAGAATATTATCAAATATGGCTTTGTAATCGGACATGCAACGACAGACATTCCGGCAGGAAGCTGGGTACATACGCATAACATGGCAACGAACCTGTCCGGTGAAATTGAATATTCCTATCATCCGGAACTTAAGCAGCCGGCATCAGAAAAACCGGAGTGTTTTAACGGATTCCGCAGGAAAGACGGACGTGCAGCGATCCGGAATGAGATCTGGATCATTCCGACCGTAGGGTGTGTCAATGACGTTGCTAAGAGAATGACAGCACTCAATCAGGATCTCGTGACCGGAACAATAGACGGTCTGTATACATTTGATCATCCATTTGGATGCAGCCAGACTGGACATGACCATGCACAGACCAGAAAGCTTCTGGCGGCACTTGTGCGCCATCCCAATGCAGCAGCAGTACTTGTATTGGGACTTGGATGTGAGAATCTGACACATGAACAGTTCGTGGAGGAACTGGGCGATTATGATGCGGACAGAGTCAAATTCTTAACCTGCCAGGAAGTGGAGGATGAATTTGAAGCCGGAAGAAAATTATTGGAAGAATGTGCAGCCTATGCCGGACAGTTCCACAGGGAACCGATCCCGGTGAGCGAGCTTGTAGTCGGGATGAAATGCGGCGGTTCTGACGGACTTTCCGGTATCACGGCAAACCCGGCAGTAGGTCGTTTCAGCGACATGCTTGTGGCAAGAGGCGGTTCCACAGTTCTGACAGAAGTACCGGAAATGTTTGGTGCAGAGGGATTTTTAATGAACCGCTGTATTAATCAAGAGGTGTTTGAAAAAGCTGTCAGTATGATCAACGGATTCAAAAATTATTTTATAAGCCACAACGAGGTCGTATACGACAACCCAAGCCCGGGAAACCGCCAGGGTGGTATTACAACGCTCGAAGACAAGTCCTGCGGCTGCGTACAAAAAGGCGGTACAGCCCCGATCATGGATGTGATCGGATATGGGGACGCTGTTGTGACAAAGGGATTAAATATGCTTTATGGACCTGGAAACGATCTTGTATCAGCAACGGCGATGACAGCAGCAGGAGCGCACCTGATCCTGTTCACAACAGGACGCGGTACACCATTCGGAGCGCCAGCTCCGACTTTGAAGCTGTCCACGAATAGCCGGCTTGCGGAAAATAAAAAAGGATGGATCGATTTTGATGCAGGTCCGATCGTTGAAGGAGAATCCATTGACGACGCAGCAAAACGTCTGTTACAGCTGGTGATCGAAGTTGCCAATGGAAAAGAAACACAGACTGAGAAGCGTGGATATAGAAGTATTTCCATTTTTAAGGACGGGGTTGTTTTGTAAAAGGAATCTTAATAAGCAGGGATATCATTCCAGAAAACAGGGGTACACAATGTGTGTCCTGCAATCTTGGAATATCCCTGCTTTATTTTGCTTTTTAGTAAAAGGTCTGTTATGATTAAGAAAATAATGTATTTTTATACAAAAATAAATTTATGAGGAGACAAAAGAAAGCGGGGGAAAGAGTTTATGAAAAAAATAATACCAATCATTTTTTTTCTGGTTTTTGCTGTAATCGGAGTGGGGATGCTGATCGGAAGCTTTTCGATCTTGAACATGGAAACCAGTGCTATGGATGGAGCAGAGGAAATTACGGCATACATTACAGATATCCAGACACACAGGGATTCGGACGGAGATGTGGATCATGATGTGTTTGTGACCTATGAATATGATGGGGTAACGTATGAAGATCAGAAGATCACCAGCTACAGTTCAGACATGTATATCGGTGAGGAACTGACACTTTATTTCAATCCGCTGCGTCCGGCATGGCTGACTGTGAAAGGACATGAATACTATGGATTTCGCATGATGCTTTTTATGGGAATTGTGTTTTTCCTTGTTGGAATCAGTTATCCGTTTTATCAGTTGATCGTGAAATTGAGAAAAAAACGCATTTTGAAAAAGGGCTATATACTTCATGCAACGATTGAAGACATTGTGCTGAACACATCCATGAGAGTGAATGGACAGAGTCCATATGTCATTTACTGCTCGTATTATGATGCACTACAGAATCTGACCTATCGTTTCAAGAGTGATAATCTGTGGACAGATCCGGGGTATGTTTATCGACCGGGAGATCCGATTGAGGTTGCAGCAGATCCGAAGAATTACAAACACTATCATGTGATGGCAGAGGAACGGATCAATCAGAGAGTTGTCGATTATACATAGAAAAAAGAGGAAACTACATGATAACTACAATTTTACTTGATTTAGATGACACGATTCTTGATTTTCATAAGGCAGAAAAAGAAGCTCTGAAAAAAGCACTGCAAAAAATCGGTGTGGAGCCGACAGAGGCGCTGCTGAAAAGATACAGCGAGATCAATCTGTCCCAGTGGAAATTATTAGAACTCGGCAAACTGACGCATGCGGAAGTGAAGATAAACCGCTACCGGATTTTCTTTGAAGAATGTGGAATACAGGCGTCGCCGGAAGAAACGGCAAAATGCTACGAACATAATCTTGCATATGAGCATGAAAAAGTAGAAGGCGCACTGGAACTTTTACAAAAACTGCATGGAAAATACCGATTATACGCAGCGTCGAATGGAACCTACGAAGTACAGAAACGCCGGATTGAGGAGTCCGGGATAAAACCGTATTTTGAGGATTTTTTTATTTCGAAAAAAATCGGCTTCTATAAGCCGGATAAAAAATTTTTCGACTATTGTTTCGCCCATATTCCTGATTTTAAATTAGAGAAGAGCGTCATGGTAGGTGACAGTCTTTCGTCGGATATTCTTGGTGGAAAAAATGCGGGACTAACTACAATCTGGTATCAAAAAGATCGAAATATAACAGATGACGGCGCCATTCACCCGGACTACCGCATTTATGAATTGAGCGAATTGCCGGATTTATTAAAAAAATTAAAATAGTACATAAAGCTGTATGAATTGCAAAGAGTTATAAGGTATGTATACTGAATGTGTAGATTGTCATAAATACAGAATGCAGCAACAGAAATAAATGGAATAAATCGCAGTAATGTGCTAAAATAAGAAAAATCATGGTTCAAATTCGAAATATGGAATGTCAGCGATCACAAGATAGAAAATCGTCAGGAAACATATTTCTGGCATAGGACATCAGGAAAGGATAGTTTTATTATGGAAGAAAAGACAACAATGGAAATCACAAACGATAGATTAGAGGAGGCAATCAAAGATTACGCGGCAGACCGGACAAAAGAAAAGCTTACAGCAGTCTTAAATCTGCTTCGTCCGACCAAACTGTTAGTTCCGGCAATGTTAAAAGCACCGGATCAGCCAACTCCCTGCTTTTTAAAGAGCGGTACCGGCGAACAGTATTTTGTCGTGTATACCTCCAAGGAGCAAATGGCAAATGCACCAAAAAGTCAGGCACTTTTAAGCATGCCATTTCCAGCCTGCAACAGTGTTGCAGTAAAACCGGAACTCAATCTTACCGGAATGGTCATCAATCCATTTACGGATAATCTGGTACTGAAAATTGAATTGATCCAGAAACTTCATGAAGCAGATGAGAAAATGGCAAAACAGCCAAAGCAGATCAAGATGACACCACAGCAGTTTCAGGCATTCGTGAAAAATCAGACAGAGTTTTCGGTGATCCCGAAACGCTTATATGCCGAGAAAGCAGAATTTGTACAGAAGCTTTGCGATGAAAAAGAAGCTTTTGTCAATGAACTTTTTGCAGCAGCATTCAAAGAGCCGAAGCTTTATCCATACACAGAGGATGACTATTCCGTTATGGCACTGGATATTTCCGAGGATCTGACACTGATCCGCGTGGATCTTCCAGATAAAGGTTTGGTTCCGCCACTTTGCTATCGTATCTATATTACATACAATCCATTAAAGGATGAGGCGCATTATTATACAATCGAGATGACAAAAGAGAAGGATGTGCGTCTGCTCGGCGGAGTGACAGAAGAAGCCAAACATGTCAGCTATGGAAATGCACCGGTAGAGGGTGCAGAATTGCAGGAGATTATGAACCTTGCAAAAAATCCTGGGGAACTGACAAGCTAAACCGGAGGTTGACTAAGTAATGTTGGCAGATTTTATGGCTTCATTCATAATGTAAAGCAGGGCAGAGATATTCACAAGTCAGTCACTGTGTAAATAAAAAGAAAAACCGTACAAACAAATATGATTTCCTTTGTGAGCTTTGCGAACAGGAACATCATATTTGTTTGTACGGTTTTTTTAAATATTTACTTCACAAGACTTTCTGCGTAATCCAGTGCATCGACGATATTTTTATGGAAATTCTCTTTTCCGATAAGTTCCACAAATCCGTCTTTTTCCATAACATGCATTGGCTGCTCATTGACATGTGAGAACACCAGCGTAATATTCCTGCGTTTCGCGCGTGTGGCAAGTTCATGCAAAGAGTGCATTGCACTTGCATCAATGGCAGGAACGCTTCGCATACGGATGACAACGACTTTGGTGTGGTGATGACTGTTGATATTTACAATCTGGTCTGCCGCAGCGAAAAACATTGGACCGCAAATCTCGAATACGCTGATAGAGTGCGGAATATCACGGAGTTTTTCTGCCTCGCCCGGTGTGATGTCAGGGGAATCCGTGTACTTCCATGCTTTGATGTCGGCTGTTTCAGCCATACGTTTCATAAATAAAAGGGCAGCAAGTACAACGCCGATTTCAATTGCAACTACCAGATCAAAAAATACGGTTAAGAAAAATGTGGCAACTAAAACAATAATGTCGCTCTTTGGTGCGGTTTTGCAAAGACGGAAGAAGGAAGACCAGTCTGCCATATTTGCAGCTACCACGAGAAGAACAGCAGCTAAAGTTGTCATTGGGATCAATGCAGCAAGCGGCATTAAAACCAGAAGAATAATAGTCAAAGTGATACAGTGCACAATACCGGCAATTGGTGTGCGTCCACCGTTTCGGACGTTGGCAGCAGTTCTGGCAATTGCACCAGTGGCTGGAATACCACCAAAAAGTCCTGAAAAAATATTTCCAAGTCCCTGACCGATCAGCTCGGCATTGGATTTATGTGTATCACCGATCATACCGTCTGATACCACTGCGGAAAGCAGGGATTCGATACCGGCAAGAATGGCGATCGTAAAAGCCGGGGAGAGCATCTGCTGTACCAGTTTCATGGAGAGGGCAGGTGCGTGGAAGTTTGGGAAAGCAGAATTTAATTCACCGTAAACGCTTCCAATGGTATTGACCGGGAGTTTTGCAAAATACACGATTGCGGTTGTAATAATGATTGCAACGAGAGAACCCGGAATTTTATCTGTCACTTTTGGCCAGAGCAGCATAATGATGACTGCAACAAAACCGATCACTGTGGCGGTAAGGTTAATGGTACTAATATTTTCAATATAGGCAGCGATTTTATTTAAAAATTCAGAAGGAACAGAGGCAATCTCAAGACCGAAAAAGTCTTTTAACTGTCCTACAAATAAAGTTACTGCAATACCACAGGTAAAACCGGTGGTAATTGTATAAGGAATATACTTGATGAGGGAGCCGAAACGGCAGATCCCCATAATTACCAGAATAATTCCGGCGAGGATTGTCGCAACAATCAGTCCGTCAGTGCCATATTCTTCCACGATTCCGTAGATGATGACAACAAATGCTGCGGTCGGACCGCCGATCTGGACGCGGCTTCCGCCGAAAAACGAAATGAAAAATCCGGCAATGATCGCAGTGTAAAGTCCCTGTTCAGGTCCCACGCCGGAAGCGATTGCAAGCGCAATGGAAAGCGGGAGAGCAATGATCGCAACAATAATACCGGAAATAATATCCTTGATGAGCTGCTCTTTGGTGTAACCTTTCATGACATCAAAAAGTTTTGGCCTTAGTTCATTCATATGATGATTTATCCTTTCAGTAAAAAATGTATAAAATAATTATTAAAATAATATAAACACGCAAATTAAAATTTTATCACTGTGGGAGCGCTATTTCAAGGGAAATCACTCGTTATTTTTTTGACAGGCTGTTTTTTCCATGATACAAGCAATGATATGACTTAATTCCTATTGACATAGTATGAATAGGGGGATATACTGAATCTAATGATTTTCAGAAGTCAGTATGTTTTTACAGAAAATGTGAAACGGCTTATAAGGGAAGGATTATTTTATGAAAGTATCAACAAAAGGAAGATATGCTTTAAGATTAATGTTAGATCTTGCAGTGAACAATACAGGAGAACCAATCAGCCTGAAGGACATTGCAAGAAGACAGGAGATTTCAGATAAATATCTGGAGCAGATCATTTCTGTTTTAAATAAGGCAAACTATGTAAAAAGTATTCGTGGCGCACAGGGTGGCTACATATTAACCAAAAAACCAGAGGAATACACCATTGGCATGATCCTTCGGCTGACAGAGGGAAGCCTTGCTCCGGTCGCCTGTGTGGAAGAGGATAATACCTGTGAGAAGATTCATGATTGCGCCACAGTTCTTGTCTGGCAGAAAATGAACGAAGCAATCAATGATGTTGTAGACCACATGACATTGCAGGATCTCGTTGATTATGAAATGAAAAACTGCTCAGATTATGTCATATAGTAAAATATATCAATATAAGAGATTAAATTTAATCATTTTATTCTCTCTATCACCGTGTTAATATTATATCAGATTTGTTGATGTATTTTATGCAGCCGGGAATTGCAACAGATTCCGCCATGCATAATCTGCAAAACGATGAAGAGAAGCAATATTTAATATGACATAATAAGATGCCGCATTAGTTTCGCCTCTATGATTCGGATGAATCATAGAGGTTTTTCTTTACAGGAAATTGTGATGCAATATCCTATAATGTAAAAATACTCCGCGAGGGTGCAGCATGGGCACTTAAGGAAAGGAATAAACATGAAAAACGTAAACAAATATGAAAGACAATATTTTATGCCGCCAGTCTGTGAGTATGACTGGGCAAAGAAAGACCATATCGAAAAGGCACCAATCTGGTGTTCGGTAGATCTTCGTGACGGTAATCAGGCATTGATCGAACCGATGAGCCTGGATGAAAAACTGGAATTTTTCCAGATGTTAGTAGATATCGGATTCAAGGAAATCGAGGTTGGTTTTCCGGCAGCATCCGAGACAGAGTTTATTTTCATGAGAACCCTGATCGAGCGTGATATGATTCCGGATGATGTGACAGTGCAGGTTTTGACACAGGCGAGAGAACATATTATAAAGAAAACATTTGAGGCGGTAAAAGGTGCACCGCATGCAGTCATTCACCTTTACAATTCCACTTCCGTTGCACAGCGGGAACAGGTGTTTAAAAAGAGCAAAGAGCAGATTAAGCAGCTTGCAGTTGACGGAGCAGAATTATTGAAAAAACTGGCAGCCGAGACAGACGGAGATTTCTCATTTGAGTACAGCCCAGAGAGTTTCCACGGCACAGAAGTAGAGTATGCAGTGGAAGTCTGCAACGCGGTACTTGATGTATGGCAGCCGTCTGCAAAAAACAAGGCAATCATCAACATCCCGGCGACTGTGGAAACAGCAATGCCACATGTGTTTGCAACCCAGATCGAATATGTCAGCAAAAATTTAAAATATCGTGATAATGTTGTTTTAAGTCTTCATCCACACAATGACAGAGGCTGTGGCGTCAGCGACGCAGAACTTGGATTGCTCGCCGGTGCAGACCGAATCGAGGGAACATTGTTTGGAAACGGAGAGCGTACTGGTAATGTAGACATTATCACAGTGGCAATGAACATGTACTCTTACGGTATTGATCCAAAACTTGATTTTTCCAATATGCCGCATATCCGTGAAGTGTATGAGCGTCTGACAAGAATGCAGGTAAATGATCGTCAGCCATATGCAGGAAATCTTGTATTCTCTGCATTCTCCGGTTCTCATCAGGATGCGATCGCCAAAGGAATGGCATGGAGAGAAGAAAAGAAACTCACTACCTGGACCGTTCCATATCTTCCGATTGATCCGGTGGATGTCGGAAGAACTTACGATTCTGACGTGATCCGAATCAACAGCCAGTCCGGTAAAGGCGGAATCAGTTACATTTTGAAACAGAACTTCTCTATTTCTGTGCCGGAGAAAATGCGTGAGGAAGTTGGCTATGCTGTAAAACAGGTATCAGATGAGGAGCACAAAGAGCTTTCACCACAGTGGGTATATGAGATTTTTGAGGATAACTACATTCACTATACACCATACTTCCAGATTTCCGAATGTCATTTCCGTCAGGATGACGGCATCATGGCAGAAGCAACGATCCAGTATGGCGAGAAAAAGACAATCGTGGATGCAAATGGTAATGGACGTCTGGATGCAGTCAGCAATACGATCAAACAGTATTTTGGAATCACATATGAACTGTCAACTTATGAGGAGCATGCATTGTCCCATGGATCTTCTTCCAAGGCAATGGCTTATGTAGGAATCACTCATGACGGAAAAAATTACTGGGGCGCAGGCATGGATGAAGATATTATTAAGGCATCCATTCATGCACTTGTTGTAGCGGTTAACAAGCTTCCGGAGATGACAAAAGATGACAATCATCAGGATGACCGTCTGGTTTCCATGCTGAATTATATTCAGACGAATTATCAGACTGTTACATTGGAAGATATGGCAGAACAGTTCCATTTGTCAGAACCATACATTTCCAAATACATTAAAGATAAATCCGGCAAAACATTTGGAGAGCATGTTGCACACACAAGAATGAAACGTGCCAAAACATTATTGAAAAATGGAAATATGACCGTTGAGAATATTTCTTATGCAGTTGGATATCAGAATGTAGAGCATTTCAACCGTACATTCAAAAAGACGTTTGAAATGACGCCGCTGCAGTACCGGAATTTAAGCAGAGAGTAGAGATGAAAAAGAAAAATCGTACAGACAAATATGATTTCCTTTGTGAGCTTTGCGAACAGGAACATCATATTTCGTCTGCACGATTTTTCTTTCATTTACACTGAGAATAACTTGTGAAGCTCCACTGATATATACCAGCTTTAAGTTTCTGAACAACCACTTTGTCTGTTCCAGCTCATGTGCGGCAAAAGCCACTGACGTAACTTGATATGTAGAACGGCACTTGGCAATTCTTCCATACTATATATTGGAGTTCACATTATTCGACAATATCCTCTATATAGTTGTAATCTATTTTTCCTTTTGTCACAGAATAGAAAAAAGGATCTTTTCTAATGCTATCATCTGAATTGATAATAAAATTGTTCCAATCATCTGCTTCATTGCCGTCAGATAGATAAATAGTTACTTTGAAGCTATACCCAGAATATCCAACCGATAATTTTGCCCGTTTTACTTCGACATCATTCAAATTAGCAATAATATGTTGTATTTGATCTTTATCCTTAATATGTGTTGTATTCCCACTATTGCCATTGAAAACAACGATTTCCATAACTTCATTATGGTCTAAATCCATCAAGTCGATTGGCGTATTATACCAAATAGCGATGCCTGCAAAAAGAATTGCCATAGCGGATAATAATATAATTATTTTCTTTTTCATAGTAGATTGCCTCCATTTGCATTTATTTAACTGTTACTTACAATTTCCTTGTCTTCCTGCAATAGTTCCCCTCGTTTCCTGCCAGCCTTTCTGAAAGGTCTGATTTCCTGAGAACGTTTTTCCATCTCTTAATCAATAAAATATATAACATTTAGAAAGGATTTTTGCAACTTTCGACATTTTTCATTCCTGTTATTTCCTGTGACATATACAGTTTTATTACAAAGCGTAGCAGATAACATTTATATAGCTCGATGTGAGCATGAAGCGTAGAGGAATGTGAATGGCAAGGCTTAGATTAATAATTTCATGCTTGGTATGTGTCAGGGAACTTTTACAAGTTATTCTCAGTGTAAATGAAAGAAAATCATATTTGTTTGTATAGTTTTTCTTTTATTTTTACATTGCGTTTGACTTGTGAAAGAAAACATATCTTTACTCCAAGTTTGAAAAAATATTATTATTTTACAAAATTGTGTTTACAAATTTGATATATAACTCTTTTTATATGTTAGATAATCGATTATCAATTAAATAAAAGGAGCGAAAAAAATATGAGTACATATGGAGAACCATTAACATACAGTCAGTGGCAGAATGCGTGGAGTGATCCCAATATATCTGAAATTGATTGTTTGGCAAGAGTAATTTATGCTGAGGACACCGTAAATGTAGCGGGGGAATATGCAGTGGCTAAAGAAATTTGGAATAGAAAAATGAGCGGAAATCCAAAACGTTTTGCAAGAGACAAGGTGAATTTGACGTGGAAAAATATTATTTTCAAATCAGCTGAGTATAACGTTGCAACTGGTAGCGAAGAACATTGTAAACATGCAATGAAACCGACAAAGAATAGGTATTGGGACAATTGCGTAGCAAGAGCAAGTGAACTGGTTGCTGGGGCTGTTCCATCTTCTTTATTGGGAGGACAGAAGTATCATCGTGCGAGTAGTTCTTTTAGCTCGGCAGGAATAACTGGAATTGATACATCCACAATAAAGGCAATAGGGGGAAATACATTCTTTGATTATTTGCCAGGGTATTAATTTGCAATGCAAGTAGTATAAAACATTATCATTTCTATATAAATTTCCAAACTTATTTTGGGTTTGGAAATTTATATAAGAAAGAAATAGGGTAATGTGGGAATGTTGAATATCATGGACGTTCATCAAGAATAGAAGTCTTTAGAACCTCAAATTGATTCCCATTCCACTTCATTTCAATTTTAAGGGTAGTATTCAGGCGGTATAAAATATCTTCATACAAGGTTAGGGTAGAAGGAGTTCCTTCTTCAATTGAAATATTCCATGCAGTTGAAGAAGAAAGAAATTTTTCGCCATTTTGTAAATCGGAATAATAGTCGCCGAATGTTTTCTGGTCATGTTTGGAAATTTGATATTTTTCTGCTAATCCAAGTTCCTCACATGTAATAAGGATTTCATACTCTTTATCTGTTTTTTCGATAAAAACAGGATATCCGGCTTTATAGCTGTCATTTTCTTCTGAAATTGTTATCGGCAGCAGTTTATATTTATTTCTGGTCGGTGCCCAAATGGCAATTTCACTGTTTTCATAAGGATAGTCGGAGTAGGAATGAAAACCATAGAAAATAATCTCGTTTTTACCGTCACCAGTTAGGTCGGACGCATACAAGTTTATCTGCATCATGGTATCTTCAAATGGACCAATTTCGAGAATTTTTCCATTTCCAAAGCATAGGGCATACATTTTTTCACCATCATCCATAAAGTATTGTAGGACTCTATCCGGTTTTTGATCTTGGTCATAATCCTGCTTGGCATAAATATCATCTAAGACTTCGACATTATCCAGATATCCTTCATAATCTGTTAGAAAATCAATATAATCCATAGTTACTTTTTCATCATCAAAGTCAGTGACTTTGCAGCCGTTGGCTAATTTGTCATTTGCACATCCGCATAAAAGCGGGAGAGCTAAAGAGAGAGAAAAAAGAAAAATTTTTTTCATAGGAGTGCTCCTGTCATGTAATTGATATTTTCCCTTCATGGATCAGTTCAATAAACTGTTTGACCAGCACCGGATCAAACTGTGTCCCACTGTTTTTTTCCAGTTCATTGACTGCATAATCGACGGAAAGTGCCTGCTTATAAGGACGTTTGGCAGTCATGGCGTCGAAACAGTCTGCAATCGTAAGAATCCTTGCCATATAAGGAATATTCTGTCCGGCAAGTCCGCGCGGATAGCCAGTGCCGTCGTAGCGTTCATGATGACCGACAACGGCAGGAATCACATAGTCCATGTCCGGCAGATAGCGGATCATTTTAGTTGAATTTTCCACATGCGTTTTCATAATGGCGTATTCTTCGTCAGTGAGCCGCGACGTTTTCTGAAGAATACGTTCAGGAATACTGATCTTTCCAATGTCGTGCAAAAGACCGGCATCACGGATAATCTCTATGTCGTTGGAATTCATGTCGAGGGATTCGGCGAGAATCACAGCGTATTTGGATACATTCATAGAGTGAATAAAAGTGTAACTGTCTTTGGCGTCGATCGCAGCCGTAAGGGCATAAATTGTCGGTGCGACACGTTCATATGCAGTGCGGATATCTGGGTCATGGGAACGCTCGTCCATTCCATGACGATAAACTTCTATTTTTCCTTTTCCAGCCTGTTTTCCATAATAGACAGCCTGCGTCGCATTATGTAAAAAAGACATCGCATCGGTAGAAATATCCGGGAAAACAGAAATTCCACAAGAGACAGATATGTCCCAGACTGTATTGGCAGGAGAGACCTCGACAATACCATTTACAATCCGTTTGCAGTAATCTTTTGCCTCCTCCACATCAGTCCCCTCTTTTAAAATAATAAATTCATCAGCACCAAAGCGGAAACCAATATCGCCTGAGGTGATCTCCTGAAGAATGATCTGTGCAAAACGGTGGATCAGGTTATCGCCTTCCTGTGCCCCGTATAATTCGTTGTATAATTTGAAATCGTCGATATCAAGCACAATCAGCGTGGACGGCTTCTGGTGCTGGCACACATTGTCAATACACTCAAACGCATGCTTACGGTTAAACAGGGAAGTGAGCTCGTCTGTAATGGAAGCACGGTAGGCATTCTGGTATAAATTGGCATTGCGCAGCGCATAGGAAAAATAGTAGCAGATTTTTTGCAGATATTTTGACTCATCAGGTGTCAGGGGGCGCTGTTTTCCATTTGCAATATACAGAAAACCGATGATCACACGATTATACTTTAAGGTATAGATCGCAGTGATGTTTTCTACTGACAGCCATTCCCGCTGTCTCGCCGTCATAAGCGAGAGAATATGAGAGGCATTTTCGTCGAGTATGGTCAGGTTTGGAGCGTCATTTAATTCTTCTAACATGGATTCTGTTGGAACACTGTATGGTTTGGTATAGGCGATATCACCATATTTTCGGATGACAGAAAAAATATGCCGTGTATTCTGGTTCATCATCAGTAAAAGCCCGTCCGGACAGAGCAGATCGGATAATGCCTGCATCGTGGCATCGTAGATTTCATCAGCATTTAACGTGTTGATAACGGTTGATACAAAATAGTCCCAAATTTCTTCTTTTTCTTTCATAAAACTCCTTAATACATATAAGAATGGCGATTCTAATGAGCGGATCGAAAGAGCTGGAGCATTGTTAAATTTTATGCAAATTAATCCGTATCTCTTGTGAATGCTCTTTTATTATACTATAATATTGCATGTATGGCACATAAAAATTATATGTGTTTTATTTGGAGGCGGAGTATGAGACAAGAAGAATTTAAAATGGAACGCACAGGTCTGGTAGAGATAGGGCAGGTCATTCCGATCACAGAAGGAAAATTACCGAACTCATATTATTATACATTAGGAAAAGCATATGCGATGTCTGCCAATTATCCGGTTGGTAACAGGATAAAATCCAAAGAAGGAAAGGTTGTAGATGTGAAGGAAACAGAAAAGGGATATTTTGTAACAGTTGAATTTGATGAATAAATGAGATAGAATAGAAACATTCTTTTGAAATTGAAAGGAAGCATACATGCGTTATTTACCAACGAGTAAACTGACGCCTGGAATGGCCCTTGGTCAGGATATATACGACGGAGCTGGCAGACTGTTACTTGCAAAACATTTACTTCTCTCGGCAGAATATATTTCAAATCTTGAATTTTTAGGGTTTCCAGGAATATACATTGATGATGAATTTACACGCGGCATTGAGATTCAGCAGATTTTGAATCCACAAGTGAAAAGCCAGGCGCTGAGCGTTGTGCATGATTTGTTTGCGTTTGACATGAAGTCAGGTGCGGCAGATGTGCCGGTCAGCGAGATTAAAATACAAAAGATGATAGAGCGCATTGTAGAGAATATTTTAAGCAATGGCGATATTATGTGCAATGTGTTAGATATAAAAAACTATGATGACTACATCTATTATCATTCTATCAATGTTGCCATGATGTCAGCAATGGTAGGCGCCCGGTATGGATTGAGCGAGGAACAGCTTTATCAGCTTACGACAGCAGCAATCCTTCATGATATCGGCAAGAGGTTCGTTGATATCGGGATTGTCAATGGAGATCATTCATTGTCGGAGGAGGAACAGAAGCTTTTAAATCAGCATCCAAAACTCGGTGCAGATTATCTGCGGAGCAATTATCATTTTTCAGCACTGGTGTATGCCAGTGTGCAGCAGCATCATGAGAACTATGACGGAAGCGGCAGTCCTCTGGAAAAAAGCGGGAATCAGATTCCGTTATATGCAAGAATTATCCGGCTGATCGATCAGTATGATGATATGGTGTCTGTGCATCGGCAGAGAGAGGAGATTTCGCCGGCCGAAGCAGTGGAATATCTAATGGCAGGGTCAGGCAGTCTGTTTGATCCAAAGATCGTGGAATTGTTTGTTGAGAAGATTGCGGTGTATCCGGTGGGATGTGAAGTAGAATTATCGAATGGAATGCACGGCGTAGTTGCGCATAATTTTGAACGGTTTTTCTTAAGACCGATTGTTAAGATCATTGAAACAGGCGAGATGTTGAATCTTCGTGATGATCCGAATGCAAGAAGCATTATTATTTCGAAAATAGTAATACATTAAACATGAGGTAATTATGACAGGACAGGGAAAGAGTGCGATTGATACACTTCTTGCGGAGAGCTTTAAAGAGCTTGCCAAGAAGCATCCAATTGAGAAGATCACAATTAAAGAGATCACAGATCTGGCGGGGGTTATCCGTCCGACGTTTTACAATCATTTTCAGGATAAGTATGAATTGCTGGAGTGGATCATCACGACGGATCTGCTCGATCCGATCGAACCATTGATCCAGAATGGAATGATCAATGAAGGCTTGGTACTTCTCTTTACCAACATTGAAAAAGATAAAGATTTTTACACGCGCGCTATCCGGTTAGAAGGGCAGAACTCTTTTGAGGAGATTGCAAAAAGCTGCGTGGAAAAGATCCTTCTGAACGTGATCGACCGTGCCAATACCGGGAAAAAACAGAAGTATTCCTGGCTCACACCAAAGCGTATCGCAGAGTATTATGCACAGTCGATGTGTTATGTTGTGATCACATGGATTCAGTCTGGAATGACGATCTCGGCGAAAGAATTGGCAGAGATTTACGATTATATTATCAAACGATCCATGGATGATATTATTGCAGAGATGTAATATTGCCGCACATAAGGTGCGGCATTTTTTCTTTCAGGCGAAATTGTGATGCGATAGTTCCATAAAGTCAAGGATGTGACGGATCTATAAAAAACAACATACATTCGCTAAGCATTGTCTATGGAAATGTGGCAGAAAGACGTTATAATGATAAATTAGAAATATTATTAGGAAACGTCTGCCGGGTAGAGAGGCAGAAACGGGAGGATTCATGAACTGGATAGAAAATCTGTTGATTCTTGTAGGCATATCGCTGGATATTTTTGCGGGTATGGAATGTCAGGGATCACTTGTGGCAAAAATAGATAAAAAACATCTGACACTTGTATGCGGACTGATCGCAGTCTGGCAGCTTGCAGCACTGTACGTGGGAAACCTGCTTGCAAGGCTGCTTTATGCGAATGATCTGGCAAAAAACGAGCGGTTTATCGGAACCGTGATCGCAGCGGTTATTTTTTTCTGCCTGGGTGTCAGACTGATCGCAAAAGCAATCAAGAACGAGAGAGTCAATGAGCGCAGAGAGGAAAATCTTGGCTTCAAACGGTTCTTTCGTATGGCAGCCGTGACAAGTATTTACACACTTCTCACCGGAATTGCATTTGGCTTTCTGGAAACAAATTTAATGGTCATTTTGATCATGATCGTCTGCCTGACGATAGGTGTGGTGATCACAGGTACTTATACAGGATATCACTTCGGCTTTGAGCATAAGACGAAAGCTTATGCAGGCGGTGCAATTTTACTTTGGATCGCCGGATTTGATGTGGTTTTCCGGTATGCGATGATGTAGGAAGAAACAAACCATGAAAATATTTTTAACAGCGATCAACGCAAAGTATATTCATTCGAATCTGGCGGTTTATAGCTTAAGAGCCTACGCCAAAGTATTTCAGGAACAGATTGAGATCGGGGAATATACGATCAACAATAAAGTCGATTATATTTTAGAACAAATCTATAAAGCAAAGCCGGACGTCCTATGTTTTTCCTGTTATATCTGGAACATAGGGTATGTCGAGGAGCTGATCACGGAGTATCACAAACTGTGTCCGGAAGTGCCAATCTGGGTAGGCGGACCGGAAGTGTCCTATGAGGTGGAAACATTTCTGGAAGAACATCCGCAGGTGACAGGCGTGATGATCGGCGAGGGCGAGCGTACATTTCAACAACTGTGTGAATATTATGTAAGCCAAAATGGCACACTAAAGGAACTGAACGGAATCGCATACAAAGATTCTGTCAGCGGAGAAGTGATTTTTACACAGCCACAGGAACCGATGAATATGTCGGATATTCCATTCTGCTACGATCATATTGAAAATTTTGAAAACCGTATTATTTATTATGAGTCAAGCCGCGGCTGCCCGTTCAACTGCAGCTATTGTCTGTCTTCGATTGATAAAAAGCTGCGTTTCCGGGATACAGAGCTTGTGAAAAAAGAACTTGCATTCTTTATTGAAAAGAAGGTGCCACAGGTAAAATTTGTAGACCGCACTTTCAACTGCAAGCATGATCACGCAATGGAAATCTGGAGATTTGTAAAAGAGCATGACAACGGCATTACCAATTTCCATTTTGAAATATCAGCGGATCTTTTAAATGAGGAAGAATTAGCACTGATCCATGATATGCGGCCGGGACTGATCCAGTTAGAGATTGGCGTGCAGTCTACGAACGAGCCGACGATCCGGGAAATCCACCGGACGATGAAGCTGGAACTTTTGAAAGACATTGTAAGAAAAATCCAGAGTGGCGGAAATATCCACGAACATCTGGATCTGATCGCCGGACTTCCGTATGAGGACTATGCTGCTTTTACAAAATCTTTTGACGAGATTTATGAACTGAAACCGAATCAGTTACAGCTTGGATTTTTGAAGGTGTTAAAAGGTTCTTATATGTACGGGCATGCAGCGGAATATGAGATCGTTTATCACGAAAAAACACCATACGAAGTGATGAAAACAAAATGGCTCAGCTTTGATGATGTATTAAAAATCAAGCAGGTGGAAGAAATGCTTGAGGTTTATTACAACAGCGGGCAGTTTGAGATCACCATGAAAGTGTTAGAACCGCTATTTGACAGTGCATTTATGATGTTTCAGGAATTAGGTGCTTTTTATGAGGCAAAGGGATATTTTGGCATGAGCCATTCGAGAATCCGCAGAGCGGAGATTTTGCTTGAGTTTATGAGAGAAAGAAAAAGCAGCGGCGCAGTGATGCAGATGTTAGAAGAAAGCCTGACATTTGATCTGTATTACCGTGAAAATTGTAAGAGCAGACCTTCCTGGGCACCGTCACCGGCAGAATTTAAAGAGCAGACGAGATATTACTGCAAAAATGGTGCAAAATCCCACTTGGAGCCATTCCATTACCGCTTCCCGGAAAAAAGCAAAAAAGCATTGCAGGAAGTGCCAAAGCGCCTTGAAAAACCGGTGTATATGCTGTTTGACTATGAAAACAGAGATCCGTTAGATCATCAGGCACATGTGACAGAAGTTTTGGCAGCTGGTGCAGCAGAAGCGTAGAAAAGACGGGAAGGATAGAGTTATGTTAACTGATTATGTAGTCATTGATCTGGAAATGACAGGATTAAATGTTAAGACAGACCGTATTCTGGAAGTCGGTGCAGCACGGGTGCGCGGAAATGTCGTGACGGATACTTTTTCGGAAGTCGTCAATCCAAAACGGAAATTATCGGAAAAAGTGGTTTCACTTACAGGTATTACGAATGAAATGGCGGAACAGGGCAAGGAAATGGATGCCACGCTTGGCGCGTTCTTTGCGTTTATCGGAGAGGATATTTTAGTGGGACAGAATGTGATTTTTGACTACAGTTTTTTGAAACAGTGGGCAGTGAATCACAAGCAGTCATTTGAGCGGAATGCGGTGGATACATTAAAGCTTGCAAGAAAATTTTTGCCGGAAGAACAGAAAAAAGATCTTGCGAGCCTGTGTGAATATTTTAAAATCGAGCGTGTGCATGCGCACCGTGCATTGGATGATGTGCTGGAAACACAGCAGATATTTGAACAGCTTCAGAACTTATATGCAGAGAAAATGCCGGAAGCATTTCAACCATATCCGTTACAATATAAGGTGAAAAAGCAGTCTTTGGCGACACCACAGCAGATGAAATATCTGAAACAGTTCGTGGACTTTCACCAGATCCCGATGCCGGAACTTTCAGAGGAGGTTACCCGAAGCGAAGTGTCAAGGCTTACCGACCAGCTCATCGCCCGGTATGGGAAAATAAAAAAAGAATCATAATGTCAGCTGCTCTAAAATAGAAGATTTCATCATAGAATCAAGGGAGGATGCTCTGGTGATCAATTCATTGATCTTAGAAGTGTCCCCCTGTTTTTTATAAATATCGGCTAAAAGCGTGTAATTAGCGCGGATATCAGAATCAATGGAAATCCCAAATTCCAGTACCGGAACAGCCTCTGTCTCAAAACCATTTTTGACCAGACAGCCTGCGTAGGCAACAATACTTCGTAAAAGCGCCGTATAATTCTGGTCATATTCGGATAAAGCCGGAAGATTGGCAGGACCGTAAGCAAGTTTTAAGTCGGTGTTGCTCTGGTGGCTTAAATTTAAAATCTTTTTTGTGGCAAGTGCTTTCAGATCATTCTCGTAATCAATTAATTCTTCATCATCAGAGATACCTATTGGAAATTTTTCCAAGGGTATGTTAATATAGGGAAGATTACTGATATCCTTACGGCGGACCTGATTGGCTTTGTCCTCGCGGTTCCAGAAGTTTTCAGCAGCTTCCTTTTGTTGTGCAGTTCCCCGTTTGCGGTAAAATGCAGCAACAGAGAGAAAAATGATAAAAAGTCCTAAGAATGGAAATCTCATGATACATGTCCTTTCTTTTGTATAAATTCAGGATAGAAAGAGGTAATTCTATGTATAATTTTGGTAAGAAAAAAAATCAAAAATTA
>ERZ1034691.109-NODE-109-length-64067-cov-35.755765_pt1 | contig 64067 bp, 38 predicted proteins | sample MGYA00520638_ERZ1034691 | MGnify/ENA primary metagenome ERZ1034691 (study PRJEB33766, sample SAMN09781763) | gut metagenome | biome: gut microbiome | host: Homo sapiens | place: Madagascar | study: EMG produced TPA metagenomics assembly of the PRJNA485056 data... | reverse complement strand
ATGAATATTTGAACCGCAATAATATGCACTAAAAACGTAAATAATGAAAAGAAACATATACGGATTATAAAAAACAGAAATATTTTCGGTTGTTACTCCCTTAAATACCACTTGGAACCTATCTAAGCGGCTAGCCCGATGGTTTGGGCTCACAAACCATGGTTCGGCAGACTCTGTTGCCGTACGCTGGCAGACGCTTTGACGAGCTCAGCGACCACCAGCGTATCAGAACCGAAGAACTGCACAGCGCCCAAAAACTTTCTCCGAACGCAGTGGGAAGTAAGCGATTGAAAATCAATTACAAAAGCGAAGCCCTTTGGCTGACATCAGCTGAAGGACTTCGCTTAATATACTGTGAAACAGAGGCTTACCCTCCGCGGAAAGTTACTTTGCTTTTGTGGAAAGTGAGTATGGCTTGTCGGCAGGCTTCTGGCCGCGGGCCTTGTTCGGCTTGGAGGCCATGACGAACTCGAGGGTGCCTCCTTGGAGGAGGTCATCGTGGGTGATGTAGAGTTTCTTGAACTCAACGCCGTCGCGCAGTACCTTCTTGACATAGCGGTTCGTGTCGCTGACGCCGTCGGCCTTCACCTCAAGGGTCTTGCCGTTAGGAAGGGCGATACGGGCGTACGGAAGGTACGGAGCGCCGAACACGTACTGGTCGCTTCCCGGGCAGACAGGATAGAATCCAAGCACGCCGAAGATGTACCAAGCGGACATCTGACCGCAGTCGTCATTCCCTCCCAATCCGTGAATATCAGGACGATACATCCTGTTGATGATTTCCCTCATCCAGTACTGTGTCTTCCACGGCTGACTTGTCCAGGCATAGAGATAAGGAATATGATGGCTCGGCTCGTTGCCGTGTACGTAGCCACCGATCAGGCAGTCTTTCGTGATGTCCTCGTTGGTTGCGTAGGCATATTCAGGAAGATCGTGGTAGAAGAGTTCGTCCAGCGCGGAGATGAACCTCTTCTCGCCGCCCATCAGCGCCATCACGCCGAAAACGTCCTGCGGGGCGTGGAAAGAGAAGTTCAGCGAGTTGCCCTCGATGAAGCCCTCGCCCATCGTCTGCATGATGTCGAAATCCTTCTTGAAGGAGCCGTCAGCGTACTTTGGACGGGCGAAACCGAGTTCCGTGTCAAAGACATTCCTATAATACTGCGCGCGTGCGAGATATTCATCGGCCACCTTGTCATTACCCGCGAGCCGGGCGGTGTGCCAGATGGTCCAGTCGTCGTAGGAATATTCCAGCGTGTTGCTGGCGGCGGTGGAAATCTTGTCGTAAGGCACGTAGCCGAGCCTCATATATTCCCCAAGCCCGGCGTACCAGTCTGCCTTTGAGGTGGTTACCATCGCCTCAAGGGCGCGGTCGCGGTCGATGTCCAGCCCTTTGGTGATGGCGTCGGCCAGCACAGGGACGGCATGGTAGCCGCTCATGCACCAGTTCTCGTTGGCACAATGGCTCCAGACAGGAAGGAAGTGCAGCACGTTCTGGTCGTAGTGGGCCAGCATCGACTCCACCATGTCCCTGTCACGGTCTGGCTTGAACAGGGCCAGGAACGGATGCTCGGCACGGTAGGTGTCCCAAAGTGAGAACACTGTGTAGTTCGTGAAGCCGTCGGCCTGATGGATCTCGTGGTCGAGGCCTCTGTACTTCCCGTCCACGTCCATGTAGACTGACGGGTTGATCATCGTGTGGTAGAGGGAAGTGTAGAACATCCTCTTCTCGTCCTCGGTTCCCTGGATCTCAATCTGGGAAAGCTCTTTCTCCCAGGCGGATGTCGCCTCGGCGGCGATCTGGTCGAAAGACTTCCCGGAGGCCTCCGCCGCAAGGTTCTTCAGTGCGCCCTCCGCACCGGTCGCCGACAGGGCCACCTTCACGGTCAGCTCCGGGTTCCTGGAAGTGGCGAACTTGAACCAGGCCACCAGCTTGCGCCCTGCCATCGCCGGGAAGTTGTGGTACTGGTCGAACTTGCTCCAGCCTCCTTTATAATTGATCTTCTCCCGGTCCGCGTAGCCATATTCAGAAATAGGCTGCGAGAAGGAGATCGCGAAGTAGGTGTAGTTGGTGCGGGCCCAGCCGTTGGTGATGCGGTAGCCGGTCAGGAGGGTGTCGTTCCGCACCTGAACCTCCGCCCAGAGGGTCTTGCCGTCGTAGTTGTAGATTCCGTGGATGAGATCGAGAATCACCTGTCCGTCAACGCCTTTAGGGAATGAATATTCATGGATTCCGACTCTGGTGGTGGCGGTCAGACGAGCCTTTACGCCATAGTCGTCCAGCGTCACCTCGTAGCGTCCCGCCGAGGCTTTCTCCGTGGAGTGCGAGAAGCGGCTGCGGTAGCCGCCGTCAGGGTTGTCCGCCGTGCCGGGGTTAAGTCTCAGCGCTCCCGTGGTCGGCATCAGGAGGATGTCGCCCAGGTCGGAGTGTCCCGTGCCGCTGAAGTGGGTGTGGCTGAATCCGACGATCGTAGGGTCTGAGTAACGGTAGCCGGCACAATATTCATAAGCCCTCGGCTGGTATTTCCCGTTCACATTGTGAGGGATGGTGTCCGTGTCAGGACTAAGCTGGACTCCGCCGAAAGGCACGCACGCCCCCGGAAAAGTGTGTCCCATTCCGTCGGTGCCGATGAACGGATCTACATAACTTGCCTTGGAGGAAGGCTGCTGCGCGGACGCGCCTACGCAGAGAAGCAGGAACAATCCTGCGTTAAACAATTTAAATTTCATAGGTCAAATATACGTAAAACTATTGTTTTTTGTTAAATTGTGGCTAAATTTGTACTCCCTCCTCATGTTTTTGGTAGGTTGGTTTTTGGTTGTTAAATCGATTTGAGGTGGAGACGGACTTGGTAAAAAAAACAATAGCACTTTAATTAACTACAAATTCAGTATTTATGTCTTTTAAAAAGATCGTATTGTCTCTAATCCTTGTACTCGCTCCGTTGGCGGTTCTGGCCCAGACCAAGACCATCAAGGGTGTGATTTACGAGGAGGAAACCGGCGAGACCATGCCGGGAGCGACAGTGTCGGTCGTCGGATCCACTAAGGGTGTGATGACTGACCTTGACGGTTCCTTCGAACTGTCCGGAGTCAAGCCGACTGACAAACTTAAGTTTGAGTGTCTTGGAAAAGAAACTCAGATTTTGGAGGTCGGAAGTATGACCAACTTCATCGTTAAGCTGAAAAATGCAGCCAACGAACTTGACGAGGTAACCATCGTTGCCTTTGGTAAGCAGAGGAAAGAAAGCACGGTTGCCGCCATCACGACAGTTGATGTCGGAACCCTCAAGGTGCCTTCTAGCAACTTGACAACAGCTCTCGCCGGAAATGTCGCGGGTGTTATCGCCTATCAGCGCTCTGGTGAGCCTGGACAGGACAACGCCGACTTCTTCGTGCGTGGTATCACCACGTTCGGCGCGAACACCAGTCCTTTGATCCTCATTGACAACATCGAGCTTACCTCCACAGACCTCGCCCGCCTTCAGCCGGACGACATCGAGAGCTTCTCGATCATGAAGGACGCCACGGCGACGGCCCTCTACGGAGCCCGCGGAGCCAACGGTGTGATCTTTGTGACCACCAAGCGCGGCCAGGAAGGCCCGGCGAAGATCTTCGCCCGTGTCGAGACTTCGATCTCACAGCCGACAGATGTTGTTGACCTTGCTGATCCGATCACATACATGAAGTCCTACAACGAGGCCATCTCGACCCGCGACCCTCTTGGAGACCTGATGTACTCTTACGACAAGATCGAGAACACCGGTAAACCGGGTGCGAATCCATACATCTACCCTGCCAACGACTGGTACAAGATGCTCTTCAAGGATTATTCCACGGCATACCGCGCAAACGTTTCCGTTCGCGGTGGAGGCAAGGTTGCGACCTATTATGTGTCCGGCGCGTTCACCGAGGACACTGGTATCCTGAACGTCGATAAGAGGAATAGTTTCAACAACAACATTGACCAGAAAACCTACACCTTGCGTTCCAACATCGACATCAACGTGACCCCTACCACAAAGTTGGCTGTTCGCCTTACCGGTAACTTCACTGACTACCGCGGACCGCTCGATGGAGGTAACATGGTCTATGTTGATGTGGTTCACTCCGATCCTGTGCTCTTCCCGGCGTATTACCCTATGGATGATGATCACATCGGCATCAAGCACATCATGTTCGGTAACTACGATCAGGGCCAGTACACCAACCCTTACGCCGACATGGTGAAAGGCTACCGTGACTATCAGCGTTCACAGATGATCGCCGCCGTAGAGGTCAATCAGAATCTTGATTTCATCACCAAGGGGCTCAGCGCGATGACGTTGTTCAACCTGACCCGTCTTTCCGACTTCAGCGTCAACCGTCAGTTCAGTCCTTATTGGTACACGCTCAACACCTACGATTCCTACACGGGGGAGTACCACCTTGCACGTATCAATGACAACGGTACTGACTATCTCACTTACAATGAGGGCAACAAGACTGTTCAGAACACATTGTACTCGGAAACCCGCCTTAACTATGCCAGGGACTTCGGACGCAGTGAGGTGACCGGTCTGTTGGTTCTCACGGCTTATGAGTCTCGAAGAGCGAATGCGGGATCCCTCCAGCTTTCCCTTCCTTCGCGTAACGCCGGTCTTTCAGGGCGTTTCACCTACGGTTGGGACAAAAGGTATTTCACAGAGTTCAACTTTGGCTACAATGGCTCGGAGCGTTTCCACAAATCCCACCGCTGGGGATTCTTCCCTTCAGCAGGTGCTGCTTGGGTGATGTCCAATGAACCTTGGTTCAAGTCTTTGAAGAAGACTGTGGATAATCTCAAATTCCGTGTTTCCTACGGTCTCGTCGGAAACGACAAGATCGGCAGCGAGAAGAACCGTTTCTACTACCTTTCTGAAATGAATATGGAGAGTAAGAATCTAGCGGCATCTTTTGGTGAGCTTCGCGGTCACACTTACAAAGGTATTGATGTGGTTCGTTACGCCAACGAGGCAATCACGTGGGAAAGGTCATATAAGACCAACTATGCCGTGGAACTTGGCCTTTTCGACAACTTCGACCTCATTGCCGAGTACTTCACCGAGAGGCGTAAGGACATTTTCATGACACGTGCGGACGTTCCTGAGACAATGGGTCTTCAGGCTGGGATCTCCGCCAACATCGGTGAGGCGAGAGCTCATGGTGTCGATCTTCAGGCAGAGTATCAGAAGGTTTGGAATAAGGATTTCTGGACATCCGCAAGAGCCAACTTCACTTGGTCCACCGGTAAGTATGATGTTTATGAGGAGCCTACGTATCCTGAGAAGTATCGTCAGCATGCCGGCTACTCCATCAAGCAGACTTGGGGCTACATTGCCGAGCGTCTTTTCATCGATGACGAAGAGGCGGCCAACAGCCCTGACCAGGCTTCGTTCGGTTCGCAGTACGGAGGAGGTGACATTAAGTACACCGATGTCAACGGTGACGGTAAGATCACGACTGCCGACATGGTACCTATCGGCTACCCTACATCTCCTGAGATCATCTATGGATTTGGCGTGTCCCTTGGTTACAAGGGCGTAGACCTTTCAGTGTTCTTCCAGGGACTAGGCCGTGAGTCTTTCTGGATTGATGCATCCGCAAGGTACGACACCAAGAACAACAGGTACGGTACCGCTCCGTTCGTGAACAGCACTCAGTTGCTCAAGGCTTATTCCGACAGCCATTGGAGCGAGGATAACCGTGACATCTATGCTCTTTATCCGCGATATAGCGCCTACGAGAACAAGAACAACACCGCCACCAGCACCTGGTGGATGAGGGATGGCTCTTTCCTTCGTCTGAAGCAGCTGGAACTTGGTTATACACTTCCGCAGAAGTTGACACGCAAGCTTCACATCAATAGCCTTCGTGTCTACTTCCAGGGTAACAACCTCTTCTGCTGGAGCAAATTCAAGCTTTGGGATCCTGAGCTTGCCGGAAACGGCCTTAATTACCCTATTCAGAGGACATTCAACTTTGGTGTGAATGTTACGCTTGACACCAAATAATGTACGCGAATTATGAAAAAGTTATTTAAGAATATTACAATATCTCTGTTAGTGGTGGCTTCTCTGCCTATGGTCAATGGCTGCAACAGTTTCCTTGATGTTGTCCCTGATGACGGGCTGGCATCCATCGAGACCGCCTTCAACCTTAGATCTACTGCCATCAGGTATCTGGCCACATGCTATTCGTACATGACCAAGGACGGTCAGGCCGGCTATGACAGCGGAATGCTTACCGGAGATGATCTTTGGGATCTGGACAGCCGTGTAACTTCATATATGTACGACAAGAACAAGGCTTCATTCCCGATCGCGAAGGGTCTCCAGAGTGCGGCTATCTGCTACAACAGCGACTGGAAGAGTATGTACGAGGGAATCCGTTGCTGCGACATACTTGTCGAGAACATCGACGAAGTTCCGGATATGACTGAAGATGAAAAGGCTCAGTGGAAAGCCGAGGCTTCATTCCTCAAGGCCTATTATCATTTCAATCTTATCCGTAAGTGGGGACCTATCCCTGTGATCCGCGAGAGTCTTCCGATCGACTCTTCAGTCGAGGAAGTACGTGTTTATCGTGACAACATCGATGATTGTTTCGATTTTGTAATCGATCTTCTTGATGAGGCTGAGCCTTATCTTCCTCTTGTGAACCCGTCTCAGGATGAGTACGGACGTATCACCAAGCCTGTCTGCGCATCTCTTAAGGCAAAGGTTGCAGTGTATGCGGCCAGTCCTCTGTTCAACGGCAATGACGAGCAGGCTTCTTTAGTAGATGGACGTGGCACGAGACTTTTCCCAGCCAAATCAGATGCTGAAAAACTTAAGCGCTGGGAAGACGCTCTTGAGGCTTGTGAGGATGCCCTTGAAGTCTGTGAAGAGGCCAACATTAAACTGTATGACAAGACTTATGTGCGTCAGGAATACAGAATGTGCGACACTCTCGTGACTGACCTTACCATTCGCAATGCTTTCTGCGAGAGGTGGAACAGTGAACTTATCTGGGGAAACACCCAGATGTCCTCGGTTCCTTTCCAGCAATGGTGCGTGCCTATTCTCCAAATGGACGCCAATGGCGCGAAACTCGGAGGTATCGGCGGTACTGATTTTGTTGGAGTTCCTCTTAAGATAGCCGAGGAGTTCTACACGAAAAACGGACTTCCTATCAATTACGATAAGGAATTTGCAAGTGTCGATCAATTCCAGCTTAGATCCGGAGATGCCGCGCACAAGTATTACATCAAGCAAGGCTACCAGACTGTTCAGCTTAATTTTGACCGCGAACCAAGATTCTATGCTGATCTTGGATTCGATGGTGGTAAGTGGCTTGGTGCTCTTGGTAACTACAACGACTTGCAGCCGGAAGACGTTCATACGCTTGAGGCCCGCGGAGGTTCCTCAAACGGAAAGACAAACAACAAGGAGGCCGGTCCTGTGACAGGCTATTTCGCTAAAAAGCTTGCTCCGTACAGGCTAATCTGGTCCGGGAATGCTTCTTATGCATCTTGTTCCGCTTATTGGTTCCCTTGGCCGATGATCCGCCTGTCGGACCTCTATCTGCTTTATGCCGAGGCTATTAATGAGGTTGAGGGTCCGAATGGGGCTTACAGTGAAGAGCTTTTCAATGCGCTTGATGCAGTGCGTGAACGCGCTGGTATCCCGAGCGTAAAGGAGTCTTGGGATAATTTCAGCACTCGGCCAGACCTTTACAAGTCACAGGCAGGAATGCGTGAGATCATCCATCGAGAGCGTTTGATCGAGTTGTCGTTCGAGAGCCAGAGATACTGGGATCTCCGCCGCTGGAAGGAGGCGTCAACAGAGTACCAGAAGGGTATTTACGGCTTCCGTGTGTCGGCTCCTGCTCCAAAGGACTACTATCAGAAGACGTTGATTGCGAACCAGAACTTCGGTCTCAGGGACTATTTCTGGCCAATCTACACTTACTACATTGAGAGAAACCCTAATCTTGTTCAGAATCTGGGTTGGTAATTATTTTAATGTCATAAAGAATGAATCACATACTTAAAACAACATTCTCCATTCTCTGTTCCGTTCTGCTTTTTGCGGCATGCAACGACGGAGCGAACGATTTCGGGAGAATAGATCAGAAGGACGAGAATATTCCCGCTCCGAGTCCTATATCTGTTGCGAGCGTGAGGAGCATCAGTGGTGGTGCGGTCATCAAGGTCAACATCCCTGATGATGACAACATCAAAGGTGTCATCGCCAAATACACCCGTAATGGAAAAGAGGTTAACGCCAAGATTTCCCGCTATGTGGACAGCCTTACAGTGGTCGGATTTTTTGACACGAAACCTCATGTTGTGGAATTGGCCGCGATCAATGTAAATGAGGTTGAGTCAACCCCTGTAAAAGTTGAGATAACCCCTTTGGAGCCGGCAATCTCGTTGGCAACCGCAACACTTTACCAGACCTTTGGTGGAGTCAAGGTGCGCATTGACGGCAATACCCCTAAGGAGAATCTTACAGTTGTACTCCTTAGGGACACCGATCTGAGTGACTTTGACAAACCAGTAGGGCAGATGAAATGGGAGCAGGTGACAACCTTGTTCACCGCCGCTGAGAGTATCACCCTGTCAAGGCGTAACATTGATCCTGTGGAGGCCATCTTTGGGGCCTATCTTCGTGACAGGTGGGGTAACGTCTCTGATACGGTAAAGGCCATCATCACTCCTCTTGAGGAAGTAAAACTTGTGAAGTCCAAGTTCAGGGATGCCAAGATCAAGGATGATAACTGTACCGCCAGCGCCGCTTCCTACAGCATTGACAAGCTTTGGGACGATCTCAATGACCCTAACGGCAAGGGTACGAACCTCTTTGACAGTAACCCTGTGCCAATGCCTGCCTGGGTCACCATTGACCTTGGCGTTTTGACCAAACTCAGCCACGTTCAGACTCTTCCTCGTGGACGCAGTTACTACTGCTATGATGGCGCGCAGGTCCGCAGGTTTGAGTTCTGGGGTAGCAAGAACCCGACGGGTGAGAAGGTTGAAGGTAACGAGCATGGATTCGACAACACTTGGTTCTGCCTCGGTCGTTTCGAGCAGGCAAAGCCTTCCGGCTATGAGCCAGATGGCTCTGTGGGTACTGTAACTCAGGATGATGTCCAGTATTGGAACGCTGGTAATGATTTCGAGTTCAACAATGAGGAATATCCTCACGCCTATGATGAGCTTCGCTACCTCCGTATCGTTTTCATGGACACTTTTGCATCCTACGGCTATCAGGGTAGCACGTTCAAGATCCAGATGGGTGAGATCACACCTTATGGTCAGGTGCTTCATGAATATAGGTAACAAACTACACTATGATGAATATGAAAACATTGAAAACAAGCATATTTGCTGCGACATTTGCCTTGGCTGCGCTGGTTTCATGCACCTCGCAGGATGATATCTACAAGGAATTTGTCAAGGACGGTGGCTTAATATATCCGGCCAAGGCTGCTGATGTCAAGTCTGAGACCGGATTCAACAAGGTGACCTTGTTCTGGCCAGTCCCGAAGGATCCGTCAGTCAGAAGCGCCAGAATATACTGGGACAACAAGACTGACTCCATCGACTTGAACTACTCTGATTTCACAGACACTGTTTCTGTGAAAATCGTTAATCTTGACGACAGAAGCTACACGTTCACTATAGTCAACTTCGACAAGTTTGGCAACAAATCAATGGAATCCGATTTGACCGCTACTCCATACGGTAAGAACTGGCTCTCCACGCATGAGGAAAGGCAGTTCAAACACGCTTGGGTTGACGGCACCACAGCTACTGTCCAGCTCACAGAATCGACATCGGAGATGGTCGCCACCAAGTTCCGCTACAAGAATCTTGACGGCGAATGGGTCGAGTTCGGTCCGAGGATGACCCCGAGGGAAGTCAACTTCAAACTCACTAACGCCATGCGCGGAAAGTATTTCGAGTTCAGCTCCGGATTCCTTCCAAGCGACGGTAGGGACACGGCCTGGATGGAGTGGTCCAAATCTACTTATCCGATAGTCTATCCGTTGGATACAAAAGGCTGGACCGTTACCGAAATGGATGGTATCGCTTGGGGTGGTGGGCTTAATACTCCCGACCTTATGTTTGATGGTGTAGCCAATAACCAAAACAGCCGTTGGCATTGCACTAGGGGGACCAAATTTCCTAAGATTCTGGCATTCGACACCCACGCCGAAGAAGGCAAGGAGCCGTCTTTCAAAACTTTTTCTTTCTACGAGCATCCAACTTCATCAGGTTACCGTTACTTGAATAATCTCTCGATTTTCGCCGGAAATGAGCCATATGATGCAAATGATAAGAATTATTCCGCTAATTATGGAACTCCATACATCAATAATGCCAAATTCTGGCGTGGCGGAGCTGTGCAGAGTTGCAATAGAAGTGGAGAGATGGCACCTAGCCGCTATTTCTCGGTAGTATTTACCAATTCTTACAATAAGTACGGCTATCTGGATATCTGGGAACTTGTGGTCTGGGGCTACATTGAGGCTGATGCCAACTAATAATTAAACTATCCGAAAAAATGAACATCAAAAAAATGTCAATATTCTTTCTGGCGGCATTGGTCTCCGCTACGACCTTCCTTTCCTGCAACGTGAAGGAGGACAACGGAGGCGGTTCGGACAAAGAACCTGAAAAGCCGACTCTGACCGAGATCAAGTTCAAAGCCGAGCTCCCTGACGCTCCCGCCGGATTCAAGACGACCTGGAGCGCAGGAGACGAGATTGTCGTCTACAGCGTGAAGGGCAACTTCACCTCTAAGGAGACAATGAAGGCCACAGACGTTACCTCTGACGGCAAGACCGCCACATTCGTCTCTTCCGGAAAGCTTCTCAAAGAAGCTGAATATTTCTACGGAATGCTCAAGGACTGCGGAGTCAAGGGCTTCAAGCTCAAGCAGTACTGGTCAACGGACAATATGGACAGGTGCCGCGATGCGGTGCCTTCCGTTACCGTGGCAGGATGCGACAAGAACGACATGACTCTGAAGTTCCAGAACATGTTCTCTCTTCTTTCTGTGACAGTCACCAACCCGGACACCAAGTATGTCAGGGTCTCAGGCAACAACGGTGAGGTCATCAACAAGAACGCCTTCATCGCTTTCGCAGATTACACCCTTTCTGACAACCCGTCACCAGACTTTGAAAGCACAGTTTCCATCAGGAAATATGTCAACGGAGCCGGCACCTACCATATCGGTCTCCGCCCTGACCTTCTCTTGAACAGCGGCTACACAATCGTGGCCTGCGATGCCTCCGACAACGTCATCGGCAGGATCGCCTCCTACGAGACACTTGAGACTCAGCCAGGCAAGGTTTACAACGCCGGAGAGATCGAGGCTCCACGTGAGCTCTCTCCCGTATTTGACGAGTCCAAGATAGCCCTTTCCCTCGCCGCCATCAGCGACGTGCACATCGAGGGGTCGAGCGATGCCTATGCCAATAAGTTCACCGCAGCCCTCAACCAGCTCAAGGCCAAGGCCGCCGAGAATGATGCTAATGGCATTGATGGTGTCCTTGTGGCGGGAGACCTTATTCAGAAGGCGGAAGTGACAATGGCGCAAAACTTTAAGGCTCTTTACGAAGAAGTGTTCAATCCGACTGATGTTCCGATGATCTACACGGTCGGCAACCACGACATGAACCCTAAATATGATTGGACTCCAAGCACTGTCGCCCAGTCGGTCGCTATGGCCAATACATTCGGCGATGAATATTTCAAGACAGACATCGACAACACGATGAGGAACAACTACGAGGCTCGCCACTGCGTCATCGGAGGCTATCATATTCTCGCCGTGACTCCTAACGGCGACCAGCCGATCACATATTCACCAAACGTCATCACTTGGCTTGACCAGCAGTTGGATGCCATCACGAAGACTGATCCTAACAGGTACGTGATCGTGCTGACGCACCCTATGATCTACAACACGATCTACGGCAGTCTCCTTGGTGAGGACGGCGGAGTCTGGACTTCCACTCTGCCTAACTACTGGGCCACAAGGGTTCTTACAGGCGTGCTTGAGAAATATCCTCAGGTTGTCTCGTTCCACGGCCATCTCCACTTCCCGATCAACGATCCGCGTTCCCTCTGGCAGGGTAAGTGGACGGCTCTCGGATGTGGATCCACAAGGTATATGGCCATCGAGCCTGCCGGCTGGGAAGGCATCAGCAGCACCCCTACCGTGATGAACGATGCCAACAACTTCTCGCAGGGTTATTTGGTACAGTTCGATGTCAACGGCAACATGCGTATCGTAAAGATGGACTTCTTCAACAACGGAACCATCGGTGAACCTTATGTGATGCAATACCCTGACGCTGCTGGCGCGAACCTTGCGAAGTACAACAACGTGACCCGCAAGGCCACCAACCAGGCTCCTACAATGAGTACGATCGATGTCAAGGATGTAAAAGAAGCCGAGACTGCTTCGGTGACCTTCGCCGCTGGAAAGGACGATGAGTTCGTTCACCACTATATCGTTACCCTCTCCAAGGCTGGCAATGTGGTTGCGACCAAGAAGATCCTCGCTGATTTCTACCTCCATCCAAAGACCTCCGAGATGAAGTCCAGCTGGACGGTCGATTTCGGTACTCTTTCAGAGTCCGGTCAGTACACCGTCACGGTTGTCGCCGTAGATTCCTGGGACGCTGAGAGCGCCCCTGTTTCCGCGACCTTCAACTGCGGTGACGTCACCCCTTCGGAAAAGGTTGAACTTTGGGAAAATGACAAATCCGGTTCAAGAGAACTCTCCGGACCAGTTGCGGATAACGGCAAGACCGCTGGTGTCGGAGGTTGGCTGAGCTACAAGGACGGTGTCGCATCCTGGACAGAGAACACCACCGGAGCGCCACGTACCGCAACCTTGGAACTTTCCAACGGCAGCAAGATCACTGTAAATCAGGTGGAGGCTAAGGATCTTGCGGGCAATTACACATTCTATAACTATTCCTTCAAGAGCACAGGTGTCAGCAATACCACGATTGTCAACCAGAATGGTAGGCAGCACGAGACTGCTGTTGAGTTCAAGACTGTCGCGAGCCCTGAGACCATCAACGGACACGTCCATAACCTTGATCTTGTAGGTCTCTATCTTGACTTCGCTGTTCCTGCCTCATTCGAAATAGTGAATGGCACTCCAGTGCTCTACACCTATATGTCCCTTGACTACCAGAAGGTAAGTAACGGCACAGAGGTGGCCTGCATCACGCAGCTCACCAACACCGTGACCTATGGATCACACAATTTTGCTCCACTTAAATTCGGTGTGAATGACTGCAACTATGCTTGGATTGGCTGGGGACTTTATGATGTCTTCGGAACGCCTAAGTTCGGTCTCGGCACAGGTGATCAGAGGCTTGTTTCCACTGGTATGTATTGTTGCGGTTTCTCCTTTGTTGTCAGAGGCTATGCGGTAGGTAAATATGCTACCATCTACCAGTTCAACTACAATAACTCTTGGACATATAATGGCACCAAGGGTGGTGGATATTTCGCCAAGAAATAACTCACTTGAATAATACTTTATAGGGGGGTAGGCTCGACATCCGGTCTGCCCCTTATTAATTTGTGGAACCATGTAGGGTAAGCATTCGAGGAAGTACGTGCGTCGATAAAGTTTGACTGCAACTTGCATCAGTGTGATGCCGGTTGCAGTCTTTTTATGGGAGTGTGATATTGGCTCGAGTTACTTTGCAGACAAGGCGCGCCAGTTTCCGGGTAAGCCATTCTGTGGCTCATTAATTCTCCCAAGTGTGAATAATCGCGCATACTTAGAAATTCATTAGTCTAATAATCACCGACTTGCAAGTCCAGGTGTGAGAATATTCGCACACCTAAAAGTCGCTGCCTTCATCGCAAGGCATCCTGTTGCCTATTTGTAAAGTGAAAAATCTTCCACACCTGAAAACATATCTGCTTAATAACCAGCAACTCACTGTTCTGTGTGCGAGAATACTCACATATCCGAGGGAAGCTTTCTCATTGTGGTACTTTCGGCGGCTTCCAGAAGTTCCCTGAGTGGATCGAGGAGACCGGAGGTATCTCCAGAAGGCCGCCTGGATTGGTGTGAGATTGTATCCATTTGATTATTATGGAGAATGTGTTATATTTCCTCTATAAAAATGTTTCTTTCTTATGGGACGGGCGTAAAAATCGCAGATTTTATGTAAGTTTGCGGATAATAACATACGCAACCATGACCAATGACCAGAACAACAATGCCCGGCCGATGACCGGTGATTCCAGGATTGTCCTTTACCAGCCGGACGAGACACTAACGCTCGAAGTGAGACTTGAGCGAGAGACCGTCTGGCTTACTCAGGCACAGATGACAGAGTTGTTTCATACTACCCGCAACAATGTGACCATTCACATAGGGAACATATTCAAAGAAGGTGAACTGGATGAATCATCAGTGTGTAAGGATTCCTTACGTACTGCGTCCGATGGGAAGAAGTATCGAACTAAGTACTATAACCTTGATGTGATCATTTCTGTTGGCTATCGTATAAAGAATCCTATCGGAACCCGGTTCCGCCAATGGGCAAACACTGTCATAAAGCAGTATCTCCTTCAAGGATATTCAGTCAACCGTCACCTCATTGCCCTGCAGGAGAATATGGAGAAGCGCATGACCCGCATCGAGGACGCGCAGGTCAAACAGCAGCAGCAACTCGACTTCTTCATCCGCACCTCAACCCCGCCCGCCGAGATGGTGTTCTTCGAGGGTGACTTCTACACTGCCCGCGTGGCACTGGAGAACCTCGTCCGCGCGGCCACCAGGCGGGTCATCATCATCGACGCTTATGTGTCCGCCCTCACGCTCGACATTCTCAATGCCCGCGGCGACGGTGTCGAGGCGATCATCTACACCTCGGGTGTAGGACAGGGCATGCGGCGGCTGATGGACGAGCACGATCGCCTCTTCCCGAACTCCCATGTAGACGTGCGCAGGTGGCGCAAGACTTCGCACGACCGCTGGCTTATCACAGATGACAGGCTCTACCACTGCGGCCACTCGCTTGACTCCAACGGCGGCCACAAAATCTCCGCCGTAACTCTCATGGGGACACCGCCGGAAGTTATACTGTCGCAAATAGAGTAGCCCGTCCTCTCCTTCCCCGCACCCGGAGATGCGATAGTCTGCCAGTCTGCGGAGAACGCTCCTCATCGTCGCCAGAGCACCTTCTACAACATGTACGCATGAAGGAGTTTCGTAAATAAAAAATGGCTTTTCGGGCGAAAAGGCCGCCAGAATTGCAACGGAAGAGTGGCTGAAGGGCTTTGCAGACGTGTCCGCTATGCAATTCTGTCAATGCCAGCGGAACGATACGTCGCTGAGGTCGAGCTTCAGTCCTTGACTTAGTACGGTTCCACGATAAATCAGATCTGCGGTTTCGACATTGTCGCAAAACAGAAAAACAGCAAGACGACAAAACGACAAAACGGCAAAACGGCAGCAAAATAGTTGAAGATCCAAGTTTGGAAGAGCAACATCCGCGTGGCGGCGGAGAAGTTCGTTGGGATATTCATTGATAATGTGTTAAATTTGTTGCCGCAAGCTTTTGCGTCGGTGTCGGCCTGGAAGGGTGGGCCGGTCGCCGGAGGTTATGGCTATTCGTAAAATGAGAAATAGTATGAAATTCATAAGTTGGAATGTGAACGGGCTTCGCGCCTGCGCGGGGAAAGGCTTTGATGAGGTGTTCAACACGCTTGACGCGGATTTTTTCTGTCTGCAGGAGACGAAGATGCAGCCGGGGCAGCTGGATCTGGAGTTCCTGGGGTACACGTCGTACTGGAACTCGGCGGAGAAGAAAGGCTACTCCGGCACGGCGATATATTCAAGGCACACGCCATTGTCGGTGACTTACGGCATCGGCGTTGAGGAGCACGACCACGAAGGACGCGTAATCACTCTGGAGATGCCTGAGTTCTACCTCGTCTGCGTCTATGTGCCGAACTCTCAGGACGGTCTCCGGAGGCTCGACTACCGGATGCGGTGGGAGGATGATTTCCGGGAATATCTTGCCGGCCTCGCCGCCCGGAAGGGTGTGGTGGTCTGCGGTGACATGAACGTGGCCCACAATGAGATAGACATCAAGAATCCGGACACGAACCGCCGCAACGCCGGGTTCACCGATGAGGAGCGCGGCAAGTTCTCCGGGCTTCTGGACTCGGGTTTCACTGACTCCTGGCGCTTACAGCACCCGGACGAGGTGAAATATTCCTGGTGGTCGTACCGCTTCCACGCCCGCGAGAAGAATGTCGGGTGGCGGCTGGACTACTTCCTCGTCTCCGACTCCCTCAGGGACAAGATCGCAGCCACCGAGATCCACACCGAGATCCTCGGCTCAGACCACTGCCCCGTCGAACTCGACCTTGATCTGTAAGACAAGGCCGTGCGCGGGAACAGGCCATCTGCTCACGAGGCCGCTATATTCAATGGTCTCGTGTACAGAAGTGGTTTTTTCGCTCACGAGGGATCTCTTTCCCTGCCTTTCGTGAGCGGAAAATGGGCATTTCACTCACATTCAAAGGCTGTTAGGGAAGAATGAATATTATTGCGTATATTTCGCTGCGTAAAGTACGCAATGACATTGGCGGAGCCCCGTGGCGTATAACGCACTGAATGACAGTCAACTCTGAAATACCGCCATCCCATTTGTCCCGGTGGCTATTTGGAAACCTTTGAAAGTAAGTAAATAACATGTTGCGATAGTTCTCGCAGTCCGGGCATATTTTTTAATTGAATATTTAGTCGTAACTTAGCGGACTGCTTGACAGGCAAAGAATTTGTGGGGAAGAATAACCGGTCGCTTGGATGCGACAGCTGAGTTTGCGGGGGGTGGATGGTGTCGAAGTATCGATAGAAGTGCCGGTAAAGGAAGGACTGGAGCGGGGAAGAGGCGGAGCGGCATAATGAGTGGAACATTTATTAACACTAATGAATATGAAAACAAATAGATTTTTAGGCTTCATCATGTCTGTGGCGGCGCTTGCTTTCGCGGCCACGGCTTGTGATGACAAGAAAGAGGACTTGGGCGCTCCGTCGGTGGAGGTCGAAAAGTCCGAGATTTCATTTGAGAAGACCGGCGGAACCGAGACCGTTCAGGTGACGGCCACCAGAGACTGGAAGGCCACCACCGAGCAGGACTGGATCTCCATCGGACCGAGGGAGGGGAAAGGCTCCTCGAAGGCTGTGACAGTCGAGATCAAGGTGATGGAGAACTCTGGTTTGGATCGTGAAGGATCAGTGAAGTTCGACATCGGCTTTGACTCCAAGACTTTGACCGTTAAGCAGAAAGGAACAGGTTCCGTGGCTGACATGACCGTCTACAAGAACGACTTTGACAAGGCGGAAGCAACAAAGACCTATGGAACAGGCACAAGCTGGCCATATCTCGATCAGTTTGACGGTTGGAAGAACGCGACTGGAACGGGAGCGGGAAGTGAGGAATATTCGTTCAAGGCGATGTCGGCCAGGGCGAACTCCACTTCCAACAGCAACTATTCCGACTATGCCGGATCCGGAAGCAACAACCTGTTCTTTGGTTCGAACGCCTATTTCTCCGTGACCGGCATCAAACTTCAGTCAGCCACTGACTATTCTTTGACTTTCGGAGCGGAGAAATATAGCCAGGATAATGGTAGCCTGTTCAAGCATAACGAGTTCCATGTCTATATCAGCAATGACGGAGCTAAGTGGGTCGAGCTTGAGTATTCATTTCCTAATGGCGACAAGGAAGGTCGCTGGGATCTTGCGACCTCTAATTTCACGGTTCCGTCAGGAACAACGACGCTTGGCATCTATGTAAAGGTCGATGTGGCTAGCTCTTATCGCCTTGATGACCTTTGCCTTGCCGTCGCTTCCTCAGCAGGCACCGTCATCGACTTCTCCAAGGGCGTTGACCTCGGCACCGGCGGTGGCGGTGGTGGAACGACCACTCCGACCGAGGGAACCGTGGCTTCTATCGTTTCGGGCAAAACCGATGCGTCCGTGACTCTGAAGGATGTCCTTGTCACAGGCGTGACGAATAAGAGTGCTGTTGTCACCGACGCTACTGGTAGCATCCTTGTCTTTGTCAACGCTACTCCGGGAGTAAAGGTTGGAGACAAAGTCACTGTGACCGGTACCACGGGCAAGCACAACGGACTTATGCAGATTACTGAGCCGAAATTCCAGATCGCATCGTCAGGCAACACCGTGACCTATCCTGATCCTAAGACTATTGACGAAAGCAATGTGTCTTCCTATAAGAGTGATGTGGTTGAATTCGTCACATTCAAGGGTAAGGTGAAAAAGAACGATGTTTACTACAACATATTCATAGGAGGGGTTACGGACAAGGATTTGTCGTTGTCTTACTTCCCTGGTGACATGGAATCTTTCGTGGACAAGGAAATTACCGTCAAGGGCTACTTCGTGGGAGGTGGAACCCACTACCAGATTGTGGCGGTCAATGTTGACGGTAAGGACATCACCGAGGCCGTAGAAAACGGCGGAGGCAATCCTGGCGGCGGCGACAATCCTGGCGGAGAGACTCCGGCTGTGGGCGAGTTTGCCAGCAACGTCAAATGGACAGTGGTTGACAAGGAGTCATATTCAGAGAAAGCGACCGTCAATGGTGTCAGTGATGTCGATATACTTAAGCTTGGCACAGGAAAGAAGGTTGGCTCAGCTACGATTGTGGTTCCTGCCGGTACGAAGAAAATCTCTTTCTATGGTTTGGCCTGGAAAGGTAAGACAGCAAGTGTTGTGGCTGAATCTGATGGAAAGGCTATCTGCGAAGCCATCGGTCTGACAGGAAATCCAGGATGCTCGAACACGTCTCCTTACACGATAGAAAATGTCACAACCGCATCCAAGAAGACCATAGACATCGCCGCCCAAAATGGTGGGAAACCACTTTCCGCTGACATGACAATCACTGTCAAGTCGGTAAAGGGCACGGATTGCAGGGCTGTACTTTTTGGCATACAGGCGGAAAAATAAATTAATATCAAAGAGCGACAAAGGGATGCCCGGAAAAGCGGGCAGCCCTTTTGCTCTCTAATAATACGAACACATGAAGATAACGTTGAGCAGGTTCTGGATGATTTGCGCCGGGGTTGTAATGCTGGCGCTATCATCTTGTGGCTCAGGTGGTAAGGAGGATGTGCTTCCGCCGATAGTCGAGGTGAAGACCGCGGTGGTTGAGGCGGGAGGATATTCACAGTTCATTTATGTGAAGGCCTCGTCATCCTGGAGGATCACTATAACTTCGGTGGACGGCGGCGAGCCTGTGGATTGGATTATTGCTGATCCGAGCTCTGGCAGCGGCGACATGGATGTCACCCTGAATGTGGCGGCGAATGAGTCGGAGAAGGAGCGCTCGGCTGTGATCACGGTGGAGAACAGCGCGGGCAAGGCTTCGAAGACTATCAGTCAGAAGGCTAAAGGGTCAGAAGTGAAGCCTGATCCGACACCATCCGGCGGCAATCTCTCTCCGAAGACAGGGTGGATGGAACTTCCGGCTATTCCGGAGGGGATGGATGCGTTCACGCATTCGATGACTGTCGGGTCGGTGAGCACGCGAAATTATTCATTCCTTTGGGATTACAGCAATCTGGTGGCGCCGTGGGTGGCCTATCCTCTGTGCAAATGGAACATTGGCAACAACATCAAGAGAACCAATGCTTGGGGGCTGGATCCTCTGCTTCCGGAAGGCAAGCAACCGGTGCTGTTCAGAGGCTTCAGCGAGGGGAACAACGGATGGTATGCCAGAGGTCACCAGATCCCTTCGGCGGACAGGCTCACCTCGTACGAGTCAAACTCTATGACATTCTACGGCACGAATATGACTCCTCAGATACAGGATGGTTTCAACGGGGACATCTGGGCTACCCTCGAAGGCAAAGTTCGCTCCTGGGCCAACAGTTCCGATACCCTCCATGTCGTGACCGGTTGCGTGATCGACTATCCGGAAGGCCAGACGGTAAAGTACGCCCTTGACAACTACGGCAAGAAGGTTACCGTTCCGACCGCGTACTACAAGGTCGTCCTCCGCTACATGAAGAATTCCACGGTTGGCTATTCGGGCTATTCCGCCTGTGCCGTGTGGCTGGACCACAAAGTCTACAGCACGAAGAACATAGACTCGAAGTACTCGATGTCCGTCAAGGATCTTGAGAAGAAGGTCGGCATGGATTTCTTTGTGAACCTGCCTGCCGTTGTCGGCGAGGAAATGGCCGCCAAGATTGAATCCGAGGACCCGTCCAAGGTTTCCTGGTGGTGGTAAGATACCATGAATTAATACAATACAAAACTGATATGCGTTTGAGAAAAATACTTTATTCCGCTCTGCTGCTTCTGGTTGTGGCCGCCACGGCCTGCGCCAAGGGGGACAAGGGCGCGAGGGGGTATGTCATCGGCTTCTACAATGTCGAGAACCTCTTCGACACCTACCACGACGAGGGCAAGAATGACTATGAATATCTCCCCGACGGGGCAAACCGCTGGACTGACGCGCGGTACAACCGCAAGCTCCGCAACATCGCCACGGTGATCAAGGCGATGGCTGACGAGAACAAGGCTTTCCACACGGTTCTGGGCCTGAGCGAGGTTGAGAACCGCCATGTGCTTGAGGATCTTGTGAGCCAGAAGGAGATCGCCGACGCGAACTACCAGATCGTGCACTATGACGGTCCGGACAGGCGAGGCGTCGATGTGGCCCTGCTTTACAGGCCGGAGCAGTTCAAACTGATTGAAAGCAAATCCATTCCGTTTGATTTCAACAGTAAGGACATAAAGTTCGACATGGACGAGGAGTCTCAGGGACACTTCCGCACCCGTGATGTGCTGATGGTCAGGGGCGAGATCAAGGGCGAGATGTTCGCGTTCTTCGTTGCCCACCTTCCATCCAGGATCGGAGGCAAGGGGAGCGACCTTAGGAGCCGTGGCGCGGAAATCATCTACGAGAACTCCGCCAAACTGATGAATGAATATCCCGGGATCAAGATCGTGGTGATGGGTGACATGAACGACAACCCTACGGACGAGAGCATGGCCGTCTATATGCACGGCAAGGAGAATGTCTCCGAAGTCGGTAAGATGGACTTCTTCTCTCCGTTTACCTCAATGTTGAAAGCCGGTTACGGCTCTTTGGCCTATCGTGGCGAGTGGAACATCTACGACATCATCCTTGCGAACGAGGCGCTTGTGAACGCTCCGAAGGGGACGCTCAGGATTGTTCCGATCGTGAAGGGCAAGTACTACGGACGCGTCTTCAACCAGCCGTTCATGGTTCAGCAGACAGGACAGTACAAGGGTACGCCGTTCCGGACATATTCATCCGGCTCCTACGTCGGCGGCTACAGCGACCACTACCCGACCTATATTGTCATTAGTAACAAGTAGTTACTTCAGTCGCTTCGGCACTTCGACAAGCTCGGTGACTGAAAGTGCAGTGACCGCAGAGGCTCGGTCTCTGAGCTTGTCGAAGTGACCCTCCAAATGGATAAATAGTTAATATTCAATAAATATGAACAAAAGAATATTCCTTGCCGCGTCGGCTCTGTTTCTGGCTCTGACTTTATCGGCCCAGAACTACACCGGTGGCGTGAAAGGTACGGTCGTCAGCCGCTTGAGCAAGGCGACCATTGACGGAGCGGATCTGATCCTGTATTCAGAAGGAAAGGAAGTCGCCCGTGTGAAGGCCGGACAGGACGGAACGTTCCAGATCGGGAACCTGAAGGACGGAATGTACGACCTTGTCATCGAAAGCCCGGACTATCTCCAGTCCAGAGTGAACGTGACCGTCAATGACGGCTATGTCAAGAACATGTTCAACCTGTCCCTGACCCCGGTGGCGAAAGTCGCCGAGGTGGATGATGCCAGTTTCTCCGAGTTCGACATGGACGATTCCGGCTATCAGGACAGCCCTACCATCCTTTTCGGCCAGAACGATGTGTTCAACAACATGGCCGGCTACAATTTCAGTTCCGTGCGCTTCCGTGTCCGCGGCTATTCCAGTGAGTCTCAGGATGTCTATCTTGCTGGCGTGAGGATGAACGACGCGATCACGGGCTACACGCCGTACTCCCTCTGGAGCGGTCTCAACGAGGCCACCAGAAGCAAGGAGTCCGTGAACGGCACCGAGGTCTCCGATTTCGGATTCGGCGGCTACAACGGCCTCACGAACATCATGCCGATGGCCTCTTCCGTCCGCACAGGCTGGAGAGGAAGCGTGCTGACCAACAGCGCTCTGTACAGGCTCCGCCTGATGCTGACCTACGCTTCCGGACAGTTGGACAACGGCTGGTCCTACGCTTTCAGCGCATCGGCGAGGCTTGGCGGAAATGACTGGATAAAGGGTGTTTTCTACCGCTCGTTCGGCTACTACGGAGCCGTGGAGAAGAGGTTCGGCGAGGAGCATAAGCTGGGATTCACATTCATGGCTGCCCCTGGCGAGCGTGGGGCGCAGAACGGTTCCACCCAGGAGGTCTACGATCTGATGGGCGACAACATGTACAACTCCAACTGGGGCTACTATAACGGCAAGGTGCGCAACGCCCGCGTCCGCAAGACCCACGAGCCGATCGCCATCCTCAAGTACGACTTCACACCGGAGTCCCAGAAGTTCTCGGCCTCGGCCACAGTGCTTTACAGATTCGGCAAGAACGGCTACACGGCTCTTGACTGGTACGATGCCCCGGATCCTCGTCCTGACTACTACAGGAACCTTCCGAGCTATTTCTACATGGACAACACGGACTACAACCGTCGTAACTTCGCCAAGTACGCATGGGCGAAGGAGGCTTGGGAGACCGACCTCCCATCGACCACCCACATCAACTGGGATCGTCTCTATGCCGTGAACTCCTTGAACTCCACCGCCTCAGGTAACCGCTCGAAGTACGTGATCGAGGAGAGGCGTGTGGACCAGAACGACCTCAACTTCGCTGTCAACGCCAAGTGGAATCCTGTCAAGTTCCTGACAGTCAACGGAGGACTCTCCTACAAGTGGAATCGCACGGAGTACTACAAGATTCTGGACGACCTGCTCGGAGGAGACTACTATGTCAACATCGACCAGTTCGCCGAGAGGGATTTCGCCGCCTATCCGACGATGATCCAGAACGATCTGGACTACTATCTCAGGAACGGAGCCGCCCAGACCCTTGCCCAGGGCGACAAGTACGGCTACGACTACTATGCCCACGTCCGCCGCGCGGAGGCCTGGGCCTCAGGACGTTTCACGTTCGGCGGCTTCGAGGCGACGGTGGCCGGAAGGCTGGGATATTCGAAATTCTGGAGGGAAGGTCTTTTGAGGAAGGGTCTTTTCCCGGGACTTGACGACAACGGCAACCCGTTCACCTACAATGGGGAAGTCATCACCAAGTATGACCAGATCGACGGCAGGCCGATCACCTCGAAGGGTGAGTCCGACAAGAAGGACTTCCTGACGGGATCCGGAAAGATCAACCTCGGCTACTTCATCAGCGGAGGCCACAGGATCTACGCCGACGCAGCCTACATCACCGAGGCCCCGACATTCAACCAGGCGTTCATCTCCCCGAGGACGAGGAACACCGTGATGCCTGACCTCAAGACCATCAAGACATTGACGGCGGACATCAACTACGCCTACAGCAATTCCGGCTACGATGTGCGCGTCACCGGATTCTACACCTCCATCAAGGATCAGACGGACGTGATGAGCTTCTACGATGACTCGCAGAACTCGTTCACCAACTTCGCGATGTCCGGAATCGACGAGAGGCACGTCGGAGTCGAACTCGGCTTCAAGGTGCCGACTCCGGTGCCTAACCTTTCCCTTCAGGGAGTGTTCACCTACGGCCAGTACATCTATACCTCCAACCCTACGATGTACCAGACCTTCGACAACAGCGCTGAATATGTCGCCGGAACCTACGGAGTGACGATTCCTTACTGGAAGAGCCATCCTACCGTGGACGGAAAGACCGTGCAGCACTATGTGCCTAGTACCCCGCAGCTTGCGACCAGCCTTGGCCTCGCATGGAACAAGAACTACTGGTTCATCGACGCGGATGTGGATTTCTTCGGGAACTCCTATCTGGACATGAATCCTCTCTACAGGACGGACATGGCCACAGCCGGGCCTGACGGTCAGGTGACCGCCCAGGAGATCGAGTACATGGCCGCGCAGGAGAAGTTCAAGAACTTCATGCTCGTGAACGCCAGCGTGGGCAAGTCCTGGTATATTCAGAGAAAGTACCAGCTCGGCTTCTCGATGCAGGTGAAGAACCTCCTGAACAACAGGGATGTACGCACCGGCGGCTACGAGCAGACCCGCCTTGTGGACAACACCGTCAGCAAGGAGAGATTCTACAGGTTTGATTCCAAGTACTTCTACATGAGCGGAATCAACTACATGTTGAACATTTATTTCAGATTCTAAGGATTCCAAGGTATGAAAAGAATATATTTCGCGCTGATCGCCGCCATTTTCGTCCTCGCCTCCTGCGAGGAATGGGACCAGGTCTTCACCACGGACTACGGCAAGGCTGATGTCTACGAGCCTGTGACGATGACCCCCAACACGACCATCGCCCAGCTCAAGGCTCTGTACAAGTCCGGTCCGGTGAAGATCGAGAAGGACATCGTCATCGGAGGGCAGGTGGTCTCCGAGGACCGCAGCGGCAATGTTTACAAGAGCATCTACATCCAGGACGCCACGGGCGGCATAGAGTTGAAGATCGGCAAGAACGCCCTCTACAACGACTACAAGCTCGGTCAGTGGGTCTATGTCAAGTGCGGCGGCCTCACGCTCGGCGCCTACAACGGAATGATCCAGCTGGGCTACGCCGATCCTACCGGTGAATATGAGACCTCCTACATCGAGGTTCAGTACATCATTGACACTCACATATTCAGAGGTAAGATTGACACTCCGCTGCAGCCTAAGAAAGTCTCCGCCGCCGATCTTCTGAAAGAGGAGAACATCGGCTGCTATGTTGAGCTTGACGGCCTGACCTACGCCAACGAAATCTTCTGCCTGATCTACATAGACTCCTACAAGGACAAGAAGTCCTCGTCCAACAGGATATTCCTTTCCGGCACAGGCAAGGACTACAAGCCGGTCGCGGATCCGACGTGGGGCATAACGACCTGGGCGATGTCCAAGCAGGGTTTCATCGGCTACCTGAATTCCGGAAAGTTCGATGACGGGGATGTGGCTGACTATTCGAGGAAGATCTCGGATCCGGAACTCAAGGCTACCCTGTTGAAGAACGCCGACGCCTATGCCGTAAGCCAGTATTTCAAAATGGGCAGCCAGACCGTCCAGATCCGCACGAGCGGCTACTCCCGTTTCGCAGACACCCAGATTGACCCGTCGGTGCTTGCCGGGACCCCGATCAATGTCAAGGGCATCCTTACCATCTACAAGGGCAATGCACAGTTCACCCTCATTGATCTTACAGGAGTGGAAATCGTTAAATAATTAAACCACATTATGAGAAAAGCAATCTTAGCATTAGGAGCGATCGCGATGATGGCAGCATGCGCACAGACAAAGAACAATCCGTTCCTGGAGGAATGGAACACACCTTACGGCATTCCGCCGTTCGAGAAGATTCAGCTTACCGATTACATTCCTGCCGTCAAGGCCGGGATTGAGGAGCAGAACAAGGAACTTGAGGCTATCCTGAACAATCAGGAGGCTCCTACCTTCGAGAACACCGTGGCGACTTACGAGCTGTCCGGCAGGACTTTGACCAAGACGACGGCCGTGCTGTTCAACCTTCAGGAGACAGAGGGCAGCGATGAGATGAACAAAGTTGTCGAGGAGGCCACCGCGCTGATGACCGAGCACGAGGACAACATCTCGATGAACAAGGCGTTCTTCGAGCGTGTCAAGGCTGTCTATGACGCTGACCAGAGCGGACTTACGAGAGAGCAGCAGATGGTTCTCAAGAAGCTCTACCAGAGTTTCACCCGCAACGGTGTGGATCTGGAGGAGGCCGCCCAGGCAAGGCTTAAGGAGATCAACCAGAAGATCGCCGCCGCGCAGCAGAAGTTCGGCACGAACCTTCTGGCCGAGAACAACGCATTCAAGGAGCAATTCGGACTCCCTGTCTCATCCTACACCTCCGAGATGACATCCTGCGAGGACAGGAACCGCCGCGAGGCGATGTTCAAAGCCTATTCGTCAAGGGGCAACAATGGCAATGAATATGACAACAAGGCTCTCTGCCTTGAGATCCTGAAACTCCGCGCCGAGAAGGCCAGACTCCTTGGCTTCGACAATTTCGCAGCCTATCAGCTGGACAACAAGATGGCTCACGACCCTGCTACCGTGGACGCTTTCCTTGACAGGATCATCGGCCCGGCAGTGGCCAAGGCTAAGGAAGAGGTGGCTGACATGCAGGTGATTATGGATGAGGACATCCAGGCCGGTAAGGTGGCCGCAGGTTCGAGGATCGAGCCTTGGGACTGGTTCTACTACGCCGAGAAGGTACGTCAGCGGAAATATTCATTGGACGAGAATCTGGCGAAGCCATATTTCCGGATGGAGAATGTCCGCAACGGCATATTCTTCGCCGCCAACAAGCTTTACGGCATCTCCGTCGAGCCGCTGAAGGATGTTCCGCTTTACAACCCTGCCGTCGAGGCCTTCAAGGTCATTGACGCGGACGGAAGTCTTCTTGGAATATTCTCGACCGACTATTTCCCTCGCTCTTCGAAGAGAGGCGGCGCGTGGATGACGAACTTCCGTGAGCAGTATGTTGACGCCCAGGGCAAAGACGTTCGCCCTATCGTCATCAACGTCTGCAACATGACGGCTCCGACCGACTCTCTCCCGGCCCTCTTCACCATTGATGAGGTCGAGACTGTGTTCCACGAGTTCGGTCACGCCCTCCACGGACTTCTCACAAAGTGCCACTATCCTTCCGTCAGCGGAACCAATGTCGCCCGTGACTTCGTGGAGACATTCTCTCAGTTTAATGAGAACTGGGCTTTCCAGCCGGAGATTCTCGCTGAATATGCCAAGCATTACGAGACCGGTGAGGTTATTCCTGACTTCCTCGTGGCCAAGATTAACAATGCCGGCAAGTTCAACCAGGGCTTCATGACCTCCGAACTTTGCGCCGCGTCCATCCTCGACATGAAGTGGCACGAGCTTGACGAGGAGGATCTCGCGAAGCTTTCCGAGGGTGATCAGGCCGCCAATGTGGCTGATTTCGAGAAGAAGGTCTGCCGTGAGATGGGTCTTATCGACGAGATCATCCCGCGCTACCGCACCACATACTTCAACCACATCTTCAACAGCGGCTACAGCGCAGGCTACTACAGCTATCTCTGGGCCGAGGTTCTGGACAAGGACGCTTTCGAGTACTTCGAGCAGCAGGGTATCTACAATCCTGAGGTGGCTCTGAAGTTCCGCCAGACCTTCCTTGAGAAGGGGGGCAGCGAGGAGCCGATGACCCTCTACCTTTCTTTCCGTGGCGCGCAGCCGGACCCGGGTGCTCTTCTCCGTGCCAGGGGACTGACTGAATAGTATGTGCTCTGGTCGCTGGGCTTGTCGAAGCACCGTAAGCCAAAACTGCATAAACAACTGCTGACAGTGGGGGCAGAAAAAAGGCAAATGGCAAATTTTGCACGTTACCAAAATTTGCCATTTGATTTTTCTGCCCTGAGGGTATCGATCTGTGAATGTCTAAAGGGATTGGTACACGAGAAGCCTCTCTGCGGTACCAAGTACTTTAAATAATGCCTTTGGTACGTATAACTGCCTTCTGGTGTACCAAACCTCTATAATAAGGTCGTTGGTACACCAGAGGGCTTTCTGGGGAACAAACTGAATTTATTCTATTAAGTAACATTCAAAAAATAACCTGCATCATCTTAAGGAATCTTTTCGGTCTAGATTTCTTTTCTCATCAGTCATGTGCCACCGGCACACTCCTTCTTCAAAAAAAGATCTATCCTCGAAAATCTTCTCTTAATCTGAAGCAACTTATTATTTTCATGTTCCTATAATTATTCTACTAAAATAATTTTGGCAGAATAATTTTTGCTATATTTGCCATAGATGGGATTAACTATGGACAATTATATCAATCCGTTCTTTGTCGCGGGAAGGATTCCTCCAGAATTTTTCTGTGACAGGGACACAGAAACCAAGCGGTTGACGGGCTGCATATTAAATGGGGAAAATGTCGTTCTGACCTCTCCGAGGAGGGTCGGGAAGACGGAGCTTATTTATCATTGCTTTGATGAAGAGAGGCTGAAAGACAAGTTTTTCGTGATATTCGTGGATATTCTTCACACCTCCAGTCTGAGGGAACTTATAATGGAGTTCGGAAATGGGGTTTTCAAGAAGGTCGCGAGGCATAGTGACAAACTTATGAAGTCTTTCGCTTCGACTCTAAGGTCGCTTCAAGGGAGTTTTGGATTTGATCCGGTGAGTGGAATGCCGACATTCAACGTCCGTCTGGGGGATATTACCGCTCCTGAATATACCATCGAGGAGATATTCGAATATTTGGAGAAGGTGGACAGGCGCTGCATTGTTGTCATCGATGAGCTCCAGCAGGTTGTGAAATACCGCGAGAAAGGTGTGGAGGCATTGCTGAGGGCGAATATTCAGCGCTCTTCCAACTCTAATTTTATCTTTTCCGGCAGTGAGAGGAGGATAATGGATCAGATGTTTCTGGACTCAAAGAGGCCGTTTTACCAGAGTGCGACCAATTTGAGTATGGATCCGATTGACAGGGGCGTTTATGCTCGGTTTGCACGGGGTCTGTTCGCAAGGTATGGAAAGACAGTTGCGGAAGAGGGAATCCACAAAGCGTACGATATGTTTGAGGGAATAACCGCCTACGTGCAGAGGATAATGCACGATGTGTTCACGGAGACGGTTACAGGTGGAACCGCGGATGTCGATCTTGTGGACAATATGATAGACCGCTTTATTGAGGAGAGTTCCAGGCGCATCCGGGAGCAACTTTCGGTAATAACGGAGCAGCAGAAAGAATTGCTGTATGCGATTCATTCAGAGGGTATTGCTAAAGGGTTGACGGCTTCGGCGTTTGTGAAAAGACACAGACTGAAGTCCGCAAGCTCCGTCCAGTCCGCGACCAAACAACTCCTTGAGATGGATCTTATTACAAAAGAGGGCAATGAATATACTCTCTCGGATCCATTGCTGAAACTTTGGCTAACACGTGAAATCCAATAATTCATTAATATTATGAAAAGAATGTTTTTGACCCTCCTTCTTGGAGGAATGACGCTTTCGGCGGTTGGTTGGCCTGCTGAAGTGACCGACGAGGCGAGGCTTCTGAGGTTCCCGGCGACCAACGGGACGGATGTTGTGTTCTCTTACGCCGGCGACCTGTTCACGGCTCCGCTCAGCGGTGGCGAGGCACGCCGACTGACCTCCCACATCGGCTACGAGATGTTCGCGCACTACTCACCGGATGGCAAGACGATCGCCTTCACCGGGGAATATGACGGCAACCGCGAGGTTTACATCATCCCGGCAGGGGGAGGAGAGCCTGTCCGCCTGACCTACACGTCCACCAACGGACGTGACGACCTCGGTGACAGGATGGGACCTAACAACATCGTGATGGGATGGACACCTGACGGAAAGAGCATCATATTCAGAAACCGCACTGGCGATGGCTTTTCCGGCAAGCTTTGGACGGTTTCCGTGAACGGCGGGATGCCTCAGGAGATTCCGCTTCCGGAAGGAGGCTTCTGCTCCTATTCGCCTGACGGAAAGAAACTTGCTTACAACCGTGTGATGAGAGAGTTCAGGACCTGGAAATATTACCGTGGCGGAATGGCCGACGAGATCTGGGTCTATGACGGCAGGAAGGTCGAGAAGATCACCGACAACCCGGCACAGGACATCTTCCCGATGTGGGTAGGCGACGAGATCTATTTCGCGTCCGACCGTGACATGACGATGAACCTTTTCGTTTACAACACGAAGACCAAGACCACGGCCAAGGTGACATCATTCGATGACTACGATGTGAAGTTCCCGAGCACAAACGGCAGACTCGTTGTGTTCGAGAAAGGAGGCTACCTCTATAAGCTGGATCCGGCCACAAAGGCGACCGAGCGGATCCACATCACCCTTGGCTCCGACCTTGTCTATGCCCGTGCCGAGAGGATGAATGTCGGCAAGAAAGGCCGCTCTTCGTTCAGCCTTTCCCCTGACGGCAAGCGAATGGCCGTGACGGCTCGTGGAGAACTCTTCGACGTGCCTGTCGGAAAGGGCATCACGAGAAACATCACCAAGACCCCTGGCTCGAACGAGCGCAGCGCCGACTGGAGTCCTGACGGAAAGTACATCGCCTTCATAGGTGACGGAACAGGGGAGACCGAGGTCTACCTCTACGATGTCGCCGCCGGTGGCGAGCCTGTCCAGGTCACCAAGGACAACGACACCTACATCCGTGACCTTCAATGGAGTCCGGACAGCAAGCACATCCTTTACACCGACAGAAAGAACCGCATCGTTGAGGTCGATCCGTTCGCCAAAACCAAACGGACTGTTCTTCAATGCCCTGAACAGGAACTCAAGGATGTTGAATATTCCCCTGACAGCAAGTGGCTTACCTACAGCCGCCCTGCCCCGAACAAGATGAGCGTTGTCTATGTCTACAACCTCTCTTCCGGGAAGGAATATCCTGTCACAGAGAAATGGTACGACTCAAGTTCCCCGACATTCTCAACAGATGGTAAATACTTGATATTCACATCTGACAGGGATTTCCGTCCGATCTACAGCAGGATCGAGTGGAACTTCGCCTACACTGACAGAAGCGGAGTTTATATGACGATGCTCGCTGCCGGCACACCTTCACCGCTGCTCCCGACTGACAGCGAGTCTGTGAATATTTCCGAAGATAAGAAGGATGAAGCGGCTCCGGCGGAAGCCGCCAAAGACAAAAAGGCCGCCAAGGCTTCTAAAGACGCCGGCAATGCTGCTTCCGGCAAGAAGACTGTGGACGTGAAGATCGACATCAATGGCCTGGTAGACAGAACCATAAAACTTCCTGTAGGAGGCTCACGCTCATATTTCTCCGACGGCAAGAAACTCTGGTATAGGGATGGCCGCGGCACTCAGGTGCTTGATTTCGAGACCGGCAAGTCCGAACAGTGTTCCGAAGGAATGATCTTCTACCGTCCGGGAGACAAGAAGGCACTTTCGACTGCCAAGGGCAAATGGACAGCCGTCAGCTTCCCGTCCGCGAAAGTCGGCGGAGGCGAGGCCATTGACCTTGACAATATGTACACGACAGTGGATTACGCCCAGGAGTGGCCTCAGATCTTCGACGAGGTCTGGAGAGCGTTCCGCGACGGCTACTATCTTGAGAATATGCACGGCCGCGACTGGAAGGCCGTCAAGGAGAAGTATGCAGCTCTCCTGCCTTATGTCAAGACCCGTCTTGACCTCAATTACGTGATCGGCGGAATGATCGGCGAGGTCGCCAGCGGTCACGCCTACGTCAATCCGGGCGACTACCCTAAGCCTGAGCGCATCCCGATGGGCCTTCTCGGTGCTAAGATGAGCAAGGACAAGAGCGGTTACTTCAAGATCAATCACATTTACTCCGGTGCTGTCTATAGGAACGAACTCCGCTCACCGTTGACCGAACCGGGAATGAATATCTCCGAGGGCGATTTCATCACGGCCATTGACGGACAGTCTCTTAAGGACGTTGACAACATCTACGGGCTCCTTGTCGGAAAAGCTGACAAACTTGTCGAACTGACCGTCAGCAAGTCGGCCGCCGAGGGCGGGCGCAAGGTCGTTGTCAAGCCTATCGCCGATGAATATCCTCTTGAGCACTACGAGTGGGTGATGAGGAACATCCGTACCGTTGAGGAGAAGTCCGGTGGCAAGGTGGGCTACATCTACATCCCAGACATGGGGCCGGAGGGTCTTAACGAGTTCGCGAGGTGGTACTATCCGCAGCTCGACAAGGAGGCTCTTATCATCGATGACCGCGCCAACGGTGGCGGAAACATCTCTCCGATGGTCATCGAGAGGCTTCTGCGCAAGGTCTACAGGATGACGATGTACAGGAACTCCAACCAGAACGGAACCATCCCGGAGGCTACCCACACCGGTCCTAAGGTGCTGCTGATCAATAAATATTCCGCTTCGGACGGCGACTTGTTCCCGTGGAGCTTCAAGGCCAACAACCTCGGAACCGTGATCGGGACGAGAACCTGGGGCGGCATCGTGGGCATCAGCGGCTCACTGCCTTACATGGACGGAACCGACGTGCGCGTGCCGTTCTTCACCAACTACGACGCGGCGACGGGACAGTGGATCGTCGAGAACCACGGAGTCGATCCTGACATCGTGCTGGACAATGACCCTGTTAAGGAATATGCCGGTGAGGATCAGCAGCTTGACAAGGCCATTGAGGTTGCCCTTCAGCAGATCAAGGACCGCAAGCCACTTCCGAAGACCCCGGCTCCACGTACCTTCGTGGATCTTGGACTGCCTCAGATCAAGTAACGGATTACCAAAACACTGAAATATGAAGACAACAGGAATCCGGCCGGCCATTCTGGCGGCAATGTTTATTGGTCTTACATTGGGTTTATGCGGATGTGGCGCGGCCACGGCGCCGGAATCCCTCCGGTGCGAGTACCAGGAAGGCGATGACATCGTGATTGACACCCAGGCCCCAAGGCTCTCCTGGATAAACAACACGACCCAGACGGCGTGGCAGGTGCTGGTGGCGACGGACAGGAATGCCCTCAAGGAAGGCAAGGCCGACATCTGGGACTCGGGGAAGACGGTTGGTGCCGAGTCGCATCTGGTGGCATATTCAGGCCCGGCTATGGAGTCCATGAAGGACTATTGGTGGACGGTCAGGATCTGGGACGGCAAGGACAAGGTCTCCGCCTGGGCGAGACCTGCCCGCTGGACGACCGGAATGTTCAGCGAAAGTGACTGGCGGGCGAAGTGGATAGGTGCCTCATGGCAGGATGACAGCGTTCCGGAGGCGGACAACTCCGCACCCATATTCAGAAAGGAATTTACTGTCAGAGAGGGACTTGTCCGTGCGAAGGCATTTGTCTGCGGACTTGGCTGGTTCGAGATGTCCATCAACGGCGGCAAGGTCGGAGACGATTATTTCGTTCCTGGCCTGACTGACTACACGGCCAGACCGGCGCTTCTCACCAATCCGCGGATCCCTCTGGAGCCGGAAGTCACCGCCTACAGAACCCTGTATCTCGCCTACGACATCACCGACATGCTCGGCAAGGGGGCGAACGCCGTCTCGATGCTCCTTGGGAGCGGCTATTTCCATGAAGGGTTGTTCAACAACAACACCATAGCGAACTACGGCTACCCGAGGTTCATCCTGCAGATGGCGCTTGAATATTCAGACGGAGGCATTGAATATGTCTGCTCGGACACCACATGGAAGGAGGCTCACTCTCCGGTCGTGTTCAGCAACCTCTACCAGGGAGAAGTCTATGATGCCAACTTTGAGATTCCGGGATGGAACAAGCCAGGATTGGATGACTCCTCATTGAGCCACGCCGTCCTGAAGGAAGCTCCGCAGGGCAGGCTGACCGCCAACATGGGACCGACAGACAAGGTGCTGGAAACCCTTAAGCCTGTCAGTTTCGAGCGTCTGGAGGACGGCACGTTCAAGATTGATTTCGGCAAGGTCATCTCAGGATGGGTCAAGCTGGACGGCGTGAATGTCAGGAAAGGAGACACACTGAGGGTTAACCACCTGTCCGAGTATCCGGCCGGCAGGTGTGAATATGTCTGCGCTTCCGACGGCAAGGTCACGACAAGCCCTCGGTTCACCTGGTACGTGTTCCGGGAGGCGATAGTCTCCGGGATGGAGAACCTTGACGCCTCACAGGTCGTGGCAGAGTCGGTCGGCAGCAATGTGAAGCCTGACGCCGAGTTTGACTGCTCGAATCCGTTGTTCTGTCAGATCGAAAAGATCTGGAGACAGTCGCAGGTGGACAACATGCATGCTGGAGTGGCTTCCGACTGCCCTCACCGGGAGAGACTTCCTTACACCGGCGACGGCGAGGTAGCCATGCCGATGGTTCTCGCCAACTTCGATGCCGCCTCCTTCTACAACAAATGGATCGGCGATGTCAAGGGCAGTCAGAATCCGGAGTCAGGCTATGTTCCGAACGGCGCTCCGTGGGAGCCATGCTGTGGAGGAGGCCCGGCCTGGGGAGCCGCCATCTGTGTCATGCCTTGGGAGTTCTACAACAGCTACGGTGACAAGACGCTTCTCGCCGACTGCCTCCAGCCGATGAAGGATTTCGTGCGCTACTACGACACCTGGCGGGCAGAGGACGGCACCTCGTCCTTCCACAAGCCTACGCCTCAGGGCGCGCCTCTCTACTGGTACAACCTCGGCGACTGGGCTCCGGCATTCGGCCTGCCTCAGGACGAACTCGTCCACACATTCTTCTATTGGTTGTGCGCCGACATCACATCGAAAGCGGCCAAGGTGCTTGGAGACGAGGCGGGAGCCGCCGCCTATTCCGCCAAGGCCGAAGGGATCCGTGACGCCTTCAACAAACGGTTCTACGATCCTGAGACAAAAAGCTACGGGGATTTCGGCTCCAATGTCTATGCCTTGTACATGGGTGTTCCCCGCGAGAGACTTGAGGATGTGCGCGCCACACTCCGCGACGAGCTGATGGTCAAGTACAACGGCCATGTCAATGTGGGATTCGTCGCTCACCGCTTTCTTTATGAGACGCTTGCCCTGAACGGAATGAACGATGTCGCCTGGACGCTCCTCAACCAAAAGGACTTCCCGAGCTTCGGATGGTGGCTTGAGCAGGGTGCAACAACCACGTGGGAGCAGTGGAACGGCAACGATTCGCGCAACCATCCGATGTTCGGTGGCGGTCTCGTCTGGTTCTACAGGATGCTTGCGGGAGTGCGCACTGATCCGGAAGAGCCTGGCTACAAGCACATCATCATCCGTCCGGTTCCAGTCCGTGAGCTGGGCGAAGTCTCCTACACGACGGCGACTCCTTACGGAACGTTGGTCTCCAAAGTCACGGTGGACGGTGACAAGGTACGCATGGAAGGCCGGATTCCTTTTGGAACCCACGCCACGGTCTATGTCCCGAAAAACACGGATGCCGCCATCCTTGACCCGCAGGACGACTCCAGCTACGAGATCCACAGCATCGGCCCTGGAGCCTATTCCTTCTGAGGTACCTGTCGTGCAGGCCGCCTTGACGTTCGTTGACAAAAAATTTGCAGTCTGAAAGGATTTATGTAAATTTACGGGATTGTTTAAAACGAATTTTCAACACGACTATGGGAGGCAGGAAAAAAGTGATCATATTCGCTGGCCTTGGTGGGCTGGCGATCGGTGTGTGCACCATGCTGGCGGTCGGAGGGGCGATGAGCCGCACTTCCACCAACGAGTATTGCATGAGCTGCCACTACCACGAGCAGGCTGATGCGGACTGGAAGAAGTCCGAGCACTACAACAGCGAGAGCGGTGTGGTGACGGATTGCGCCTCCTGCCATCTTCCTCCGAAAGAGAACGGCTACCTTCGGTACTACATGATCAAGGCCAGGATGGGAGCCAAGGATCTGTGGGCCAAGATGACCAAGGATAAGGACGAAATCAATTGGGACTCAAAAAGAACCCTTGAGCACGGATCAAAAATCGTCTATAATGAATCCTGCGAGAAGTGTCACGTCAATCTTTTCCCGACCGGAATCACGGATGACGGCATCACGGCTCATCTTTACTACGAGGAAAACTCCAGAAAACTGAATCTCCAGTGCATCAGCTGCCATCTGAACACTGGCCACGACATGCCGGGCTACGAACATAAGAGGCTGGAAGGCAAGGTGATGGACACGGGAGGCGGTGAAAAGTACGACAGCGTGGCTGTGGTGACTTCATTCGCGAACTTCACGGAAACGGTTCCCGGTACGACAGCCGCGATCAGGATGGTCGCTGTTCCGGGAGGCGAGTTCACGATCGGGAGTCCGGACAACGAGCCGTTCCGCTCGGCGGACGAAGGGCCTCGGAAAAAAGTAAGAATATCTCCGTTCTTCATGGGCGAGGTCGAGGTGACCTGGCATCAGTTCTGGGCTTTTTACAACGAAACAATGTCAGAGGGCAGAACCCCGCCGGAGAAAATCTACGCCAACAACAACCGTCCGGATGTGGATGCCGTCAGCGGTCCGACTCCGCCGTTCGGATTCCCGGACCAGGGCTGGGGAATGGGCGAGAGGCCGGCGATCACGATGACTCACTATGCGGCGGAAACCTTCTGCCAGTGGCTTTCCCTCAAAACCGGACGAAACTACCGTCTCCCGACCGAGGCGGAATGGGAATATGCGGCCCGTGGCGGCACCCAGACCCCGTACTTCTTCGAGGGAAGTCCGAAGAAATATTCAAAAGAAACTTTCTGGAACAGGCTGTTCGGGGCTGACACCACCTCGATCGCAAGTTATGTGGTCTATTCGGAGGACAGTTTCGGCAAGACACAGGAACCTTCCGAAGTGAGGGCTAACCCGTTCGGGCTTAAGAATATGCTGGGCAACGTCATGGAGTATTGCTCCGACCGTTATGCCGCGGATGCATATTCAAGGATCGCCGACGGCGCGCTTGATCCGAAGGGTCCGGAGAGCGGCGATGAGTTCGTGGTCCGCGGCGGGGCATATTCAGATGACGCGTCGCTTGTCCGCTGCGCCGCCAGAGCCCACACCAAGACTGATGACTGGCTCCGCACTGACCCGCAGAATCCGAAGAGCATCTGGTGGTACTCTGACATCAAGGGTATAGGTTTCAGAGTTGTGTGCGATGTTCCCGATGGAATTTTATAATTAAATAACATAAAGACTATCAATAAAATGAGCAACAAAATGGACAGAAGATCCTTTCTTGGTAAAAGCGCCAAGATCGGTGTAGGTCTGGTAGGCGGCAGCGTCCTGCTGTCCGCCTGCGCAAGTGGTGACAAATCCGGCAAGATGACACCCCTCAGACAGCCGGGCGAGTATTATGTTCCTGAACTTCCTGACAAGGCCATCGACGGAAAGGAACTTAAGGTCGGCGTGATCGGTTGCGGCGGCCGTGGAAGCGGAGCCGTTGAGGATCTGCTGAATGCCGCAGACGGAATCAAGGTCATGGCCTTGGGCGATGTCTTTGCTGATCGTCTGACCGGCCTTCGCGAAAACCTCAAGACCAAATGGAATCAGGAAGTTCCTGAAGATCACTGCTTCACAGGCTTCGATGCCTACAAGCAGGTCATTGATTCCGGTGTGGACATGGTGATTGTCGCCACTCCGCCGGTCTTCCGTCCGGCTCACTTCCAGTACGCCACCGAGAAGGGCGTTCACTCGTTTCTTGAGAAGCCTATCGCTGTGGATGCCAAGGGCTATCGTCTGATCATGGCGACGGCGAAACAGGCTGAGGCCAAGGGACTTAGCGTGGTGACCGGAACCCAGCGCCACCATCAGAGACCTTACGTGGAGTCTTTCAAGAGGATCCAGGAGGGAATGATAGGCGAGATCACCGGCGGCAACGTCTATTGGAATCAGGGAATGCTTTGGTACAAGGAGCGTCAGCAGGGCTGGAGCGACATGGAGTGGATGATCCGTGACTGGGTCAACTGGAAGTGGCTCTCAGGCGACCACATCGTCGAGCAGCATGTCCACAACATCGACGTGTTCAACTGGATGATCGGTAAGCACCCTATCAAGGCGACCGGTTTCGGCAGCCGTCAGCGCCGTGTCACCGGCGACCAGTACGACAACTTCAGCATTGACTTTGAATATGAGAACGGCGTCCATCTGCACAGTATGTCGCGTCAGATCGACGGTTGCTCGACCAACATCGGCGAATGTGTCCACGGAACGAAGGGCTACTGGAGCTCGGCGGATTTCGCCATCCGTGATCTTCTGGGCAATGTTCTCTGGCAGTTTGACTTCGAGGCGGAGAAGGCTCAGTACAAGCAGACCAATCCGTACGTGCTTGAGCATGTGGATTGGGTGAACCACATCCGTAAGGGTGAGGCTCATGTGGAGGCTGGAGAGTGTGGAGTCTCTTCTCTCTGCGGCGTTATGGGCCGTGAGTCTGCCTACACCGGCAACACCATCACCTGGGACGAGATCAGCGCCGCCGCTCTGGATTACCTTCCGGAGAAGCTTGAGCTCGGCAAGATGGACATGAGCAAGTACACTGTCCCGGTCCCGGGAGCTGAAAAGTAATTGATTATGAACAGAAGACATTTTCTTTCGTCAGCGGCGTTCGGATCAGCTGCCTTGGCCGCGGCCTCTATGCTGCCGGGATGTGCCACTGCATTGGACAAGAAGAAGTGCGTGCCACGTCTTGAGCTGAAGCTCTCGTTTCAGGAAGGGATCGCCCCGGGAAAGAATCTGGGCGAGCAGCTGGATTTCATGGAAGACCTGGAGGTGCGTGGTTTCGAGCCGAACGGACGGAACCTTCCTGCCCGCGTCAATGAGATTCGTAACGCCCTCAGCGGACGTGACATCGAGGTCTCTGCCATCTGCGCCGGATTCGACGGCTTCATCCTGGCCGAAGACCCGGCGGTCAAGGCGTCGTTCGACAAATCGATGCGCGAGATCGTGGCCGCTGCAGGTGAACTCGGCTCGGTGGGAGTCATAATGGTCCCGGCTTTCAACGGCCAGACTCCGTGCAGACCCCACACCCTGGACACCCGCAACTACCTCTGCGAGCAGCTCCACGACCTCGGAGAGTTCGCCCTTGAGCACGGCACGACCGTGATTCTTGAGCCATTGAACAGAAGGGAGGCCTTCTATCTCCGTCAGGTTGCCGACGCCGCCGCGATCGCACGCGATTCCGACAGCAAGGGCGTGAAGGTGATGGGTGATTTCTGGCACATGTCCGAGGAGACCTCCGACTACGGCGCGCTGACATCAGCCGGCATCGAGTACCTCCAGCACGTCCACATCGCCAGCCGTGGCCGCAGACTGATGCCTGGAGAGGACGGCGCGAAGGACGACTACAAGTCCGGATTCCGGGCGCTCCAGCACATGGACTACAAGAACTATGTCAGTTTCGAGTGCGGCACTGCCGGAGACCGTGCCAAGACCGTGAGGGAAGCCGTCAGACTCCTGTCGGATCAATGGTATAGTCTGTAATGGTTGTCGCAGGTCATACGTTCGGACTGTTGGCGGCCCTTCTCTATGTCTGTCTTCTGGTGGTCATCTATGTTTTGCGTGACCGCTGGCCGCTGTTCAGGCATCTGGCCGGACGGAAAGCCTGCCTGACCTCGATCTCAATCGTGCTGTTCCTGCTGCTCGTCTTCGGGCTTGTACCGCAGGACGGGGGCAGGGACGGTTTTTTCGGCGTTCTCGGTTTCAGGAATATGAGCCGGTCGCCGATCTTCATCCTCGCGTTGCTTCTTTTGGCGACAAGCGTCACACTGAACACGATAGGGGATATTCATAGATTCAGCAAGCATCGCCTCGGGGTGACCTGCGCCCATCTGGGCCTGTCGGTGATTCTGATCGCCGGACTTTTCGGCTCCGGCGGCACCGTCCGGACGGTTATGATCGCGATGCCGAATGTCCCGGACCATCAAGCGCGGAACGAAGTCACTTATGAATATGTCAAACTCCCTTTCGAGTTGACACTCAGGGATTTCTCTGTTTATGAATATTCTTCCGAGGTCACCTTGACCCTTCCTGACGGCCGCTCATCAGAGATCAAAATCGCTGTGAACCACCCTGCAAAGGTCGGTTCGTGGTGGATTTATCAGTCGGACTACCTGTCGGACACGGAACGAGGAGAGTTCGCAAGCATATTCAAGTGTGTCTGTTCGCCTTTGTCGGAGGTTTTCCGCATTGCATTGTGGCTGCTGCTTGTCTCGGCCGCGGCGATGGTGTTCTTTGCTGGCTTCAAACCGTCTTTTGGAAGGAAAGGACCATTGTCTGTAAAACTACAAGATGGCGCCGCTCCCTTAGGATGTGGAACTTTCAATAAAAAGGAGGAACGGTTATGAGTTGGGATTCGTTTGTCTGGTTCGCCTTGGCAGCGTCACTGTTCTGGATTTCAGGAGCGATTGTCTCCGTGATTTCCAAACGTAGGCTCCCGGCCGCCGTTCTGACCGGATGCGGCTCTGCCATATTCATGACATTCATTGTCGGGGCCTGGATTTCGCTTGGGCGTCCGCCTCTCCGCACTATGGGGGAGACCCGCCTTTGGTTCAGCCTGTTCCTTTCGCTGATCGGGCTCGTGGTGTATCTTCGTTGGCGTTACCGCTGGGTACTTCCGTTCGGATGCCTGATGGCCGTGATGTTCGCCAGCATCAACATATTCAAGCCAGAGATTCACACTGAAGAACTTATGCCGGCTCTCCGCAGCCCGTGGTTCGTCCCGCACGTCATCGTCTATATGTTCGCCTACGCCGTGATGGGCATCGCCACCATCCTCGCCATCCGTATTCTCTGGCTGACCCGCCGTTCAGCCGCGGGATCCGCTCCGGCCACGGGGTCAACAACTCCTGCCACTGTCGATGCGGCCGCAAGTCCCCTGTCACCGTCCCTTCAAGGCGACCTGCGCCTCTGCGACACCCTGGTGCGCATGGGCTGGGGATTCATCACAATGGGCATAGTGATGGGCGCCCTTTGGGCCAAACAGGCCTGGGGTGACTACTGGACCTGGGATCCTAAGGAAACCTGGGCCGCCGTCACCTGGCTCAGCTATCTTCTGTACATGCATCTCCGCCAAGGACAAGGCCAGGAACCGGACAAGACCCTGCGCCGCACCCTCGTCCTCCTGATCTTCTCCTTCATCCTCCTCCAGATGTGCTGGTGGGGCGTAAACTACCTCCCCTCAGCCCAAGGCTTCAGCCTGCACACGTATTAGTCTCTAATTATTAAGGGGCATTCCGACATTGCGTCACTTCCGTCGGTTTCTGTTGCCAATTTGGAATCCCGAACACATAAGTTTGGTTTTTTGGTTTTTTTTATGCCCTCCCTGTTGTTTTATAGATTCTTTTTCCTATCTTGCGCCTTCATTTAAACGTTGTAGGAAGACGATTTTTGGGGATTTCCCCTTGGATTTCATTTCTTGCAGAAAGGCTTCACTGTTGATTTTGAGGAGACTGAATATACTTTATCAATAAATAAGTTTAACAAAACCAGGTACTATGAGTAAAAAAATCTGTATGGTCTTGGTCTTTCTGCTGACGATGGCTGGTATGCTGTCGGCCCAGACAAGAACCGTCAAGGGTCATGTCGTCTTCTCAGAGGACGGACAGCCGGCGATCGGAGCCTATGTCTCGGTGGAAGGAACCAAAATCGGTGGAATCACCGATGTCGACGGAAATTTCCAGATTACTGGAGTTCCAGCAAGTGCGAAATTCGTTGTTGTGACTTATCTTGGAGCCAAGGAAAAGAAGGTCGCGATCGCCGACGTGATGAAAATCACCGTTGAGCCGGATTCCGAAGTCCTTGAAGGAGTTGTGGTTACCGGTATGCAGAAAATGGACAAGCGAATGTTCACCGGATCTGCTACGAAGATTAGCGCCAATGACGCCAAGTTGGATGGTATGGCCGACATCAGCCGTTCCCTTGAAGGAAAGGTGGCTGGTGTGTCCGTCCAGAACGTGTCGGGTACCTTCGGAACCGCTCCGAAGATCCGTGTCCGTGGTTCGACCTCCATCTATGGCTCGTCTAAGCCGCTGTGGGTAGTTGACGGTGTGATCATGGAGGACGTGGTCGAGGTCAGCGCCGAGGATCTTTCCTCTGGTGACGCCAACACCCTGATCTCCTCAGCGATCGCCGGCCTCAACTCCGATGATATTGAGAGTTTTGATATCCTTAAGGACGGTTCCGCCACTTCCATCTACGGCGCACGTGCCATGGCTGGAGTCATCGTCGTGACCACCAAGAAAGGTCGCGCGGGGCAGAACCACATCACCTACAACGGTGAGTATACCATGCGTCTGAAGCCGATGTACAGCACATTCAACATCATGAACTCACAGGATCAGATGGGCATCTATCAGGAGCTTCAGCAGAAGGGCTGGCTTAACTATGCCCACACCTCCACGGCCTCTGACAGTGGTGTCTATGGAAAGATGTATCAGCTTCTCAGCCAGTACGATCCAAGTACCGGTAAGTTCGCTCTCGCCAACACTCCTGAAGCTAAGGCGGAGTACCTCCGCGCGGCAGAGTACCGTAACACGGACTGGTTCGACCGTCTTTTCTCCACCGCCATCCAGCACACGCACTCTGTCAGCATCTCTGGCGGCTCAGACAAGACAAACTACTATGCGTCAATGAGTATCATGGACGACCCAGGGTGGACAAACCAGAGCAAGGTTCAGCGCTACACGGCCAACATGAACCTGACCTATAAGATTTTCAGCAATCTTTCCCTCAATCTTATCAGCAACGCCTCCTACAGAAAGCAGAAGGCTCCTGGAACCTTGAGCTCCTCGATCAACGCCGTTACAGGTGAGGTAAAGAGAGACTTCGACATCAACCCGTACTCCTATGCACTGAACACCTCCAGGACTCTTGATCCGGATGAGTTCTATACCAGGAACTACGCTCCTTTCAACATCATGTACGAGCTGGACAACAATTATCTCGATCTTGATGTTTTCAATTTCAGAAATCAGGCAGAACTGAAGTACACCCCGATCAAGAAGGTGGAACTCAGTGCTTTGGCCTCGGTTAAGTACTCGCAGACGACACGTGAGCACAATGTGCTCGACAACTCCAACCAGGCTCTTGCCTACAGGGAGATGAGTACTTCGACCATCAGGAACAGCAACCCGTTCCTCTACACGGATCCGGACAATCCTTATTCTCTTCCAGAGACTGTGCTGCCGCATGGTGGTATATTCCAACGTACTGACAACAAGATGTATGGTTGGGACTTCCGCGCGACCGCAAGCTACAACGACCAGTTCGGCGAGGATCACATGCTGAACCTCTACGGTGGTATGGAGGTCAACAGTGTGGATCGTCACGCTGTCTGGTTCAGAGGCTGGGGCATGCAGTATGACATGGGCGAGATCGCCAACTACAACTACCTCGTGTTCAAGAAGAGTTCCGAGGACGGAGCGGACTACTACACCATGGGCAACTCCCGTGAGCGCAGAGCCGCCTTCTTCGGTACGGGAACATATTCATTCAAAGGCCGCTACATTGTCAACGGCACCGTCCGCTACGAGGGTTCAAACCGTCTTGGCAAGTCCCGCACGGCAAGATGGCTCCCTACATGGAACGTGTCCGGAAGATGGAACGCCCATGACGAGCCGTTCATGAAGAGCCTCTACCCTTATGTTTCCCACTTCGCGCTCAAGGCTTCATATTCATTGACGGGAGAGAGCGGCCCTTCTTGGGTCAATAACTCCGAGGTGAAGATCAGCAGCGAGATACCTTGGAGACCTTCTTCAGGTCTCAGAGAGTCTCATCTCTACATCGCCAGCCTAGCGAACGAGGATCTTACATTTGAAAAGAAGCATGAGCTGAACATCGGTTTCGAGTCTGGCTTCTTTGACAACAGGATCAATTTCGCCTTTGACTGGTACAAGAGAAACAACTTTGACCTGATTGGTCTTACCAACACTCCGGGTGTCGGCGGTGAGGTCAGGAAGTACGGTAACATCGCTTCCATGAAATCCAACGGTGTGGAACTCAGTCTCACCACGACCAACATCAAGACAAAGGACTTCTCTTGGTCAACGAACTTCATCTACTCGCACACGAAGAACGAGGTTACGGATCTTCTTACCTCACAGAGAGTCATTGACCTGATCTCCGGTACCGGATTCGCCCAAGAAGGCTATCCGAACCACAGTATCTTCTCCATTCCGTTCAAGGGTCTGAATTCCGAGGGTCTTCCGACTTTCCTCAACGAGAGCGGTAATGTCACTGTGACGGACATCAACTTCCAGAACAGTGATCCGGACAAGCTCGGATTCCTTGAATATTCCGGAACTTCTGAACCTACCGATGTCGGCTCGTTCGGCAACACCTTTAAATTCAAGAGATTCACTTTGAATGTGTTCATGACCTACTCATTCGGCAACGTCATCAGGCTTGATCCGGTCTTCAAGAATTCTTACTCTGATCTCTCCTCGATGCCTAAGGAGTTCAAGAACCGTTGGGTTGTTCCGGGAGACGAGAACACCACTACTGTTCCTGTCATCGCCAGCCGTTGGCAGAACAAGAAGTACACATCATTGAGTTATGCCTATAATGCCTACAACTACTCCACGGAGCGCATCGCGAGCGGAGACTTCATCAGAATGAAGGAGATCTCTCTTTCCTATGAGTTGCCGTCCAAGATCGTAAAGGCGATGAAGATGAACTCTATGTCTCTCAAGCTGCAGGCTACGAACCTTTTCCTCGTCTATGCTGACAAGAAGCTGAACGGACAGGATCCGGAGTTCTTCAACACCGGAGGTGTGGCTGTTCCGGTGCCTAAGCAGTTCACTTTGACACTTAAACTCGGACTCTAAACACAAGAAAAGACATGAAAACATTCAAAATATCATACATTCTGGCTGCAACCGTCATCTTTGGCCTTTCAGCCTGCAACAAATTCCTCGACACGACTCCGGACAACAGAGCCACTGTCGATTCCGAGGAGAAAGTGATCTCTTTGGTGGGTTCCGCCTATTCAGAGAATGACCACATCCTCATCGCGGAGTTCTACTCTGACAATGTGGACAACTATGGTGTCCAGTACACGGGTACCAGCCGCTTCTTCGATTCCATCTATCAATGGAGTGAGCTGCAGGAATCCAACAACGAGTCTACCGAGAGAATCTGGGGATCCTATTATTCGGCCATCGCCGCCGCCAACCAGGCCATCATCGCCATCGACGAACTCGGCGGGCCAGAGCGCTCCACAGCGATGAGTCAGGCTCTAGGCGAGGCCTATCTCTGCCGTGCCTACTCGCATTTCATCCTCGTGAATATGTTCTGTCTGCAGTACAACAAGAAGACCAGCACCACTGATCTCGGAATCCCGTACATGACAAAGCCGGAGACCACTCTCGCCCCTCAGTACGAAAGAGGGAATGTCGCAGCTGTCTACGCGCAGATCGAGGAGGATCTTGAGAAAGGACTGGCTCTTGTGGGTGATGACAACTACACGGTGCCTAAGTACCATTTCAACAAGCTCGCGGCCTATGCTTTTGCGGCCCGTTTCTACCTTTTCTACGAGAAGTATGATCTGGTGATCAAGTATGCGGACATGTGTCTGGGGTCTTCTCCTGCCACAATGCTCAGGGATTATGACGTGCTGGCCACAATGCCGAACGGAAGCCCTCAGCAGCAGCCTACCACCCTCCACTATGTTGATCCGTCTGTCAACGCTAACCTTCTCCTCTTCACTGCCTTCTCGGTGATGGGACAGGCTTTCGGAGCGTACGGCACAGCCTCGATGTACTCGCACGGCTCTTATCTTGCCACTTATGAGGACTGCCAGGCCGCCCAGCCTTGGGGGACATCCGCCTACAAGGATGCCCCGTCCGTGTACACGGGAAGTATGGACAGAGTGATCTTCTGGAGATGCCCAAGAATATTCCAGTACACCGATCCTGTTGCCGGAATCGGCTATGTAAGAACTGTCTATCCGGCTTTGAGTACGGATGAGTGCCTGTTGAACAGGGCTGAGGCCTACGTTCATCTTGGTGACTACAACAAGGCCTGCGACGACCTCAACCTTTGGGTACACAATTGCAACAAGACCAAGGATGTCATGACTCCGGAATCCATCAAGGCGTTCTACGACAAGGTGGACTACTGGGAGTGGAACAAGGCCACTGTCAAGAAGCACATCAATCCTGTTTTCGGTGCCGTAGAGGAAGGCTCTCAGGAAGAGGCTATGTACCAGTGCATCGTCGCCGCCAAGAGGATCGAGTCTCTTGGTCTTGGCCAGCGTTGGTTCGACGTGAAGCGTTTCGGAATCGAGATCCATCGCAGAAGCATGAACATGGCTGGCAAGCCGGAAACCCTTACTGATTCGATGCCTATTGATGACCCTCGCAGGGCTATGCAGCTTCCTGTGCGTGTCATTGCCGCCGGCATCACACCTAACCCTCGCTAAACTTGGTTTTCAGTAAAAATTATGAAAATGAAAAAAACAATAACATATTTCTTGATGGCCGTTGCTGCCCTTTCCGCCAGCGTCTCCTGCTCGGAGGACGAACTGGATCCGGTCAGCATCATATCGGTGGATCAATACACTAAGAATGAGTTTGACAAGTGGCTTGACGCCAAGTTTGTCACCCCTTACAACATCGAGTTCAAGTACCGCTACGAGAACATCGAGTCCGATCTGAACTATTACACGATCCCGGCGGATTATGAGTGTTCTGTTATCCTCGCCCATCTGGTGAAGTATCTTTGTGTGGAGACTTATGATGAGGTCGGTGGAATGGACTTCACACGTCAGTATTTCCCTAAGGAATTTTTCCTCATCGGTGAATGGCAGTACAAGAACAATGGTACCTACATTCTCGGAACGGCGGAAAGCGGCAAGAAGATTCTTCTCGCCGGAGTCAATTACCTTAAGAAGTACCTGGGTTCCGCTTCCGGACTTAACAGCCATTATTTCAAGACGATCCATCACGAATTCACCCACATCCTAAATCAGACCAGAGATTACCCTGCTGGTTTCCGTGAGGTGACTGGAACTACCTATGTGGCAGACAGCTGGAGCGCTTCTCCTTACAATGACGGCTATCTCCAAAGAGGCTACATCTCGTCTTATGCCCAGCACTCTTCAGGTGAGGATTTCGCCGAGATGCTTTCTCTCTATGTCGTCAACACTCCGGAATGGTGGGAGTCACAGCTTACCACGGCTGCTTCCGGCGGTGCCAATGGCGCGGAATTGATCAAGACCAAACTTGACTTTGTCCGTTCCTACATGATGGACTCCTTCAAGATTGACATTGATGTACTCCGCGCGACAGTTCTTCGCCGCCAGGGTGATGTGGTTTCCGGTAATGTTGATCTTACCGGTTTGGATCTTAATTAATACTAATGAATATGAAGACAAGAATCAAAATACTTTTTGCGGCAGTCTTGTTCGGGACCGTCTTCCAGTCCTGTCTTAAGGATCAGGCGGATGTCTTTGATGATTCGCCTACCGTGAGGATGAACGCCTATCTCGCGAATGCTAAGAAGGTTCTGATGAAACCAGAAAAAGGATGGGTGATGTACTACTATCCGGACAAGTACCAGTCTTACGGTGGCTATAACTACACCGTTAAGTTTGATGCGGAAAGCGCTGAGGTTGGCTTCGAGCTTTCTGAGGATTTAAGCGACACGGTCACAAGCCTCTACCGCCTTGGCAATGACACCGGCCCAACCCTCTCATTCGATACGAACAACGATTTCATGCATTACTTCTCCACGCCGTCCTCAACTAATTACCAGGCTTTTGGCGGAGACTTTGAGTTCATGTTCCTTGAAGTCAGTGACGCTTGCGTGAAGATGATGGGCCGACGTTCAGGCAACATCATTATGATGAAGCCTCTTGAAGAGGATGCCGTTTCATTCCTTGAGAAGGTAAGGTCTGCCTCAGAGGGTTTTATCATCAGTGGAATGGAAGGGTCTGTAGGAGGTCAGGAAGTCAAGGCCTCCCTCGACCAGAGCTACCAGCAGATAACTTTCAAGTTCGGTGACAAGGAAGAGGAACTCGCCTATATGTTCACTCCGCAGGGTATCCGCCTGTACGAGCCGATTGAGATAGGTGGCGTGACGTTCGATGAGCTTAAGTTTGACGCCAGCACCTTCAAGCTGGAAATCGTTAACTCTTCAGACGTGATCCAGGGTACCGTACCGGAGGGCTTCAGAAGATACGAGGAGTACGAGGGAGAGTACTGGCTCTACTACAATCGTGAGAATGAGGCTGATCTGAAATACGATTCGGTCGCTGTCGTTCTTTCTCCGGGAGTGAAGAATTCCACTTACAAGATGTCAGGCCTGAATCCAAATTATGACATTACCTGGGAATACGACAGGTCAGAGGGAGCGCTTACATGGAAGATTCACACTTTGGGTTATCTCCCTAATGGTAACGAGGTGCGTCTCTGCGCTCTGGACGGGGCTTCCGGAGGTTTAACCTGGCCGAATAAGAAGGTGATGGGTTCCACAGTGTGGAACGGGGACGAGAAGAATCCGGTCTACTACATCCAGCCTGAGTATCTCTGGGGTGGCAACCGTGTGTCCAACTCATTCTATCTCTGTATGTGGGGTCCTAACGGGAATAGGCTTGGCGCTCCGGCCACAAGCACCGGATGGCGATTCCTCAATAAACTTACGAATGTAAGATGGTTATACTCTCTTGCTAAGAAATAGAAGCGGGTGCTTCCATCCTTCCGTCTGATCGGAAACGGATGGTTGTCCATAACAGCGGCGAGCGGCTAGAAGATTCTTTTAGCCGCCCGCCGTCATTATGTCTGCTCATCGCCGATCCGGATCGACCATATTATTAACCCATATTGTAAGCATTCGATAAAGTGTTTATAGATTCGAATGGGATTTGAGGTATAATACTCTTTCGCAATTCCTCGATTATCGATGACCGGGAATGAAAATCAGGCATATTCAATCATTCTTGGGGAGAATTTGCTAACTTTGCAAGTTGCAGGTCCGCGAGTGAGATGCAGACCGCGTAAGTAGGAATATTCAAAACATAACGATATGTACAGAACACACACATGCGGGGAACTCCGCATTGAGAATGTCGGGCAGAAGGTGACCCTTGCCGGTTGGGTGCAGAGGTCCAGGAAGCTCGGAGGAATGACTTTCATCGACTTGCGTGACCGCTATGGCATCACGCAACTCGTGCTTGAGGCCGATGCCGACGCCGCCTTGGTCGAGAAGGCGACCTCTTTGGGACGTGAATATGTCATCCAGGCCATCGGCGAGGTTGTCGAGCGCCAGAGCAAGAACCCTAAGATGGGTACAGGCGACATCGAGATCCGGCTTGAGGCGATAAACATCCTCAACAAGTCCGCGGTGCCTCCGTTCACCATCGAGGACGAGAGCGACGGCGGCGAGGATCTCCGCGCCAAGTTCCGTTACCTTGACCTGAGAAGGAATCCTCTCCAGAAGGCGCTGGCTCTGAGGCACAGGCTTGCCCACGAGGTGCGCAACTACCTCGATGCCCACAACTTCATGGAGATCGAGACTCCGTACCTGATCAAGTCCACTCCGGAGGGAGCCCGCGACTTTGTCGTGCCTTCCAGGATGAATCCGGGACAGTTCTACGCCCTTCCGCAGTCTCCTCAGACCTTCAAGCAGCTGCTGATGGTCGCCGGCTACGACCGCTACTTCCAGATCGTGCGCTGCTTCCGTGACGAGGATCTGCGCGCCGACCGTCAGCCGGAGTTCACCCAGATCGACTGTGAGATGTCCTTCGTCGAGCAGGAGGATGTCCTGAATATGTTCGAAGGCATGATGAGAACGATGTTCAAAAACGTCCTCGGAGTTGACATCCCGAACCCTATGCCTCGTATGAGCTGGTACGACGCAATGGACAAGTACGGTTCTGACAAGCCGGATGTCCGTTTCGGAATGACCATTCACGAGATTACAGACAAGGTGAAAGGCAAAGGCTTCTCCGTTCTTGAGGACGCTGCCTACGTCGGAGCCATCGCGGTTCCGGGCGGCGCTGAATACACCCGCAAGCAGATCGATGAGCTGACCGAGTGGGTCAAGAGACCTCAGGTCGGAGCCAAGGGCTTAATCTACATCAAGCTCAACGCCGACGGCTCCGTCAAGTCCTCGATCGACAAGTTCTACTCACCTGACGAGTTGAAAGTCATCGCCGAGGCCGTCGAGGCCAAGACCGGCGACATGGTGCTTGTGATGTCCGGCGACAACAACCGCAAGGTCCAGACGATGCTGGGTGTACTGCGCATAGAGATGGGCAACAGGCTCGGCCTCCGTGACCCTAAGGTCTTCGCGCCGCTTTGGATCGTGGACTTCCCGCTTCTTGAGTGGAGCGAGGAGGACGGACGATTCTACGCGATGCACCATCCGTTCACCGCGCCGAAGCCGGAGCACATGAACCTGTTCTACAGCGACAAGAAAGAGGATCTCGAAAGGGTTTGCGCCAATGCCTACGACTTCGTGCTGAACGGCACAGAACTCGGTGGCGGCTCGATCCGAATCCACGACGCCGAGGTGCAGAAGAGGATGTTCGAGGTTCTGGGCATCGGTCCTGAGGAGGCTGAATATAAGTTCGGATTCATCATCCATGCCTTCCAGTACGGTGCTCCGCCTCACGGAGGTCTGGCATTTGGTTTCGACCGTGTCTGCGCCCTGTTCGCCGGCAAGGAGTCCATCCGTGATTTCATCGCCTTCCCGAAGAACAACCAGGGACGCGACGTGATGATCGACTCTCCGTCCATGATCGACCAGTCCCAGCTAGACGAGCTCAGTTTGGATCTCCGTCCGCAGCAGGAGAAGTAGTTCCCGTCCTGTCGCCGGGTCTGTCGAAGCGACGTGAAACAAAGCATGAAAGTGTGACCGGATTGTCCTTCGGCCACACTTTCATTTCTCTCACACTCGCGCGGTTCAAAAAAGTGTCAACCATTCTCAGATTAATATTAAATTTGTTTGTTTGGTGCGATAATGCTATCTCAAAAATCTCGTTTTGGTGCATAATGTTGTGATTAAATTTGTTTGTTTGGTGCAGAGGTGTTATATTTGTCTTTGAAAAACAGTGATTTATGAAAAGGAAAATATATAATTCCCTTTTGAGATGGAAAAACGAGGAGAAAGGCAAGGTCGCCCTCCTCGTGGAAGGAGCAAGGCGGGTGGGAAAGAGCTTCATAGTGGAGGAGTTCGCCAAGAATGAGTACAAGTCATATATTCTTGTGGACTTCGCGCACATCGGTAAAGCGATGAAGGAAGTTTTTGATGAGTATCTGAATGAAACTGACACATTTCTTATCTTTTTGCAGAATGTCGCTGGTGTCCAGCTGTACGAGAGAGAGTCATTGATTATTTTCGATGAGGTTCAGAAATATCCAATGGCGCGTCAGGCCATCAAGCATCTTGTAGCGGACGGAAGGTATGATTACATAGAGACCGGGTCATTGGTAAGCATCAATGAGAACACCGAGGATATTCTTTTGCCTTCCGAGGAGAGACCTCTTCAAATGTACCCTATGGATTTTGAGGAGTTTTTATGGGCGTTGGGCGATGAGATGACCATGCCGTTCGTCAAGACGTGTTTTGAGAATCGATGTCAGCTTGGCCCGATGCACCGTAAGGCGATGACCCTGTTCCGGCAGTATCTGATTGTCGGAGGAATGCCGCAGGCGGTTAAAGAATTTGTTGAAACGGGGATATTCCGTAAAGTAGACACGGTGAAGCGGGATATTCTGGCATTGTACCGTCGTAGCATTGACAAGCACGTCAATGGGTACACGGAAAAGGTTAAGGCGGTGTGGGATCAGATACCGGGCGAGCTTCAGAAACATGAGAAGAAGTTCCGCCTTGCAAGTTTGGGTGAAGGCGCGAGATACAGAAGCTATGAGTCATCGTTCCTTTGGCTGAAGGACGCTCGTTTTGTGAATATCTGCAATGGTGTTACGGAACCTCAGGTAGGCATGAGACTGAAACGAGATGACCGGACTTTCAAATGTTATATGGGAGACACTGGGCTCCTGATTTCTCACGCGTTCGATGAGAAGACTATCCAAGGCGAGGAGCTGTATCAGAAACTTCTTCTTGGCAAGTTGGAAATCAATGAAGGGATGCTCATGGAAAACATTGTCGCCCAGATGTTTGTTGCAAGCGGTCACTCTTTGTATTTCTATAGCAATTATTCAACGGTCTCTGAGGACAGGATGGAGGTTGACTTCCTTGTAGAAAAGCCGACATTGACAAACGCCCATAACATTTGCCCGGTTGAGGTGAAATCTGGCAAGTATTCCAGCTTCTCATCCTTGTCAAAATTCCGTGAAAAGTTCAAAAAACAACTTCATGTTCCTTACGTAATTTATACCCAGGATTATAAAGAAGAAAACGGATATGTGTTCCTTCCGATCTATATGACACCACTGCTATAGAAATAGCGACAAATCCAAATTATTTTTTAAGGATAACTAAGTTCTTTTTCTTGAAATTTTCGTATGTATTATCCTCTATTGATTCGTTCTACCAATTCATCTGGTGTAAGTATCTCCATCTTAGAGAAACCAAACCACTTTTTGCCTAAGTCCTTAATGGATGCACCTATGTGATATACATCATCGTCTATACAAAGGAAGCGGTCATGTGATAAACGGAATGTTTCAACATCAATCGGTGCATATTGAGCATTATGACGGTCTATGTCGAGTTGGAACTGATGGCTTATTTGTTGAGTATAGATTACGGCAGACACATCGTTTTCTCTTTTATCGAGCAATGTCAGTACAGTCTCGTCAACATAATTGTCGATAAGGACAATACGTTTCTTTGCATTCTTAATCAAGTCGGACACGAAAGTATAGGCATCATAAACTTGCCCATTGTAGAACACACCTTGTTTCGGTTTTGCATTGCCCTCGTCCAATCTGCGAAACACTTCTTCTATACGCTTGTCGGATTCTTGCAAGTGTTGTTGCATTTCCAATTGATGGTATTCCATAGTCGAGAGACGCTGAAACACTTCGGCATTGTTCTGTAGAAAGTGACGCATTGAAGTGAAAGCTCGCATTATTCGAATATTCACCTCAATCGCAGTGTCAGAACGTAAAACACTACTAAGCATAGCGACACCGTTTTCAGTAAATACGTAAGGCATGTATTTCAAATGTTGTCCGCGTCCTTCGTTTAAGGTCGCAATTTGCGACCTTAAACATTCGTCCTTGGTCAATTGAAACATGAAATCTTCTGGAAATCGTTTAATATTACGTTTTACTTGCTCATTAAGACGCTTTGTTTCAACGCCATAAAGTGTGGCAAGGTCACGGTCAAGCATAACTTGTTGTCCTCTAATGATTTTTATTAGAGGCTCTATATTGTCAACACCAACCAACTGGTCACTTTTTGTGGTCAGTTCGCTGCTCTCCTTTTTTTCTATTTTATCTGTCATATTTATATTCATTTTTTTCAAAATCACAAATTGTGACTTTGAACATTACCATATTTAACAGCATTCAAAGGTAGTGCTTTTTAGCCTTTAAGCCACTATTGCACAACCTCGTTTTTTGAAAAGAACGTAAAATTAATAGTTTTATTGCTGTGATTGTACTTTTAGTAATGTGTAAAAAATTAGTTGCATCAGTTGACCGGTTCGACAAGGTAGTTCCACTTACCGAGTTCCTGGGCGAAGACAACCTGCCTGGCAAGCCTCTTCTGGTACGATTCGTCAATCGGTCGCTTGATGTCATAAGTTTTTGAGTTAATGTGAACATGTACTTTCAATCCCTTCTTTGTGGTGGTCATCGCAGCCCTGTCAGCGGCATTTTGAAGGGACATCAGAGGTGCGCCACTCCAGCTGCGGGTAATCTGTGAAAAGAGACGGTGCTCAATGGGATTGAACTTGGAACAATACGGAGGATAATGAACGACAAGAAGCCTGATACCAAGTTTGTTGGCAAGGTCCATAAGATCCTGCTTGACGATTCTGTGCGCACTGGAATTCGATCCTCCGCCATCGCACAGGATAACAAGTGTATGCGCATCAGGGTATTGCCACTTCAGGTGTTGTTCCCATACTCGCGCGATGTTGTCGCAGACAAATCTGGATGTGTCCTGACTGATTCCCAATGTCATATGGCCGACATTCCTTGTGACATCGTAGATGCCGTGCGGGACAATCTGACCATCAGAGAACGTGGAGAAGTCGTGGTCAAGGGACTTGAGCGGTCCGTTGGACAGCTAAATTTACGAAAATTTCTCCAGTTTTCCTATACTATATCATTGATAATCAATGGTTTAATCTAAATTATTGTCGCTTTTTCGGAGGCAGTTATCTGGGCGGCTTTTCAACCGTTCTCAACAGTATGTCATGGCCGCAATGGCCGCATAAGAGAGCCCCCAAAATGAAGCAGGTTATTTTTTAACATTTACTAAGTGTCAATTTACCTATCAATTTTGTATATTTGTAATTGAGGCCTTGGCTGTCACGGAGGTTCTGTGGCCGCAGGCAGGGCTTACCGAAGTTCAATCACATAAAGACGTAAGAATATGTTCGCAAAGGAAATCTACATCGCAAGACGCAAGGCTCTGCTGGAGAAGATGGCTCAGACCGCTCCGCAGGGGAAGCGTGGAATCGCCCTGTTCGTGGGCAATGTCGAAGCAGCCGCCCAGTACAAGGACAACGCTTACAAATTCCGTCAGGACTCATCCTGGCTGTACTTTTTCGGACTCGACGAGCCTCGCTATGCGGCGATCCTTGACCTTGACAGCGGCGAGGAGGCCGTCTTCGCCGACGATGTGGAGATCGGGGACATCATCTGGATGGGACCTCAGCCGTCAGTGGCCTCGAAGGCAGCGGAGGTGGGCGTGGAGAACTCGGCCTCTTATGGTTCGCTTAACGTGGCCGTCACAAAGGCTCTCGCCACAGGCAGGAATATTCATTTCCTTCCGCCGAGCAGGTACTACAACACGATGAAGCTGGCCGCTTTGGTTGGCATCTCCACAGAGGATGTCGCCAGGGTCGCTCCGATTGACGAGGACGGCGGCAAGCACGCCTCCAAGGAACTCGTGCAGGCCGTCATCTCGATGAGGCTCGTGAAGGAGCAGTGCGAGATCGACCAGATCGACGATGCATGCGCCCTTGGCTATCGGATGCACACCGTGGCCCGCGAGAACGTGAAGGTCGGGATCATCGAGCAGGAGATTGTCGGAAAGATGGAGGGCGTGACCCTCAGCGAGGGATGGGGCGTGTCGTTCCCGACGATTCTCACCCAGCACGGCGAGACTCTGCACAATCATATGCACGACAAGGTCATCGAGCCTGGCAAACTGATGGTGATCGACGCCGGTGCCGAGAATAATATGCACTACGCCTCTGATTTCACCCGCACCCTGCCGACCAGCGGCAAGTTCACCCAGAAGCAGAGGGACATCTACCAGATTGTCTGCGACTGCAACGAGCTAGCCTTCAAGTTGACAAAACCTGGTGTCGCCTACAGGGACATCCATCTGGCCGTCGCCAAGCTGATGCTTGAGGACCTGCGTTCGCTCGACATCGTACGCGGCAACCTTGACAACATGCTTCACGAGGGGGTCGCCGGACTGTTCCAGCCGCACGGACTCGGCCATAATATGGGTCTTGACGTGCATGACATGGAGGATCTCGGCGAGGATCTCGTAGGCTACGATCCGGATCAGAAACGCTCCACGCAGCTCGGTCTCGGCAGCCTCAGAATGGCACGCCGACTTGTTCCGGGCAATGTCATCACAGATGAGCCGGGAATATACTTCATTCCGGCCCTCATCGAGAAATGGAAGAGCGAGAAGCGCGACAAGGGCTTCGTGAACTATTACAAGCTGGAGCACGACTACCTCGACTTCGGTGGCATCCGTCTGGAGGACGATGTGCTTGTGACAGAGGACGGCGCGCGCCGCACAGGCCCGAACCGCCTTCCGATCCAGCCGGACGATGTCGAGGCCGCCATGGCTTAGGACTATCTTTAGCCTTGAATATTCATGAGCGTTATTGTCATCATCCTTGCCGTGCTGGCGGGAGTGATTGGGATTGTCGGGAGTGTGATTCCCGCTTTGCCGGGTCCTCCCGTCAGCTGGCTCGGGCTGATGATTCTCTATTTCTGGGGCAACGGCACGGACGGAGCGGGTGACCCTATGTCGCTGACATTCCTGCTGGTGTGGTTGGGGATTACGGTGGCTGTCTGCATCATCGACTACCTCGTTCCCGCATGGTTCACCAAACTTACCGGCGGCACAAAGGCTGCGGGCAGGGGGGCGCTGGTCGGTTTGTTGGCCGGTATGTTCATCCCGCCTGTCGGGATCATTCTCGGCACCATTCTCGGGGCGTTTCTCGCCGAGCTGGCCTTCTCCGGCAAGAACGGATGGGATTCCGCTAAGTCGGCTCTCGGAGCCTTCCTGGGATTCTTCTTCGGAACAGGCATAAAGCTGATCGCCAGCGGAATGATGATGTATTACATAGTAGTGTATCTTGCTTGAACATGGAAAATAAGCATTCACAGTTTCTTTCGGCGGTCAGGGCGTTTGTCCCCAAGACCGCGGTCTACACAGACGGACTCAGGCGGTTCGCCTGGGGCACGGACGCCGGTTTCTACAGGCTCGTGCCTAAGATTGTCATCCGTTCGTCCAATGAGAAAGAGGTCTCAAGGATTCTGCGGGCTGCTTCGAAATACGATGTTCCCGTGACGTTCCGCGCTGCCGGAACCAGTCTTTCGGGTCAGTCGATAAGCGATTCCGTGTTGGTTGTCGCCGGCAAGAACTGGGAGAGGTACAAGTTTTCCGAGGACGGGGAACGCATCACGCTTGAGCCGGGGATCATCGGCTCAAGAGTTAACGCCATCCTGAAGCCTTACGGTCGTAAATTCGGCCCGGATCCAGCCTCGATAGGGAGTTGCATGGTGGGCGGTATCGTGATGAACAACGCCTCCGGCATGAGTTGCGGCACCCACGCCAACAGCGACAGGGAACTGGAGAGCGTGCGGATGGTGTTCGCTGACGGATCGGTGCTGGACACGGGGGACGAGGCCTCCAGAGAGGCTTTCAGGGCCGGCCATCCGGATTTCATCAAAGGCATCGAGGACCTGAGGGACGAAATCCTTGCCGACAAGGAACTCTCCGACCGCATAAGGTATAAATATTCAATAAAGAACGTCACCGGACTCAACATATTCCCTTTCATCAGGTTTGAAGATCCGTTCGACATAATCGCCCATCTGCTGGTCGGCTCCGAGGGTACGCTGGCGTTCATGAGCCAGGTGACGATGAAGACCTTGCCGCTGCCGGCGAAGGAAGCCTCGGCGATGGTCTATTTCGGGACGATCCGGGAGGCGGCGGAAGCGGTGGTGGCGTTGCGGAAGGACATTGACCCTGCTGTGCTTGATGCCGCAGAACTGCTTGACAAAAGGTCACTTGCGTCCGTTGATGACCCGATGCTCAAGGACTATCCCGACAAGGATCTGACCGCTCTCCTGCTTCGCGTCACGGGTGCTGACCAGACGGACTTGGATGCCAACATCGGCAAACTCTCCGAGGTTCTGCGCCGTTTTGCCGTACTGAATGACGCGGAGGGCAACTCGTTCATATTCAGTAGCGATCCTGCCATTACGGGGAACTACTGGGCCATCCGTTCGGGAATATTCCCGTCCGTCGGAGGAATGCGCCGCGAAGGGACGACCTGCCTTATCGAGGACATCGCCTTCCACATCGAGGATCTGCCAGACGCGACGGAGGATCTTTCGGCGCTGCTGGACAGGCATGGCTACGACGATTCCTGCATTTACGGCCACGCCCTTGAGGGCAACTTCCATTTCATCATCAACCAGTCGTTTGATTCCGAGGCGGAGGTGAGGCGCTATGAGGCGATGATCCGCGACGTGGCGGAGATGGTGGTCGGGAAATATGACGGCTCCTTGAAGGCCGAGCACGGAACGGGCAGGAATATGGCTCCGTTCGTGAAGTACGAGTGGGGCGAGAAGGCGTTCGGGATAATGAAGCGGGTGAAGGAACTGTTTGACCCTCACGGGCTTCTGAATCCTGGTGTGATCTTCAACGATGATCCGGAGTGCTTCTTGAAGAATTTCAAGGCGTTGCCGGTGCTGAAACCATGGGCGGATGACAGCAAGGCTGTCGAGCCTGAGTTGGCGGAGATCTACAAGAAACTGAACAAATGCATCGAGTGCGGATTCTGCGAGGTGAACTGCCTTTCCTGCGGCTTCACGCTTTCGTCCCGGACCAGGATCGCCACTCAGCGTGAGATCACCGCCCTGCGGGAGTTGCCGGATCCGACCGCCTCGGAACAGACTCGTCTGCGGACGCTTGAGAAGGAATATTCCTACTCAGGGGAGCAGACTTGCGCCGGGGACGGCCTCTGCTCGACTTCGTGTCCGATGGGCATCAATGTCGCCGACCTGACTCATCAACTGAGGAGAGTGAATATGCCCGCGGGCTCTTTCGGCCACGGTTTCTGGAACTTCGTCGCCGGTCATTACGCCGGAGTCAAGAGTGGCCTTCGCGGCGCTTTGAGGATGGCCACGGCCGGCGAGACCGTGCTTGGTGACCTTGCCATGAGCGGCCTATGCCGCTGGCTGCACAACGCCATACGTATTCCGCTTTGGACTCCTGCCACCCCTGAGGCCTATAATATTCCTAAATCGCTTAGGGCTTTGGTAAGTTCCGCCGCCGTTGGCCACGATGGCGCTTCGACTGTCTATGCGGCCACGGGACCGGCCAGGTTGGAGAGCCTGTCCAAGCGCCCGGACTCGCAATCATCCGAAGCGGCCACAGGAATGCCGACCGTCTGCAAGGTGGTCTATTTCCCGAGCTGCATCAACCAGATGATGGGGCTTCCGAAGCATCACCACGCCGTGGACAAGCCTCTTGTCGAGGAGATGGTGTCGCTGTTGGGCAAAGCGGGCTACGAGGTCATATTCCCGGAGAATATGTCATCCCTTTGTTGCGGTACGATCTGGGAAAGCAAGGGTATGCCGGAGATCGCCGACAGGAAGACAGCCGAACTGGAGGAGGCTCTTTGGCAGGCCAGTGAGCAAGGCCGCTACCCTGTCCTTTGCGACCAAAGCCCCTGCCTTTACCGCATGAAGCACAAGATCAAGAAGATGCGGCTCTACGAACCGGCGGAGTTCATCCTTGGTTTCCTGGCCGACAGGCTGGATTTCCACCAGACCGACACCCCGGTAGCCATTCATCTCACCTGCTCGATGCGCCTGATGGACAAGACCGGCAAGATGCTTGAACTGGCAAGGATGTGTTCCACTGATGTGGTTGTCCCTGAGGGCGTTGGCTGCTGCGGTTTCGCCGGCGACAAAGGAATGACCCACCCGGAACTCAACAAGTACGCCCTCCGCAAGCTCAAAGACCAGGTCAAAGGCGTCCCGGTCGGCTACTCCAACAGCCGTACCTGCGAGATCGGCCTCGCCACCAACTCCGGCATCCCGTACGTCTCCATCGCCTACCTGGTCAACCGCTGCACCACCGCCAAGAGTGTTTAAGGATTATTTCGTATCTTTGTCCCTATGGAAGTACGTGCGAAAAAGGCGCTCGGCCAGCATTTTCTGACTGACCAGAGCATTGCAAAGAACATAGTCGGAGCCCTTACCGGGCATCAGGCGTTGGAGGTCGGCCCTGGAATGGGAGTCCTGACCCAGTACCTGCTACCGCGTTCGGAACTGGCGTTGAAAGTCATTGAGATTGACGGCGAGTCTGTTGCCTATCTGAAGAAGCATTTCCCGAAATTGGGTGACAATCTGATTGAGGGTGACTTCCTTAAGATGGATCTTGACGGCATTTTCGAGGGGGAATATTCAGTGATCGGTAATTTTCCGTACAACATTTCCTCGCAGATATTCTTCAAGATCCTTGAGCATCGCGACCGCATCCCGGAGGTCGTATGCATGATTCAGAAGGAGGTCGCAGAGCGCATCGCCGAGAAGCCGGGCACCAAGACCTACGGCATCCTGTCCGTCTTCCTTCAGGCGTGGTATGACATTGAATATCTTTTCACTGTAGGTTCGGGCGCGTTCAATCCGCCACCAAAGGTACAGTCCGCCGTGATCCGCCTGACCCGTAATTCCCGCACCGCTCTCGGCTGCGATGAAAAGCTCTTCCGCACGGTAGTGAAGACCGCCTTCGGCCAGCGCCGTAAAACCCTCCGCAATTCCCTCAAGCCGCTGATAAGACCGGATCTCCTGTCCGACCCAGTCTTCGATCTCCGCCCCGAGCGCCTGAGTGTGGATGATTTCATAGCCTTGACTCTCAAGCTTCAGAATCGCTGACCCCTGCCGGTAGAGGTCCCCGATGACAGCCCGTCTGCTGCCCGGCGGCCACTCGACTACTACCAGTCTGTTGCCCGGCGGCTGCCCGCCTGCTACCCAGCGGCTGTCTGTCTGCTATCTGTCTGTTTGTTGCACGGCGACTGTCCGCATACTACCCGTCTGTTACCCGCCTGCTACCTGCCTGTTGCCTTTTGTGCTGATTTTGTCGAGATTTTCCCCAAGATTCTTGTAAACCAAGAAAAATTTGTATCTTTGTAGTCCAAACAGTGACGAAAGGTTTGACAACCGTTCGGCCAGAACATCCGGAGAGGTGGGAGAGTGGCTGAATCCACAGGTTTGCTAAACCTGCATACGGGTAACCGTATCACGAGTTCGAATCTCGTTCTCTCCGCTGAAAAGTGGCTTACAGGCATTTGTAAGCCACTTTTTCTATTTAATATCCCAAAAAATATCCCATTTTTTAATTTCAATCGCAAGCGGACTTGTGCGGTTATGAGTAGATTTGTGCGGAACGCAATCTCTCGTTTAGCTGTAGTACTGGAAAGGCCAGTCTTTTCACAAAGCCTTCCTATACTCATGCTTTTGTCCTTAGCGAACATTTGCAAAATCAGCTCCTGCCTATCGGTCAAGTTTACTGGTCCATTTATTGGGTCATTACTTTTAATAATCACTCTCTTCTTTTATAGGCACAAGAGAAAACACAAGGTCATTCTCAGCAAGATTATAAAGCCTGGCAACTTGACGGAGCAACTTCACTTTCGTATTTGTATCATTTCCTGTATTTACCCATACATCATCCGCCACCTTTTTGATATAGGTCTCACTCTTCGCATTCTCACGAGTAATCCAAACATTATCCCTGCTATTAGCTTCGTCCTGAAGAATTGACGGATTTATCTCATACAGCAGCTTAAATGTGTCTCGAATGGTATCGGCCCAGTCAGGGACAGAATAAATTGTCCCGGTCAATGTAAAACTGTTAATCTTCCTACCCTTAAAAACAAAGTCTTCGTCATAAACAGACACTTCATCATCGAGCTTTACAGCCGGCTTGTATGAGGTTTCCGGATACGGCCACACAGTTAGAGCACGCTTACCCATCTCTGTTTGACGCTCCTTCATCTCAGCCTCTGTCCATTTATCGAACTTGGATATATACTTGTTCAGCCTAAGTGGACTTGCTGCAAATCCATTCTTATCTTCTTTCTTTTCCTGAAACGGCCTGTTGCTATACTGAACATTATATCCTGTCAATGTCAGATTCGCAATGGTATGCAACCATTCCTCATGAATCTTCGAGTAATCACTCCCAAGCTGTTCTTTCCAATGCTGAGTAAGCGTCTGAGGCATAATATGCTCCACACTCAGCTCTCCCTTCTGGACATTATTGATGACGTCGATCTTTTCCTTACTATTTCCATTTTCAAGACGGTCAAGAATATAGGTACGGCTCTTTGGCCTCATAAGATATACCGGCTTTTCTATAAAACTCTGACGGAACTCGTCATCCTTCGGGAAAACAACGGTTCTCTTTCGATTTTCAAGAAGATAAACCATCACATCATAATAGCTATCTTCTTCTTTCTTATTCTTAAGCACTTGCTGGTGCAAAGTCGCAAACATCTTAAGCAACGCATTTGTAGGATATCCACATATTAAACGCCTGAAGACGAATATTTCAATGCAAGAAAGAATCTTGGTAATCTCACTCTGCGGCATATTTTGTTCTTCCGCATAAGTGAGCAAACCAAGTAAATATGCATAAGTGATTGTCAATTCCAGATAATTCAAGCGGGACATTATCTCGTTCGCAGAAGCATCGCCTACCCGAGCAGACTTAATTCGTTTATACAGAGATGCATACCGCTTCATTTCAGCCATTATAGGTTCTATTTCTTTCCCTTCCGCGAATGACTTAAAAGCAGGATATACATCTTGGAATTTAGGGATATCACCTGTCGGAGACTTGATTGTCAAATAATCTCTAATAAAATTGTCAAGATCATCTTTTCCAGAACAATCTTTCTCAATAGAACTCCAGTACTTAGTATAATACTCCTCTTGCTTATCCTCAGACAGGCCCATGAGAACGAAATTTCTAATCTTGTCAGCTTCCGTAAGGTCAAGTCCAGTTGAATTCAGGCTCTCAAAAATCAACTGAGGGTCATCGTCATTTCCAAGAAAGATGTCAATCACAATCAGCCGCTTGATAGCCTCAAAGAAGTCATCAATCTTCACATTGAGATTCTTGACGCTATTGTAGAAATACTTGAAATTTGAGACGACATTAGATTCTGCAAATTTTCCGTCTTCCCCCTCATCCACAAGATAATCAAACGCATCACGGTCATCCTTATTCAATTTAAGACGCACCTTCTTCTCGGTTGTCTCATACTCATCCACCAAAAACTTCTTGAATATCTTTTCCGCCAGTTTACTATCATCGGCTTCAATGTTACCGCGTTTAAGATTCCAGTATATTGCAAGAAATATAAGACAGACTGTCGTCATTCTCTGCTGTCCGTCAATGACAAGAAACTCATCCGCACGGCCACCTTTGGATCTGGACCTTACTATGCACCCAAAGAAATGGCTTGGCCTATCATACTTAACGATATCAATCAAGTCAGAGAACAGCTGCTTGCACTGACTGGCGCCCCAATCATAATTACGTTGATAAACAGGTATAATAAAGCGGTTCTCAGAACCATCCATTAGTTTCAACAGGGGTTTATCTTCTCCTTTCATGAATTTTCATTCTTTGGTTACTATCCATCAAATTTATTAAAAACACGCGAGAATACAATGATAAACCCCAATCGATTATTACGGCAGGTTATATCGTTGTCAAAACAATACTACCAATTAACAATCTTGTCAACTATTTGTTGCTGCTCTGTCGATGTTCGTCTAAGATAGATTCGGGTCGTCTCAATACTCTCATGCCCCATCAAGTCGGCGAGCAATGCAATATCATTATATCTCTCCAGAAAGTTCTTGGCGTATCGATGTCTGAAAGAGTGTGGGTACACAACCTTTGGATTCAGCTTATATCTGACCGCATAATTCTTAAGCTGCTGGGAAATACCACGCGTAGTTATTCTGTCACCAAACCTATTGAGGAACAGATAACCTGAACAGCGCCCTAAAGAGTCTAACCACTTCAACGCCTCGCACCTCAAAGACTTAGGGAAGAATACTCTTCTTACTTTTCCTCCTTTGGTGTAAATATCAAAATATCCTGTCATAACGTGTTCCACTTTCATCTGGACCAACTCACTTACTCTCGCACCGGTCGCAGCAAGGAACCGAACCACAAAATACCACTCGGTTAGCCCATCTTCTCTCAATTTGTTTTTGAGAAACACATAATCAGCATTGCTGATAACATTTTCAAGATATGACTTCTGCTGAACTTTAACAGACTTGAGTCGCAACTTCGACTTTCCAATGCACTCAAGATACTTGTTCATTGCCTGAATGCGCAAATTCACAGTCTTCGGCTTGAATGTCTCAATAAGATAAGCCTTATAAAGGAGCAAATCTTTTTTAGTTAGCTCTTTATACCTACCCCTATACTCTTTAACAGCGTAACAATACGCTGCGATGGTGTTTTCCGCCATATTAGATTGGCGAAGATGCATTTTAAATTTTTCCATTTTGAATTAATTATTAGTGAACATACACTAATAATCACGCCCCACTTCGTTCCATGAATTCCTATTATGAGAAGATTGTTGCTACGGGAGAAGTGAAATGCATCGATGAGGAGATTCCTTTTGATATTCCAGATACATGGGAATGGTGTAGAGTGTCATCACTCTTTCAAATAAACCCTAAGGTTATAGCGGATGATAATGCAAATGCCGCATTTGTCCCAATGGAAGCGATTTCAGCAGGATATGGTTCAGAGTTTAGATACTACGAGAAAAAATGGAGTGAAATAAAGACCGGTTATACATCTTTTGCTGATAACGATATAGCATTTGCTAAGATTACACCATGTTTCCAAATCTGAGTTTTTCAATTCCTTGTACCCAAAATTCCTAAATATTTGAAAATAAA
>ERZ1034691.103-NODE-103-length-65257-cov-12.704702_pt1 | contig 65257 bp, 61 predicted proteins | sample MGYA00520638_ERZ1034691 | MGnify/ENA primary metagenome ERZ1034691 (study PRJEB33766, sample SAMN09781763) | gut metagenome | biome: gut microbiome | host: Homo sapiens | place: Madagascar | study: EMG produced TPA metagenomics assembly of the PRJNA485056 data... | reverse complement strand
TCGACTGTAACCTCTATATTCCTATCGATTTTTAAAGTAAAAAACAAGAGAGTAAGGTCTTCCGTTAATCGGTCAATGGGTATATACTCGTATTAACTGAATCGGTCAACGGAGGCAACTTATGAATGAAAAATTTTATGCATTGCCGGAAGAAAAACAATGTCAAATATTAAATGCTGCATACAAAGTATTTGCAACGAATCAATATAAAAAGGCACCAACCTCAGAAATTGCGGCAGGAGCAGGAATATCTGGAAATGATAAATCATTGGGAAATAGTTTATGGAAAGAAGACGGAAAATGACAGAAAACAGTTATAAGACACCCTGTGGCTGCATCCATTATTTTGTAAATATAATAGACAAGCAGAAAATTACGTTAGTATTTTTGCCGGGACTTACAGCAGATCACAGGCTTTTTGAGAAGCAGACAGAATATTTTGAGAATAAACAGAATGTGTTTGTATGGGATGCACCATCACATGCATTATCCAGACCATTTACGAATAATTACAGTCTGTCTGACATGGCAGAATGGCTTTATGAAATCTTAGCAAAAGAAGAAATTTATAATCCGATCATTATCGGTCAGTCTATGGGTGGATATCTGGCTCAAATGTATATGGAATTATATCCGGATAAGATAAAGGGGTTTATCTCCATTGATTCTGCACCGCTTCAGAAGTCTTATATGACTGCAATGGAAATATGGCTTCTTGAAAGAGCAGAGCCATTATATAAGATATATCCATGGAAAGCACTTCTTAGGGCTGGCTCAAGAGGGTGCGCAGAGACGGATTATGGTCAGAAGCTTATGCATAAGATGATGATGTCCTATGATTCAGATCCTAAAGAATATGCAAGGCTTGCCGGTTTTGGTTACAGAATGCTTGCTGAGGCAATCAAAGCAGATCTGCCATATCATATCAGTTGTCCGGCATTACTTATCTGTGGAGAAAAGGATAAAGCGGGCTCAGCAAAAAGCTATAATAAGAAATGGCATCAGAGAGAAGGTTTACCGCTTAAATGGATAAAAAATGCCGGTCATAATTCCAATACCGACCAGCCGGATGAAGTAAACAGACTTATAGAAAAATTTATCAGCGGGGTAGATGGGGAAAGACACCTCACAACATGAAAAGCTGCATTTAATGTAAATAGGCAGAGGGCAGAAAAAGATACAAGGAAGTAATGATGAGAACAGAAGATAAAACACGAATGACAGAGGGAAGCATTTCCAGAAAAATTATTTTATTTGCGATTCCACTGTTTCTTGGAAATTTATTTCAGCAATTATATAATACAGCGGATTCACTGATCGTAGGAAATTATCTTGGCAGTAATGCGTTGGCAGCAGTCAGTTCATCCGGCAATTTGATTTTTCTCATGGTCGGATTTATTAACGGTATCGCAATGGGTGCAGGCGTTGTTATAGCAAGATATTATGGGGCGAAGGATAGAAAAAATCTGGAAAAAGCGATTCATACAACGGTAGCCTTTGGAATTGTGGCGGGGATTGCATTGACGGTGATCGGTATGTTTCTTGCACCAAAGATTTTGGTACTGATGGGGACACCTTCGGATGTGCTTCCGGAATCAATTACGTATTTTCGCACTTATTTTGCCGGTTCTATCGGAGTGATCATGTACAATATTTTTGTCGGGATTTTACAGTCAGTTGGTGACAGCCGTCATCCGCTGATTTACCTGATCATTTCTTCCTGCATCAACGTCATCTTGGATATTTTCTTTATTTCAGGTTTGGGAATGGGAGTTGGTGCAGCTGCTCTGGCAACAGCGATCTCCCAATTTATAAGTGCATTTTTATGTCTGATCCATCTTCTAAGAGTAAAAGAAGAATATAGGCTTCAGCTAAATAAAATTTGCTTTGACAGACAGATGCTGAGTCAGATCATTCAAAATGGTGTGCCATCCGGTTTTCAGAATTCAGTGATCGCCATTGCCAACGTTTTTGTTCAGACCAATATTAATGCATTCGGAAAAATGGCGATGGCAGGCTGTGGCTCTTATTCCAAAATTGAAGGATTTGCGTTTCTACCGGTGACGTGTTTTACAATGGCACTTACAACCTTTGTCAGTCAGAACCTTGGTGCAAAACAGTATGACCGTGCAAAAAAAGGAGCGAGGTTTGGCGTTCTCTGTTCTATTATCATTGCAGAATTGATCGGAATTGTGATTTATATAGCAGCACCGGTGCTTATAGCAGCCTTTAACAGTGAACCGGATGTAGTGCATTATGGAGTTATGCAGTCAAGAACGATTGCGTTATTCTATTTTCTGCTGGCATTTTCCCATTGTATCGCAGCAGTACTCCGTGGTTCTGGAAATGCAGCAGTTCCGATGATTGTTATGCTGTGTATATGGTGTATGTTCCGGGTGAGTTACATTATGGTTGCGGTTCATTTTATTCCGGATATCCGTGTGATTTTCTGGGCATATCCGCTGACCTGGAGTATTAGTTCTGTCATTTTCCTGGTTTTATTTTTGCGTGGAAAATGGGTGTATGGGTTTGAATGTGAACTTCCGTAATAATTAACTCTCGAAAAGGAGAAGCCATGTATCTCGATTTTCAAGTAAAAATACCAACTGAATCAGCTGGCATTACTCGTAAAAAAATTAAGGGAACTACTTACATTTACTATGCATATGAGCATCATTACAATACAGAAAAAGGGTATACTGTCCCTAAGAACATGACGATTGGAAAGTGTACAGATGATGATTCGGAGCTGATGTATCCGAACACCAACTTTTTGAAATTTTTCCCGGCTGAGGAACTGCCGGAAACAAAAGGCAGTGCTTACAGGAGTGGGTGTCTCAGGGCTGGTACCTATTTTGTACTGCGTAAGATTATTGCGGAGTATCACTTGGATGAAATGCTGGGAGAATACAGCATCCGGGATTATAAAGTAAGCGGAATCACCGTAAAAAACAGCTTTATCCGTCAGATGAAAAGGAACGTTATTTTCACATTTTTTACAGTGACAGAAAGAAAAGTCTGGAACTGTACAAGAGCAGGGATGCATCGGAGAAGCTGTTCCGTGGGGATAAATCATATCTTGGAAACAAAAGTTTCCGTGTACACACAAGTGAATCTGTACAGGCAAAGATATTTATAGAGTTTGTGGCGTTGATTATCCGCAGCAGACTTTATACCTGCTTAAAGGAACAGATGCAAAAGAGTGGGAAGAAAAACTATATGACGGTTCCGGCAGAAATTTGCACTTCATTATGATTTTTGGGATGATTGGATGTTCACTATTACGGTTTCAAAAATCAGTGAAGTTCAGGGAGATTTTAAGCCTCGTATCGTTAAGGCAAAAGGAAGCATTCAACAGTATCCAGACTGGGATGAAGATGAGTTTGACGAAGAATAATGTGATGTTTGCGCTTTTTTGGAAGAATATGATGGTTCGGACACGGCAACCGAAACCGAAATGATATGGACAGCAGACTGTCATAGGGTGAAAGCTTCATGAAACAACCCTAGTTCTGAATAGTTATTTATTGACAATAATTGTAATAGTCATATAATTTTATTAAGAAAGGTTTCTGATAACAGTCCATTATAAAAAGTTATTTACACAAAAGGTTCAGCATCAGGCTTTTATTGAAAAACTAGATGAATTCATGGAAAGCCATAACAAAGAAGAGGAAAATCAGGATGAGCAAATTATGAAGATTTTGACTTATCTTACGGAATGGCTGGTAAATCATATTTTGCATGTTGACGGACAAATTCCACAGGGATGATATAAATAGGCAGGAGTTTATGGAAGATGTGTATGGATGAAAAACAGCTGAGTATAGATATTGTTGGTTTACTAGGAGCTTGTTCTTATGCGTTAGACTGCATAGAAGCCGAACTGGTGAAAAAAACATTGCAAAAATTCCATTTAAGACAAACGTTTCAAAGGTGATTTTATATCATCATGAACAGGCTGATGGAAGAGGTCCATTTAGAAAGATCTGGCAGGAGACACCCCTGTTTGCCAGGATAATTCATCTTGCAGATATCATAGATGCGATTGCTAACAGTGCAGAATTCACGCAGGAAAAATGGGATATATGTTGTGAATTTCTCGAAAAACAAAAAGGAAGATTATTTGATGATGAATGCGTAGAGGCTTTTTTTGAAACGATTTCAAAGGAGACTTTTATTTCGTTCGAAGATGGAACTTTTGAGTCGAAGTTATGGGAGATCGTGCCGAGAAAGAAGCAGATATTTGATTGGAATACATGTAAAAATATTGCAGATTTCTTTGCAAGTATTGTTGACTATAAATCTCCATTTACAAGTAAACACTCTATTGGTGTTGCAGAAAAGGCGGCTCAGTATGCAAGGTATATCGGCTATGATGTTTTGGATATAGAAAAAATGTATTTAGCAGGAGCATTGCACGATATCGGAAAAATGATGGTAGGCAATGAAATATTAGAAAAACCTGATAAGCTTACAGACGAAGAATTTGATAAGATGAAAAAACATGTGACATTCTCGACGATATGGCAAAAAAAGGCTTTGTAGATGCGGATGTTTCGCGTAAAATGAGAGATTGTTTTTCATTAGTGTCGGTACATTAGATTCCACCAGCGTGATGTTTTGGTCACTTTTTCAAGTTCATATATGATCCAAAGTCTGGAGTAGTGGAAGAAGAACACCGGAAACTTATGTAGATTGGAGGAGGCATTATGTTAGAAGTAGGAACAAAAGCACCGGATTTTGAATTACCGGATCAGAATGGAGAATTGCATAGATTAAGCGAATATCTTGGAAAGAAGGTAATTCTGTATTTTTATCCAAGAGATAATACACCAGGTTGTACAAAGCAGGCTTGTGGATTCTCGGAAAGATATCCGCAGATTTGTGAAAAGGGAGCTGTTGTACTTGGAGTGAGCAAGGATTCTGTTGCATCTCACAAGAAGTTTGAGGGAAAATACGGACTTGCATTTACACTTTTATCTGACACTGAACGCAAAGTGATTGAGGCTTATGATGTATGGAAAGAAAAGAAGAATTATGGAAAAGTGTCAATGGGAGTTGTCAGAACAACATACCTGATTGATGAGAATGGTATCATAATAAAGGCGAATGACAAAGTAAAAGCCGCAGATGATCCGGAAAAAATGTTGCAGGAATTAAGCTGATTAAGATTATATTATCACCTACAAAGATAATGAATTTTCTAAAGCAACTCACACCGGCAGTGTATGCGTATATTGGGGTGTCTCATTTATAATGGGCAATGTATTGCTGACAGGTGGAACAATTATTTCTGTATTGGTTTATATGCCATGGACAATCCTGCAAGGCGGATTAGAAGAATGTGGCTGGAGATGGTATTTACAGCCAAAGCTTAATATAAAGTCCTATATATTAAAAATGTTCTTAATATCAATCGTGTGGTTTTTATGGCATATTCCAATTTATCGATTGCCTTGGATTACAACCGGATCTAGTAATTATCTAATATTCTATCTTATGATATTAGGAAACACATTTATGTTTGGAGCAGTAAAAGAATATTCCAAAGGGGTGCTGCCCTGCGTGATCGCACATATTTTAATAGATTCGATAGCAGCAGCGATGCTTGTAGGAAGTAATATTGTTAAAATTGGAATATTAGTGGTGTTCGAAATGGCTATATCTATTTTTAGCGTTAAATTAAAAAAAAGAAAATAACAGCAAAATACGTAGGAGAAGATCAAATATATGCAAATCATTATGAATCAGTATATATGCTTTGTTGCATTGTGGTGTCTTATAATGAATACCTATATTGTTTTTTCAGCCAGCAATGTGAAAGCTCTCGAACAGAGAGACAAAAAAGTGATGGAAAAGATTATCTATTTTATCACAGCAGCATTGGTGCTGGGTGACCTGGACACTTATATGTTTGCAGGTATGAATGAAAAATGGGTGTACTTAAATTTAGAAATCGTAAATTATGCCATGTACTTGTTAAAGTATCTGTATCTGACGGTTTTTACAATATTTCTTATGAAAGAAAGCGACAGATATTTAAAAATAAAGAAGATTTTGTTGGCAGTTTCCATTCTATGTGGAATAATTGGCATGATCTGCATCTCACTGCCGGATGTCAGAGAAGAGTTTTACTATTTCAGTAGTGATCATTATTTTTATTATGGCAGACTTTATGGTATAATCAGGCTTCTGCTCATATTAAATATTTTGGTATCATTAGCTGCCCTGCTGTTGGAGAGAAAGCGATATAGCAAAAAAACATTTCTCCTGTATCTGGGATATGTTTGTCTTCTGACAGCTATTTTGTTCTTTGATTATGTTATTGACACCTGGTATCTGCAGAATCTGGCGATTTTCTTTTCATCCATGATTATTTCTGTAGATCATATGATACAGGTTTCGGATCAGTGGCTGAATGCAAAAAAAGAATTATTGATTTCCGAATACAGAGCGAGCCACGATATTATGACGGGGTTATGGAATAAAACCAGTGGAGTGGATCAGATTAGAAACTGTTTAGAAAATATGTCAGAAGGTGATATGGCGGTATTGGGATTTATGGATATCGATAATTTCAAGTCTGTCAATGACACATATGGACATGAAACCGGCGATTTCTGGATTCGTGAAGTAGCCTCGGCACTTCAGGAAATGTGCGGTCCGTCAGATATTGCATGCAGATATGGCGGTGATGAGTACATTCTTTTCCTGCAGAATATCGGAGACCGGGATGAATTAACGGCACGCATTGAAGGATTTAGAAAAAAGATTCATGACAAAGCAGAAGAAAAGGGACAGGATGTGCATTGCAGCATCGGACTTTATCGGGTGAAGGGAGCAGGGAGAAAATTAGCTGAATGCATCATAATAGCAGATGGTCTGCTTTATCAGGCGAAGAAGAATGGAAAAGATACTTATGTAATAGACTTTGGCGCTTATTAGAATGCGAGGTGGAAATTAATATTACAATTCATGGACGGGCTGGTGGAGTTAGCCAGTGAGGAGAACAAGACAAGAGCAATCTTGGTAAAAGAAAAATTCATTAGTGATTTTGAGAAAAGTTACGAATATAGGAAGGACACACCCGTCAAGAGTGTGTCCTTTTTGTATAATAGGAAATTCCTCCTTGCGGAGAAATTTTGAATTAAAATAGCCCGCCGGAGGATTTTTGATATATTTTTGCCTGAGTTCCTCTACTAATTTTGAATCCATTGTACACCTCCTGCCTGTTGATGTTTTCAGTATGGAATAGACAGAAGATAAAATCAAGCATATTTGCCACTGGAGCGGCAATGATAAAAGTCAACAATAATTTAAAAAAGAAAAACCTGAAAGGGTAAATTAACAATTCTGAAACAATTCTCAAACAAATCCAAAATAAAAAAATGCTAGCATTTCCACACGATGCAAATAAAATAACACAAGTGTGAGTTATGAAAAGAGAAAACAAACAACAATCAGACAAGAAAAAAAGAATATTTTTTGCTGGAATCATCATTTATGTGTGTGCCGCAATCTGCCTGACACTATGTACGATCTGTTATATATGCAAATTCCGTTATGTGAAAAATGAGGTTGTGACGCCATACATCAGAAACCACCGCCTGTTAAATAAACTTGTGGCGGATGTGGAACCGCAGTGTGTGTTATGATATTATTAATGGGAAGTTACATGAACCGGAAAGGAAGAGAAAAATGATACATATTCTTGTAGTAGATGATGATAAAAATTTAAACCAGACAGTCTGCACGTATTTAAATGACTGCGGATTTGAGGCAAAGGGAGTGCTCAGTGCAAACGAAGCCTATGATGAGATGTACAACAATCTCTATGAACTGATTATTTCCGATATTATGATGCCGGAGATTGACGGCTTCGAATTTGCGGAGACCGTGCGCCAGGTCAACAAGCAGATCCCGATTCTTTTCATGTCAGCAAAAGATGATCTTCCTTCCAAACGAAAAGGATTTTTAGTCGGAATTGATGATTATATGGTAAAACCAGTAGAACTGGCAGAACTGGAGATGCGTGTCCGCGCCCTGCTTCGCAGAACGAATATTGAAATGGAGCGGAAACTTACCATTGGAAATCTGGAAATGGATGCAGACGGCATGACTGCAACAATCGACGGCGAAGAAATTCCAATCACAACAAGGGAATTTAATATTTTATATAAACTGTTATCTTATCCGAAAAAGACGTTTACAAGAGCACAGCTTATGGATGAGTTCTGGGGCATTGATTCCGGGACAAGCCTTCGCGCGGTGGATGTCTATGTGACAAAGCTCCGAGACAAATTTTCAAATTGTGACGGATTCGAGATCAAGACCGTGAGAGGACTTGGGTACAAAGCCGTATTGTTGTAGCAAAAAATTGTGTTGTGGCAGCAATATAAAATGTGTTGCAGAAAAGAAAGGTATCTTCAAATATGATGCATATAAATCATACGAATACAATCAAAAATGATCGTTTTCCAACATCCCTGTTTCTGGTTTATCTGGCGGTTGTACTGTTAATGTCTGGTTTTCATACAGGAATTATTGTGGCGATGAATGCATTAGGGTGGAATAAGATCATTCAGGTTATTTTGCCGGTGCTATATTGGTCGGTCGTTGCAATCGGACTGACACTTTTTACAAGGAATGTCATCCGGAAAAATTACGAAAAGCCAATGCATGATCTTGCAGATGCAACACAAAAAGTTGCGGAAGGAGATTTTTCCGTTTACGTGCCAACGCTGCACACATCGGACAGATTGGATTATCTGGATGTGATGATCATTGATTTTAATAAAATGGTGGAGGAACTTGGAAGTATCGAGACACTGAAAACAGATTTTTTTTCCAATGTTTCCCATGAGATCAAGACACCGCTTGCGATCATCCAGAATAATGCGGAACTGCTCTGCATGGAAAAAAATCCGGACAGACAGAAAGAATATGCACAGGTTATTTTCCAGACAACTAAGCGTTTATCGGAACTGATAAGCAATATTTTAAAGCTGAACAAATTAGAAAAACAGACGATTGTTCCGGCGGCAGAAGAATATGATCTGTGTGAGCAGTTAGCAGAATGTGCGGTCAATTACGAACCGGTATGGGAGAAAAAAGAGATCGATTTTGACGCAGACATGGAAGATTCCGCAAAAATCACGGCAGATGCGGCATTAATGGAGCTTGTGTGGAATAATCTTTTTTCCAATGCGGTCAAGTTCACAGAGCCGGGAGGAAAGATAAAACTGACCGAACAGTCGGACGGGGATACGATCCGGGTATCGGTGGAAGATAGCGGATGCGGCATGTCCGAGGAGACAAGAAAGCATATTTTTGAAAAATTTTATCAGGGTGATACCTCACATGCAATGGCAGGAAATGGTCTTGGACTGGCACTTGCAATGCGTGTGCTGCAGTTGAACGGTTATAAAATAGAAGTGGAAAGCGAGTTAGGACGTGGCAGCAGATTTACTGTGATCATTCCACGGAGAGGCGGAGAGAACAATGAGTGAATTTGAAAGTTTTGACTATATGAAAGTGACAGTGGATGAAAACTGGCTGTCATTCTATATGGACGGATACGAACATTTTGGCTGGAAAGTGGATTCAAATGTGCCAATAGAAAAGAGAATGGGGAAAGTAACACTCCGTTTGAAAAGAAGCAGGGCAATTTTGAATAAAACAGAGCTGATTCGTTTACAGAGGCATTTTGAAGCCTGCATGAATGAGATCACAGCATTAGAGATTTCCAAACAGTCATTTGCGACGATAGCGTCTTTGACATGTGGAGTTGTTGGCTGTGCGTTTATCGCAGGTTCCGTATTTGCAATCACAGCGGTAAAACCGATTATCTGGCTGATGATCGTGCTTGCGATTCCGGGATTTTTCCTGTGGGGAATCACGTACCCACTTTATAAATATGTACAGAAATGGAGAGCAGAAAAGGTAGAACCGCTCATTGAGGTGAAACTGGATGAGGCAGAGAAGGTCTGTGAGAAAGGACATGCGCTGCTTTAATAATTCGTAAACAAAACCAAAGCAATTCATAAACATTCCCGCTTTATGATACATACATCAAATAAAACAAAGCGAGGAAAAAGATATGAAAACAACATTAGAATTAACAATAAAACTGATTTTAAAAATGATGAAAAAAGACAGCTTAGATGTATGCAGAGTACATCCAAGCGGCGCATTAGGACCACAGGATTATGCGTACCAGTGGAGAATCGGATAGGAAAATAATCAGAAAACGATATTTGTGCCGATAAATGTAAAGTTTGTAAAAATATTCATGTAATTTAGTGCAAAAATGCAAGAAAAAATCATTGAATTTTACATGAATATAAAATATACTGTATTCATCAGGAGGATGGATTATGTATAGAAAGATTATGAATTTCTTAGAAGCATGGAAAGAAAGTGAGCATCGTAAGCCTTTAATCCTGCAGGGAGCAAGACAGGTTGGAAAGACATATTCGATTCTGGAGTTTGGACGCACACATTATGAGAATGTAGCGTATTTTAATTTTGAAACAAATCCAAAGCTGAATGAAACATTTGAAGAAAACATCAGTCCTCATTATCTGATACCAATTTTGTCACATATAGCAGGTCAGACAATTGTAACGGAAAAAACGCTGATCGTATTTGATGAGGTACAGCTTTGTGAAAGAGCATTGACTTCATTAAAATATTTTTGTGAGGATGCACCGGACTACCACATTATTGTTGCAGGCAGTCTGCTGGGGGTTGCGGTCAATAGAGCAAAGTTTTCTTTCCCGGTTGGAAAAGTCGATATGAAAACACTATATCCTATGGATATGGAAGAATTTATGCTGGCTCTTGGTGAAAAAGATATGGTGCAGCAGATAAAAAAATGCTTTCAGACTGATACACCACTTCCGGGTGCTTTACATGATGCTGCGATACGACTTTATCGTGAATATCTTGTTGTGGGTGGCATGCCGGAATGTGTGCAGCAGTTTGTAGAAACAAGGGATTATATCCTTGTGCGTCATACGCAGGATACGATACTGGCAAGTTATCTGAATGATATGAGCAAGTACAACAATTTGAACGAAATCAAAAAAACCAGACTTGCTTATGATAACATTACAGTTCAGCTTTCAAAAAAAAATACCCGTTTTCAATATAAGCTGATTAAGAAAGGTGGTCGTGCATCAGAATTTGAAAATGCAATTGAATGGCTTTGCTTATCTGGTATTGTGTCACAGGTTTATAAAGTAGAGCAGATTAAAAAGCCTTTGGAAAACTATCGTGATATTGATGCATTCAAGATTTATGTGTCAGATTTAGGTTTACTTTGTGCCAAGAAAGAATTAGCTGCCAATGATATTTTGTATATGGTACCGGAGCTCGATGATTTTAAAGGTGGTATGGCTGAAAATTATGTTAATGTGCAACTATCTATCAATGGTTATAGTACCTACTACTGGGAGAGTGAGCGTGGAGCCGAAATTGATTTTGTGATTCAGCGTGAAGGGAAACTCATTCCAATCGAGGTCAAATCTGCTGACAACACCAGAGCCAAAAGCCTGAAGGTTTATATGGATGCTTATAAACCTGATTATGCAATTAAGCTTTCTACCAAAAACTTTGGTTTTGAGGATAATAAAAAGATTGTTCCGCTTTATGCAGCTTTTTGTATTTAAATTAATATAGTAACAAGAACGCTCGCAGAAATGTGGGCGCTTTTTGTTACAATTCTTTATTTCTGAAAATCATGTTTTAACAATTCCGAAACATAACAGAAGCAATTCACAAACATATTCCCTCTATGATACAGATATCAAATAAAACACGAATCATTACAAAGCAAAAACGTAGAAAAAAGAGGGAACATAAAAATGAGTAAAACATTATATTTAGTAACAGGAGCCGCAGGTTTTTTAGGAAGTCATGTATGTCGTCAGATTTTAGAGCGTGGAGAAAATGTCAGGACATTTGTTCTTGCAGGAGACCCGGCTGTAAAATATATTCCAAAAGAGGCAGAGATTGTAAACGGAGATCTCTGTGATATTGATTCCTTGGAACAGTTTTTCAAAGTGGAAGAAGGAACAGAGACGATCGTACTTCATGTAGCGAGCATGGTAAGTGTCAATCCGGATTACAACAAAAAGCTTGTGGATGTAAACGTTGGCGGAACAAAGAATATCATCCAGAAATGTTTGGAGCATAAAGAGTGCAAAAAGCTTGTATATGTAAGCTCCACCGGAGCAATCCCGGAACTTCCAAAGGGACAGAAAATCAAAGAAGTAAATCAGTTTGATGCAGAAAAAGTAGTCGGCTGGTACAGTAAGACCAAGGCAATGGCAACACAGGCAGTGTTAGATGCTGTGAAAAATCAGGGCTTAAATGCCTGTGTCGTACATCCAAGCGGAATTTTAGGACCACAGGATTATGCAGTGGGAGAGACTACCGGAACTGTAATCAAAATCATCAATGGAGAAATGCCGATCGGTATGGGCGGAAGCTTCAATCTCTGTGATGTGCGTGATCTTGCAGCAGGCTGTATTGCGGCAGCCGACAAAGGACGCAAAGGAGAATGTTACATTCTTGGCAATGAGGAAGTAACCTTAAAGGAAATGTGTGAATTATTAGATAAAGAACTTCATTGCGGTACCTGCAAATTTTATCTTCCACTTGGTCTTGCAAAATTACTTGCAAAACAAATGGAGAAAAAAGCTGCAAAAACCGGAACAAAAGCATTAATGACGACATTTTCTGTTTACAATCTGGAACGCAATAATGCATTTGATTATTCCAAAGCACAGAAGGAGCTTGGCTATCACACAAGAAGCTATGCAGAGACACTGCATGATGAGGCGGTATGGCTGAGAAAAGAAGGCAAAATTGCGTAAAAATAGGTTCTGATATGAATGCAATTATATAGAAAGAACATGTTTCATAACAGGAGGTTATCATCAGATGAAAAATGTATGTGTTGTCACCGGAGGCGGTTCCGGTATCGGTTTTGCAACTGCAAAAGAAGTGGCAAAAAAGGGATATTATGTAATCATGGAAAAGATGATGAAAAAAGTAAAATGTTTCCAAAGAAAACAAGAGAAGGTGTTGCATACAGTATCAGTAAACATTTTACAATCTGGTTTGCAAAGCAGGACGCAGCACGTTTTGCAGCAAAAAACGCAAGAGTTTTAAGCATTACACCGGGTAACTTTGAGACGCCGCTTGGAAATTGGGAAAAAGAGGAAGCATCTACTTACTTAAAATTTGCAGCCGTGAAAAGGAATGGAAGACCGGAGAAGATAGCACCGCTTTATGCAGCTTTTTCAGGTGGGAATGGAAAGTGTGGATCAATTTGGAAGGCTGGCAGTATATGATGGACTGCTGATTGTTCTGGTGACCGGAGCGGGTGTATTTGTGCTTGAACGGAAAAATATAAAATAACCATAAATGTAGCTAAAAAGGAAAAAAACAAAATAATTACAAGCGTAGTTAAAAAAGGTGGGAAAACGAATGGAAATCCGGTTGTGGTGCACGGTATTTTTGGCAGGTATCATCCTTCTGATCCTTGCATGGAAAGTTTACATATTTCGAAAATCTGTCAAAGAGATCGAGAACTCTTTAACAGAAAAAATCGAGCAGGATACCAATACACCAATCTGTATTTCCAGTCGTGATGCGACATTGAATCATCTTGCAGCGACATTGAATGAGCAGCTTTCTAAACTTCGGGAGAAAGAGCATTGCTTTGTACAGGGAGATCTGGAACTGAAAAATGCAATCACAAACATTTCCAACGATCTCCGCACTCCGCTGACGGCAATCTGTTAAACAACGCATTAAAATATAGTGACGGAGATCTGAATATTTGCATGACAGCAGAGGGAGTCGTCACATTTACCAATTCAGCACAGTCACTGGACGAGGTGCAGGTCGGAAAATTATTTGACCGCTTTTATACTGTAGAAACGGCAAGAAAATCAACCGGACTTGGTCTTACGATTGCAAGGACATTAGCAGAACAGATGAATGGCTCAATCAGCGCATCGTATCAAGAAGAAAAACTTTCCGTGACAGTGCGATTGTGACAATATGTTAAAAACGACGAGAAGCTGGCAAGGCAAAAACTTGACAATTTTACGTTTCGGAATAAAATAGAACAGTGTATATTTTAAGGACTGGCACACGAGTTATAAGGTGTATCAGTCCTGTTTCGATTAGAATGGAGACCAGTTATGAAGAAAACCATGAAAAAAATGCTGTCTTACTACAAGCCCTACATGCGCGTATTCTGGACGGATATGTTTTTTGCAACTTTGTCTGCGGCAGTAGCACTGATCATACCGTTGGTTGTGCGCTATGTGACGTATACCCTTGTATATAAGGAACCGGCAGAAATCCTGCACCAGGCAGTTTACATTGCCATTGGCTTGTTTACGCTTGTTGTGATCGACTGCTACAGCAAATTCTACATTTGTAATTATGGACATGTCATGGGAGCGAAAATCGAGTATGACATGCGTGCGGAAATTTTCGCACATTACCAAAAACTGTCCTTTTCCTTTTATGATGACCAGAAGGTAGGACAGCTGATGAGCCGTATCACAACCGATCTTTTTGATATCAGCGAACTGATGCATCATGGACCTGAGAACATCATTCTGTCCGTGATCAAAATCGCCGGAGCACTGATCATTCTTGTAAACATCAACCCAATGCTCGCAGTTGCAGCCTTTGCAATTCTGCCGTTCATGCTGATCTATGCATTTGTCCTGAATAAAAAAATGCGTCTCGCATTCAAACAGAACCGTGTAAAAATTGCGGACATCAATGCGCAGATCGAGGATAACTTATCCGGTATCCGGGTGGTAAAATCTTTTGCCAACGAAGAGATTGAAAACCGCAAGTTTAAACAAGGCAATGACGGTTTCCTTGCAGCCAAGAAAAACAGCTATTTTTACATGGGAAGTTATCAGGCAGGGCTTGGAGCGTTTACGACACTCATTCAGGTCAGTGTGATCCTGACAGGTACGGTGCTGATCGCAAAAGGCAGTGTGGATGTCAGCGACCTTGTCACATTTATGCTCTATATCAGTGTGTTTACGGATCCTGTCCGCACCCTCATTGATTTCACAGAGCAGTTCCAGAACGGTTATACCGGATTTGAGCGTTTTCAGGAGATCCTCGCCATTCATCCGGATATCGAGGACAAAAAAGATGCAGTGGAACTTAAGGATGTAAAAGGAGATATTACTTTTGAAAATGTTTCATTCCAGTATGAGGAAAACACGGAAAAGGTATTAAACCATATCAGCTTAAATGTTCCGGCAGGTGCGTATATGGCACTCGTCGGTTCTTCCGGCGCAGGAAAAAGTACGCTTTGTTCCCTGATCCCGCGTTTTTATGACGTGACAGGCGGAGCGGTAAAAATCGACGGAAAAGATGTGCGTGACCTCACATTAAAGAGCCTTAGAAGTCATATCGGAATCGTGCAGCAGGATGTTTATCTTTTTGTCGGAACTGTTTTTGATAACATCCGTTACGGAAAACCGGATGCGACAAGAGAGGAAGTCATCGAGGCAGCGAAAAATGCAAATGCACATGAGTTCATCATGTCTCTGCCGAATGGTTATGAGACGGACATCGGACAGCGTGGAATCAAGCTTTCCGGCGGACAGAAACAGAGACTTTCGATTGCGAGAGTTTTCCTTAAGAATCCGCCGATCCTTATTTTTGACGAGGCAACGAGTGCACTCGACAACGAGAGCGAGAAAGTGGTGCAGGATTCTCTGGAAAAACTTGCAAAGAACCGTACCACATTTGTAATTGCACACAGGCTTTCTACCATCAAAAACGCAGAGAAGATCATTGTTCTTTCCGAGGATGGTATCGAAGAGTCGGGAACCCATGAAGAACTGATGGCTATGAATGGAACTTACGAAAAATTATATAATATGCAGTTCCACAAATAAAATGAATGCAGCAGAAAAAGAGGAGAACTGATATGCCGGAACTTGTCCGTAAAAAAAAGAAAATGTCATCTTTTGAGATGATCTCATTTGGATTTGCAGGTGTGATTTTGCTTGGAGCACTTATTTTAATGCTTCCGATCTCATCTTCTGCCAGAGTTGTGACACCGTTTGATAAAACTTTATTTACCGCGACATCAGCTGTCTGCGTGACAGGACTTGTGGTCGTGGATACAGGAAGTTACTGGTCAGCGTTTGGTCAGGCAGTGATCTTACTTCTGATCCAGACCGGTGGATTGGGAGTTATCACTGTGGCTGCATCTTTTGCAATGGTTTCGGGGAGAAAAATCTCGTTAATGCAGCGGAGTACGATGCAGAATGCAATTTCAGCACCGAAAGTAGGTGGAATTGTCCGGCTTACAAAATTTATTCTGCATGGAACATTTCTGATAGAACTGATTGGAGCAATTCTCATGCTTCCTGTATTTTGTAAAGACTATGGATGGAAGGGAATCTGGATGTCAGTCTTCCATTCGGTATCGGCTTTTTGCAATGCAGGTTTTGACATACTTGGAACGTCGGAACAGACATTTCCATCTCTGACCGGATACATTGCCAATCCACTGATCAATCTTGTGATCATGCTTTTGATCGTGACCGGTGGTATCGGATTTCTGACCTGGGATGATTTTTGTACAAACAAATGGAAATTAAAACGTTACCGCCTGCAGAGTAAGATTATCATTGTTACTACAGTCGTTTTGATTTTACTACCGGCTATTTTTTTCTTTTTAAGTGATTTCGCCGGATTTTCTATGGGAAAAAGAATACTGGCTTCTCTTTTCCAGTCGGTAACTCTTCGAACAGCAGGCTTTAATACAGCAGATCTTGGCGCAATGAACGATTCTTCCAGGGCGATCATGATTTTGATGATGCTGATCGGTGGGTCTCCCGGATCTACGGCGGGAGGTATGAAGACAACAACGATCGCAGTGTTGATACTGAATGCTTTTGCGACCTTCGGAAGAGAACCAGAAACAGAGGTTTTTGGAAGAAGATTCGATAATACAGTGGTGAAAAATGCGGCAACGATCGCTATTTTATATTTTTTCCTGTTTTTTGCAGGAGGGATCGCGATCAGTCAGATAGAGCATATTGCATTGCCGGATTGTCTTTTTGAAACAGCATCTGCAGTAGGAACGGCAGGACTTACATTAGGGATCACAACGGAGCTTGGACTGGCATCACATCTGATATTGGTTGTTTTGATGTATCTTGGAAGAGTTGGCGGACTGACACTTATATATGCTGCAATTTCAGTAAAAACCCAGAGTGGGGCAAAAAGACCGCTCGATAAAATAACTGTTGGATAAAGGAGAAAATTATAATGAAAAATATTTTGCTTATCGGACTTGGAAGATTTGGAAAGCATGTTGCATACCAGTTAAATGAGCTTGGACATGAAGTGATGGCTGTGGATGCGAATGAAAATCTTGTCAATGAAATTCTTCCGTATGTTACAGACGCACAGATTGGTGACAGTACCAATGAGAATTTTCTGGAGTCGCTTGGAATCAAAAATTATGATATTTGTTTTGTGACGATCGGAGGCAATTTCCAGAATTCCCTGGAGACGACTTCTCTTTTGAAAGAACTTGGCGCTAAAATGGTCATATCGCGTGCAGAGCGGGATGTGCAGGCAAAATTCCTGCTTCGCAACGGAGCAGACGAGGTCATTTATCCGGAAAAACAGATCGCTAACTGGGCAGCGATCCGTTATACGGCAGACCATATCCATGATTATATCGAAGTGGATGATTCACATGCTATTTTTGAGGTGGAGGTGCCGGAAAACTGGATCGGAAAAACAATTGGTGAACTGGATATCCGTAAAAAGTACAGCATCAGTATTCTGGCGATCAAAACAGACGGAAAGATGAATATGGCGATTGGTCCGGATATGGAACTAAGCAGTGAAGATACACTATTAGTTCTCGGTACATACAAGGATATGCAGAAGTGTTTTCGGATATAATGGATAAAAATAAACAGGGTATAAAATAATTATTAAAAATTGCACAAAATTTGCATTTTGTAAAATAATCGAGTAAAATAGGAATGTTCGGGCAGAAAGTGCGCTCCGGACAGGCTAAGATAATACAACGTAACCAGAATAATCTGCATTTTGCACATTATCCAGACATAAAAAGGAGTGAGACATTATGACAAAAATTGATATTATTTCCGGTTTCTTAGGAGCAGGAAAAACAACCTTTATTAAAAAAATGATCGACGAAGTATTCAAAGGTGAGAAGATCGTTCTGATCGAGAATGAGTTTGGTGAAGTCGGAATCGACGGCGGTTTCTTAAAAGACGCAGGAATCCAGATCACCGAGATGAACTCTGGATGTATCTGCTGTTCATTAGTAGGTGATTTCGGTAAAAATCTTCATGAAGTGATTGACAAATATCATCCAGACCGTATCCTCATCGAGCCGTCAGGTGTCGGCAAATTATCAGATGTTATGAAGTCTGTGATCGATATCGAGAAAGAGGAAGATGTTAAATTAAACGGACTCGTAACTGTCGTAAATGCATTGAAAGCAAGCAAGCAGATGAAAGCATTCGGTGAATTTTTCAATAACCAGATTGAATATGCTACAGTTGTTGTGCTGAGCAGAAGCCAGAATGCAACACCTGAGCAGTTAGAGCTTTGCGTAAAACAGATCCAGTCACTGAATCCTAAGGCTGCAATCATCACAACAGCATGGGATGCGATCAAAGGAGAACAGATCTTAAAAGTGATCGAGGGAGCAGATTCGCTTGAGATGAAACTGATGGCTGAGCAGCATGCCAAAGAAGAGGCAGCGGAGCATGAGCATCACCATCATGACCACGACCATGAAGACCACGATCATGAGCATGAGCACGAACATCATCATGAACATGATGAGAACTGCACCTGCGGATGCCACGACCATGATCATGACCACGAACACGACCACGATCATGATGACCATGACCACGAAGATCACGAGCATGAGCATCATCACGACCACGACCATGAACACCATCACGATCATGAAGACCATGAGCATCATCATGAACATGATGAGAACTGCACCTGCGGATGCCATGACCACGACCATCATCATCACCACCATGCAGATGAAGTATTCACAAGCTGGGGCAAAGAGACTCCTCATAAATTCACAAAAGAGAAGATTGAGGATGTATTAAAGACTCTCTGCGAGACAGATGATTATGGAACAATCCTTCGTGCCAAAGGAATGGTTCCTGATGAGAATGGTTCCTGGATTTATTTTGATATGGTTCCGGGTGAATATGAACTTCGTGACGGCGAGCCTGACTATACCGGAAGACTTTGCGTGATCGGATGCAATATTGACGAGCACAGACTTGAAGAGTTATTCGGAATCTAATTTATGACAATGAAATGTTCGCAAAGCGTACATTTTATGTTGGTAAGGATCATAATTGCAGCTTTGCAGCTATGTGGAAACACTGGTACGAAGCTGCAATTTTAAAGTCAGAAAGGAAAAGAAAAATGAACGAAATACCAGTATATTTATTTACCGGTTTCATGGACAGTGGAAAAACATCCCTGATCAAAGATACTTTATTTGAGCAGGGTTTTGCAAAAGAGGGGAAAAGTCTTGTGATCTGCTGTGAGGACGGCGATACAGAGTTTACCGAGGAAGAACTTGCAAAAAATAACGTAAAACTTGTCATGGTAGACAGTGAGACAGATTTTACGGAAGATTTTTTGAAAAAAGTAAACACAGAATACCAGCCGGAGCAGGTTTTTCTGGAATATAACGGAACCTGGCAGATGGGAACACTTATGGATATGGAGCTTCCAAAGTACTGGGTGATCGTACAGCAGCTTGCAACGGTGGATGCAACAACTTTTGACATGTACCTGGCAAACATGCGCACGATGATCATGGAACAGCTTTTCTCCGCAGATGTCGTGATCTTCAACCGCTGTGACGACAGCACAGACAAGGGAAAATACCGCCGGAATGTCAAGGCATTAAACCGCAAGGCACAGCTTGTATATGAGCGCGCTGACGGTTCACTTGACGAGAGACCGGAAGAACTTCCATTTGACATTAATGCAGATGAGATCGAAATTACAGATGCAGATTACGCAATCTGGTACATGGATTGTCAGGACAACCCGAAAAAATATGAGGGCAAGAAAGTTTCTTTCTTAGCGCTTGTATACAATCCGGATAAATTGAAAAAAGGAATCATGGTTCCGGGACGTTTTGCAATGACCTGTTGTGTGGAGGATGTCACCTTTATCGGTTTCAAGACAAAATATGACAGAGAGAATGAGATCCCACACAAATCATGGATTCATATTACCGCAGAGGTTCATGTGGAGTTCGCAAAAGAGTACAAAGGAAAGGGACCGGTTTTATATCCAGTTTCCATTACTCCTGCAGAAAAACCGGAAGATGAACTCGTGTATTTCTCATAAGAGCGGGATAGTCAGGCGACCGGAAATCTATTTATGTAAATTTCAAAAAAGGTGTTGACAAAGATACGTTAATGTATTAAAGTAACACCATAAAGAAAAACCGTTGAGAAAGAGTAGTAAGTAATCTGTTGATATTTCAGAGAGCTGCAGGTGGTGAGATTGCAGTATGGATCTTTTTACTGAATGGACTTTCGAGGGTGACCTGAACGATATACATGAAGAACACGAAGTAATGTATGAGCAGTAGGAGTCACCGGGAACCGAACCCGTTATCAATCAGGCGTGTATGATAGTACATGAGAGAGTGGACCGTATGGTCAAGATGAGTGGTACCGCGATAATAAGATTTTATTACCGTCTCAAGCAACAGCTTGAGGCGGTTTTTTATTGCATAGGAAATTACTTCCTATGCAATAAAAAAGCTCCGCGAGGATGCGACTGATGCGCAGAAGAATTATGCAAGCTAAAGCTTGCGCGCATCAGCGCGCAAAGAGTTGCTTCGCAACTCTTTGTTCTGTAATAGGAAACTTCGTTTCCATTACATAAAAAACACTCCGTGAGGATCGCACTGCGGCGGATAAGAAACATGTCGCATATTGCGACCCGCCGCAGGCGGAGAATCTCGCAGGCGAGATTCTTTTTTATACCTGAAAACAAAACCGCAATACATGATTCTTAAAACTTTCAAAACGGATTTCTTTCAAAAACATTTTTTAAAATTTGGAGGAAAAAATTATGAGAAGAAAAATGATGGCAGCAGTATTAACAATGGCAATGGTAACAGCAATGGTAAGTGGATGCGGAAGCAGCACAGACACAGCAAATGCAGGTAACAGCATGAACGAAGCAGCAAGCGCAGAAGCAACAGAAACCGCAAAAGACAATACACAGAATACTGCAGACGGAACCGTGTACAAAGTTGGAATCGTACAGTATGTAGATGATGCATCTTTAAACCAGATTGAAAAAGCAATCGAGGCAGAGTTAGACGCCAAGGGAGCAGAACTTGGAGTAACTTTTGATTATGCAGATTACACTTACAATGGTCAGGCAGATTCGTCCACATTGAACCAGATCGCAGCCGATCTTGTGGCAGAGGGAGTGGATGTGATCATCCCGATCGCAACACCGGCAGCAATGATCATGCAGAACGCAACCGAAGATAATCAGATTCCGGTAGTATTTTCCGCAGTATCTGATCCGGTCGGCGCAGGACTTGTAGCAAGTGCAGATGCACCGGGTGCCAATATCACAGGAACATCCGATGCAATCGATGTGGCACAGATTATGGACTTCATTGTAGCAGCCAATCCGGATACAGCAAAAATCGGATTATTATACGATAAGAGCCAGGATTCATCCACAAGTGCAATCGAGGCAGCAAAAGCTTACTGCGATGAAAAAGGAATTTCTTATGTAGAGAAAACAGGAACAACAACCGGAGAAATCCAGGCAGCAGCCGATTCTCTTGTAGCTGAAAAAGTAGATGCAGTCTTCACTCCACAGGACAATACCGTAATGACAGCAGAACTTGCAATTTTTGAAAAATTTGCAGACGCAGGTATCCCTCACTACACAAGTGCAGATTCCTTTGCATTAAACGGTGCCTTCTTAGGATATGGTGTCAACTATGAGACACTTGGAACAAAGACAGCAGACATGGTAGTTGACATTCTTGCAAACGGCGCAGATCCAGCAGCAACCGCAGTAGAAACATTAGACAGTGGTATTGTAACCGTAAATACAGAGATTGCAGAAAAGCTCGGAATCGATTATTCTGTATTTAAAGATATGTGTTCTGAATTGATCGAAACAGTAACAGCAGAGGAGTTTAATTAAAGTATGGGTTCCATTATTACATTATCAATTGTACAAAGTGCATTAGAACTTGGTTTTATCTATGCATTGGTCGCACTGGCATTATTCATATCCTTTAGTATTTTAAATATTGCGGATCTTTCCACAGACGGATGCTTTACTTTAGGATGTGCCGTGTGCGCATCCGTGACACTATCCGGTCATCCGATCTTAGCATTATTTGCAGCGATGGCAGCAGGTGTCTGCTCCGGTTTTGTGACCGCATTCTTACAGACAAAAATGGGAATCCAGTCCATTCTTGCAGGAATCATTGTGAATACCGGACTCTATACAATTAATATTGCAGTAATGGGATTCGCTTCAAACATGAACTTATTCAACTGTGATTCTGTTTTTACCTGGGCAAAAACAGCAATTGGCGGAACGTGGTACAAATTGATCGTGGCAGCGGTGATCGTTTTAGTCGTAGGAGTGCTGATTTCTTTCTTTTTAAATACCAGACTTGGACTTTCTATCCGCGCAACCGGAGACAATCCGGACATGGTAAGAGCTTCGAGTATCAACACAAGTGCGATGATCACAATTGGTCTTTGTGTGGCGAACGCCCTGACCGGTTTATCCGGCGGACTGCTCGCACAGTATCAGAAATCGTGTGATATCAACCTTGGAACCGGAATGGTAACGATTGCACTTGCCAGCCTGATCATCGGAGAATCTATCATAGGAAAAGGCAGCATGTTACAGCGTGTGATCGGTGTTATATTAGGAAGCTGCCTGTATCGTTTTATCGTGGCAGTTGCATTAAGACTGAATGTTCCGGCAGAGTGCTTAAAACTTGTGTCATCCATTATCGTAGCTGTGGCGATCGCATTCCCGTATCTGAAAAAGCAGATGAATTTTTACAGACAGAAACGTGCGGCAAAGGCACAGAACCAGATATACATTCAGGAAATGAGGAAAAATGACAGCGAAGGAGGAGAAAGATAATGGCAGAGAAGAACGCAATGCTTGTGATGCGCGATGTCAGCAAAACTTTTAATCCGGGAACTGTCAATGAAAAATGTGCATTAAAGGATTTAAACCTTATCTTAAAACCGGGGGATTTTGCAACGATCGTAGGAAGCAACGGAGCAGGAAAATCCACTCTTTTTAATGCGATAACAGGAGCATTTTTCGCAGATAAAGGTCTGATCATGTTAGACGGCGAGGATATCACGTATCAGAAAGAACATATCAGAAGCAAAGTGATCGGTCATCTGTTTCAGGACCCTTTAAAGGGAACGGCACCGCATATGACGATTGAGGAAAATATGGCACTTGCTTATCTTCGTACTACAACTTCAAAAAATGCTTATTTCAGCCGCATCAAGGCTGCTGACAAGAAAAAATTCAGAGAACAGCTTGCGTTGCTTGACATGGGGTTAGAAGACCGCATGAAACAGCCGGTCGGACTTTTATCTGGCGGACAGCGTCAGGCACTTACACTTTTGATGGCAACGATGGTGACTCCTAAGATTTTGCTGCTGGATGAGCATACCGCAGCTTTAGACCCTGCCACCGCAGAGAAAGTACTGAACCTCACAAAAAAGATAGTGTCAGAGCAGAACATCACCTGCCTTATGGTCACGCACAACATGCATCAGGCGCTTGAACTTGGAAACCGTACCCTCATGATGGATTCGGGAAATATTGTGCTGGATGTTTCCGGGGAAGAACGGGAAAAGATGTCAGTGGATGATCTGTTAGAGCAGTTTGCAGTCCGTGCCGGAAAGGCATTGGATAATGACAGAATTCTATTTTCTAAAGTGGAAGCATAATAATATTGTATAGATGGAAACAAAAAAGAATGGATTCCATAAATAATCATTATAGCAAAATACTGGAAAACCGAGGAAAAGCCGTTGAAATCTAACGGCTTTTCCTTTATTATATAAATTAATGCTAAAAAAATGTATGTTTTCATAGGAGATTCGTGATCAAGAAAAACGATTACAGAGATGAAAAAGCAGTGAGTATATACAAGGAGGAAAAACATGTATCCAATCGTTAGAAGAGAAAAACTGGCAGACAAGATCTATCTTATGGATGTCAAGGCGCCTCGTGTTGCGCAGTACTGCGAACCGGGACAGTTTGTTATTGTAAAAATTGATGAGGAAGGAGAACGTATTCCACTTACAATCTGTGATTACAACAGAGAAGAAGGTACGATCACAATCGTATTCCAGACAGTAGGAGCTTCCACAGAGCGTATGGCAGGATTACAGAAGGGGGATGCTTTTGAAGATTTCGTTGGACCTTTGGGATGTCCGTCCGACCTTATTCATGAAGATATCGAAGAATTAAAGAAAAAGAAGATTTTATTCGTAGCGGGTGGTGTTGGTACAGCGCCTGTTTACCCACAGGTGAAATGGCTGCATGAGCACGGCGTAGACTGTGATGTAATCATGGGTTCACGTAACAAGGATTTACTGATCCTTGAAGACGAAATGAAAAAGGTTGCAACAAACCTTTACGTGACAACAGACGACGGATCTTATGGTTTCAAAGGAACCGGTACAGCACAGTTACAGGAACTTTGGGATAAAGGAATTCGTTATGACCACTGTGTTGCAATTGGACCAATGATTATGATGAAGTTTGTCTGCAAATTAACAAAAGAGCTTGGAATCCCGACTGTTGTTTCCATGAATCCGATCATGGTAGACGGAACCGGTATGTGCGGTGCCTGTCGTTTAGTCGTTGGTGACGAAGTGAAGTTCGCCTGTGTAGACGGACCGGAGTTTGACGGACATCTGGTTGATTTTGACCAGGCAATGAGAAGACAGGCTCAGTACAAGACCGAAGAGGGCAGAGCTATGTTAAAATTACAGGAAGGTGAAACACATCACGGTGGATGTGGTAACTGCCAGTAATTGGAAGGGTTGACAATAACCAGACTGTGATCTGCTATTTTTACAATGGAGGGACAGTCAGAGTATCAGGAGGAAGAAAATGGACGTATTAACAAGAGTTCCGGTTCGTGAGCAGGAGCCAGCCGTTCGTGCGACGAACTTTGAAGAAGTATGTTTAGGATATAATGAAGAAGAAGCAATGGCAGAAGCTGCCCGCTGCTTAAACTGTAAAAATGCCCAGTGTATGAAAGGATGTCCGGTATCAATCAATATTCCGGGATTTATCGCAGAAGTAAAAGAGGGTAACTTTGAAGCTGCTTACCATGTGATCAGTGAATCCTCTGCACTTCCTGCTGTCTGTGGTCGTGTATGTCCGCAGGAGACACAGTGCGAAGGAAAATGTATCCGTGGTATCAAGGGTGAGCCGGTTGCCATTGGTAAATTAGAGCGTTTTGTTGCTGACTGGGCAAGAGAGCATGGCATCAAACCGAAAAAAGCAGAGAAATTAAACGGACACAAAGTAGCCGTGATCGGTTCCGGTCCAGCAGGTCTTACCTGTGCGGGTGATCTTGCAAAACTTGGCTATGATGTAACTATTTTTGAAGCTTTACATCAGGCAGGCGGTGTTTTGGTTTATGGTATTCCGGAATTCCGTCTTCCAAAGCAGAAAGTCGTTGCAGCAGAAGTTGAGAACGTAAAAGCACTCGGTGTTAAGATCGAGACAAACGTTGTCATCGGTAAATCTGTTACGATTGATGAATTAATGGATAACGAAGGATTTGAGGCAGTATTCATTGGTTCCGGCGCAGGACTTCCAAGATTTATGGGAATCCCGGGAGAGCAGGCAATGGGTGTATTCTCTGCAAACGAATTTTTAACAAGAAATAACCTTATGAAAGCTTTCTTAGAAGGATATGATACACCGATCAAAGCAGGTAAAAAAGTAATCGTAGTCGGCGGCGGTAACGTAGCAATGGATGCTGCAAGAACTGCAAGAAGACTTGGAGCTGAAGTACATATCGTATACCGTCGTGGCGAGGAAGAACTTCCGGCACGTAAAGAGGAAGTACATCATGCAAAAGAGGAGGGAATCATTTTTGATCTTCTCCAGAATCCAACTGAATTATTAGTAGATGAGAATGGATGTGTCAAAGGAGCGAAAGTCATCAAAATGGAACTTGGTGAGCCGGATGCTTCCGGAAGAAGAAGCCCGGTTGAGATTCCGGGATCTGAATATGAGATCGAAGCAGATACAGTGATCATGTCACTTGGTACTTCTCCAAACCCATTGATCTCATCCACAACCAAAGGACTTGATATTAACCGCAGAAAATGTATCATTGCAGAGGAGGAGACCGGAGCAACTTCCAAAGAAGGTGTTTACGCCGGTGGTGATGCAGTTACAGGTGCAGCTACTGTTATCCTAGCAATGGGAGCTGGTAAAGCAGCAGCAAAGGGTATTCACGAATATCTGAGCAACAAATAAAAACAGACAGGACAGGGCAGGTGCTGAATGGGTTATACATTTGGCACCTGTTTTTCTGTGAGTATTCCAAAGAAAACCCAAAGTTTTATTAATATTTTATGAAGAGGGTAGCAAAATTGCAGGGTTTATGTATATAATAGAACACGCTACGCAAGAAAGAAATACGAAAGAGGTTACCGATAGATGAAGGAGCAGAACCAGCACCAGATACAGAATCAGACAGAATTAGACGAAAGAAGGCTGAGACAGAAAAAGCTTGTACGGAAAAGAAAAATCGTTTTGAGTGTAATGCTTTTGACATCTTTTTTACTGGGATGTGTCTGTGGAAGATATTTTCCTGAGATCGAATTTGGAAAAACAGAAGAAGTGCTGGCATCAGCGCAGGATAACTCCGATGAAGAGAAAAAAGAAAATCAAACGGCAAACGACTTAGACACAGACAACGAAAAACCGACAGCTAATGCACAATCATCAGAGAACAAAGAACCGGCAGACAGTGAAGAAACAAATGATCCGTTTGCGGAGATTCCACAGGTCGTGTTATCAAAACCGGTAGATTATTCCTTAAATCAGGCGATCAGACAGTTAGAACAGATGGAAGCGGCAGATGAACGCTACGCACAGATCGTGGAAAATGCAGAGAAATATCCGGAAAAATTACTGATCAATCTGGCAAATAATCCGGAAATGATCGCATTTGTAGCTGATTATAAAGGGAACACAAGGGATTATGATAAAGCAGAACTGACAGAGAAAGAGTTACAGGAAGAATATCCGCTCTTTTTACAGTGGGATAAGCGATGGGGAGCTTTGGCGTATGGGGATGAGAGCAATGTCGCAATCAGTGGCTGCGGGCCGACGACGCTGGCAATGGCAGTGGTCGCACTGACTGGAAATACACAGGCGACACCGGCAGCGGTCGCAAAGTTTGCCATGCAGGAAGGTTACTATATGTCTGGTACAGGAACCATGTGGTCACTCATGACTGAAGGGGCGGCAGCTTATGACGTCCATTCAGAACAGATTAATATCAGCCAGATTGAAATAAAACAGCATTTAGATCAGGGAGATATCGTGATCTGTTCGGTGAGACAGGGTGATTTTACAACTGGAGGACATTTTATTTTACTTTATGATTATGATGACGAGGGATTTTCCATAAATGATCCATTTTCTTTATATCGTAGTGGACAGAAATGGGATTACGGAAAGATCAGAAGCCAGATCAAAGCGGTCTGGGCGCTTCGTGCAAAATAAAAAGGAATGTAAAATAAGAAGTAAAGAAGAACACGCCAGTTCCGGCAATGTTTGTCGGTTCTGACGTGTTCTTTCTTTTATAAGAAAATAATACACTATCCCAATAAAGTTAGGCAGCTTCGTGTGTGTGTTCCTTGCGGCTCTTTTTCTCCCAGATAAAATAAGTTACGATCAGAAGAATACCAGTGATCAGCCAGGTAATCGGGCTTGCGAGACGGACAGCCCAGTAACCAAATGGATTTAAGGTGACGGCGATCACGATAATACGGCACACCATTTCCACAACACCGCTTAACATTGGGACAAGTCCGCGGTTTAAGCCCTGCAGGGCGTTCCTGTAAAGGAAAATCCATGCGAGCGGCAGCATGAAGAAACTGATGGTGTTCAGATACTGCATGGCATAGTCAAAAATTTCTTCAGTAGGATTGCTCACAAACCAGCTCACAATAAAACGTCCGCCGAATACGCAGATCGCAGATGCGGCAAGCGAGATGAAAATACAGATGAAAAATCCCTTCCGCATTCCTTCATAGATACGTTTGTATTTTCCGGCGCCGAGATTCTGACCACAGTAAGTTGCAATGGCAGTACCGATGGTAGGCATTGTCTGTGTAGACAGGTTTTCCACTTTGGAAGCAGCAGTAAAAGCAGCCACAACGCTGGAACCGAAAATATTGACCGCTCCCTGTAAAATCATAGTTCCGATGGCTGTGATCGAATAATTTAAAGCCATTGGGATTCCGATGGAAAGCATATTGCGTACTCCATGACCGTCGAGGTAATAATCTTCGCAGCTTGTTTTTAAAATATCAAACTTGCGGAACATGTAAATAAAACAGAGAAGTGCAGAGACACCCTGCGCGATGATCGTTGCGTAAGCGGCGCCTGCGGTTCCGAGTTTTATCACGATAATGAAAAACAGGTCGAGTACAATATTTAAAAAGGAAGAAAGAATCAAAAAGTAAAGCGGTGTTTTGCTGTCGCCGATTCCTCTTAAAATACCGGATGCAACATTGTAGGACATCGTGAGCAGAATACCGGCAAAAATCACTTTGATGTAAGAGTCAGCCAGACCTAAAATATTGTCCGGTGTTTTCATTAATATAAGAAATTGCCGGGATGCCACCACCGTTGGAACTGTTAAGACCAATGATACAATAGCGGTCAGTATCAGGGAGAGGGCAACATAATGTTTTAACAGTTTAAAATCTTTCGCTCCAAAGGCGTGGGAGACCATAACGCCAAATCCCTGTGCGATTCCGTTTGCAAATCCTAATACCAGAAACATCAGGCATCCGGTAGAACCTACCGCAGCCAGCGCATCTTCGCCGAGATATTGTCCGACAATAATCGTGTCTACCATGTTATAAAACTGCTGAAAGATATTCCCAAGTAAAACCGGTACGGAAAAAAGTAAAATCATCTTAAGCGGGCTTCCCGCTGTCATGTCTTTTGTCATAATCGGATACTCCTTAAATTCCTAATTGAAATTAAAAAAATACTTGCATTTTTTTAGCTTGAACGCTTGTGTTATCAGTGTTTCAGCAACTTAGTATAAGGCATGGGATGTAAAAAAACAATGCTTATTTTTGCGAAAAAGTATTCTTTTTTTGTCCTGTTTGTTTAAAGGCGGAGCAGGAATAGAAATTTGCATCTGTAACATGAAAATTGCTTTGAACGACAATGGACACTTGCGTTTACTTTTGCTTATTTGCAAACAAAAATAAAAATTCAAAAAGGTGGAGGTATTTTACAATGAAATTTTTCGTAGACACAGCAAATGTAGAGGACATTAAGAAAGCAAATGATATGGGAGTGATCTGTGGTGTTACAACGAACCCGTCCCTGATCGCAAAAGAAGGAAGAGATTTCACAGAAGTGATCAAAGAGATCACATCAATCGTTGACGGACTGTTCGGAGAATAAGGATATAGAACATAGAACTTTGATTCAGCTTTTGAAAACAGAGCTTATCATAAATGATATTACAGAGAAGGGAATTTGACGAAGAAATTGTAGTGAAAGCAGCAAAAGAATGTGGTAAAATAGTGACCGTAGAAGAACATTCCGTTATTGGAGGACTCGGTCCGGCAGTGGCTCTTCTCGAAAAATATGGCTTGAATGCAGAGGGCATTTATAAGTCAGTGAAAGAGTTTATATAGGATATATGCAGACTAACCTTGAATATTATAAGATTTTTTATTATGTATCAAAATACAGCAGTATTTCCCTTGCAGCAGAGGCACTTTCCATTTCACAGCCGGCAGTAAGTCAGGCAGTGAAGCACTTGGAGAGCGACCTTTGCTGCGCTCTTTTTGTGCGGACATCTAAGGGCGTGCGCCTGACCAAAGAGGGAGAAATGCTTGCAGACTATGTGACGAAGGGATATGAGACAATCCTTACCGGAGAGAAAAAGTTATCGGAGATGTTAAACCTCGATGCAGGAGAGATCTGTGTGGGAGCAAGTGATATGACATTACAGTTTTATCTGCTTCCTTATTTAGAGGCGTTTCATGATGAGTTTCCGCAGATCAAGGTGACTGTGACAAATGCACCGACACCGGAGACCTTACGACATCTTCAGGACGGAAAAATTGATTTCGGGATCATCAGCACCCCGGTCAACAACAAATACGATTTTAAAATGACACCTGTGAGAAAAATCCAGGACGTTTTTGTGGCGGGAAAAAAGTTTGAGTACTTAAAGGGTGGAAAATTAAGCTATAAAGAGCTTGAAAATCTTCCGGTCATGTGTCTGGAGGGCAGCACTTCCACAAGAAAATATGTGGAGGATTATCTGGCGGAGCGTGGCACATTTGTCCGGCCGGAATTTGAACTTGCGACAAGTGATATGCTCATCCAGTTTGCAGTGCGCAACCTCGGTGTTGCCAGTGTTGTGTCGGATTTCGCAGAAAAATACATTGAAAATGGGGAATTATTCGTATTGAAATTTGACAGGGCGATACCGGAACGCGAGTTTTGCATTGTCTCAAACGAGCGTGCGCCGATGTCGGCAGCAGCGGAAAAACTATACGATTTTCTGCTTGTTCCGTAGTGAAAATGTCAGAAAAAGTTCATCAATTCTTCATCAATCTTAATAGAATATCAATGGGATTACGGGCAGGAATATGATAAATTTATATGCAAGATCAGGATATTTAGGGGGAAACGTAAATGATGCGTTTATTATCGATCAGGATAGACTGTGTCTCGTCTGCTATTTTCGTGATTCCTGCTTTGGCTATTTTGCAGTGTACAATCTACAGGAAATGGGAATTTAAACCATTTTGTGTAAAACTGATATTTGCATTTTATGCGATTGCTCTGTTTTCGGTTGTGGGTGTCCCTGCGGTTGGAACATTTCAGATGGATTTTGGACTGAATCTGATACCGTTTGCAGACATTGTAAATAGTCCGTTTGCATATATGAAAAATACGATTCTGAATATCATTTTATTTATACCGATGGGATTTTTTGTACCTGCGGTCTGGAAGAATTTCCGGTCTTTCAAAACCATGTTTTTCATGGGACTCGCGGTATCACTGGGGATTGAACTATTACAGATATTTACATTCAGGCTTACGGATATTGATGATCTGATCACCAATACGGCAGGAACTGTGATAAGATATGAAATAAGCAGAAAATTCTCTTTTCCGTTCTCTTTAAAAACAGAGGAATCGAAAGAAAGTTTAGTACGATATGAACCTGTCCTGATTCTTGCGGTTATGCTTTTGATTTCAATGTTTCTGAAACCGATGGTGTCTGATGGCATATGGAATATCATGATATAATGAATGATTATATCAAATATAATGAATATTAATTTTACTTATGGCATTACTTCGTGTATAATCATAAAGTAAAAACAGGAAAGTGTGATGGTTTTTACAGACCATCACTTTTTTTATGCAGGAGGAAAATCAAATGGTTACAGCAGTAGTAGGCGCTAACTGGGGCGACGAGGGAAAAGGAAAAATCACAGATATGCTTGCAGATGAAGCGGACATTGTTATCCGTTTTCAGGGCGGAGCAAATGCAGGTCACACCATCGTAAACAACTATGGTAAATTTGCATTACATACATTGCCATCAGGTGTATTCCACAGCCATATCACCAACATTATCGGAAATGGTGTTGCACTGGATATCCCGAAGGTAATAAGTGAGATCAAATCGATCACAGACCGCAATGTGCCTGCACCAAAAATCATGATTTCAGATAGAGCACAGATCGTTATGCCATACCACGTTCTTTTCGATCAGTATGAGGAGGAGCGTCTTGGAAAGAATTCTTTCGGTTCTACCAAGTCCGGTATCGCACCATTTTATTCAGACAAATATGCAAAGATTGGTTTCCAGGTAAGTGAGTTATTCGACGAGGAATTATTGCAGGCAAAAGTAAAACGTACCTGCGAGACAAAGAACATTATGCTTGAGCATATGTATCACAAACCATTATTAAAAGATGAGGAATTATTAGCTACTTTACATGAGTACAGAGACATGGTAGCTCCGTATGTCGGGGATGTTTCTTTATTCTTGGACAAAGCAATCAAGGAAGGCAAGAAGATCTTATTAGAAGGTCAGCTTGGTACCTTAAAAGATCCGGATCACGGAATTTATCCAATGGTAACATCTTCCTCTACTTTAGCAGCATACGGTGCGATCGGAGCAGGCATCCCACCATATGAGATCAAGAAGATCGTAACAGTAAGTAAAGCATACTCTTCTGCAGTAGGAGCAGGAGCATTCGTTAGCGAGATCTTTGGAGACGAGGCAGACGAACTGAGAAGACGCGGCGGAGACGGCGGTGAATTCGGAGCAACAACCGGACGTCCAAGAAGAATGGGATGGTATGACTGTGTTGCAAGTAAGTATGGATGCCGTCTGCAGGGAACAACGGATGTAGCGCTTACCGTACTTGACGTATTAGGATACTTAGATGAGATCCCGGTATGTGTTGGATACGATATCGACGGAGAAGTAACCACAGACTTCCCTGTAACTGCAAAATTAGAGAAAGCAAAACCGGTATTAAAGAATCTCCCGGGATGGAAATGTGATATCCGTGGAATTAAGAAATACGAGGATCTTCCGGAGAACTGCAGAAAATATATTGAGTTTGTTGAGGAACAGATCGGATACCCGATCACAATGGTTTCCAACGGACCAGGCAGAGAAGATATCATTTACCGCAATAAATAAAAAGACTGAGGCAGGCGTGCAGTGCACCCTGCCTTTTGTGACAAAACAAGGAGGCTAAATTCATGCCCAGCTTGCTGGGCGTGCTCCTGCAAGGGCGCATGCTATGCAGGCATAGCAGACATTTTGCTTCGCAAAACAAGGAGGATTATGATAAAAAATATTATTTTAGATGTCGGGAAAGTGCTTGTGGCGTGGGAGCCGGAAGACGCAATGAAACAACTTGGATTTGATGATAAGACAGTGAAAGCGGTTGCGGATGCTACGGTAAATACTCCGGTCTGGCTTGAGACAGACCGTGGCGTGTGGTCAGATGAACAGATCCTTTCTGCTTTTTATGAGAAGGCACCGGAATATAAAAAAGAGATCGATCTGTTCTGGAACCATCTGGAACTGGCGATCAAACAGTTTTCCTATACGAAAGAATGGATTTCCAATATGAAAAAAGAGGGCTTGCAGGTGTATATTCTTTCTAATTATGGGGATTGGACTTACCAGAGAACAAAAGACAATGCGCTGGATTTCCTGCCGTTGACAGACGGAGCGATTTTTTCCTATACAGTGAAGCAGATCAAACCGGATCTTGAAATATATGAAACATTGTTAAATCAGTACCGGTTAAAACCGGATGAGTGCGTATTTATCGATGACCGGATGGAAAATATCGAGGGAGCCGAAAAAGCCGGGATCTACGGAATCTGCTTTGAGACGATCGGGCAGGTGAAAGAGGATCTGAAGAAATATAACGTATATGCGTAAAAAGGGGACGCAAATGGAACAACGCAGACAATCATCTGGTAAATTGCCGGGTATTACAAGGGAGGCGGAGGAGGCGCATCTTGCGCAGACCATTGAGATCACGCAGCAGAATCTTGATAAAAACATCGCGCAGGAGCAAAGCCTGAAAGAGGACATTCATACGTTATTGGAAACCTATGGAGCGAAAGATGTAGAGGTGCTTTCGCTGATCGACAATACCCAGCTCATGTATGAGACGGTGAAGCGTGACAGGAGCAGATTAGAAAAAGCGCGGAAGAAGCCGTACTTTGGGCGGATCGATTTTTATGATGAGGATTCGAAAAAAGATGAGGCACTCTACATCGGAAGGGTTGGAATCTCAAAAAATATCATCGACAAAGTGGTCATCGACTGGAGAGCACCCGTGGCGTCGGTTTATTATGAGAATGCAGTCGGACCGTGCGAATATACGGTGCAGAATGAGAAAACTTACGCGATCGATCTTCTGATGAAACGGACTTATGAGATTGAAAACGATACCTTAAAAGATTTCTACGATTCGGATGTCGTGGCGAATGATGAACTTCTCACAAAATATCTGGCAAAAAATAAAAAAGCAGTACTCGGTGAGATCATCGCAACCATTCAGAAGGAGCAGAACGAAATTATCCGAAAATCTCCGAAACAGAATGTGATCGTACAGGGAAGTGCGGGTTCCGGGAAAACAACCGTGGCAATGCACCGGATTTCTTACATTTTATATAATTATGACAAAGAGTTCCTCCCGGAGGATTTCTATATTATCGGAAGCAACCGCATTTTGCTGAACTACATCACGAGCGTTTTGCCTGATCTGGATGTATATGGAATCCGGCAGATGACAATGGAGCAGCTTTTCACAAGACTTTTGTATGAGGACTGGGACGAGCATACAATGCGCGTGCATGCATTGGAGAAAGAGGACAGCTTCATCCATATTAAGGGAACACTGTTCTGGTTCCAAAATCTGGAGGAGTACTGCAGAAAACTCGAAGAGGAGACGATTTTAGCGGAAGATATTTTCTTAGAAGTTCCAGTGAAAACCAGTTCTGTAAGGAGAACTTCAAGTAAGGTAACATTTCAAAAAACGAGCAAAATTCTTCTGACCGCAGAAGCAATTGCAGCTTATTTGAACGAAAACCCGGAGGTTTCCATCCAGAATAAAATTGCCATGTTGAACAAACGTGTGATGGCAAAAGTGCACAACGAGATCACTGGAAAAGACATCCGGTACACAGCGGACGACAAGCGTGAGATCCAGAAAAAATACCGGTGGTATTTTGGCGGAAAAGAGTGGAAAACTTCTATCTTTGAGCTGTATGCGGATTTTTTAGAGGAGCAGAGGTTAAAAGGCTATCAGCTTCCTGTGCCGGAAAATGATTTTGATGTCTATGATCTTGCAGCGCTGGCATATCTTTACAAACGTGTGAAAGAGATAGAGCTTGTGCGGGAAGCAAGTCATGTCGTGATCGACGAAGCACAGGATTTTGGCATGATGGTTTACAGTGTGCTGAAATTCTGCATGAGAAACTGTACATTTACGATTATGGGTGATGTGTCGCAGAACATTCATTACGGATATGGTCTGAATGACTGGGAGGCATTGCGCAAATTATTTCTGACAGGCCCTTATGACAGCTTTGAGCTGTTGCGCAAGAGCTACCGGAATACGATTGAAATCTCTAATTTTGCAATGCGTATTTTGCAGCACGGCAATTTTCCGATTTATCCGGTCGAACCGATCATAAGACACGGAAAAGATGTGACGATGGCGCAGCTTTCGGATGACAAAGAGTTATACCGCTACACAGCAGAGCAGGTAAAACACTGGCAGAAAGAGGGACTTGAAACCATTGCAATCGTATGCCGGGATGAAAAAGAGGCAGAGAAGATAAAAAAGATGCTTGGCAAAAAGTTGTCCGTCACAGGTGATGATCTGGAAAACACAGAATTTGGAAGCGGTGTCATGATCCTTCCGGTAGCGTATACCAAAGGTCTGGAATTTGACGCTGTTTTGTTGTTTGACCCGAGCAGAGAAAAATATCCGTCAGACGACGCGCATGTAAAACTCTTATACGTGGCGGCAACAAGAGCTTTGCACGAACTTGCGGTGTTATATAAAGATATTCTGACCGGACTGATCGCTGATCCGGTGCCGGAGCGGGAGCAGAAAGTTTTCAAAGTCGAAGAGAAAAAGCCGGTGCGGAGAGTGGTCAGGAAGCCTGAAGTGGTGGAGAAGCCGGAGTTATCTGAGAAGCCAATCACAAAACCCAAAACCATTCAGAAATCCATGAACCTCTCCGAACACCACACTTCCGAATTATCGGGTATGCAATCTGTCCATAAATTCGGAGATATTCCGGACAACAGCATCCTGCGTCCATCGGGACATGGCAGGATCGACACAGCTGTCCGTTGGGTGGAGCAGACGGCGTGCGGTGTTGCCTGTGTCAGCAACTACGGTGTACTCCATGTCAGTCCGGTGAATGACGCCGTGATCCGTGTGACATTCGGCGCAGGACAGAAAATAAAAGAATTGTTCCAGAACAGCCAGACGAAAATAAAGTGGCAGCAGAAAGAGACAAGAGAGGCAATCTTAATAAACACAAAAGAGATCCAGCTTACCGTCGACAAAAAAAGTGGTGGCATCTCCTATGCCAATGCCGCCGGAAAAACAGTGCTGAAAGAAAAGACAGCTCCACCGAGACAGATGGATGTGGTGAAAAAACAGAACTGGATGTACTTTGACTGGTCAAGATCGGAACGGCTGTCAGCCAAGGGTGTTTTAAAGGATGACAGGCTTCCACTCAAAAATACGACAAAATACATTTGTTATGGGGAAAAATCCAAACGTTTTCCACTGGTGCATTCCAATCTCGGCTATGGAATTGCAGTGGCAGCGGACAGCGATGTATTATGCTGTAACATTCCGATGTATGGACCATACATTTCCACAGAGCATATGGAGCTCATTGACTACTATTTTATCATTGGAGCGACAGAAGCGGATGTGATCAACCGCTATGTGGAATTTATGAACGGCTAAAGCCAGAAAGTGAAAATGTCAGATGAATTTCACAAAGTTATCACAATTTTTACCAAAATTAAACACATTTTTTCAATAAGATAATACTATCGAAAACCGACAGTTGCGAAATTCGTGAAAACAGACGGATTTCGCGATTTTCATGCGAGCCGGAAGTAAGGAGGAAAAGATTGTGATCGAGATCAGCCATCTGGTAAAAAAATATGGCGACCATATTGCAGTGAATGATCTGACATTGACTGTGGAACCAGGAAAAATTTATGGATTTTTAGGACCAAACGGCGCCGGAAAATCCACCACGATGAACATTATTACAGGGTATTTAGGTGCAACCAGCGGAGAGGTAAAAATCAACGGATTTGATATTTTTGCACAGCCGGAAGAAGCAAAAAAATGTGTGGGATATCTGCCGGAGATTCCGCCTCTTTATGTGGATATGACAGTCAGGGAGTATCTGAACTTTGTGGCAGAGTTAAAGAAACTCGAAAAGGGTCGGAGAAATAAATATGTGGAGGAGGCGATGGAGACGACCGGAATCACTGCACAGCAGTCAAGACTGATCCGGAACCTGTCAAAAGGCTACAGGCAGAGAGTCGGATTTGCACAGGCAGTGCTGGGGTATCCGGAGATCATTATTCTGGACGAACCGACGGTCGGACTTGACCCAAAACAGATCATAGAGATCCGTGACCTCATCAAAGAACTTGGCAAAAATCATACGGTTATTTTAAGTTCGCATATTTTGTCTGAAATTTCTGCGGTGTGTGATCACATTTTCATTATTTCCAAAGGAAAATTAGTGGCAAGCGATTCCACGGAGAATCTGATGAAACAGATGTCCGGGGCGCAGGAGATCGAACTTCTGATCAAGGGGGACAATGCGGTAGTGCAGGAGGTATTGACACAGATTGCAGAGGTTGAGAAATGCATTCCATTAGAGCAGAAGGAGGAAGCGTGTGTACATCTGAATCTGATTGCAAAACCGGGAATGGATATCAGAGAACAGGTGTTTGCTTCCTGTGTAAACCATGGGTTTGTCATTCTGCAGATGAATCCCGTTTCAAAATCTCTTGAGGATGTATTCTTAGAACTCACGGAAAAAGAGGGGACACAGAAAGAAGTTCTGCCGGAGAAAAAACTCCATTTTGCAAAACCTCATTTTGGAAAAGGAAGTAAGGAGGACGGGAAATAATGTTTGCAATATTAAAAAGAGAAGTAAAAGCTTACTTTCAGACGGTGACAGGATGGTTGTTTATTGCAGCAGTTCTTGTACTCTATGGACTATATTTTTATGCTTACAATCTGCGCGCAGGCTATCCTTATATTTCTTACTCACTGTCGGCAATCGCATTTATTATGCTGATCACGGTACCAGTGCTGACCATGCGTAGTTTTGCGGAGGAACGTCACAGCAGAACAGACCAGTTGATTTTGACCGCGCCGGTATCCGTGGGAAAAGTAGTATTGGGAAAATATTTTGCAATGGTTACTGTTTTTACCATAGATATGGTGATCATTGCGATCACACCATTGCTGTTAATGTCTTACGGAACAATCCCATTAGGTGAATCTTATGCAGCAGTGCTTGGATTCTGGCTGTATGGTTGTGCCTGCATTGCCGTTGGCATGTTTATGTCATCATTGACTGAAAGCCAGGTAATTTCTGCAGTTTTGACATTTGTTGCATTATTTGCCGGCTACATGATGGGAAGCATCTGTAATCTGATCTCAGAGAGCGGAAATCTTCTGACAAAAATTTTAGGTTGCTATGATCTTTACACGCCGCTCGATAACTTTATGAATGGAACACTGGATGTGGCGGGAATTGTCTATTACGTAACGATCATTGCATTACTTTTGTTCCTGACAGGGCAGTCCATTCAGAAACGCCGCTGGAGCATCAGCTCGAAAAAAATATCGACAGGTGTATTTTCAACGGGAATGATCATTGCTATGGTGGCATTGACCGTTGTTGTGAATCTGTTCGTGGCAGAACTTCCGGCAACATGGACATCCATTGATGTCACTTCAACGAAAATTTATTCCATCACAGACGATACGAAGGATTATCTGAAAAGTCTCGACGAGGATGTGACAATTTATGTGCTGGTGTCCGATGCATCAAAAGATACAAAGCTGGATGAGACATTACAGAGATATGAATCCCTGTCGAATCACATCAAAGTTTCCTACATCAATCCGGCTACAAACCCGGCTTTTGCTGCGCAGTATACAGACAGTTCTGTAACTTCAAACAGCATGATCGTTGTGAGCAGCGAGCGTTCCAGAGTTATTGATTACAATGATGTGTATACCTATAGTTATGATTACAGCAGTTATTCCAGAAGCATTGATGGATATGATGCAGAGGGACAGCTTACAAGTGCAATTCAGTATGTGACCATGGATTCCACAGAGCTTCCGGTGATCTATCAGGTGTCCGGACATGGGGAAACAGCTTTATCCGGTGGTTTTACAGAGGCAATTGAAAAAGCAAATATCACATTATCTGACCTTGCATTATTAAAAGAGGATGCGGTTCCGGAAGATGCAGCAGCGTTGATCATTAATGGACCGACCACTGATTTTTCGGAGGATGATGCCAGCAAAGTGATCGATTATATCAATCGGGGTGGAAAAGTGCTGATCACCTGTAATTTTCAGGCGCAGGGTCTGGAAAACTTCGAGTCAATCCTGTCGGCATGCGGCATGGAACGGGTTTCCGGTATTGTGATGGAAAATGATAAATCCTATTACTATAGCAATACACCGTATTATCTGCTTCCTGACGTAAATTCAAGTGCATATACAAGTTCCGTCAGCGGTTCATATATCTTTGCTCCATATAGCGAGGCAATCACCTATGGAGAAGATACAGATGATACAACTTATACAGCATTATTGGAGACGACAGATAAAGCAGTATCCAAGACAGATGCAGTAAATGCAACAACATCAGAGCTGGAGGAGGGAGATGCTGCAGGACCATTTGCGGTTGCGGTTGCCATGGAAAAAACAATCGATGAAGATACAGTCGCAAAAGTAGTGGTCGCCGGATCTGTGGAAATGTTTGCAGACAGTGCAGACCAGATCGTTTCCGGAAATAACAGCGCTATGTTTACAGATATCATTGCCCAGATGGTTGGCGATTCTGATCTTGCAACAAGTGTGATCCCGACAAAAGATTACACGCTCAGCGCCATCACGGTGGATGCGGCGGCAGGGATTCTGTATGGGCTTGGTCTGATGATCGTGCTTCCGGTCATTATGATGATTCTTGGAATTGTGATATGGGCATCAAGAAGAAAAAAATAAAAAAATAGAGGATAGAAAATCAAGATTGGAGACAGATAGAATATGAAAAAACAGAAAATTCAGTTTATTGCAATTCTGATCGTGCTGGCAGTGCTTATCGCTGCCACCTTCGGAATGAAATGGTATAACAAAAATAAAGAGGAAGAGAAAACAGCGGAAGAAGAGGCTTCTACCATTTATATTTCCAAAGTGGACGTTGACACGATCACAGCATTTTCTTATGAGGTTGACCATGTGACGTATACTTTTACAAAGGATGGGGATACATGGACCTATGACGGAGACACATCACTGGATATGGATGAAGAAGCGATCGACAGCATGCTTTCAACACTGTCATCGCTGACAGCAATAGAAGAGATCAGTGATTATACAGATCTGAAAGAGTTTGGATTTGACCAGCCGGAAGATCTGATATCCTACACAACAAGTGAAGGGTCTGTTTCTCTTTTTGTAGGAAATAAAAATGATACTTTGAATGCATACTATATTATTTCAGCTGATGGAGGAAGCATTTATCTGACAGAAACGTCTCTTGCGGATGCTTTTTCAAAAACGATTGAGGAGCTGACAGTCACAGAGGATACAGAAAGCACGGAGAATGCAGAAGATACGGAGACTGTATTGGATACAGAGAGCGTGTCTGAGAGTACAGAAGAATAAATGAGATAAAAATAGGATCAGCACCCGACAGGAAATTTTGTTCAGGTGCTGATTTTTTAATGCTCTGCAGTATCTTTCTCTTCGGAATCCTTCTTGATCAGTTTGTAAATAAAACTGTATGCCCAGATCAAAACAGGGATGATCACAGAAGCATAAATAGATGTCATGAGCATGTTCATAAAATTTTCGCTGGCAGAAACTGCACAGACGATAGTAGAAATATAAAGCCCAACCAGAATGATCACACCGATGATTGCTAAAATTTGTTTTACTTTTTTCATATTTTGAATCCTTTCGGGAAAATTGTAATAAACTATGGTACAATCATCGTATAGGAAAAAAACAGTTTCGTCAATAAAATTGTAGAAGAAAAGGCAGGTAAATCGGGTGGCATATGAAAAGCTTTTGAATGAAATTTATGCGGCAGTATCATTGAAATATCTGTGGAAGGAATATGAGCCGTATTTTGTGAAAAGTGAATCACCGGACTGGATTAATCCAAACATGGATTTCGGGCTGGAAGTCAGTCAGGCACTTTTGCCGGATGACGGGCAGGAGGAGAGTTTTATCGAAAAATATCTTGGTTGCCGGAAAGAGGAACTACCTTCTTTGGCGTTTGATAAATATGGAGAGCGGTTGAATTTTTACAATGGAAGGTTCTGGGCGATTCTGCCAGATAATACCGTGCAGCAGGATTATCTTTCCAAGGCGAAATATCGTTTTGATCGCAAACTGGAAAAACTAAATGCAAATTATATCCATAAGCGCTACAATGGTTTGTATCTTTTTCTGCATCCGACAGACGAGAATGATATTGATGCAGGTGCACTGTTTGAATATATGAGATATACACAGGAAAAGAAAAAAATGCGATTTGACAGGGTATTTTTAAATTGTGTCAAAACCATTTATGTCTGCAATTACGAAAACAATACGATTGAGCCGATTGTGCTGCCGCCAAATGCGGAAAACTTTTTGAACACGGAGGCGGAGTACTTACGCAATTGCTGTGACTGGAAGGATGGGACAGCGCTGGAGATGAAGCGTAGCGATGAGAATAGGGTATATCATATGTGCAATAACTAAAACTGTTTTTATTTTGAACGATCAATGACAAGCCGACATCACCGCCTAAATTAATTTTTGTAATTCCAGTAAATCAATTCCCATGATATTGAGAATATCGACAAAACTCACTGTATGAAATTCATTCTTATACTTCGTGAAAATCTCTTGTAACTCAGAATGAAATTTCTTATAGTAACTTTTATTAAGAACTACTTTGAAATACAATATTGCAACAATTATGCGGCGATTATCATATTTTATAATTCCAAAATAACCTGCTATATTTGAAACATGAATATTCTTATAATTTGTACTAAATAGTCGCTCATCATGAGCACACTGGTTTCTTATTAAGTTAAAAATCTTTAATGCAGATTCCATGTCTCTACTACTAATTCTCAAATGAGAAGATGGCTTATACTGTTTGTTGTATTTTTCAGAATAATACTTTGCAATTGTGTTCTTTTCGGAATCTTTTAAGGCTGAGTACAGATATGATAAATTACCGATTGTAAGATAATTTACTAAAACCCATAATGGTACGGATCCATGTTCTTCTATGTAATGTTTTATTGCTCCTGTCGAACCTACATTCTCGTGTATTGTTTTGGTCAATATGGAAATTTGTTTAAGAACACCTTTAGGATCGTCACCTCTATAATTAGCAATATCCAAATATGAATTAGCCTTGGGATACTTCTTTGAGAATTCATGTGAAATAACTGTCTTAAACGAGTTCTCAAATATAAGCAAATACTTAAGAAACAAAAATCGAAGTTCTCTATCAAATAAAAATAATGCCTTTAATTCATCAAAATGAGTGTTAGGTAAATATACTTCTGGTGTAACCGGATTACCGTTTGCATCCTTCTTAAGAAATAAGTCCTTATATCCATTAATTACATTATAATAATTTTCCTGCTCAAGAAAACGTTTTGGACTACCATTGGTAGGTACAATCATTCCTCGGTTACGAAGTATTGTCAATTGTTGATTAAAAGTTTTATATTCCTTCATCTAATGTAACTCCCTAAAAAAATGGCCAGGGCGTCGTACGCTTCCTGGCCTAATCTCATGCTAATATTATATGCACATAGTTACATTTTGTCAATGCTATCAAGCATTTTTGTGAAGATTTTGTGCCATATAATATTATTATAATTATACCCTTAAAGTCAATGTTTTATTCTTCGGTAATCAAAAAAAATTACTGTTTCATATAAATCTCTATATATAAATTGACTATCTTCTTAAAAATTCTTAAATGTCGTTAAAGTCTTATGTTTCAAGGCTTTTTCGGCATTTTTATTTATGGGAGAAGTTCTTAAATGTTCTCATTTCCCTTCATGCATTCCATCTCAAAGGTAGTTAGGAAAGTAGTAAAATCGCTATTTACTACCTATGCAATCAACCGTTTAAAAAACAGACCAAAGAATATGGTATTATTAAACACAACATTGACAGTATTTTGCGGCAGGATAAGGAGCAGGAACGGGAAAAGGAAAAGGAGCGCGGATAAACAAAGTCAATTAATTTCTTGACTTTCCCCATCCAACCCCTTACAATAAACCTATCTTTTTTATCAAATCAAAGTTACAAAATAAGCTAACATAACAAAAAAATCCATCACCACATCGGTGGACCACTCAGCAGGAGAAAATGACAGACACAAATTTAGAACAGTAACTAAAAAATCCATACAAACAGTCTTGAAGAATCTTGAGGGGTTCTATATAATAAACATAGATCATTCGGAAAACCTGTTTGTATACCATAAAAGCAGGAGGTCAAATGACCAGAAAAAAACAAAAGACCAGGGAAAAACAAAAGACATTAGAAGAAAAGATAGAACAGGTCAAAAATTTCAGACCTATCGATGATACGTTTTTTGAAGTACTGGCAGATGATATTGGCGTATGTCAGGAGATGCTGCGTATCATTTTAGAAGATGAGAAACTCGTCGTAAAAGACGTTATCGTACAGAGCAGTGAGAGAAACCTGTATGGACGTTCTGTCCGTCTGGATGCACTCTGTATCCTTGGAAATGGAAAAAAGTGTAACGCAGCAGGGTAATCTATCACGTGGACAGCGTGATCTGGGAAACACAGGAAAAAGTAGATGACGGATTGGAGCGTGTATTTGTCAATACCGCAGTAAAAGACGGAACGACTATCTCAGAATACATGGACTGTTTTCTGCAGAAAGAGATAGACAATGCCAAATTTCCGAAATTAACCAACCGTGTGCATTATCTGAAACATGAAGAGGGAGGTGTAAACGCAGTGTGTGAAGTAATGAGAAAATATTCAGAAGAAGTCGCAGAAAAAGCATATCAGCAGGGCGAGGAAGCCGGTCAACGCCAGGCCAACATTGCCGCCATCAAAAACATGATCATCCGTTTTCAGGCAACAAAGGAAGTCATTCTGGAAGATTACACCGAGTCCGAATACAACACCGCCATCGCCGAACTCGAGTCCGAATCCAGATAACCCCAGACCAAAACAACCCCAGACTAAAACTACCCATCACAGAGCCAGCCCGTCAGGAGCTGGCTCTTCCACTCCCTCTGCCAATTTCTTCCAATTCCCCCATCCCGATTGCCCTCATCAAAATCACCCAGTATACTGTAACTATCTCCCCGGTATCCCCGGATCCGTGGGCAGAAAATCAGAACAGCATAAGAGGAAACAGCATGAGGACAATCGACGAAAATACCATACAATCCTATCAAAACCATATTTATATACAGGAAAAATCCAAGAATACCATCGACAAATACATCCGCGACATCCGCACCTTCACCGCATGGCTGGAAACGCAGGAACAGAAAGACATCACCAAAGAATGCGTGATCTGCTACAAAAAATATCTCGAAGAAAACTACAAGACATCGAGCGCCAACAGCATGCTCATCGCCCTGAACGGCTTCTTCGGATACACAGGCTGGCACGACTGCTTCGTCACGATCTTCAAGACCCAGCCAAACCACATCTATGCGCAGGAACAAGAGATGACGCGCGCCGAATACGAAAAACTCATTGCGACCGCAAAAGAGGATGACAACCTCCGCCTTGCCATGATCATCGAGATCATCGGCAGCACCGGCATGCGCATCAGTGAACTTGCATCGGTCACGGTGGAAGCAGTGAGAATCGGAAAGATCAGCATATTCTGCAAAGGAAAACACCGCGATATCTTTTTCGTACACAAACTGAGAATGAAACTGCTCGACTACTGCAAAAAGAACAACATCAGGAGCGGCGCAGTCTTCATCACAAAAAACGGAAACCCGGTAGACCGCAGCAACATCTGGACGGAAATGAAAAAAAACGCCGAAAAAGCAGGCGTTGCACTGGAAAAAGCATTCCCACATAACCTCCGCCATTTCTTTGCGCGCACCTACTACAGCATACATAAAAACATCAGCCACCTTGCGGATATCCTCGGGCACAGCAGCATCAATACCACAAGGATCTACGTGGCGACCACAGAGGAAGAACATGTCAAAAAATTGGAGCGTCTGGATCTGGTCGTCTGAACGACAGAAATAAAAAACACAACATAATGTAGATTATGTTGTGAATGCATTCGGATGAAAGTATGGTAATTATTACCAATATCTTCCAAGTACTATTTTTTTATCAAAAAATCCGAGAAACGTCAATAGTCTGATGCTAAAATTCGACAAAAAAATCCCACTTTTGTAAAAGAAGCACTAATTTCATAGCACTTCTCTAGGAATTTGTTGCCATTTTTGCACAAAAATAAGACCAGACTTCTGTAAACGCCTGATTTTTCAGTATTTCACGGTTTTACAGCTGAAAATCATGTTTTTTTGACCATACTATATTAGTAGGTAGCTGCTAAAAACCAGAAATTTTATAAATCTGTTCAAAATCCCGGTGTAACAGGGCAAAAGAGCCATTCCTCCACACAACATAATCTACATTATGTTGTGGAGCTTTCTTTATGTAATAAAAATTAAGGAGGAAACCTATGAAAAGGACGAAAGCAAACCGTGCATTGACATTTGTGATGGCAGCCGCACTGCTCATCGGATCGATCCACGGCGTAGGTGCAAAAGAGCAGAGCAAATCCTATGATGCACCGGAACTGACACTCACACAGGGCGTGACAGACTATGACCTGACGGAAGGGATCACGTATGACAGTGAAAAATATACCCTGTCCGTCACTGACACAGGAAACTTTGATGTCAATGTGGCAGGAGATTATGAGATTTCATACGCACTGACGGAAAAGGAAAGCAGTGTAAATGTAACTGAAAGTGTGGAGAACACAGACAGTGCGGATATCATAGAAAGCACTGAGACGGTGTCTGGCACAGAAACAGTAGATACCACGGAAACGATAGAAAATACAGATCAGACACCGGAAGGGGATGACCAGAATTCTGATACAGATACTGCAGATCAGGACAAGCCAGACCAGCCGGCAGATGAGGATGAAGCGGACAGTGCAAAAGACCCGACAGATAGCGGAAATGCAGGACAGACGCAGGGAATATCCACGGGTGTCGGAGAGGCACAAGGATCGGAAAATCAGAATGATGGAAATACAGACACAGTAAAAGAAGATTCCTCGGACACAGATACTGTAAACATTACAGAAGAGCAGACTCCGAAAGCGGCAAATGCAACACAGGAAGTGATAAACTTCAGCAGGACTGTAAAAGTAGTCGCAGCGGAAGAACCGGTGGAATCTTATGCAGTAAATGAAGGAATAGCGACCTATGCAAATGTGCAGGGGAACTATACCGTAAATCTGGGAACACCGGTGTGGACGGATGATACACATCAGAAATTCCAATATACAAATGCAAAGATTGATACAGGCAGTGATGACATAAGCCTGATGACAATCACGTTGTCAAATGGTAAGCTGCCAGATGATATTTTAAATGATGCAACCGTAAGGGATGATTATGGAAGATCAGCCACATGGATCTTTATGGATAAAAAATCCAGTCAGGAAATAGAGAAACAGATCCAGAAAATGACATTTGATTATGTGAAGGATATGAATGTCTATGTATCAGTAAATGCGAATGAGAATGAAGGATTTGATTCGAATTTGGATAATCTAAAATTGACGCAATGGTCAAAAAATGGACATTTTTATTTGCATGTTAAAGAGAGAGTATCATGGACGGTAGCGTATGATAGAGCAAAAGAATATAAGTTAGGCGGTGAAAGAGGATACTTAACGACAATTACAACTAATGATGAATTATCATATATTTTAACATTACAAACGGGGCAAACGTGGACAGCTGGCACAAGGTTAATTATGAAAGATGGTTCGAGTATCAATGATACTCCATTTGGAAGGATAACAAATGGGTTTGTAAAATATGGTCAGGATTATTATTGGGCGGCAGGACCAGAAACAGGAGAGAAAATTGTATCGTTATGGGGATCTGGAGAACCCAATCGTGCATCAATTGGTTATGGTGCGCTAAATGGTACAATTTCAGATGTACAAGGTCAAGAATCCTGTGTAATGGTAAGAAATTCAGATCTAAAAACATTGAATGATATAATAGAAGGAAATGTGCCTGGAGATACGAATCTTACAGCGGGTGGTTTCTTTGTCGAATTCGGTGGCTACGCTGACGGAGCCGACCCGGGACAGCCGGATAACACCAAAAAAGGTGAGACCAACGTACTGGTAGCACCGATGGATGCTGAGGCTGTGATAGACGGCGTGAAATACGCCCCTCTTGCAGATGCACTGGATACGGCACAGACCGGAGACACAGTCGAGATCGTAAAAGATACCGTCACAGCAGTGACAGACAAAACCCTGAAAAAAGGTGTGCAGTTAAAGAGCAAGGATGGTACATGGTTTTCCGCACCGGGTGATGCGGTGGATGTAACGCTTGACGTTGCAGCAGATGGAACCGTTACTCTCAAAGACGGAACACTTAATGTATCGGATAACGGAACACTGAACGTTTACAGTCCGGTAGACCATAATACTTACAAGGTGACAACCCCGGCAGGCGCATCATCGGTCGTTGTGCCAAACGGCACAGGGGATGATACACCATATCTCAAGAACCATAATACGACAGGCGCACTCACCTTAAAGATCGGGGATGTGACATACACATATACCAATCAGAGTTTTGATGCCATCACCCTGGTCTACATCCCGGATGCCATGTACCGGAATGAACTGGTGACAAAAGCAGAAGTCCCTGCAGACAAGACAGCAGAGATCAGGTTAGATGATACAGACTCCGTCAAGACCAAAGGGACAGGAAACGCTTCGGATAAAGTGACCGTGGAGCGGAGGAGTACAGACAAAAAAGCAGATGTAAAGATCCCTTCCGGGGCAAGTGCAGACGTGTTCGGACATGAAGTGGGGGCAGCACCGGCAAATGGCGTGACTGTCAGCCAGGGCAGCACGACAAACAGCGGATATCCGTCGCGTGATTATGTCACGATCCCGGTAGGTGAGAGCATCGTGATCGATGGAGTAACCTACAATGCGACCGACAGCGTACAGAGATACTATCTCGGAACATTCAACGTGGCGGTCACGACCGGGAACAATGCAGAGATCTCCGGCGGCGCAAAACCGGCTGACCCGGGATACTTACAGCAATACAAGGTAAAGATCAGTCCTAAGACACACTTTGACCTTGATAAGGACAACTTTACCGTCACAATGAAAAAAAGTGATACCGGTGCAGCAGAGACATTACCGTATGCACAGGTATGCACAGAGGAAACAGACGGAAGCATCACAGTGACGATCCCTCAGGTGACCGGTGACATCACCATCAATGCTGCGGCAAAACGCCAGCTCACAACCTTAAATGTGGAAGGGCTCACAGCCGGCGGCGCAAAGGGAATCTTCAAGGCAGTGGATGCATCCGGCAACACCTATGAGCTGGCTGTCGATGGAAGCATCCAGATAAACAGGAATGAGGAACTGACACTTACTTTTACGCCGGATGATTTTGACGACAGATACTATTCAGACCTGACCGGGGAGAAGGGAGAGAGTTTTTCCATCCTGACAGCCCTGACGGATACGACAGATCATGATAAGGATCTGTTTGCCACAGCAACATTCAACTGGACAGAAAAGAGCTATGAGATAACATACACGCCGGCGAAAGCGGATGTGACGTTAAAAGCAGTCTTTACGCCATCCCACATCCTGCATCTCCATGTGACAGGAGGGACGGCAGAAGTGACAGACAATACACTGGTCACAAAGGAGACAGGGGCATCACAGTTCCAGCATGTCATCGTGGCAGATGATAAGACTGTGGAGGTAAAACTGAAAGACACGACAGCAAACGGACTGGCTCCTACAGCTTACTGGAGTGACGTGTCAGAATCACCGGAGAATGCGGGAACGGATGTGTCCGCCGCGATCCAGACAACCGCTGCCAAGACCTATACCTATACGACACAGAAAGTGAAACAGCCACAGGCACTGAACGTGACCTTTGAGCAGGGACAGTCCGTGGAGGTTACGGTAAACAACGGAAAACTGTTAAATGATGATAGTGCATGGAACGAAAATGCCGGCACATACACAAGGATCGTAAAGAACAACACTCCACTAGTGCTCAAGATCAAGCCGGATGACGGCTACGGTTTAAAGAGCATCATAGTCAATGGTTATCCGATCGACATCGAAAAAGCACTGGAAGACAGGGCACTCGAATACGACAGTGCGACAGGCGTGTATACCCATACCACACACGGCATCTATCAGGCATGGAAGGTGGCGGTCGATCTGGAAAAACAGCACCAGTTCATCTTTGAAGACCAGAACGGTGCACAGATTTCCAGTGGGGAGCGCATTACCGTTATTGACGGAGGAACGATCGCTGGGGCTGTCTTTGCAAAAATGCAGAGAGAGACAGACAGGTTAAAAGCGGACAACGAGAGCTTCTTTGTCTGGGTGGATAAGGCAAACACCGGAAAAGTCTATAATGAGACAACGGTCATCAGCAGCCAGACGGCAGATAAAGTGACGCTCATCCCGGTATACCGCACAAACGTGGTGAACGGGGCAGACGGAAGCAGCATCGTAGCGGATGATTTCGTCATCCATGTGAACGATGTCGGAAACCTGACAGTGTCTGATGCAAAGAACCGTGCCAATGTGAAGGCATATGGTGCAAACGGTGATGATATCACGGCAACCGTGACCGTAGACCAGGACAAATTAAATGAACTGACCGCAAAAGGCAAGGGCATCTATGTAGCGGCACTTACCTTCCAGGCAGGCGCAGGTGCTGCGACAAGCATCACGGTGGAAGTGACGGATGACAATCCGACCGTTATCGGAAAGACAGCCCATACGCTCACCTTTACAGGACGGCCAAAAACAGAGTACAACGTGCGTGAGCGGGATACATCCGGAAATCCGGTCGGACACACACTGAGATTTAAGACAGATGAAAATGGAAAAGGCATTGCATCTGGTCTGAAAAAAGCAACTGAATACAAGATTAGCCACAGCAATTTTGGCTCCACAGTCGGAAAGACTTCTCTTGTGGACGCAGCGGACATTGCGAAGCAGTTCGAAGAGAAAGGCGCAGGTGATACAAACAGCAACAATGCCATAGACAGCACAGAAAAAGCGGAAAACTCCAACGTGGAAGTCACAGTGGATGATAACGGAAACTACAAGGTAACTGTAAAGAAGGATATTGACCAGACGGTACAGATCCCGGACACATGGGGCGATATCAGGATCGACCTTGGCGGACATACCATCACAGGTGACAAGGCAGATGATGATAATGCAGCAAAACTGGGACTGGAATTTGTCAAGGATGCTAACAGCAACGAACATCCGGGAACGAATCTTGAGATCGTAAACGGCACCATCAAGGGTGGGGACGGTTCTGCCGCACATCCAGATGGAGCAGCCGGTATCGGAGCCGGTGGTGATACGGCAGATGCCGGACTGATCATCGGAAACGATGCAAATGTGACCGGTGGTAACGGTGCAGATGGCACAGAAGGCAAAGACGGCGGAAATGGTGGAGCCGGTATCGATGGTAACGGCAAGATTACTCCAACGGTCAGTGGAATTGTAATTGGTGGAAACGGCGGTAAAGGCGGAGATTCCGCAACCGGTATCCCTGGCAATGGTGGAAACGGTGGAACCGGAATCAGCGCAGGCGATAAGACTATCACCATCAATCCTGGCGGAACTGTCAAAGGCGGTGATGCAGGAAACGGCGGAAACGGAGGTGACGGCGGAAACGGCTCCACAGGAGAAAATAATAACAACGGCGGCACGAACAGCGGCGGTAGCGGCGGAAATGGCGGTGACTCTGACAAGGGTAACGGCGGATCCGGCGGCAATGGAGGAAGTTCAGGCGAAACCGGCGGAACCGGCGGTAACAACAGCGGCGGCAACGGTGGAAATGGCGGCGGCTCCAACAGTGGAAACAACGGCAGCTCCGGCAGTGACGGCAGCAAACCAGACAACAACGGCGGAAATAACGGCGGCAACAACAACGGCGGAAACAGTAACGGTAATGGTGGCAGCAACGGCGGAGGTAACGGAAACAATAACGGCGGCTCCGGCAGTGGTGACAACAGCAACGGTGGAAATGGTAATGGCGGAAACGGAAGCGGCAATAACAGCGGAAACGGAAGCAATAATGGAAGCACCAGCGGTGGAAACAGCAATGGAAATGCGAACGGAACCAACACCGGGGTCACAGATGGCAAGACCAATGCCACAGATATCGCCGCAGCGGATGGAAACAATGCGTCCGGCGGAAACAAAAACAACAAAAACAACAGAAACAACAACGAGTCAGACCAGGCGGATGGTGAGGATGTGACAGAAGGTACAGAGACCGGTGCAGACAGCACGGATGCAGATACAGGTTCAGATGATACTACAGATATCGCTGACAGCACAGAGACCGGAACCGGTGCAGACGGAAGCGGAAACGCAGACGACAGCATCCCGGCAGACAGCAGTGATGCGGACGGACGCATCAGCTTCGCAGACTGCGGATCCCACTGGTATCCAATCATCCTGATCCTTGTGATCGCAGGATACACAGTCCTGCGTATCCGGAAGATCCGCGAGGAACTTGACGGAGAGTAAGACAGTAACCTCAAAAGATACCAGAACGAAAAAACAATCCCGGGGATATCCACATATCCCCGGACAATAAAAAAAGAAAGACCTATTATCTAAACTTACAAACAACGAACCAAAATGATATATGTAAATTTTCCAAAATACTTACAAAACATCTGACATGAGCGGACAGAACAGGAAGGATCCCTGTCAGACCCATTCATGGCAGAAATACGGGGGACAGGAGGATAAGGACCATGGATTCTGAAAGAAGAAAAGCACTGCAGAAGACGCAGAAAAAATGTATCGCAGCCCAGGTGGTGATGTGTGCAGCCTATATATCAGCGGGCATCTTACTGGCTGTGACAGGCAGGCACTGTGTGGCAGATACTCCGATCTATATAGCCGGCGCAGTCATTACAGCAGGCTGCCCCTGTTGTGCCTGAAAAAGGGATTATAAGGAAGTGACAGATCATGAAAGACAGGAATTTTGTTAAGGAAATAGAAAAGTTAAGGACAGCCGTCCTAGGGTATGACCGTGAGGAAGTCGTGCTCTACATCAGGGAGCTGGTGGAGTACTATGGACAGAAGACCGAGGAGGCAGTGAGGGAACTATATCTGGAAAAGATGCAGCTTGCGGCAGAGAACGCAGGACTGCGGGCACAGATCCCCACACAGGAGAAACTCTATGCGGAGGCAGAAGGAAAGGCGGAGGAGATCCTGGGCGGTGCAAAGGAGACTGCGGCGACCATCCTGGACCATGCCGGCGCCGAAAAGGAACGCATGCTCAAAGAGGCTGAAGAAGCAGGGAAGAAGATCCTTGCAGAGGCAGACCAGAAAGCAGTGGAGACCATTGCAGAGGCAGGGCGGCAGATGGATGTCATCCTGACAAAGACAAGGGAGAAAGTGGAGAAGCAACAGGCGCTCTACCATCAGTACCGCAGCCGTCTGGAAGCCTTGAAAAACGGTCTGGACTGCATCTTTGCAGAGTGTCCGCCGGAGGAAGACACCCAGGATCTGCATGGAAAGCCGCAGAGACCGGGACAGATACAGGCAGACGGACCGGAAGAGACCGGTCTCCGGGAACAGCCATGAACGGGGGAGAACAGTACAGCCTTGACATGGCACTCCTGAAGGTCCGCGAGGAAAAACGGAAAAGAAAGATGCGCTCAGAGCGTGCCGCCATCCTGTTCGTGGTCTGGATCCTGGTGTTCAGGGTGTGCGGGATCATGCGCGTGGATGGGAATTCCATGCGCCCTGCCTGCCATCCCGGGGACATCGTGTTCTTCCTGCGCATCCTCCCGGACGGCGTGGGCTATGGGGATGCCGTCATCTTAAAGGATGCATCCGGGGAATACCTGATCAAGCGCATCGCAGGGCTGCCGGGGGATGTGATGGAGGTGGACCGTGAGGGACACCTGACAAGGAACGGCGCAGAAGTGCAGGAGACGGATGTCATCTTCGGCCTGTCGGAAACAGGAGACAGCGTGGATTATCCGTACACCGTGCCGGAAGGGAGTTATTTCTTCCTTGGGGACAACCGCCCGGTGTCTTTAGACAGCAGGATGCTCGGTGCGGCAGGAAGGGAAGAGATAAAAGGAAAGGTCATCTGGGCAGCGGGGGCTGGGAGATGGAACAAAAAAACAGGTAAGAGGTAAAATAAAATATGGGCATTACAGGAGCTTATACTTGGGAAGATATTTCCAGTCTTGGGATGGAAGCTTATTTCCAGCCCATCTACAACGTGGAAAAGCACAGGATCACCGGGCTTGAGGCGCTGTTCCGTGCAAGGGACGGGCAGGGAGGTTTCCTCGACCCGGAGAGCCTTGTGCAGGAGGCAGAGGAAGGCGGCTGGGTGCATGAGATCGACCTGTGGATGATCCGGGAGTGCTGCCGGTGGTTCACGAGGTTTGCGGAACACGGCATCACGAGGATCAACGTGAACCTGTCGCCGCAGACCTGCATGGTGGAGACTGTCTGGGAGGAGATCAGCAGCTGCCTGGACCGGTACGGCCTCCAGCACGGGAAGATCTGGCTGGAGATGACGGAACTCGGGAAGTCGGCGGATAACGGAAAACTCCTAGAGACCGCACACAGGCTGCAGGATAAGAAGTTCAACCTGGTCATGGATGATTTCGGCAAGGGCGAATCCAATTTCGTGCGGCTGATGGATTTCGAGTTCCAGAGCATCAAGCTGGACAAGGAGCTGGTCTGGGGCATCGGGAGCAGGAAGATGGGCATGCCGATCGTGCAGACGCTCCTCGTGTTCGCCCAGAGGAACCACATCTGGGTGACGGCAGAGGGGATCGAGACAGGGGAACAGGCAGCGCAGCTGGAAAAGCTCGGCTGCAACTTTTTGCAGGGCTACCTGATCAGCAGGCCGCTCCCGGCAGACAGGTGCGTGGAATTTGTTGCAGACTGGGAGAAAAAAGACATCCTTGCACAGCCTGAGACAGGAAGAGAATGATTGCAAATATCATATAAGGAACAGGAGAGATAAATTATGGGAAAGACGAAATTTGGAACAAAGATCGTATTCGTTTTTGTGATACTGCTCGGTGCAGGGGCAGTGCTATATGCGAAAAACTGCATGGAACAGCTCGCAGCATACGCAGTAAGCCTCATGGGCGGGACAGAACAGGCACAGGCGCAGAGCCAGCTTGCGGCAATGATCGGTTCCGATGTGAAAAAAATGGCAGTCCTTATGGCGGCAGGACTCGCCGTCACGATCGTTGTGGGTGCTGTGGGCATCATTGATTACATCAGGAGCCTCGACCTTGCATGCAGCTATTCGGACACCCTCGCACAGGGCGATTTTACACAGGATGTGGAACCAAGATACATGGAGAGGAAAGACAGCATTGGAAACCTTGCGGTGGCTTTCCACAAGATCCGGGAGAGTTTTGCGGGACATCTCGGGAGCGTGAAGGACAATGCAGAGTCCCTGAGCGGCCATGTCTCCTCCATCGGGAAAAACGTGGATGAGATCAACGGCGAGATGGAAGGCATCTCCGCAACGACACAGCAGCTGGCAGCGAGCATGGAGGAATCCGCAGCATCCGCAACGGAGATGAACACCATGTCAGAGGAGATCAACAGGGCGATCAAAAATATCGCAGAGAGCGCACAGGAAGGTGCGGAGCGTGTCAATGACATCCATACCCGTGCCATCAATGCGAAGAGAGAGACCACGGAGAACCGTGCCAGTGCACAGCGCATGCACGGCGAGATCAAGGTAAGCCTCGACCAGGCACTGCAGGATGTGGAAGTGGTATCCCAGATCGAGGTTCTGGCACAGGCGATCATGGAGATCACCAACCAGACGAATCTTTTATCCCTGAATGCTTCCATCGAGGCGGCGCATGCCGAGGAGATGGGAAAAGGGTTTGCAGTCGTGGCGGACGAGATCCGGAAGCTCGCAACGGAATCCGGCGAGACGGTGACGACCATCCGGGAGGTCACGGACAGCGTGGTGAAAGCGGTGAACCAGCTCACAAAGGACAGCCGGCGTCTGTTAGACTTTGTTGCGACTGATGTGAAATCCAGCTATGACAGCTTTGAGAGCCTTGCGGATGCCTACAACCGGGATTCCGAGTTTGTGGACGGTCTGGTGTCAGATTTCAGTGCGACATCCGAGGAACTCCTGGCTTCCATGGACGGCATGATGAATGCGATCGAAGGCGTTGCAAATGCGGCAAACGAGGGCGCAAGCGGAACCTCTGACATGGCAGAGCGCATCCAGAACATCACCCTGCGGTGCTCCGAGGTCGCAGAGACCACGGAACAGGCAGGCGCAGAGGCAGAAAAGTTAAAGGCAGACACCGAGATCTTCAAGGTGTGAGAGAGGACACCGGCAGAAAACAGCAGCCATCAGGATGGGAAGCATCGCCGGAGCAATGGTGAAATTGGAGGACAAAAATGAGAAATAAAAAGAGAATGCTTGCCGTAGGACTGATATCAGTGACACTCCTGTCAGCTGTGACCGGATGCGGCAGTGCATCCGGAAACGTGCAGGGTCCCCAGAGCATACAGGGGACTGCAGGAGCAGCTGGCGGAACCGTGCAGGGTTCCGGGAGCGCAGGAAACGGTGCTTCAAGTGATGCAGACACTGCATCAGGCACGGCATCACAGAACAACAGCAGCACAACAGAACATAATGCACAGGATAACAGCAGTGGAACAGGAACAGCACAAAACGGCAGCAACACAACAGACCATACAGCACAGACAGGAAACAACGACAGCAGTGGGACATCACAGGCAGGCGTGTCACAACACGCAACCGCAGGTTCTGCCACAATGGTGAACGGCGGCATCACGGAACAGGAAGCGAAGAACATCGCAGCCGGGAATGCAGGGGTCACAGAGGAACAGATCCAGTACATCACGGTAAAACAGGACTGGGATGACGGCCGTGCCAGATATGAGGTGGAATTCACCGCAGCCGGAGTGGAGTACGATTATGAGCTGGATGCATCCGACGGGTGCATCCTTTCAGCAGATTCCGAAGTGATAGACAAGGGATACCGTGCATCACAGAATGGTACGACAGGTTCCCAGAACGCAGCCGGCACATCGCAGACAACACCGGGCGGTGTTTCCATCGAGACAGCAAAACAGACCGTCATGGACAGGATCCCTGGCATCGATGCCGGAAACATCTACATCCATCCGGACTATGACGACGGCATCTCTCTCTATGAGGGGGAAGCCTACTATGCGGAGGTAAAGTATGAATTTGAGATCAACGCAGAAAACGGAAACATCATCAGCTGGGAAGCAGAATCCATCTACGACTGAGAAAAAGCCGTTAAAAGTAAAGGTTGAGACAGTCCTGATCATCATTGCCATGACAGGGCTTGTCCTGACCGGCATCACGATCGGGATCAGGATACACCATCATCAGATGTTAAGGGATATCCGTATCAAGTTTGAGCAACTTCACGACCGGATCGAAGATCAGGACACCGATACAAAAAGTGTTTGAATTTGGCGGCTTTGGAAATGAACTCAGACCATAACAGAAATTTTAAAGTAGAAGCACTCTAATAGAATGATCAATCAGATGAGAACCTGATTGGAATCCATTCTATTAGGGTGTTTTTTTGTAAAAAATAACTTTCGATTTCACGTAAGTTCATTGTGTCGTTTTATGTCGGGTGGTAAAATGAAAAGAAAATGTTAAGAGTCAAAATAAGGTATGGAGGGGATTAGGATTGCAGGATGATAAAATGCCAAAGGTGTTTATTTCATATTCTTGGAGCAGTGATAGACTTGTACTAGAGCTTGCCCAACGCTTAATTTCTCATGGAGTGGATGTTGTGCTTGATAAATGGGAACTAAAAGAAGGGCAAGATAAGTATGCATTTATGGAAAGATGTGTTAATGATCCTGACATTACAAAGGTACTTATAATTTGTGATAGGGTATATGCACAAAAAGCAAATAATCGAACAGGAGGTGTTGGTGATGAGACTGTAATTATTTCTGGTGAAATATATGGGAAAATGAAACAGGAAAAATTTATTCCAATCATTGCTGAAAGAGATGATGAGGGAAATGAGTACTTGCCAGCCTATATAAAAACGAGAATATATATAGATCTTTCAGATACAATAAAATATGAAGAACAATATGAAAAATTACTTCGGAATATATATGAAAAACCACAGCTTGTGAAACCAAAATTAGGAAAAAGACCAGAGTGGTTGGATGAGGAAAAGACAAATTTTTTTCCATTAAAAGATTTAATTCGTCAAATTCATGGAAGTAATATCTTAAATAAAAGAAGAAATTGTATATCAAGATTTCAGGAAACATATATTGACGCATTAAAAGATTATTATAAATGTGAAATGAATCCCAAAGAGGTTTATGATACTTTCTTAAATATGAAACCAATTCGAGATATATATTTGGATTTTGTAGAGACAGTTGCAGAATTGGAAGATAATTATGCAGAAGTGTTAGCAGAAAATCTTGAATACATGTATAACAAATTATGTTGTATAAGAACATTTGATGAAAATGCAAATTCAGTATGTGAAAATGACATAGATATATATAAAACACTTTTGTGGGAATTGTTTATTTGCATTATAGTGTATATGAGGCATATTAAAGATTATGCAGCTATCAATGTATTATTAACTTATACATATTTTTTGGAAACAAGTTTATTTGGAGGAGTAATTAAACAGGCTAATTATACCGCATTTCAACACTATAGTAGTGCCATTGAAGAACATTATAAACCAACATCAGATATGAAAAATAAATACACTTTGATGGGAGATGTAATATGTAATCAGAGAGAAAAGCTTCCAATATACACATCAGAAGCGATTGTGGAAGCAGATTTGTTTTTATATCAGGTATGCAATGCTTATGAACTAGTAGAAGACGAAAAAAGTTGGTATGGTATTTATTGGTTTCCAACATGTTATATATATGTTCAGAATAAACAACTGGAATGGGAAAGAATGAAATCTCGCAGATATTGTAAAAAAATGCAGATTTTATTTGGGGTAGAGAGCATTGATGAATTAAAGAAAAGAATAGGAAAATGTGTATATGATTCGAAAATAAGGTATTACAATAGTTTGGAAGCAGTACCTGCAATTTTAAATTATATTAAAGTTGATGATATAGGTAGTTTGAACTAATGAATGAAAAATAAAGTATTTTAGGAAAAATAGTATTTATCCATAAGGAGGATAAAATTTAGTGAGTAATTTTAACAATAATGCATATCAAAGTTTAGTTGAAGATTTAATTGGAGATACATTTTATAAAGACACCTCTGTTAGTGGAAAAATAGCTTTTGTTAGAAAATATGCAGAGGTTGTTATTCGAAAAATATTAGATGTTGATCCAAATGAGGCAGTAACTTTAGGAGCAAAGAAGATTCAAGATAGAATAAAAAAATTACCTGATTATGAATTTGTTGAAACAGCAGTAGAGACCGTGCGTGGTAAAGGAAATCAGTCAATACATACGCAATATTTAGAAAGGTTCAGCTCAGAAGATTTTGACAGTGTGGTAGATGGGTTATTTGATATGTTATCATATTTGTTGATAAGTTATTTTCAAAAATACGAATTTGGATCAAGAAATGATGTGTTAAATTCTTTTTCAATGCTTCCACCTATAATACGATATAAAGTTTTGCTGTTTTTGCATAAAAAGTACCCAAAGAATATTTCAATTATTGATAAGTTGGTATTGGCAATTGTGAAGGCCTTTAATGTTGATGAAGCAACTGCATGGGTTGAAGGAAAGAAACAGGATTTAATTAAATTGGATACAGTGACAGAAAATGCATTTAATGAGATATCTGAAAATAAGGGCATAGAGATAGCTAAATTTATCAAGAATATCTCACCTGATAATATGTATATATTATGCAAAAGTAAGATTTCAGAAGTAGGAGAACTGATTAACGGTAACGGTGCGTTATATTTAGATTTTGAAAGTGCTTTGCCATATTATGAGAAAAATGGAATATTAACAGGAAATGATCCAGAGACAACAGAATTTAATGATATTATGAATTTTTTGTATATGGGAAGAAAAGAAAAAATTAAAGAAATATCAAATGAAGGTAATCCGTATGTGATCTTAAACTTTATGTTTTAAAAAGAGGTATAAATGTCAAAATCAAAATGTAAGAGGAAAATTATAATTAAAAGAATTTGAAATCTTTAGAGGTATAATACATATGCATTACCATGAAATCGGGAATGGCATAAGAACGTTGAAGTAAAATGGGTATTTGGAGTAGAAAATAAAGATGATAGAAAAAGTACAGGAAAGCCATTTATATATGTGGTTAAAGGAAAAGGACAGTAAGTTTTTAAGTAAGTTAGATGAAGTTATAGTATATGCTAATACGATATTACCGCATATTAATAATGTTTTTGCAAGTTATACGGTTCATGGTGTAAGGCATTCTATAAATGTGATGGAATATATGTATGAGCTTGTTGTGGATGTAAATAAATTGAGTGAATTAGAAGTGGCATTGCTTATATATAGCGCATTGCTGCATGATATTGGAATGATCGCAAATGCAGACGAAATTAAGGAAATCAAAGCAGACCATACTATATTGGGTGAAAGAAAATATAGTAAAGTACTTGAAAAATATGGGGATGAAATGATTGCTTTGCAAGAGTGCATAAGACCTGTACATGGTAAACGTGCGAGAGATTATATTGAGAAAAAGATGGATGAAAGGTTATTTTTGATTCCAGAATCAACAAATATTTCATTTAAATCTGAACTTGCACAAATATGTATGTCACATAATGAAGATTTTGAATGGATAAAAAAGAACTTGCATAATGATGAAAAAAAAGGACATTTTGAGCTTAATGCACAGTATATCTCTGTGCTACTTAGAATATCTGACTATTTGGATATTGATGAGCAAAGAGCACCATTATATTTATATAAATATTTGAATCCAAAGGAATTTAGTGATTTAGAGTGGAAACAACATTTTGTAATAGAGAACTATGATAAAATAAGAAGAAACCCTAAAACAAATGAATTAGAAATTTTCTTTCAGGGTACAAGCAAAGACCCATCTGTTCATAGGAAGCTTTTAAAATATTTTGATGCTATTAATGGAGAATTAAAAAATGCTGTAGATTTATGTGAAAGTTTTGTAGATGAGAAATATCAATTGCCATTAAAAACAAATGTAGTAAACCAAATACAATCGAAGGGTTTTAGTTTTTCTGATTTAAGACTTTCATTGGATTACAATGCAGTGACCAATTTATTGATGGGAGAGCATATTTATGGTGACAGAAAATATGGGTTAAGAGAATTAATTCAAAATTCAATTGATGCATGTAAGACTATGGAAGAATCAGCCATTAAAATGGAAAAATTTAGATATCAAAAGTATCAACCATATATTTCAGTGATTTTAGATAAAGATCGAAAAAAAGTTATGGTTATGGATAATGGTAGTGGTATGTCTATAGATATCTTGAAAAAGTATTTCCTGAATGTTGGTGTATCTTATTATGCGTCAGATGATTATAGGCTGCAAGATAGAGAATATTCGCCAATAGGGCATTATGGAATAGGTTTTTTGGCATGTTTTATGCTATCCGATAAAGTGGAGGTTAATACAGTTTATTATAATGAACAGAAAATGAATCGAATTTCATTTGAAAGAAACAGCGAGTACATATGCCTTACCTATGAAGATACTGTAAGACAGCAGGGAACAGAAATAATTTTAGATTATGACCAATGTTTGAGTGTGTTCAATAATAATATAGAAAGATTGGTATCTTTTATAGAAAATAATTTTTTGGATTGTGGAATACCGATTAAAATATCAACAATGGAAAAAGGTGTATCAATGCCATTGGAATGTAATATTAAGAGGATTGAAACAATAATTGCAGAAAATATATGTCTTTCAGAATACTTAAGTGGCATAGAGGCATTCATCGATTGTAGTTATAAACAAATAAATTTTGCAAAACATTTAAGTGACATAAATGGGTACGAGAGTTATTGCTATAATGAAGAGGAGTATTCGGTGGATGAAGAAAATATATCCATTAAAAACTTTGTTAAAGATGGGGAAATTACATTCTTGAAAATTCCGATTATTACAGAAGATGAAGAAAGTGAATTCCTTAAAGCCTATGATGTTTTAGAAGATTACCAAGAAGCACTTGATAAGATAGGAAATTATGAAGCCATAAATATATGGGGAGATGAAGATGAGTTTGAAGATTACGATTTTATAATAGAAGAGTCAAGTGAGAGAATTATTGGTGGATATACATTAGGCGGATTTAGAAATCAGTTTCATCATGGCTCTTTAACACCAGTAAGGCCAGAAATTGTAAAAAAAGGGGTTATCACAGGAGAATCAAATGCTGTTTTGCCCTATAATGAGGAAAATACATTTACAGGAAGATTTAGTTGGGAAAATACTGATACATGCTATGCTAAGAGTGTTTTACTATCAGGATTAAGAATTAAGATACCATATCTTGTTGATGGGGTAATATTAAAGGGAGCAGTTATTAATGTTTTAAATCAAGAATTTATCCCGAATGTTTCTAGAAACAATGTAAGTGTAGTACAACAGAAAAAATTATCATATGCAATAGGAAAAGCAATTCATTTATGGATTAGAGATCATGCTGAATTGTCTATAGAGCAAAAAGCTTTGTTAGATGTTTTTATTGAAACAAAGTATAAGGAAACAAATAGTTACTTAAGACTGTAAATAGTCAGAAGTAAATGTCCAAGATTATGATGGATTTGGTAGCTTTCGGTTGTCTGGTATTCTAGTATTAAAAATACTTGCTATTCCCCACCAAAAAAAATCCTTTGAAAAACCCATCAATATTTGCTATAATAACAAATGCATCTATGCGTGATGCAAATATACTATAATTAGAAATCGAGGAATGTAACATGGCATTATTGGAACAGTGGCAGAAAGTTGCCTATAATGAGAAAGCAGATAGAGGTGAATTACAGAGATTCTGGCAGAGATACTTCCTTTTAGAGAAGGGCGTATACGAACAGCTTTTAACAAATCCAGATGAGAAAGTAGAAGGAACTGTAAAAGAGCTTGCAGAGAAGTACAACCTCAGTGTTATGGAGATGACAGGATTCTTAGACGGAATCAACGACAGCTTGGTAGAGGCTAATCCAATCGACACCATGGAAGAAGATACAAAAGTTAACCTTGTTTTTGACAAAGAAAAATTATACAAAAACATGGTTGACGCAAAAGCAGACTGGTTATATGAATTACCACAGTGGAAAGAGATTTTCGATGATGAGAAGAGAAAAACTTTATTCTTAGAGCAGAAGAAATCCGGCACTGTTCATGTAGGCAAAAAAGTCGGACGTAACGATCCATGCCCATGCGGAAGCGGTAAGAAGTACAAATACTGCTGCGGAAGATAGTCCGTCATATCGGAATTGTAAAAAATACTTTACAGATAGAAGAAAAGGGTATAGAATGACCCTAGTCAAAACGATGAAGAGAAGAGTAGCATAAGCAAAAGTCCCAGAGAGGAAAGCGTTTGGTGTGAGCGTTCCGGCTAAGAATTATGTGAAGACCAACTCTGAGTGACCCCAATCCGGTCCGGTGATACCGTTACAATCAAGAATGAGATTTCTCTGGAATGGACAGGCAGTAAGAAGATTGATGTCTGGTAAGACGGAGAGATGAAGATGGGTGGAACCACGATAAGTATATCGTCCCTGATATTGTAGGAATGCAGTATCAGGGATTTTTTATGTTGTACAGAGAATCGGAGATACTTCCTACAGAAACTTATTTTTATATAGCGAAAGGAAATGAAGAAAATGGTAGATTTTAAAGCAGACGAAAGACTGAATACTTTAAACCATTCCTGCGCACATGTGATGGCACAGGCAGTAAAACACTTATACCCACAGGCAAAGTTCTGGGTAGGACCAGTTGTAAAAGAAGGATTCTATTACGATATCGACCTTGGCGATGATATCATCAATGACGAGGCCATTGCAGCAATTGAAAAAGAAATGAAGAAAGTCTGCAAAGAAGGCAAGAAGATTTACAGACGTGAGATTTCCAAAGCAGAAGCAATGGAAATGTTCAAAGATGATCCATACAAACTGGACTTGATCGAAGGTTTGGAAGACGGCAATATCTCGGTTTATGATCAGGGAGATTTTACAGATCTCTGCCGTGGACCTCACGTAGACAATACAAAGTTATGCAAGAACTTCAAACTTGTAAAATACTCTGGCGTATACTGGAAAGGTGACGCTAACAATCATGTTATGCAGCGTATCTACGGTGTATGTTTCCCAACACCGGAAGAATTAGAGGAGCATTTAAAACTTCTTGAGGAAGCAAAAGACCGTGACCACAGAAAAATCGGTAAAGAAATGAATCTTTTCATGTCAGATGATCTCGTTGGACGTGGACTTCCAATGTTCCTTCCAAAGGGATACACGGTATGGCAGGAACTTGAAAACTATATCAAAGCAAAAGAGAGAAAGCTTGGATATCTTCATGTCATGACACCATGTGTTGGTACCGTTAATTTATACAAAACATCCGGCCACTGGGATCACTACAAAGACAACATGTTCCCTGCAATGGAAGTGGAGGGAGAATCCTTTGTTCTTCGTCCAATGAACTGCCCACATCATATGATGATTTACGCAAACAGAATGCACTCTTATAAAGATCTTCCAATCCGTATCGGTGAGATCGCGCATGACTTCCGTTTTGAAGCCAGCGGTACATTAAAAGGTATCGAGAGAGGACGTCATTTCTGCCAGAATGATGCACATTTATTCGTAACACCGGAGCAGATCGAGTCAGAGTTTTCACAGGTTGTAGATCTGATCTTTGATACTTACAAAGATTTTAATATCACAGATTACCGTTGCGTGCTCTCCTTAAGAGATCCTGCTGATAAAGTAAAATATCATGATGACGATAAGATGTGGAACACAGCAGAGAATGCACTCCGAAAAGTATTAGATGACCTCGGAATCGACTATACAGAGGAAATCGGTGAGGCTGCATTCTACGGACCAAAACTTGACGTAAACGTAAAACCGGCAATCGGAAATGAATATACACTTTCCACCTGCCAGCTTGATTTCTGCTTACCTGCAAAATTCAATCTGACTTACATTGACAAAGACGGTACAAAGAAAACACCGGTTGTTTTACACAGAGCGATCCTTGGTTCCCTTGACCGTTTCATGGCTTACATCTTAGAGGAAACAAAAGGAAATCTGCCACTCTGGTTAGCACCGGTTCAGGCAAGAATCATTCCGGTTAAAAATGAGGATGAAGAGTTGAATGCATACTCACATGAACTTCTCAGCTATCTGGATGAGAACGGTATCCGTGTGGAGATCGACGAGCGTGCCGAGAAACTTGGCTATCGTGTAAGAGCTGCACAGGTAGAGAAAGTTCCTTACCTCATCATTCTTGGAAAGAACGAAGTAAAAGACGGAACGGTAAGCTACAGACTTCACGGTGAGCAGGCTACCACAACCGTTCCAAAAGAAGAGTTCCTTGCAATGTTAAAGGATGAGATCGCAACAAAGAAGATCAATCCTGCCGCATTAAAATAAAAATGAATAAAAATTAAAAG
>ERZ1034691.102-NODE-102-length-65406-cov-11.193233_pt1 | contig 65406 bp, 73 predicted proteins | sample MGYA00520638_ERZ1034691 | MGnify/ENA primary metagenome ERZ1034691 (study PRJEB33766, sample SAMN09781763) | gut metagenome | biome: gut microbiome | host: Homo sapiens | place: Madagascar | study: EMG produced TPA metagenomics assembly of the PRJNA485056 data... | reverse complement strand
GTCACCGACAAGGACGGCAAGGTCACCAAGAAGCAGCTCCTCGATGCCGACGGCAACCCCGTCACCGCCGAGACCGAGTTCGTTCCCGATGACACCTACGGCACCGTCGATGTGACCTTCGCCTTCGACGCGTCCGACCTCAAGGCCAAGGACAAGGTGGTCGCTTTCGAGTCCCTGTCCCTGAACGGCAAGGAACTTGCGAGCCATGCCGATATCGAGGACAAGTCCCAGACCGTCACCATCACGAAGCCCACGCTTTCCACCACCGCCGCAGACGGCTTGGATGCGGACAAGAACCTCATCGGTGAGGGCGATGTTACTATCGTCGATACCGTGAAGTACAAGAACGTCACTCCCGGCAAGACCTACAAGGTCACCGGCACCCTCTACGAGAAGGTCACCGACAAGGACGGCAAGGTCACCAAGAAGCAGCTCCTCGATGCCGACGGCAACCCCGTCACCGCCGAGACCGAGTTCGTTCCCGATGACACCTACGGCACCGTCGATGTGACCTTCGCCTTCGACGCGTCCGACCTCAAGGCCAAGGACAAGGTGGTCGCTTTCGAGTCCCTGTCCCTGAACGGCAAGGAACTTGCGAGCCATGCCGATATCGAGGACAAGTCCCAGACCGTCACCATCACGAAGCCCACGCTTTCCACCACCGCCGCAGACGGCTTGGATGCGGACAAGAACCTCATCGGTGAGGGCGATGTTACTATCGTCGATACCGTGAAGTACAAGAACGTCACTCCCGGCAAGACCTACAAGGTCACCGGCACCCTCTACGAGAAGGTCACCGACAAGGACGGCAAGGTCACCAAGAAGCAGCTCCTCGATGCCGACGGCAACCCCGTCACCGCCGAGACCGAGTTCGTTCCCGATGACACCTACGGCACCGTCGATGTGACCTTCACCTTCGATGGGTCGCTCTTGAAAGACAACACGCCGGTGGTCGCTTTCGAGTCCCTGTCCTACAAGGACAAGGAGATTGCTTCCCATAGCGATATCGAGGATGAAGACCAGACGGTCACCATGCACACTTCCGAGATTGGTACCACAGCCACGGACAAGCTCGATGGTGACAAGACCGTTATCGCCGATGCCGAGTCCACCGTCACCGACAAGGTGGAGTACGACCATGTGCTCACTGGCAAGGCCTACACCATGGCCGGCATCCTGATGGATGCAAAGACCGGTCTTCCCGTGCTGACTGGCGAAGGTGCGAAGAAGTATACCGAGGATGACCTCACCAAGTTCACCTCCGGCCTGATGAACGTGCTCGGCTTCCAGTCGAACACCTACTCCATCAAGGTTAAGGACAAGGTCTGGGGCAACGGTGCCGCCATCGTCAAGAACGCGGACGGTTCCTACACCTATGATGCTTCCGAGCGCACCGAGAACGAGGACGGCACTTGGACTGTCAAGACCGACACCCAGACTCTCACCGAGCAGGAAGACGGCACTTGGAAGCTCACCGGTCTGGAGGGTAGCGGCAGCGGCACCGCAGACGGCGGCACAAGCTCCGTCCGTAATATCGAGGAGACCTACAAGGCCGATGAGGTCGAGGTCACTGATAACGGTATCGACTGGTCGAACGCAAAGAAGCTCCCGACCGCTTCCATCGACCTCGCCAAGGTCAAGGCATATGCCGAGGAGAACAAAGACCTCCTCTCCTGCCTTGTCTACAAGACGGCGGAGTTCACCCCTGAGAAGGAGTCCGGTTCCATCGACATGGACTACACCTTCAACTCCAACGACGTTATCGACCGCCTGTCCGGCGAGACCAAGAACCTCGTGGTCTTTGAGGTCATGTTCAAGGGCAGCATCGAGAACGCTTCCGATGAGACTCCCGTTTCCATCGTCGCGAGCGAATGCGATAAGGACAACGAGGGACAGACGGTGAAGCTCGCCCCGAGTACCATCGGTACCACCGCGACCGACAAGTCCGACGGTGACCATGAACTGATGGCTGGCAAGGATGCCGTCATCACTGACGAGGTGAAGTACGAGGGTCTTATCCCCGGCAAGGAGTACACGCTCCATGCCACGCTCATGGATAAGAAGACCGGCGAGCCTTTGAAGGTTGCCGACAAGGGCGTGACCGCCGAACTCAAGTTCACGCCGAACAGTGAGAGCGGCACGGTCTCCATCAACCTCGGCGAGTTCGATGCGACCTCCCTCGACGGTCATACACTGGTTGTCTTCGAGGAGCTGACCAAACAGAGCGATATCGACGGCAAGACCACGGACGTTACCGTGGCGGAGCATAAGGATATCAACGACGAGGGACAGTCCGTGACCGTCACCTCGACCCCGGCAGGCTCCACCTACGGAAAGACCGGCGTTGACATGACGAACATCGCCATCGCCATCGGCATCCTCCTGATTGCCGCAGGCTGCGCGACCGCTTACGGCATCAAGAGCCGCAAGACCACCAAGGGCGATGCGGACGAGAGCGCAGAGGATAACACGGAAGCCTAGTGCCCGTAACGCCTGAAACCGGCAGGGTGCCAGCTCTTCGGCACCCTGCCTTCCTTTTAATTTGAAAGGGGGATACACCCATGAAGGACGATAAAGAGAACGATATCGAGATGAACGACGGAGATTCCACCGAATCACCTGCGGATGGGAACAACATGCACGCGAACCCGGAAAGCGAGAAGAAGCCGCATCGCCGGAAGGTCATTGCCGCCATCTGCGGCCTTGCCCTCGTCGCGCTCATCGGCGGCGGTGCCTGTTATGGCATCGGCCACCAAACCGGTGCAGATTCCAAGACCGAATCCGTGCAGGCGAATGATTCCAAGGAAAGCGGTTCCGACGCGGCTGCGAAGGACGGCTCTAAGAGCAAAGAGAAGTCTCACACCCACGACTGGTCTATCACCTACAAGACCGTCCACCATGACGCTGTGACGCACACGGAGCACGTGGCACCCGTCTACCAGAACCTGACCACCTACCATACCGTTTGCAATGAGTGCAAGCAGGTCATCGACGGCAAGGCCGATGAGCACATCAAGCAGACCGGTCACTCCGGCTACTCCACCAACGTCCCCATCACCGATGAGGTCATGGTGAGCGAGGGCTATGACAAACAGGTCACCGACACCCCGGCTTACGATGAGACGGTCATCGACAAGCTGGTCTGCACCACCTGCGGAGCGACGAAGGATGCCCCGCAGGCCACATCGGATGCCGCCAAGTAATTCAGATGGCCAGACTGGGAAATCATAACCGGAAATCCCGTGCGGCTTTTGCGGCAGCGGCGGTCTTCTTGGCCGTCGCTGCCATCCTTTTCGGCGTGCTGCTTCATTTCTATCGGGACGCAAGTCCATCACCGTCACCGAACGGCACGCCGCAGGAAACCGCCACGGAAAGCGCAGGTGGTCGGGAATCCGAGTTCCCTACTGTTGATTGGGATTACTGGAAGAGCGTGAACGGGGATGTTATCGGATGGATAACCGTGCCGGGGACGGATATCAACCATCCCATCCTGCAAGCCCACGCATCCGACCCGGATTACTACCTGCATCACGATATCTACCGGAACTACAACCCCTTGGGCGCGCTCTATCTCGACGCGGAATGCGAGAAGGAGGGCTTTCAAAGTCCGAATGCCGTCATCCTCGGACACAGCCTGCGTATCGGTGGTGCCATCACCTGTTTCGGAAACATCCAGAACTACAGCGATAAAACTTTCGCATCAGAGCACGCCAAGATACTCATCCAGACACCGGAAAAGAAGATGCGCTACACCGTGCGCTTCGCCAACATCGTGAAGGGATGGGAACCGACCAAACGGACGGCGTTTGCCGGTGAATCGGATTTCCGAAGTTGGTACGATTCCTCGCGGGAATCTGCCGCCATGGTACTCGATACCGATTCCGAACCGAATCAGGTCATCTCCCTTGTCTCCTGCTCCTATAACTTCTGGAAGCAGAATGAGCGGACGGTCGTGACCACCAGTATCGACCAAAAACAGGCGCAAACGGAAACTGTTTCGACCGAATCCCGTCAGACTGGCTCTGATGCCGAATAAGGACAGGTTTCAATCTGTTCGCACTCACGCTACAAACCTACCGCCAAGACCCCGCAGATGCGATTCTGTGGGGTCGTTTTCTTAGAGCATGTCTGAAAAGCGGCAGCTATCGTATAATTTCAATGAGCTTTCCCGGAAAGGAGACCATGATGAAATCTAAGCAGAAGCAGACTCCTACGGAGATTATTGATAACCAGCGTCAGGCGGTCGTTGAGAAAATCATCGAGGACATGAAGCGCGACGGGCTTCGTTGGGCGGAACCGTACCTGCCCTCCCTAACACCGCACAACCCCGTCTCCGGCACCGTGTATCAGGGCGGAAACCGCGTGCATCTTGGCTTCATCGGGTTCATGCGCGGCTACACGGACAACCGGTGGGCTACCTTCAACCAGATAAAGGATGCCGGTTGGCATGTGAAAAAAGGTGCCAAGTCCGCGCTCATCGAGAAATGGAAGCAGTTCGCCTTCTACAAGGAGAACGAGGATACCGGCGAGAAGGAGCTTGCGGGGCGCTACCCGAAGCTCGTGGGCTATTGGAACGTCTTCAATGCGGAGGATATCGAGGGCATCCCGCCAGAGAACTCCCCTGTCCACCAGAATGACCGGACAGCCATCATCGCACAGAACCTTGAAGAATCTTCCAGATGCCCAATCATCGAGAGTACCAGCTACCTCGGCAGCGCCGCCTACTCTCCGACCACAGACCGCATCCTCATCGCCCCGCGAGAGACCTTTCGCTCGGATGAAGCGTTCACCCGCGTCCTGCTGCATGAGATGACCCACTCCACCGGACACCCATCCGCCCTCGCCCGTGAACTCGACACCCGGTTCGGAAGCCCCTCCTATGCTGAGGAAGAGCTGGTCGCGGAGCTTGGAAGCCTGTTCCTTTCCGCAGACCTCGGTATCCAGAGCACCGATTTGGAGGGCGAGTTCTACGAGAACCACGTCTCCTATCTGCAATCTTGGATGAACGCCTTGGAAAACGACCCATCCTACCTCTTCAAAGCCGCATCGAAGGCAGACCATGCGGACACCTTCATCATGGAGCGCTACGAGGAGGAGCTTGGAAAGAACATCGAGATTGACGCACCGGAACTGGAAGAGGAGGTATCGCTCGCCGGGGAGAGTCATGACATGGCAAGCGCATCCGAACACCAGCCGGAAAGCGAGATGCCGGAAAATGTTCTCTCCACCGTTCTGTAACATGCGTTTGCCAAAAAGAACGTGTGTTCAATTTCCATATTGCCGTAATACCGGTATTATAGTATAATGGTAACATATGATAACAGCCATCTGGCAGAAAGGACGATAGGTATGGCAGAAATGGAAAAGAGACCTTGGCGCTTCACCATCGAGTTCGATGAGGAGAAGGCAAAAAGGAATGGTTACAACGTAGATGACCTCTACGATTGCGTGGGAAAGTATGCGGAGCAGATGGGTAACGTGCGCATCGGTCTTGGTACTTGGCAGGCAAAGAACCGCAAGGTGCAGTTCGGGGCGCAGTGCCCTGTTTGCGCGACTCTATCCAAACAGCCTTGGGTGATGCAGAACATTAAGTCATGGCGCACCTATGAGGATATGAATGAACCGGAGGGTGAAGACTACCTACAGGTAATCCGGGATATCAGTCCGGAACGTATTTACGACTAACCGCATTTACACTTAGGATTCCAAATGGAACTTGATAGGAAAGCATTTCACTTCGACCTAGACAACGAGTCTGTTGAACGATTCTATACTGGTAAAAAGAATCCATGGTCAGACATTCAGGACTTTCTGGAATCCCATTGCTTTGAAAAGCCACAATATTCTGGATATGAATCGGCTGAAAATATCGTCATGTCCTATCAACGTGCTTATGGCACCATAGATGAGATGATGGATGAGTTTCCTTGGTTCCAAAAATGCTTGAAAGCGGCCACCTTCACGGAAATCGGTGAAAGCTACGATGTGAAGGAGTTTCTTGAAAACGGAATGCAGTTATCCCCTTCCTCTCGCCCCGACACCCGTAAGGAGCTTCACTTTGATTTGGGAACGGCTGCGCTCAGCGAAAATTACAGCTCCATTAGGCCGAACGCTTGGCGCGGCGCTTGGACGCTTATCCGAATCTTCATGGAACGCAACGGATTCGTCCACACCCAGTATTCCGGCTATGAATCAAAGGCGGCGATACCGATTGACAAGGCATTGGCCGTCATGGAGGAATTGCAACAGCGATATCCATGGTTCAAGGATTCCCTTCTCGCCGCATCGCTCACCGAGGTCGGCGAACGCCATGATGCCCTTTCCTATATCAAGGGTTCCAGTGGCATCATCGTTCCGGTTCCCGCCCATTCGATTGGGCTTGAGGAGCCGGATTTCTTCGGTTCCGAAATCGGTGATATGAAGAATGCGACCGCAGAGCTATCGAAACGGAACGGGTTGGAACCGCCGAAAGACCTGAACAACGAGCATTAGAAAAAGCCCCGGCCATTTGGTCGGGGCTTTCCTTGTCTGAAACAGACGATTGCTTTGTTCTTTCAAGTTACTTCGTGGCACCGCAGGAAGAGCACTTGTACCCGGTGGTCACAGTCTCATCCCATGCATCGCTCACCTGCACCTGTTCGTCGCAGGCATCGGAAACCTTTACCTGTTCGTCATAAGCCGCTTGCACGGTACGAGACTCTTCGTGGCAAGAACCGCAGTTGCCACCGTTGAGTAGCGAGTTCTTAAAATGAGCCGCTTCGTTCCCAGTGATATCCGCGCCACAGTTATTACAAATGCTGACATACTTTACAACTGCGTCATGGTGGACAGTCTTGTATTGCGCGTCGTGGTGGACGGTCTTGTACTGCGCGTCGTGATGGACGGTTTTTGTCTGGGCAACCCAGTTGTGCTGATGCGCCGGGGTGTCATCCTTTTTCGATGAACTGCCTGAATTGGTGTTTGAGCCGGAGTTGCTGCTGTTGCCGCCACTCGGCTTGCTATCGGATTTTCCTTCGTCTTTCTTGGAAGATGAATTGCTTTTGTTTCCAGAATTATCGGAGCTGCCTGTGGTCTTCCCATTATCCTTCTTGGAGCCGTTGGATGAGCCTGAATCGCTCTTCTTGCTGTCGGAAGTTTCCGGGGTCTTCGCGTCGGACTTCTCTTCCTTGGCGGTCTCCTGAGCCTTCTCGGTCTCCTTCTCGACGGCATCGGTATCGGCGTTCGGGTTTTTCTTGATGTTGTCCTCGAACTTCTTCACGACCTCAGCGCCCTTGTCCCCGGTCAGGGTGGAATCGCCCTTCTTCACGGCTTCCGCAACGTCCTTGGCAATGGCTGTCAGGTCATCTTTCGTTACCTTGTCCGCATCCACCTTATCGAAAGTCACGCCTGTGGCAACTGTCTTGTCGGCTTTTCCGGCGGTAACCTTCTTCGATGGCACCTTATAGATGGAGCCGTCGGCGTTCACCGGTGAGATGAATGTGACGGTATAGGTACCGGACTCACCGACCTTCACGGTCACCTGCTTGTTCGCGGCGATAGCAGTGTAGAAGTCTACTTTCCCGTCCTCATCCTCGATATGGGCGATGATGGGCGTGGAGGTGTCCGCATCCCAGCCGTCAGCCTTCACCTCAAGGGAAAGCACCATGTCCTGCTCCTCATCGTCCTTTGACTGGGACACCGCAGGGACGTTCGCTTTGCCCGTCCAATCCGCATGTGTGATGGCATATCCACCGCCGCCGACGAGAAGCGCCGCACAGAGGATTCCTGCGCCAGCCGCGCAGACCTGTTTGCGGGAGAACTCGCGCCCGAAGAGCATAAGCGGCTTCTTAGCGTTCTCCTCCTCCGTCGAATCCTCGACCTTCGGGATTTCGGCGGTCTTGTCCGCCGGGACACCCTCAGTCTCGATGCTGTTGTCGTTAAACATATTGCTGTCTTTCTTCATTTCTGTCAGTCCTTTCTGTCTTATAAAAAGATTTCCTGCTATCTATATTACCGGTAGGTCTCTACACCAGCATACCCAATAGGACATGCACGAGGATGATAAGCACGAGGATGACCGCCATCCACTTGCAGTAGTAGAACAGTCTGTCTGGAAGCGTCACCATCGAAAGCCGCTCAATGCGTCTCTTGGATTCCTCTACCATCGAGTCGATGACCTTCCTGCTCCTTGCAGTCACCTCTTCGACGTTCTTTATGGTCATCTCCCCAGCTTTCTGCTGGGCATTCGCAACTCCCATGAGCGCCATCTGATTCGCCTGATGCTGCGCGTCCGCCGCGCCGTTTCTCAGCTCCTCGACCTTCTCGAGCACATCCTTCATCTCCGAAACCATGCCGCGCATCTCCCTTGCGATGCGTTCGTTGCTCCGGCGCTGCTCGGCGATAAGGTCTTCCAGCTTCTTCACGGTTCCGATGAGGTCGGTCTCGTCGTTCTCGTCCTCAAGCCTTCGTCCGGCGTTTCTGGCATCCCTCGCTTCCTCGGAGAGCTTAAGCTGCTGGCCGATACCGGCCATATGCCCGTCCGGCTGCTCAAGTTCCCTCTTCACCTCGCTAAAATGCTTTGCCATGTAATCTTCGCTCCTTTCCATCCGTCAGCCCTCCAAACCCTTGCCCCTCTTCTCGCGCACGCGGATAGCGATGGGCGTGTCGAGCAGATAGGAGAGGTTGTGTACCGCATCCGCGACCGGCACGGCATCCGCCATGCTCCCGCACATGTGTATCGCCTTCCAACCCTTCTCGCCCTCCACCGTCACCTCGACAAGAAAACGTTCCTTTTCCATCTCTCTCCTCGACCTTGCCGGTCTTTTCTATCGGATAGGGACAGCCTATCGCATCAGGTGTCCCTTTGTCTGGACACCTCTAGGGTTCACGCAGGTTCACCCCGCAGTTCGGGCAGAACTTCGGGACATATTCGGAAAACTCCTCGAACAGCGGCTCTTCGCTCTCCTCAGAATCCGTCATATCCTCCTCGACGCGCCCAGCCCATCCGCAGTCGGAACACCAGATGCCGTCCACGGGGTTTACATTTGCGGCTTTCGAGTAAGCGCTCCCTATGGTGATGAAAATCCTACTCATCGTTCTCAGCCCTCTCCCCATTGCTCTTCTCACGCACTTCGGCTTCCTTCCGCATCGCGGCAATTAGCTCCTCGGGTGTGATTCCGAGACCGTCCGCGATAGCAAAAAAGGACGCAAGGCTCGGCAGACGCGTCGGCTTTCCCCCGCTTCCGGCCATCCCGGCGAACCAAGCGGATTTGCTGATTCCGCTTTTCTTGATGGCGTTGTCGAGCGTCATCCCCTTCTCGTACACAATGCGGCGCACCGCAACCGCGAAACACCCGAGTTCCGGGAAACGCTCAACGGCTTTCTCCGCCTGTGGCTTACCCGCCATGGTATCTCCTTTCTTCCGTCTAGCTTGATTACTAGTAATATATCATACCACCAAACCAGATAAATCTTCAAGACGATACTCCATATATCCCGCACAAATAAGACAACAAACCAGCTTGAAAGCAACCCAGCAATATAGTAAAATAGACTCACTATCCATATATGGATTTAAGGAAGGATGTGACGCATCAATGGACGATAAGCGCTATACGCTGATGAACAAGAACCGACCGGTTCTCGATTTCCTTTACAACCTCGACACGCACCATGTCGTGAAGATACTAAAGCGGCGCGAGCTTGACTTCGCTCCTCCCGCGATTCTCGATATGAAAGGAAACCCGACAAGGGCTGCACTCGACGGCTGGTGGCTCAGGCGGGCAATTCCAGCGTCCCGTGCCCAGATACAGCGGCTCATTGCCGAGCTGCATGTCGATAGCACGCTCGCTCTGGCGGAAAAGAACTTCGGGCTTTCCCTCTCCGACCGCTACTGGATTAACGACCCGGAGAATCCGCAGAACTGGGATGATATCAACTTCTTCGACAACGACTTCACGGAAGACCTCGGGCTTCTGACTCTGGGGCAGGACTCTTCGAGTGACAATCCGAACCTCATGTCACCGAACTCCACGGTCGGCGGAGACCTGAACAAGAAGTGGACTATCTTAAACGGCGTGCGTATGCTCGTGAAGAGCGGAACCGGATTCGTGAACCAAGAGGTCTACAACGAGGTCATTGCCACGCATCTGCACAAGCGTCTTCTGACGGACACGGATTATGTTCCCTATTCCCTTCATCAAGAAGGAAAGCGCACCTACTGCGCGTGTCCGAATATGCTGGGCGAAGATGAGGAGCTGATTCCAGCCTTGCATATCATCCAGAACCACAAGAAACCCAACTCGCAGAACGATTACCGATTCCTCGTCTCGTGCTTTGAAAGCCTTGGACTTGAGGATGTGGAAACCTATCTGTCGAAAATGCTGACCTGCGATTACATCGTCGGCAACTTCGACCGTCATTATCAAAACTTCGGTGTCATCCGTAATGTGGAGACGCTTGCATACACCCGGTTTGCTCCGATATTCGACACTGGTAATTGCCTTTGGTGTGATTCTGAATCATTGGACTTACCCGGCGACTATGCATATATTGCAAAACCTTTTGGACGAGGACTCAGTCCGGACAGGCAACTGCAACTTCTGTCCGGCTTCGAGTGGTTCGAGCCTGACAGGCTTGACGGATTCGCCGATGAAGCCCGTGCAATTCTCTCGCAAAACCCGAACATGCCGCCCGCCCGTATCGAAAGCATCGTCAAGGGTGTCATGATGCAAATGGATTCGGCAATCGACTTCATCGAGAATCAACCGAGTTTTCATCGCCTAACCCCGGCAGCGGCAAAGACCAAAGAACCAAATACTCCCGATTTCCTCGATTCCGAAGTCGCGGACATGAAAGATGCTTCCGCCAAGCTACTATGTGATAGCAACAGCGAGCAACCGTCTAAGAACTTGCATACAGAACATTAGAAAGAAGGTCATACAATGCGAACTTATCAACACCCGATATACCAAGACAACACCATGGCAATTCGCGCCGAATATGATGAGGAAAAACGAGTCTTCGATTTGATGAAGAAGTTCCTCTATATCGTCGGGGCGATAACGGCGATAGTTGTTTTCCTTTTGCTTCTCGTTAATTCCCCTGCCCTGATAACTCAGACGGGTGCAATTGGAATCATTGCACTCGTTCCCGTCCTGCTGGCTGCAACAGCCTTTACCGGGTTTTACGTCGGCACGGTACCGGCTGGCTACATCGCTGCATGGCGTGCAATCAAGCGCTCAAAGCTGTTCGTGTGGGGCAACGCTCTCGGACTGCTCCTCATAGCGACGCTTCTTCTTTTCATCCCGGCTGCATTCGCTCCCATTGCCTTCCTTCTCCAGTGGTTGAAGGTGTCGAATCTCAAGCGTCAGCTTGACGCGAACGCATAGTGAGGTAAACTGAACGTGTTTTCTTCCTTCGTGGAGAAACTTTCTTGCTTTAGCCCGCTGCTCCCTGATGTGCGACATTAAGGGAACGGCGGGCGCTTTTATGCCGATTCCCGCAACCCGTATAGCGGCGCAGGCAAAACATCACGCCCGCGCCGCTTCTTCTTAACGCTCGCCGTTCTCCTTGTTCGGTTCCGGGCGTTCCTGCGCAGGTACCTGTTGCGCCCGCTGGGAACCGCCGCTCCCGGCGTTTCCGCCGTTCTTCTTCCCTTTCGGCATGACCGTCGAGGATACTTCTGCCCTGAGTTCATCGGCTCCGCGCCAACAGGCGAGAATCAGACGCTTGACCTCCGAATCGTCCGCGATATCCGAATCGGGGCGCGGGAGTTTCAGCTTGGGGATATCCGCGATTTCCATACCCTCCATGCCGCGTATCTCCTTGCGGTACTTCTGGTAGACGCTTCTAATTTGCGCAAGGTACTTCTCCTTCGTTTCCGTTACCATCGCCTTTTGCTGCTCGATATCCTTCTTCTCCGCAACGGCTGCGCTTCCTTCCGCATGGATGGATTTCGCCACATTCGCCGTGAACGCAGCTTCCAGCCCCTTCGTTCCGAGGTCTGCATCGAGCTTCGTTACGGAGAAGGCATAGCGGTTGTTGTCCGTGTCGGTAACGTACATGCGCCCCTTCTTGAACTCCGTGTCAACGCCCCATGATTCCAAAAGCTCGCGGTAATCATAGATGTTCTCCGCTTCCCCGGCGGCGATACGGCACAGCTCTCGCAAGTTCGTCTTATAGGAGTCGATGCCGCGTGCCGCAAGTTCCTTCTCGATACGGGACGGTTGCTTCTTATGGACGGAGGAATTGCGCTCGCCCTCCACGACCTGTTTCAACCCCCACTCGTGGTCGATGTCGCGGATGCGGCTGGCACGTTTCACCTTGGCGCTTTTCCCGCGCCCCTCATCGAGCCGCTTGCCCGTGGAGAGGTCGGTACGGTTGATGACGATATGGACGGCATAGCGATGGGTCTTGTCCGCCTTGCAGTATTCGTTGTGAAGCGCCATCACTATCTGCTGGTTCGGGTAATGCTTTCCCACGTACTCCTTGGCATACCTCATGCAGTCCTCTGGCGAGAGCTGACCGCCATTCAAGTCACACTCGTCGGGATTGAACCCAAGAATCTGATGAAACAGAACCGTGTTCTTCGCTTCTTTCAGCTCCCCCGTCTTTTTGTCCCGGACTCTCCGCGCCGCCTTGTTGTGCCCGTAGGCTTCTCTGGTCATCCACATGTGATGCGCCCAGCGCTTCGGGTTCGTGCAACCGTCCATGTTCAGACTGTCGCGTAGAATCACCTTTCGGTCATCGTTGATATAACCGCGCAGGTTCTTCATGTGACCGGAACTCTGCACACCGGTCTGCTTGATGATGGTAATTTCTTTCTCCTCCCTTCTGTTCCGAAAAGTTATTTCGTTTCGTCCTGCCATGACTCAGCTATAAGAAAAAAATGCAATCCGTGGTACGGTTCGTTCTCTCTTATTGCGTTTCCAAGTTTGCGGGCATTAAGGTGAAGCTTCGCGGCAGCATCACCAATGCTTGCGAATCGTTCCTCGCACTCCAAACATACGACTGGCTTATCTTTTAAAAAGGAATCATCTGACCTTGATTCATCCTCCGGTTCGTCTGCCTGATATTTCCTTTTCCAGTCTTTATATTCCTCAAGCGTAATTTCGCCAGACGTGTATTTTCCATATTGTTCCGCCCATTCGACCATAGCATTCTGCACTTCACCCATACCAAACCGAATTGCTCCATCCATATCCGGGTAAAGATGAAATCTGTTTTCTAGGCTGAATAGCATATGGACGAATTGATTTGCATTCATAATGCCGAGACAGAGTAGATGTTCGGGCGAAGTACCAAGCGTTTCACAAATCGAGTCGAGCGTTTCGTACTTTGGAAATCTCCTTCCCTGCTCATAAGCTCTGATTGAGTATTTAGGTATTCCAAGTTCAGCCGCAAATTGTTCCTGCGTCATGCCACGCATCATTCGCGCATTACTCAGTGCATTACCAAAGAATCTTGCAAAAGGCGATTCATTCCTTGTAGTGCCACAACTATCCTTCTTTTGGCGAGTTGTTTTCATGCCATCGCAATCATTCATCCTTCTCGACCTTCCTTCCTGTTGTCGAATCTCTCTCCACCGACACCATATGCATACCCGATAGCAGGTCTTGCTTCGATACAACTCGATTCCCCGTGACCTCCGGCTCCGTCCCATGGTTGCGACGGTAACTTTCCACAAAGAACCGAAAAACCGCTTCCGTCATTTTCACCGGGGCGTGCCTGACAAACGGGTTGTACTCGTCATCGACGAAATAGAAGTTCCCATCCCTCTTCGCGATATGCGCCGGGCGCTTGCAAGCCGGGCACCGTGATTTCAGGTCACGGTAATGTAACCACTCCGAATCAGTCATCGGCATATTCCCAGTGGTAGCCACCGGCCATCCCGGATGCAGCTGAACCGATACCGTTCGGCGATATCTTTGTTCTCTCCGCCGCGTCCTTTATGCTTTCATAAACAACGCCGGTTTCCGTGCAACGAACCTTTCTTCTACGTTTAGGCTTGAAGAACGAATCAACCGGCTTCGGCTCGTCACCGTAATAGAAATGAAAGCCATGCACGGCATGTCCATTTTTCATCGCATGAGATACATTTGATTTGCTTATGCCGAGCATCCTTGAAGCGAGAGTTAAACTCTCAAAGCGTTCGCCCGTCTCAAGGCAGATGACCGGGCGCGGTTTGTTGTTTTGCTTTTTCTTTCGGTTCCTTATCTTTTGACGGCGTTCATCCGGCAACATCTCACCAGCATAGTAATAGTAAAAACCTTTTATTGGCTTTCCTTCCCTTATCTGGTGAGATATGAAACCACTTGATAAACCGATAGCGTTGGCTGCATCCTCCGTGCCATTGAACTGTTCTCCAGTCTCAATGCAAACAATCGTTTTTCTTTTTCCCATCCTGTTCGTCCCCTATCTCATGGAACCATCTTTCCTGTCTTCGTATTCCTCTCTTGTGATTTTCCCCTTCTCCAAGAACTCCTTCCAATCACGCCATGTGCAAACACATGACTGGATTGCTTCGTCGGTAAACCGAATGCTTCCATCCGCGCACGGTTCGATACCGAACCTGTCCTCTAAGAGGAAGAGTGCGTGTACGAGTTCGTCATAGCGCTCGATGCCGTAAGTGTCGAAACATGCGGGTGCCACATCGAGTGTTTCCGCTATCCGCTCAAGCGAGTCCCGCTTCGGACTACGCTCGCCAAGTTCATAGCTACGCAATGCAGACTCGCTGATTCCATCAGTGGCCTTCGCCAGCGCCCGCTGCGTCATGTTGCGGCGCATCCGTATCTTCCTGATGCTTTTTCCCAAAAGCTGTTTTTTACGATTGCATTTCGTCATTTTCGTACCCTCGCAAATCAGAGAATCAAAACCCGTTATCGCATTCCGAAGAGAATGAAAATGGCGTAACCGGATGTAGCGATTGCGACTAACGCGATGAGCACATGGAAAAGATAATCCCAGTTCCTTTCTCCAAACTTCTCTTTCCATTCTTTCGCTTCTGCTATTGATTTGCAGAATAGGCTTACGCTAAGAACAAGCGCCAGAAATCCCGTCATGGTGCAAAGCGAAAATATCGCATGGTTGTAAATCATTTCCATATCTCCTGTCATTCGTTATCGAGGTTGTCGAAATCATCAATTTGCAGATGGACGTTGTTCCGGTCGGCTTCCCTTCGGAGCGCCGCGAGCGCTTCCATGATTTCTGAAAATGATGAGACCTCTTTCTCCAAAACCCGTTTTGCTTCCTCCGGGTCGAACACCTTCGCGCCGTAGGTGTTCAGGAACTTCATGAACTGGTTCAGGTTTGTTCCCTGCTTCGCGAGTTCGTGTGCTGCCTTTTTCAAAGGCTCGGTGTCGATGACCTTGATTGTCGCATCGTCAGAATTGATGAGTAGCGTCCGGGCGTAATCGGAAACCGTCATACCGTAATTCGCGGCTTTTCGCTTGAGTGTTCTCTTCTCACGTTCAGACAATCTGATGAGAACTGCGGTTTCTCTTTTTGCCACCTTCATCACTCCCCTTCTGTATTTTCTCAAAATCTCATAGTCGTATCGGTGCCGCCACCGTTTGACTATGACACGAAAGCGACGGTTCGCTTTGCTGAGTTACGGGAACCGGCAATCCTAAATTGTCGATTCGCTAAGCGTAAGCGTCCTCCCGTCAAGGCTCCGAAAGCCGCTCGGGAGCAAGATGGAAGTGTATGGAAAAGTCTCGTTTACGTGACTTTGTATATACGCTTCCCAAATCTTGCAACTCGAAGAGCGGCCTTGGCCGGTGAGCACTGATATTCTATCAGTGCGAGAGCAGAAAAGGCATGGAAAAGGGGGTGCCGCCGCACCCTTTTCCATGCCTTTTCTGCGGGGTTTCCGGCTTGCCCGGAAACCAAGAACCCGTGGTGCCGCCACCTCGGGTTCCCATCATCTGCGAAGACGAAATCAATTTCTTTGAAGACTTGACAAAGATTCCTTCCAATCGCGTCTTGATAAGCGAACGGACACCATAAAAGGTGCCCGTTTTCTACGTTGCTGTTGATTCGTGCTCGCCATCCTCAATTTGAATTGCAGACCGCTACAGCTTCCATCCATTTCTTTCCAGAGCAACCAGCGCTTCACGTTGCCGAATGCCGAGTCCGCCGACACGCCTGCCTTTCGGTATCCGGTACAGTCGCATGATGACTACCGCCTTGCTCGCACCGATACCCGGAACACTTTGCAGAAGCGATGTGACCAAAATGCGCTTCGCATCCTCCTCGTCCATCGCATCCGTGAACGTAAGCTCGCCGGACTTCACGCGAGCTTTGAGTGCTGCATAGCGCCTGCGAGCCTGTATGGCAAGCTCTAGCGCATGGGCACGCTCCTCGCTGCTAAGGTTCGGCAGATGGTTCTCTTTCTCGGTCATCGTTACTTCCTACTTCAACTCGTTGTCCCAGATGTTATCGTCAGGCTGCGCCGCATGTTTCCAACGGTTCGCATCCGCCCGACCGTTCCAGTCGGCGATGAACTTCTCGATAGCAATGGCGCATCCGCTGTCAAGAGCTTCCGCCCACCTCTCGTTGTTCTCATCGCACCAATTCTGAAATACCGCAAACTCGGTGACATTGTTCGCGACGATGTGCCTTCGCATCCCCCGCATCTGCGCGATAAACCTCGCGGTGGCGGGAACCATGGTGATTAGGTTCATGTTCCAATCCCTTTTTCCGAAGTGAATCCATCTACCGGCTCCACTTCCTCTCTAATAAAAACGCCCGTCGATGTATTTCTCGATAACCGACGAAAGTCCGCTATCGAGTGCCTGAGACCAGCAGTCGTTGTTCTCATCGCACCAGTCCTGAAAATCGGTGAAGTCTGTGATGCCATTCTCGCGTATGTGTTTCCGCATCGCACGCAGCATGTCGTGCTTCGATTTTTCCGATTCCGTTACCATCAAGCCCATCCCTTCATCACCATCCCCTTAACCAAGCTCCTCGGCAAGCAGTCGGACGATGAGCTTGGTCATGCTCTCCCCCGTCTCGACGCGGTGGAGTTGCGCTTCTTTGTGGAGCCAAGCCGGGATGAGGAGACTGATTTTCTTGAGTTCCACCTCGTCCGTCTCATGCTTGCCGGAACCTTCCTTCTGGATATCCGCCATCTCGCGCTTGGACTTCTGCGCGCTCGCCATGAACGCGTTCGCTGTGGTCTTGTTAGCCATTGTTCTTCTCCTCTTCGTTCAGAACCGAATCTGCAAGCAGCTCAATCGGGGCGACCACATGGCTCTTCGGGTCGTACTCCGCCACGGACACACCGGCTGCTGCGGCACGTGAGAGGGCAACGGCGCGGGGAATCTTCGCGATGATTGGAACCTCCTCGCCCTCAAGGTACTCCACGAGCTGACGGTCGAGTGTGCCGTAGGCATAAAAGTTGTTGACGATGACATACGCTTTTGCGTCAGTGCCGGACTCACGCACGATATCGAGCGTTCTCAGCGTCGGCTCCATGTCGCGCGTGCTCGGAAGCATGGGTACGAGGATGAGATTCGCCGCGCGGCACCAATCGTTCACACCGCCCACGAGCACGCCCGCCGTATCGACAACTTGAAAATCGCACTCCTCCGCGAAATCAGGGTCATCGCAGACCTCATGGACGGAACCGCCCTGCGGGTCGGTAGTGACGAACGCCACGGTCTTGCCGCGACGCTCAAGCGCAAAGGAAAGCTCGTCCGCGATGGTAGTCTTGCCGACCCCGCCCTTCTGGTTGAGCATCAAAATCGTGTACATGTTAGAAGTCCTTTCTGTCCTGTTTGAAAAACGCTACTCACGGGAATCGGATGCGCGCACAAGCCCGTAACCGACGGTGACGGAAAGTGCCGAGCACACGGCGAATACCGCAGCAGCCACGTTTCCGAAAACGACCGAAACCGTAAGTGTGAGAAACACCCACCATCCGACGGTCACCGCGAATAGCAGGCCGAGGAAGAGCATGAAGGGGATTTCCCGCACTGAATCGCCACGAAGGTGCATTCCGTCCTCCCTAGAACGGAATATCCGCATCATACGTTTCCGGTTCCGCAGACTGCCCCTTGGCAGAAACCGTATCCTTCCCGACACCCTTCGAGTCCGCAAACTCGATATCGGTCACGAGAACGGAAAGGGCATGGCGCTTCTCCTCGTTCTTCATCCAAGAGTGGTAGCGGAGCCGTCCGTCCACCGAAACCTTCTTCCCCTTGGTGAGATAGGGAGCAAGTGCTTCGGCTCGCGCACCGAACAGGGCGCAATCGACAAACACCGGCGCATCGACATATTCGCCGGTCTCGCTGTCCTTCTTCTTCTCGTTGATGGCGAGTCCGAAGGTGAGGACACTCGTGGCATCCCCCTTTTTGCGAAGCTCCGCATCGCGCGTGAGGTTGCCCATGATGGTCACTCGGTTGATAGCCATTGTCTTTCCAATCTCTCGATGGTGTTTGCGGAGGATTCTGGAATCCTCCTGCCGGGAAAACTTTCGTCCCTTGCTGTCTATAAATATAGCAGACCAGAATACCAGCAACCCAGAGAGCAAGATAACCACATAGATTGCACACACTTGCGCTGCAAAGATAAGGGCGTGTGAAAAGCAACACTTCACACGCCCTAAGCACGTATCTACTCTGCTACGAGCCATTGTTCGAGCCATCGCTGCACGGCAAGTGTCGCGAGCGCGTCGGCAAGCGACCCGTGCGCCCTGCCCGTCCACTCGTATCCGATGTGGTCGGCGGCATCCACCAACTTGTAACGCCTTCCCATGAACCACGTGAACAGGTTCATGGTGTCCGTGATGATTGCATCCTCTCTCGGGCGCACCCCGACGGCGGAAAGGAATCCGAGGTCGAATCCGACGTTGTAGCCGATAATCTCGTCCGCCCCTGCAAAGATTTCCCTCAGTCGCGGTATGGCTGTCTCGATAGTCGGCAGGTCTGCCACGTCCTCCGGGTAGATGCCGTTGACGGCGCTCGCGTGCGGCCATTCGGTCTTCACGGTCGGTCGGAACCTCTCATCCAACAGGACGGAACCGTCCCTTCCGATGATGGAGATGGTCAGAATCTCATCCGGGTCGCTACCGTTCGGATGAAGACCGGTGGTCTCGGTGTCAAAGCAAATGCTGTTCATATCTATCACCTAATCCATGTAACCGTAGACCGTCGTATAACGGTCTTCCTTGTAGTCGAGGAACCCGTAGTAATCGTGCTTTGCAAGCTCGAATGCACGCTCTTCGCGGCTCCTGTCCAAGGTGCTGATATATGCGACTGTGGCATCGTCCGGCACCATGCCTTCCTCATCCTCAGTCACGCCGTCCCGGACTCTCCTTGCCGCTTTATTGTGCCCATAGGCTTCCCGCGTCATCCACATGTGGTGCGCCCAGCGCTTCGGGTTCGTACAGCCGTCCATGTTCAGACTGTCGCGTAGAATCACCTTTCGGTCATCGTTGATGTAGCCGCGAAGATTCTTCATGTGACCGGAACTTTGCACACTGGTCTGCTTGATGATAGTCATGGCCTACCTCCCTTACGTGTATCATTTGATATAGGCGAATTTTGTTGTCTTCGGAAAGGATTTGATATGGACTCGGTAATCGAATACGTAACCGTTCCCTTCATGGGCTTTGATGTTCTTGCTATTGCACTCGATGGAATCCCAGTCAAGAATCATCTCCCCGCCCCTCTTGCCGCTGCACTGAAAACTGCGAACCAGTGGCGCAACCTTGGCTTCTCCCCGAAACCCGGTGCAAAGAAATTTAATCTGCATCCGAACTGTATGGCGAAGCGAACATACACATACTTTCACAAGGACGATGTGATGGATGACTGCGGGCACACTCCGAATGAGTCCGGTTCGTATCTTCTGCATGAAGAGCAGCTTATTACCAACTTAGAAGAGTCCACCGGACATGGCGGTCTTCGCAGCTATGGTTACCCGGCATTCTGATTGCTCATGCCTTTGCTCCATCTTGCGTCCCTTCCTCCTCATAGTGAATCGTCTTCTCGCTCCCGCAATCGTCCATCCTCATCGCTTCCCTAAATCTGTTTTTGTGGGCACTGCTCCCATGCCGGAAAGGATATCGCGTTCCGACAGCTTCCGGTTCCCCGTGACCTCCGGCTCCGTCCCATGTTCGCGACGGTAACCGTTTGCGAAAAATCGGAATACCGCTTCCGTCGTTTTCACCGGGGCGTGCCTGACGAACGGGTTGTATTCGTCATCGACGAAATAGAAGGTTTCATCCCTCTTCGCGATATGCGCCGGGCGCTTGCAAGCCGGGCACCGTGATTTCAGGTCACGGTAATGTAACCACTCCGAATCAGTCATCGGCATATTCCCAGTGGTAGCCACCGGCCATCCCGGATGCAGCTGAACCGATACCGTTCGGCGATATCTTTGTTCTCTCCGCCGCGTCCTTTATGCTTTCATAAACAACGCCGGTTTCCGTGCAACGAACCTTTCTTCTACGTTTAGGCTTGAAGAACGAATCATCCGGCTTCAGCTCATCACCGTAATAGAAATGAATGCCATGCACGGCACTTCCATTTTTCATCGCGTGAAATACATTCGATTTGCTTATGCCGAGCATCCTTGAAACGAGACTAATGCTCTCAAAGCGTTCGCCTGTCTCAAGGCAGATGACCGGGCGCGATTTGTTGTTTGGCTTTTTCTTTTGGTTCCTTATCTTTTGACGGTACTCATCCGGCAACATCTCGCCAGCATAGTAATAGTAAAAACCTTTAATTGGCTTTCCTGCTTTTATCTGGCGAGATATGAAACCACTCGATACACCGATAGCGTTGGCTGCATTCTCCACGCTATTGAACTGTTTTCCAGTTTCAAGGCAAACAATCGTTTTTCTCCTTCCCATCCTGTTCGTCCCCTATCTAATCCGGGTCGCTACCGTTCGGATGAAGACCGGTGGTCTCGGTGTCAAAGCAAATGCTGTTCATATCTATCACCTAATCCCATGTAACCGTAGACCGTCGTATAACGGTCTGCCTTGTGTTCCAGCCATGCCAGATACTCGTTCTTCGCAAGCTCGAACGCCCGCTCCTCGCGGCTTCCTTCCAGTGAGCTGAGATATGCGACGGTCGCATTCGGCTCATTGCCGTAACCATCATCAATCCTCCCGGACTCATCGCACGGGAGCCATTCGTTCTCTTTGTACTCCACGCGACGCTCGACCTCTACAGTCCAGTAGATGACGGAGCCGATGCCATCTTCCTCGTCATTGACCTCGTTCCCATGCGTCGATATGAATGCTTCCGCCGCCGCGAGCGCTTCCTCGGAGTTCTCGTATTCGCCAAGCTCATACGAATCTCCATCGCTGATATCCTCGTGGTCTCCGTCATAACCCGGGCGCGTTGCAAAACTGAGCCGAAAGCTCCACCCGTTGACGAAATATCGAATCTTCCTGTCCATCTTGGCTCCCTTCTGCCATTGAACGGCTCGGTACCGTCCCTTTTACTGTCTATAAATTTAGCAGCCCAGCATACCAGCAAGCAGTGAAGCAGTAAGCTCCTTGCATCCTGCACGCACATCATGAAAAAAGGGGCATCCGTCAAGATGCCCCACCGTCTAATTCATGTAGCCTGAAACCGTCGTATAGCAGTCATCTTTGTAATCAAGGAAATCGTAGTAGCTGTATTTCGCACGCTGGAATGCACGCTCCTCCCGGCTCCCATCCAACGTGCAGATGTATTCGGCGGTCGCATCTGCCGGGACGAGACCGTGACCATCCTCCGTGGCGCCGTCCGCGTCGCAAGGAAGCCACCCGAAGTCCTCATCCTCGATGCATCGCGTGACCTCCGCCGTCCAATAGGTCACGGAGCCGATGCCGTGCTTCTGGTCGTTGACGGCGTTCTTATGCTCTTTAATAAACTCACGCGCGGCGGCTACCGCTTCCTCTTTGCTCTCGAAATCTGGAAGCTCGAAACAACACTCTTCCTTGTGCTCCTCCCTGTCCCCGCTCAGATACAGAAGCATCTCGTGCCCGGTAACAAAATAGCGCATGTCTGTAATCCCTTCTCGCCTAGCAGGCTGAAATCTCGACCCACTCGCAACTACCATCTGCAACCGCAAGCCCGTGGAGAGAGCACCAAAGCCCCTGTGCCGCACATTTCCTTGCGAACCTGTCCGCTGCGTACCCGCTTTTGTATTCGCGAGTCGGAACGAGCGTGTCGTAGAAGCAGACCTTGAATGCAAGGAACTTCTCACTTCGTCCGTAAGTCTTCTCGATGTAGCCCATGCCAGCGTCCTTTCCGTCAGCCCTTCTTGCTGCCTATAAATATAGCAGACTGGCATACCAGCAAGCAGGCTAACGGCAGGCTCCATACATCCTGCATATTCTGTTCAAAAAAGAAAGGCACCCTCCCGGATGCCTTCGTTCATTCGTCCAAATACTGCCAATGGTATCCTCCCGAACAGGTTCCGGCTTTAAGCGCATGACTAACGCTCGCGGCACTCCTTCCTATTGCCCTTCCGGCAGCAGAGATACCTTTGTACACGGCTCCCGTTTCGACACAAACGACCTTTCGTTTCACACTCCTGCCAGTCTTATACTGACATTCAGTGCAAACCGGTTTTCTCGTAATAGTTGCCCTCGTCTGATAACTTCTCCCGCAGACTTTGCAAATGAACCAATACTTTTGGTTCGTTCTAAACTCCGGGGAATCAGGTTCAAGTCCACCATTTTTCTTGTAATCCCAATTAGCTGCTAATGCGGGATTGAACACTGATAAAGCACCACGCTCCTCGACAGCTCTTTTACTTATCTTCCTGCCCGCTCTTTTTGCCCCACATACGGCGCATCCGCAGGGGTTCTTTTCTCTCGTTCTTAACCCCACGGCGCAAATCCATTCATGTCCGCATATATGGCATCTCCATCTGACTTTTACCGTATATTTTACAATTACCTCGTCTGCCGGAACTCCGTCGTTGAGTTCGGGGAGATAGTCTTTCGCGATTTCTGGGTATTGCGACTTGAGGTCATTGAATCCTTTTAGCAATTTCTTCTTTTTGCAATATGGGCATACTTTTTTGTCTTGCACCCGATAGCTAACCTCGCATTGCCAAGAGCCATGGCACGTTCTGCATTTCCACCAAACCTTCTTCCCGCTTCTCGCCATCACATCACTCGGCTTAAGTCCTCCGTTTTTCTCGTAGTCCCAATCGGCGGCAATATCAGGATATACAGTCTTCAAATCATTCCAGCCTTTGGCAAGTGTAAGTCCTCCTTCACAAGCAGGGCATAGGTTCGATTCAGCCGCAATCCAAAGTGCTCGCTGCCATTCGCATCCGCAATTTGGACACTTCCACCAGTAATTGTTGTATTTTTTAGCTAATTCCACTGAGCCATTTTTTTCTTCATCCCAAAGCTCGGCGAGCCGTCCATCAATCAGGATTTTCTTTTTTTCCTGCTTCTGGACTTTCCATGGAAAACCGATAGCATTGAGTCTGGCTATCTCATCCTCTTCAAGCTCGCGGCTTTCCATTTTTCCCCGAAGATACCTTATGGCCTGTTTTTTCCTATCGGCTTCTTTCATCTATCGTTCACAGCCTTCCACCGTTCGCTTGAGCTATCTGCTCAAGGAACGCAATCTTTTCCTCTACGCGCGACCGCTGTTGAAGCGATTTTCTAATTTCATCTGTGAGCTGCTTAAAGGTAAGCGTGTTGTCAATGATTTGGAAATCGCTCGGCGTGAACGGCAGTTGTTCGCCTTCGTCCGTCCGACTTTTGAACGCTTTCTCCATTCGTTTTGGGATTTCCTCCGCTACAGCGATAGAACCAAAGTTGTTGCAGAAGTCAAAAACGAGCGGGATTCGGTTTCCTCCCGAAGACAGTACGCGTCCGAGCTGCTGGTAGAACACGGTCGGTGATTTCGTCGGTCTGACCATCACGATGGCATCAACCCCCTTGACATGGACGGCTTCGTTGAGCTGGTTCACGCAGTAGAGCACCTTCAAGGCATCCGATTCATCATCCTTGAACGCCTGAAAGTCCTCGGAACCGTATGGGTCTGCACTCACAGTCTTATAGGCATGTATCTCGCTGTTTACCGCCCCGAACCATTCCCGCCGCAGGAGCATGAACTCTCGGAGCTTCGCAATGCGCGGGCAGAACACGATGACCTTCGCATTCCGTTTTTCAAGATGCTTTGCGATGATTTCGCGTACACCTCCTGCTTCTGTAAGAGAACGGCGAAGCTGCTCATATTTTTTCTGGAATCGCTTCATCACTCTCTCATTCTTTAATCCGGCAATAGATTTTGCCAGCCTTCCAAGCTCCTCCGGTGCTTCATAGAAAGCGGTGACGTATTTCGGAATCGGCAGTATCCCACGCAGCCACGCTTCCTCCAGTTCCATGGAATAGGCCACGTTTCCGTCGAACATCTCGTCCGCCATATTCCTTCCACCATCCGAGTAGCGGATAGGGGTGGCAGTGAATCCGACCACCTTGGCGCTCTCGTTCGCATTGAGGATGTGGGTAACGCCCTTCCCCCATTCCTCAGCCCCGCAATGGTGGAACTCGTCGGCGATTATCACATCGTAGGGCGGAACGCAGTCGTTACGGCGCTCCATTCCCATCGCTGCCGCATAGGTCATGAATTGCAGGTTCTCAGGCGTAAACCCCGGCGCAATCTCGGCAAGGTTCGCCATCTGGTCGTTGAACATGTAGTCGTTGGTGCCGAGCAGCAGGAACCGCTTGTCCGGGTTGTCCTGAACCATCTTCGCGATGATGACGAACTTCCCCGTTCCCGTCGGTTTGATGATGCAGGCGCGGTCGCGCTCCCCAAGCATGTCTAGGAGCGCGTCATATGCCTTCTGGTTGTGCTCGTACAGCTCAATCACGGAACTCATTGTCCATCCCTTCAACCCTTCTGACCGTTCTCGGTCTGCTCGCGATGCGCCGTGTCGTATCGCCAATCATCGACCGTGTACCGACGTTCGTGCATCGTCTCTACGGAAGATACCCTGTCCGTGCCGTCCTCGCCCCGATGGCACCGGACTTTCCTGACCACGACCCCGAACCCACGATTCTCGACAGATTTCCTATCCGCTGCCAAGCACGCTGCAAACCCTGTGAGAAACCGTGCTTTCAGGCCGTCTCCGGTCTCAACAAAGTCAATGAGTGCATCGACCAACCGCTCATAGCTCCTTGTCACGACCTTTCCGGTGAATCCCCATTTGCGGTGCGCCCCGTCGGTCAATGGCATCATCTTGCCTGTCATGACCTCGTACCTATCCATTTACACGCTCCCTACTTACGTTGCATCGAAAAAGAGGGACATCTCTTTCCCGATGCCCCTTCAACTCCTTAGCGAATGCCGTCCGGTGAATACGGTGACCAAGGCTGGCCGAGGAGAACCAGCCAGTCGCACTCCTCGCTCTCCCCCAGCCGGAACAGATAAACCGCATCCGAGACAATCTCCTGCCAGTATGCCGTAAGGTCACCGAACCTGCCGGTATACTTGCAGTGGGGAACAGTGCCGCCCCCGTCATAGACCATAACCATATCGTTTTTCTCGATTTTCATTTGCTCCGTCCTTTCTGCCTTGGGATGGTTCCGGTGCCGTCCCCCTTGCTGTTATCTGTAATTATAGCTATGCGGCATACCAGCACACTCCACAACGCGAGACTCCATGCCTTCTCCATGGAACTCGGGTCATTAGGGGCGAGCAGCCCCTAATCTGAGGGTTCCTAGACTGACCCGGAGCCTGTCGGAATGTTGGAAACCCCGGCAGGTCTGTCCCCCGTTTCCGCCAAGTAGAAGGCTTTTCCGCGCTTTCAATGGCCGGAGGGTTCCTAGCCCGACCCGCAGGCTGTTGGAAGGGCGGGAAAGCCGCCCCCGAGTCCCCGTTCCCGCAACGACCCCGCGCCTTCACGCCGCCCGCAGGGCGGCTCCCAAAAAGCCAAAGAAAAAGGGCACCCTCCCGGATGCCCTTCACTCGACTTAGCAATGCCCGCAATATCCGTCAGCCCATGCCAGACATTCAGCGGCTCCGCCCTCAAACACGAGATTCCCGTTTTCATCTCCTTCGTAGACCTTGATGTTGATTCTGCTCAGATACTCTTCTGCGCCGATGCTGACCTTGCCGCCGAAGTTATCGTAAGCGCCCGTGACAACATAGGTGTAGCTCGCAGAGGGCACATTGTCCTCCCCGATGAACTCGATATCGGCATCCGCCATGCACATCGCCTTGAGGAAATGCTGGCACCAGTTTCGGTTATTGAGAATGTCCCTCTCCACGCTCGCTCCCGAAAAGTCGATATGTTCAGGCTTGGTTCGCGATGCCACAACGAGCGAGTTGGCGATATCAATGGCATGGCAGCTGGGATAACCGTCCCAGTGGCGATAGAACGTGGCGATGGTCTCCTCTTCCATCTGATTGCTCTCCCAGTTGAGGACGAGGTTCTTGAGGATGGTGACGGACGGCGTGCTCATGGTTTTTCCTTCCTGCCATGGGGCGGCTCGGTTGCCGCCCCTCTTGCTGTCTATAAATATAGCAGAACGGCATACCAGCAAGCAGGTGAACCGTACACTCCATACATCCTGCATATAAAAGCGAAGAAAAAGGGCACCCTCTCGGATGCCCCGTGGTTCCTCTGCCCTAATAGTTCACAATCGCCTGATACTCCGGCATACCTTCTGAGAACCCATGCTCGTCTAGCGCATTGTAATAGTCTGTCATCTTGCGAACCATGCACCGGTCACAATACTTGGTAGCAGAGTCGCGCCAGCCCGCAAATGCCGGATTCGACTTGTCCCATTCAACGCTGCTGCTAAAGATATAGGGACAACAGGAGCAAACATAGTCAATGGCTTCCTCTAACTTCTTGTCCTTCATGTTCGTCCTTCCTGCCATGGGGGCGGCTCCACTGCCATCCCCCTTGCTGACTATAAATATAGCAGACCGGCATACCAGCAAACAGGCGAACCGTACACTCCTTATATCCTGCATATAAAAGCATGAATGAACTCGCCGATGGCGTGCCTAAACCTTATACTCGCAACTGCCGTATTCCAGACGGAATACATCATCCATGATGCCATCCTCGCTGTCGGGCACAAGCCTGACGAGACGGATGGTCTCATCCTCAGCATCGGAGCACAGGTCGATGATGAAACCGTCGAATCCCTCCCGCTCGCATCTTGAGACCATCCAACTTTCCTTGCAGTACGCTTCTGCAACGGCAAAGGCATCAAGCGCAGCTTCTCGACGCTTTATCTTCGCTTTGAAGCTCTCCTCCACCCCGTCACCGCCACTGCAACGACTGATGGAAAGCGTGTATTCGTCCATGTCTGTTCCTTCCCTTCACGAACCGCTGCCTGTAACCCTTATGCAGCCTGAGACGGTCGGCGAGCAGGGCTTCCCTTTTTTCGACGGGATTGTCTTTCACATTGTCAGGCATATTTTCCACCCTCTGCTCCCTTCTGGCTAACTAACAATAAATATAGCAGACCATCAAACCACAAACACGGCAAGCCATAAAACCATCATAACAATGCAGAGAAAAAAGGGCACCCGCGCAGGATGCCCCTTCTCATCTCACACGAACGGATTGGTGCAGCTGGAAGAATGCCGGACGCTGATTGAGGAAGTCCTTCAATATCTTGCCACCTCTATCTGGCACCAAGGAGCGCGATGAAGCCAACAAGTGCGATAAGGGTGCCTAGAACGCAGGCCGTCGCAAATCCGAGTGCCGCCATCTTCGTTCCCTCCGGTCGGTACGGCGCGTTGATGTTCATCAGGGATGCGGCGAGAATCCCGACGATGCCGCCGAGGAAGCCGAGGAAGAAGAAGCCTGCCTTCTGCCCGCTTGTAAGCGCACGTTCCATCGTCATCAGCATCTGGTCTTTCCCTGTATCCTTGGAATACATCTGCCCCATTCCTTCCTTTTTCTTCACAAAACCGGGGCACGGTGCCTTCGCCCCTGTTCCGGCACCGCGCCCTGCCGGAATCTTACCATCCTCCGCGCGTTATGGCACAATCTGTTCAGGGATGCCGTCAAGTAGGAAGGAAGAACCATGGCTACCATTCAAGATTTCGAGCAGCGTATCGAGAAACAGAAGGCGGAACTCGCCAAACTCGAAGCGAAGAAAAAGGAACTTGAAAAGAAGATTCGCGAGCGGAACCGGAAGTGGCGCTCTCTGGTCACCCATTCCGCTGGTGAAAGTGTGCTCTCCGCCGTCGGTTGCGCTTGGCAGGAACTCGACCTCGACGCACTCGACCGATTCCTTGCGAGCCATGCAGACGAGGTGAGCGACATGCTCACCGCCCACGGAAGTACCCCGGAGGATGCCAAGGCGCGTCTCGATGCACGCAAGAAGAAAACGGTAAAAACGGAGCCTGTCGCTGATGGTGGGTTACAGGCAGCGGAACCGGATAGCGAAAACTCCGACTGGTAACAGAAAAGGGAGCCGTGTGACCGAAATCACAGGCTCCCTTTTCTCCTGCCCGCACTCCGAGATAAAAGCAACAGGCAGAAAGGACTTTCGCTACTGTAGCACAGCGCACCGTCGCACGGGACGCGAATCTGGCAGAACCATCTCAAAACGCGTGTCTAATTGTGAAAGAAGCATGAAATCTGACTGGAAAAGTCCACAAAACAGGACAGATATAGTAAAACATAATCACAGATTGCAAGCAGAAAGGAGCACCATGGATTTCAGCAGCTACTACTACTACATCCCCTTGAACTTCTACGAGACACCTGAGATGACGCTCATCGACCATGAGCCGAATGGGGATTCCGCGACCGTACTCGTCCTCGCCCTGGCTAAAATCCACACGCGGACGGTCACGAAAAACGATGGCGGCACGTTCACTATCGTGACCGATGACGGCACGTTCACGGATACCGAAGTCATGGAAATGCTCTCCTCCTTCGGCTACCGGGCGAATCACGCCAAGTACACTCATGCCCTCGCGGTTGTCGCGAGGTTCCCACCCTTCGACCACCTCGCCTACTCCGAAGCCGAACGCGATAAGAAGACCCCGGAGGTGTATCGATGAAGCTCCGAGGAGCGTGGCGCAGGGACTACAGTGAGTTCTTCGACACGCAGGAAGCCCTACTCATCGACGCGATGGACAATGCGGACTCCATCTACACCGTCTTCGCCCGTCTACAATCGCTTGCGGTGAAATGCGGCTGCGCCGGGAAGCTCCTTCTCCACGAAAGCGTTCCCTACACCGACGAGATGCTTGCTGCGGTCACTAAGAAGACCGTTCCCGCCTTTCGGCAATGCGTGCAGCCGCTCGTGCAGCTCGGCCTTGTCATCTACGAGGATGGCATCTACGCCATCGCGGACTGGGAGTTCAACCAGAACGCCCCGGCAATCGACGCGATGCGCGAGGAAAACCGGAGCCGCAAAGCCAAGGAGCGTGCAAGAAAGAGCGGTGGGAAGTCAGCTTCCGAGAAGAAGCGTGAGAAACTTGTCGCTTTCCTTGCCGCCCACCCAAGCGCCACGAAAACCGAGATGAGCAAGGCCACCGGTCTTAGCCGTGTGACTATCAACAAATACCTTTCGGAACTCCCAGCCATGCTTCCCGCTCCTGCCATCCCGGAAGAAAGCGGTGTACAGAAGGCGGAAGGCAATGTACAAGGTGTACAGAATGTACAAATGTACACTGTACAAAATGGTGTACAAATGGACGTACAGCTGTACACGGAAATGTACAACAATCTGTACACGCCACATACCAATGAAACCGCAGGTAGCACGGCTGAACAAACCGAAAATGGCGATGTACAAAATCTGTCACGCCCTAAGAATATAGATGATAGATATAAGAATACATCTACATCTACAGCTGTGGCTGATGGGGAGGGAGCGACAGATTCTGGAATCCCGACAAGGGAGGAAGTCCGCTCGCACTTCGCAGAAATGGGATTCGCGGTTGACCCCGACCGCTTCTTCGATGTGAACGAGGGACGCGGCTGGCGCACGAACTCCGGCAAGCCCGTCGATGACTGGAAGAAACTCGCCGCAGTCTGGGACAGGAACGAACACCCGAAGGCTGCGACCCCTCTCGCACGCACGGAACCGAAGGCCAATGCGGTCGGGAAAATCCCCTCCGTCGAGGAGGTCATGGCGAAATGGGGCTGTGACCGGGAGACGGCTCAGGGGTATATCGACGAGAACATGTACTAGAAATGCCACTGAGAATGCCTGAGAGCCTGCCTATGACACGTTAAATGTCATGTGGCAGCAACTGCCCGAACAAGACTGCAAAGTCCCGTAGACAGGCTCTCAGACAGGGTAACGCAGAAAGGACGAGGTAAATGAGTGAAAACGTAACGAAAACCAAGGAGCAGGACGGACGAAAGCCGGGCGAGGACTATCGCGACGCAGACGGCATCCTCATATGCGGGAAATGCGGGGAGCCACGCGAGCGGATGTTCCCGGCGGGCGGAATCTTCAAGGAGCCGCACCTTGTCCCGACCATGTGCCGTTGCCAGAGGGAGGAAGCGGATAGGCAGCGCGAGGAGACCGAGCGGGCGGAGAAAAGGCGCAGGACGGAACGGCTAAGGAAGCAGTGCTTCCCCTCATCCGGTAGGTACGCCTTCTGCACCTTCGATGCCGATGACGGCAGGAATGCGACTCAGAGCACCGTCTGCAAGGCGTTTGCCGCGACCTTCGACCCGAAAGACCCGGAGGGACTTGTCCTGTACGGGAAGCGCGGCACGGGCAAGAGCTTCCATGCGTCCTGCATCGCGAATGCCGTCATCGAGCGCGGGTTCTCCTGTCTCGTGACCGATATCAAGCAGGTCGTGAACCTGATGGAGTCCTCCTTCGAGAAGCGTTCGGGAAACCTTGAGAGAATCCTCGCCCCAGACCTCCTCATCCTTGAAGACCTCGGTGCCCAGCGTTCCACCGAGTACGTCATGGAACACGTCTACGACGTTATCGACGGACGCTACAAGGCGGGGAAACCGATGGTGATAACGACGAACTTCGACTTTCGCGAGAGAATCCTGAACGCCACGGCAGATGACCCGTGGGGACGTGTCTTCGACCGCATTGTTGAGGTCGGGTTCCCGGTGAAGTACGACGGCAATTCGCGCCGTCGGGAAATCGGAATGAAGAACCGCAAAGATTTCAAGCGGAAGTTGGGAATCGAGGGGATAGAATCGTAGCGGAGCGGTTTTTAAGCATCAGCCGCTTCTTCCTGATTCTGGTGCCGATTTCCTTCCCGGCACCGTCCCCGCGCCCCGTAGCGTATCGACGCTGCGGGGCTTTCTTTTTCCTCTTGGCAGGAAAGGGCACGGAAATCGTGCCTATACCGAAAGGAGGAAAAAAAGATGACGAAAGAGAAAGCGAACCGTAACGAAGTGGTCGGCATGTTCCTGACCTATTGCCGGAAGACCCTCGTGAACGCGCGGACGGATGTTTTAAGGGAGCGCAAAAGGAGACGCAACCGCGAGGTGCTGTTCTGCGACCTCAGAAGGAGCGAACTTGAAAGCCTTGCGGACTGGCAGGACGTGCCGGAGCGGGAAACCGTATTTGATGCCGCCGGAAAGCCTATCGGCGTGACAGATAAAGACCTCGCGGATGCGCTGGAAAAACTCTGCCCAGAGGAGCAGGCAATAATCCTGCTCTCCTATTTTGCCGGATGGTCGGATAGGCGTATCGGTGAGGACATGGGGTTCCCGCGCTCCACGGTACAGAACCGTCGCGCCCGTGCGCTCGCCCGTCTTGCGGACATTCTGACGGAAGGGGGTGACCCGCATGGCAAAGGGAAAGATTGACTACGATACCGTCGTTGCCGCGACAGGCGGAGATGCCCTTGCTGCCGGGGCGGTGCTCGATTACTTCAACGACTTCATGGACGGACTCTGCACCGGGTTCTACACCGACGCGGATGGCTTCTGGGATTACGGCATCGACCTCTCGATGAAATCGTTTATGCAGGCGAAGCTCTTGCGTGCGATGTTGAGGTTTCAGCCGTAAAAGACGCTACTTGTAACAAGTAAAACCAGAAATAGGGAAAACCAGCACACCAGAAAACTACTTGACCAGCCATGGTATAATAAAAATGTCAAGCGGTTGTCTGGTGCCCTTTTTCCCGGAAAGGAAAATTATGGCATCGGGACTCAATCGAACCGAAGAGAAGAAAACCTATACGGTAGGCGAAATCGCCGAAATGCTGGGCATCAGCGACAAGGTGGCCTATACACTCGTGAAGAGCGGGCAGTTCAAGTACGTCCGCGTCGGCAGAGCCATTCGGGTATCCAAAAGCTCCTTCGACAGTTGGTTGGAACCAAATTAACCGACAAGGAGAAGATTCGATATGGCAGCAATCAAGCAGAGAAAAACAAGATATTCCGTTATCTACTGGTATGTAAATGAACAAGGAGAGCGGAAACAAAAATGGGACACCGTGGATACGGTTGGAGAAGCAAAGAGCCGCAAGCTCTTTGTAGAGTTCTATCAGGAGAAATACGGGCAGGTCATCGTTCCTAACGAGGAGACCTATTTCCAAAGAGTAGCTGATGAAAAGGCAAAGACGGGAAAAGAAGACGGAGCCGATGAGCACGATAGCGACTCGGAGTCGATTCGCAGAAGAACCACGACCCCGAAAAGCGCGGTAACGCCGCAAAAGGACGATATCACATTCAGCGAGTTCCTAAAGCACTATGTGAAAGTGTACGGAACGTCGAAATGGTCTATGAGCACATACAGCGGAAAGACCGGACTGATAAGGAACTACATCGACCCATATATCGGGGATAAGAAGCTGTCTGAAATCACCACGGAGTGCCTTTCAGAGTATTACAACGACCTTCTCTCCGTCGAGCGCGTTCCACCGGCCAACCGAAAAAAGACTGGCGAATGTGTCGCGCCTTCCGGCGTGAAGAAGATTCATGACGTTATCCGCTCTGCACTTAATCAGGCGATGAAGTGGAACTATCTCGACCCGATGATGCAGAATCCGGCAAAACTTGCCACCCTGCCGACGATGAAGAAAACGAAGCGAAAGGTGTGGAGTGTGAGCACGTTTCGCGAAGCACTTCCAAGAGTCGAGGACGATATTCTGGTTCTTGCCATGAACCTCGCTTTTTCCTGTTCGCTCAGGGTGGGGGAGATAACCGGTCTCACATGGGACTGTATTTTCATAGACGAGGAATCTATTGAAAACGGCAACGCTCGCATCATTGTCAACAAGGAGGTTGCTCGTGTTTCCATTGAAGCCTTGCAGAGACTCAACGAGCGGGACGTGCTCGTCACGTTTCCCGCTCAGAAACCACACTGCACCACTAGGCTCGTACTCAAGACCCCGAAAACCGAAACCAGCACCCGTGTGGTATGGCTTCCGAAAACCGTGGCGCACATGCTCGTGGAGCATAGGAAAAATCAGGAGGAACTAAAGGAGTTCCTTGGAGCGGATTACCATGACTACAATCTTGTGGTTGCCCTTGAAAACGGAAATCCGGTGGAGAGCCGCATCATCCGAAAGCGCCTGCAAGTCTTTTGTGACACGACAGGATACGAACGTGTGGACTTCCATTCGCTCCGCCATCTCTCCACGAAGTACAAACTCAAACTGACACAGGGCGATATTAAGTCCGTCCAAGGAGATACCGGCCATGCCGAAGCCCAGATGGTGACAGACGTTTACTCGGAAATTGAAGACGAGAACCGGCGTGAGAACGCGGCTCGCATGGAAGCCGACTTCTACAGCCCTACCGCCAAAAATGGGAAATCATCAGCAACAGAGGATATCGGCGAAGCTCTGGCGGCTATACTCAAGAACCTGTCACCTGAGCAACTTGCGGCTCTTGTCTCCGCTGCCCGTTAGCAGTGGTTGTTAGCAAGCTGTTAGCAAATCGTCCCAAATGTCGCGCCCGACGCACGGGTAGATATTTTTTGTTAGCAAACAATAGAAACGGAAAAACAGAAAGACGGCTATACCGAAAACTGGAATACCAGCCGAAAACGGTGCAGCCGTCCGAAAAGGAAAAATGCCGGAAACCCTTGAAAAATCAGGCTTCCGGCGATTTTTACCGCACGTCCCAGACAGGAATCGAACCTGCGGCGTTTCGCTTAGGAGTTCTCCCTGCAATTCGGTAGCACTTGGTATCCTCTGATACCAGATGACCGCTTGACGCTGTAACTACGGGCATTCTATGAATTGAGCGGATGCTTCTTTCTGCTTTAACCGGTGCTCCGTATCCACTTGTGGAATGGCATCAGTTAGCAGAATGTTAGCAGCTTAAAGTCAATAGAATTGTCTAACCGCCCCAACCTTCTCGTTGGAGAATTGGATACTCGAATGTGTCAGCATTAGCCAACAAGGAATCCATGTCCCGCCAATTTGTCGGATATGGATTCCTGTTTTTTGCAAATCACCCCTTAAGCAACAGGACTGCATTTCATATTTCTTTAGCAAAAGGCTCTGCGAACCCAAAGCCCGCAGAGCTATGAAACCATAAAGCCGTCTAAGTGGTTATCTATCTTGCAGTAGAAACACTACCTGCAAGCCACTCCTGCACCATCTGGGCATTTACTTTCAAGATTTTTGCGATTCTATCTACTGTCAAGCCGTCTTCCGCCATGCTTCTGGCGGTTTCTCTCTTCTCATCCATTCTTGCTTCATCGCAAAGCTGCTCCATCTCCTTGCACATATGCTCCACTCCTTCCTCGGTCTCTTTCAGTTCATGCACGCGGTCGGTCAAGGCTCCCGCCTGCATCTCTTTCGCTTCCTTCGCTCGGAAGTCGTGCATCAGTCTTCCAAGTTCGCCGCCATCGTCCTTGCTCGAATCCGTATCAAAAAGACTCTGCGAGCTAATAACCCGCAGAGCCATAAAACCGTGAACCTATCAAAATCGTTTTCTATCTTGCGGCAGACACACTTCCTGCAAGCCATCCCTTGACGGTTTCAATGTTGACCTTGATGATTTCCGCTATCTCCTCGGCACTCATCTTCCTGTCAGCGAGAGAATATGCTACCGCTTTTTTCTCTTCCATTCTTCCTTCCTCTACGCCTTCCAGACGCAGGGCTTCCATTTCCTTGCACATATGTTCCACCCCTTTCTCGGTCTCTTTCAGTTCGTGCACGCGGTCGGCCAAGGCTCCCGCCTGCATCTCCTTCACTTCCTTCACACGGAAGTCGTGCATCAGTCTTCCAAGCTCGCCACCATCGTTCTTGCTGGAATCCACGTAGATGAAGTGTTCCTCGTCCCCGAACTCCTTGCCGTTCTCGCGGATTATCCGGTCGATATGGGCTATCGGGAGTCCGCATCCAAGCGCGTCCTTTAAGGTGACAAATATCACGTAGGTCTCCGGGAGCTTACCGAAGTTCTTTCCCGTATCCAGCACATTCGAGTCCATCATCCCAAGATGGTATCTGGCACGTTTCGGGTGCGCTCCCTCATCGTCCTGCTGTATCTCGACGTTGAAGACGCGTCCGCTTCCATCCTTTGCCACGCAGTCCAACACGACACCCCTGCCGTGCATGTTTCTGAAATCCATCTGCGTCTCATTGTCGATGACGGTCAGTTCTTTGTCTTCCAGAATAATTCTAAGGACATACTCGCAGGCATTCTTATCTTTGAATACGTTCCGCGCGAGAATATCGCTCATCACGGTCAGGTTCTTAATCGTTTCCTTGTATCTCTCCTTATGCAAAAGCATCGTTTCTTCCTGATTCATCGGTGTTAACCACCTCCTGTTCGACTCACAAGAAGGTATCAACCATCTTGCTATATATATATTTTACAAGAAAGCCGGTAAACATTCAAGACTTGTATTTTCCCCGCCGAAAGGACAAAATCCTGCGGCTTGCGCGGAGTGGCCGGGGTCTGGGGCAGCGCCCCATTTCAGCAATCTCCGTGCATATAATGAGCGGTCGCGGTGCCCGACAGGAAAGCCCCTCGCTTTTCCTGCGTCCGGCGCATCGCGGCAGCGAAGGCGATTGCACGGTAGTCGGAGCCGGTCAACTTTTCCGTTCCAAATGTTTCCGTCAATCCGCCTGCGGATTTATGAAAGATTTGTGGGCGGAATGGTTGAGGGGCGAATCACTCTACCCGGACGAGAAAAGGGTCAACGTTCGCAAATAGGCGCAAATGGGTTCATTTGATGCTAAATGGTGTCTTTTTCTATCATCGGCATCCGTGCATTTGGCAGTTTCTACCTGCATGTTCGTGTATAGGGCAGAGGGATAGAAAAATAGCTTGCGTTATAATCTGTCCCCAAGGAGACGGCATTCTTGCCGCTTCAAAAAGCAGGAAATCGGAAAAGAAAGGATGATGCCACATGGCTCAGGATTTCGGCGATGACATGGGAAACGCCCTCCTAAACTTCGTCACAAGGCAGACGGAGAACTACTTGCGGTTCGGACGTGGCAGGGAACGTGCTTTCGACTGGTGGCAGCGCCATTATAAGAAGGAGGGGAACACTCCCGAAGCCGCAAAAGCAATGGCTGAGAAGCAATCCTCTCGTGAGCAGGTGGTCGTGCCCTTTGGTACTTCCGAGGAAGCCGCCTACTATGCGCAGGTATGCCGCGAGAATGGTACCTATGCCGCCGCCTACACGGACAAACAGGGAAACGGATTCCTTGCCTTTGCCAAAGAGGATGCCGAGACCGTCGCAGGGTATGCCCCGCAATTTAGGGATGTGATGGCGCGTCTCGATGAGCAGCGTATCACCGACGCACTGAATCACGCGGAACCCGTGAATAAAAAGACCATGGATTCCCTCACGGAGCTGACAAGCTATCCCGACCTCCCGGCAGAGGACGTAACGGTCATCCCGGTCACCATCCGTTACAAGGATGCGCCAGACGAGACTTACGATGTGCTCTTTAGCGAGCAGGATACCGAAAACCTCAATATCGACGATTCGATTTTCTTCTCCGGCTACTCCCACAAGGAGCTTACAGAGATGGTCGGTCGTGAGACCCATGAGGATTTCGATGTGATTGCTGTCAGTGACCCCTATAAGGTTCATGCGACGCAGGTGAAAACGGATGCCCCGGAAAAGACCTATGACGTGCCGGGAAAGGATGTACCTGCCCGCAGCGATAGGGTTGCTGCACTTCGTGCCGAGGACACCGCCATCCATACCCAGAACATCCGCGACGCTGCCGAGAAGGCAAGGGAAGACTGCACGGACTTTTCCGACTTCGAGCGCAAGATGAACGCGCAGGGCTTCGGTGTGACCGAAACCAGCAAGGGCGAGGTCATGGCCTATGAACCTGCAAGTCTGAATAAGGACGGTTCGGTACCGGCGTATGAGCGCGGTCGCGACTGGCCGGTCTCTGCGGAGACGTTAAAGAACCGGTACGACCTCGATGTGACCCATAACTGGTTCGAGCAGAATACCCCGAAGGACGCGGGCACCCTCCCGGATAAAGACCTTGCCATGCAGAATGCGCGTCTGACGCAGGAGCAGGCGCGTGACGGACAACAGATGCTAGAGCCGGTTGCCACCGACGGTGCCATGGATAACGACGGGCGCACGCCCGACCCGAACTCCGGCATTGAGAGCCACGATGGCGCAGATACCGACTCCCGCACCGCCGTCATGGATGCAGAGCAGACCGGAAGCGAGATTCGCCCCTCCGATATTCGTGAGGAGCAGCAATATGATTCCGAGTCCTATTCTCTCACGGCGGAAGCACGGGATATGACCGCAGCCAAGAACCAAATGGATACGGAAACGCAGGCACAGGAAACCACGCGTGAGCATGGTTCGAGCCTGCCCTTTAACGGCGAAGACGCATTATAAGGAGATAGACCATGACCCTCAAAGACAAATTGCCGGACAGGCTGAAATGCTCTCCGCTTCTTACCATGGAATCGGACAGCGATATCGAGACCATTGCGGAATCCATCGTGAACCTTTCCGATTCAGATGGGGACTTCTTTAAGAAGACGGAAAAACTCCTTCTGATGGCCTGTCTTGGATATTTAAGGGACTGGTGCGAGCCTTCCCAACGTACCATCGGGAATCTCATCTCCCTTCTTGATGCCGCCCTGCCAAAGGACAACGAGACCCATACCACCCTCGACAACCTTTTCTATGAAATGAAGTCCGGGTGCAAGCGCGTGAAATCGGAAGACGGCATCACGACCCTCTGGGAGCCTTCCGCCCTTTCCCGGAGCGACGGTCTCACGCCGCGCGATTCCAACGGTATTGATGCATCCGAGGACTTTTCGCTCACCTGCTATGAAGGATTCCGCCACGCGGCCACGCGGGAGACGCGCACGAGTATTGTGACCACGCTCCTGCTCGTGCTGGAAGAAGTGGAAAAGGAGGATGCAGATGGCAAATAGCGCGAACCCGGAAATCAACAAAAAGATTGCCACCTCAGCGCTCGGCACCCTCGTCATCGCCACAGTCTTTTTCTATCTCGGTGACCGCTATGCCGAAACCCTCGTCACCTATCCGGGGCAGATTTTCGACCATTTGAGCGATGCGTTCCTTTCCATGTGGCAGACCATAAAGGATGCGCCGTTTGCCCTCGATATGACCAGTAACTCCCTGCTGTTTGGCGGCGCTTGCTTTCTCATTATCTGGATGATTTGGCTTCGCTACGTGGCGTTCATCGGAAACTATCGTTCCGGCGAAGAATCCGGTTCCGCCCGCTGGGGCACTGTGAAGGAAGGAAAGAAGTTCAAGGACTTGCAGACCGAAGACAACAACCTTCTCTTCACCAAGAACTTCGGCCTTGCCCTGCACCGCCCCAAGTTCGACCCGGAATATGACCGCAACCTAAACGTCCTCGTGGTCGGCGGCTCTGGCTCCGGTAAGACCTTTAACTACGTGACCCCGAACATCTGCCAGCTCAACACCAGCTACTTCGTCACCGACCCAAAGGGCACCCTTCTTAAGGATGCCGGATACCTGTTCACGGACAACGGCTATAAGCTCAAGAGCTTCAATACCATCAATCTTGATGAGTCCATGCACTACAACCCGTTAAAGTACGTGAAGACGGATACCGATATCCTCTCCTTCGTGAACTGCTTCATCATGAACACGAACCCCGAGGGGAAATCGAGCGGTGACCCGTTCTGGGAGAACGCGGAGAAGATGCTCTACACGGCGCTCATCGCACTCTTGCGTGACTGGTTCCCGGCGAAGGACTACAACATGTCCTCGCTTCTCACGCTCCTCTCCCTTGCGGAAGCGCGTGAGAACGATGAGAACTTCAAGTCCGCGCTTGACCTGATGTTCCTCCAAATCGAGGAGGGCAAGAAGTACAAGCAGAACGACGGCTCTTCCCCTGACACTGCGGGAAATGCCGGTCTTTCAAGGAACTTTGGCACCAAGCAGGCAGATAATGGCTGGTCTTGGGTGCCCAGTAAGTTCAAGCGTAACTCCGATGGCGTGAAGCCCGCCGACTGCGGGGGACTCTCCGCCGACGAGGACTTCGCCCTGATGAACTATAAGAACTTTAAGGTGGCCGCAGGCAAGACCTTAAAATCCATCCTCATCTCCTGCAACGTGCGCCTTGCGCCCATCGCGACGGACGGCGTGCGCGAGCTTTTGACCTATGACGAGATGGAGATTGACACCCTTGGTGACCCGGATGCGAAGGTGGCGATTTTCGGCATCCTCTCCGATACCGACAAGACCCTCAGCTTCCTGTTCGCCATCCTCATGTGGCAGACCATCGACCAACTGTGCCGAAAAGCCCTTTCGGATTATGGCGGGAAACTCCCGACCCCGGTGCATTTCATCTTCGACGAGTTCGCCAACATCGGCACCATCCCGCAGATTGAGGAGACCATCGCGGTCACCCGTTCCCGTAACATCGGCATCACCATCATCCTGCAATCCATGAGCCAGCTGGAAAGCAAATACGATAAGAAGGCGCAGACCATCATTGACTGCTGCGACTCGACGCTCTTCCTTGGCGGCAAGTCCAACTCCACCAACAAGGAGATTGCGGAGATGATTGGCAAGCAGACCATCCATCAGATGACTTACAACGAGTCCACGGGGCAGTCCGGGGGCGCCAGTAAGAACTTGCAGATTCAGGGTCGTGACCTTATCGACGCAGCAGAAATCGGCAAGATGAGCCGCCTAAAGGCAATCCTGCTCATCGCCGGTACCAACCCGCTCATGGATGATAAGTATGACCCCCACGCCCATAAGCGATACCGCTATATCGTAGATAAGCGTAACTGGAAGCGTTTGCATAAGAACTCCTTCGATTTCGAGCGGTATCTGAAAAACGGCTGCGAGCCGTACACCCCCGATGAGGATATGGGTGCGGAGTTCACAGCGTGGAAGTGGGCGGCATGGAAAAAATCAAGGAAAGGGCTTCTGGGCAAATTGCTAAACCGGTAGTCACTTATAATTAAGAGAAATGCCACGCGAAAAAGGCAGAAAGGGGACGAATGGAGGAAGGAACTTGGAAACACTCGTCAAACTCGCCGCCCCGGCGATAGGAACCGCTGCGGGCGCATTCACCGTCGTGGGAATCATCTATCTCGGGATGACCCTCGCGGGACTTCTTCGCGGCGGGGGCGGGGAGATACGCAAAGCCGTTGCAATCATCGTCGCGGGACTTACCTGTGTCGCCTTTGCCCATCTGTACGGTTACTAGAAAACAAGTAAACAAGAAAGGAATCAGACATGCTTGAAAACGTGAAAAACCTTCTCTCTGATGGTGTGACCGCCCTCGGCGGCATCCTCATCGTCTTCGGCCTTGTGAACCTTGGCCTTACCATCAAGGACGGTATGCAGGGCGGCGGCGGTCAGCTCTCCGGTGCCCTCGCCATGATTATCGGCGGTGCCATCGTCGTGGGTGCTGCCGTGTACTTCAAGACCGGTATCAACTGGGGTTCCCTCGCGGGCTAGAAAGGAGCGATATCTAACATGCTCTCTGTAGCAGTACACAAGGATATCGCCGAGTATCAGCCCAAAATCGTAGGCAAGATGACCATGCGCACCCTGGTATCCATCACGGGTGCGCTTTCTGTCTCGGTACTTGCCGGGCTTTACATCTACTTCGTTTTGGGGCTGAACGTCAGCGATTGCACCTATTTTATCTACGCCGTCTCGTTGCCGTTTTGGTGCGTGGGCTTCGTGAAGCCCTGCGGGATGCCCTTCGAGCAGTTTGCGCCGCTTTGGCTTAAGGCAAACTTCACGAACGACCGCATCTTCTACAAGCCGTCCATGCGTCTTGCGGGACTTCTCTCTGAGTCGGAAAACAGCAAGCAGAAAGGAACTATCTATGGAAAACACTACCGAAAGCAGGGAAACCTTCGCGGCATCGAATCCTACTCCCCAAGGGCAGGACGGGTCATCTCTTAACGCCGCATTTGACGTGGACGCGTTCGTCCACGCATCCGGTGACGGGTTCGGGAACACCGCGCCCCTGCGCTCCGATACCGGCGCTATCGACATGGATGCCATCTCTCAGGTCGCACACGTCACGCAGGGTGCCGGAAAGCTGACCCGAAAGGAGAAGAAGCACGCCAAGCGCGAGATGAAGCGCAGGAAAAAGGAAGCCAAGAAGGCCGAGAAGGAAGCGAAAAAGACCTACAGCTCCGTCAAGTCCCAGTTAAAGGACAGGGACAAGGAGCTGTCCGATAAGATGGCCGATGCCAGAAAGAAGCGCGACTCCGCGAAAGACGTGGTGAACTACATCGGCTACAACAAGATGTATCAGGACGGCATCTGTGAGGTGGAGGAGGGGATGTTCTCCTCTTCCATCGCCTTCGATGACACCAGTTACCACTCGGTGCGCGATGAGCAGCAGAAAGCCATGTTCTCTGCCATCACCCGCCTTTACGACCAGTTCGGTGCGGATACGCTCGTGCAGATGAGCGTCATCAACACGCCGCTCCTCAAGGAAGAGGTCGGTCATCGCAAGTTCTTCGACCCGGAGCGTCAGGCAAACGATGCTGCAAGGAACGACGCGCAGGTATTCAACAACATCCTGAACGATAAGGTGAAGGAGGGGGTCAGCAACATCCGCAGGAACCGCTACCTCACCTATTCCGTGACGGCGGACACCGCAGAAGATGCAGCGCGTCAGCTCTCCCGTATCGAGGTCGAATCCTCCCGCATCCTAAACTCCATCGGCAGCAAGGCACACCTTATGAACGGCACCCAGCGCCTTTCTGTCATCCATTCACTCCTGAACCCCTATAAGCCGTTCCTGTTCGATTACCAGCGCGATATTTCCGCCAAGCGCTTACAGACTACCAAGGACTGCATCGCACCGACGCAGATTGATTTCCGCCCGGACGGCCACTATAACGACTGCGTAAAGCTCGATAACGGGGTCTACGCACAGGTACTCGTGATGAAGAAGTTCGGCTCGGAACTTTCCGACCGCGCACTTGCCGACATGGCAGACCTTCCCATTCCCATGGCTATCACGTGGTACGTGCAGCCCATGGATAAATCCAAGGCTATCAATTACGTGCGCACCCGTTCCGCATGGATTGACAAGGAAATCATCGAGGAACAGCGCTCGGCAGTGAACAAAGGCTATGACTTCTCCATCCTCCCGCAGGAGCTGAAATACTCCAAGGAGGAGACGGAGGACGTGCTCGACCACTTGCAGAACAAGAACCAGCGTCTCTATGTCTTCACGGGGCTTGTCTACACTTACGCGGAGAGCAAGGAAGCGCTGGATACGCAGGTACTTCGCATCATCTCCACGGCACGTCAAAACTCCATCGAGCTTGACACCTATGACTATCGCCAGCGTCAGGGACTTAATTCCATCCTCCCGCTCGGCCATAACCACGTGGAAATCTCCCGCATGTTCACCACGGCGCAGGTTTCCATCCTCGTACCGTTTGCCACGCAGGAGCTTGACGATGCGGGCGGCAACTTCTACGGCCAGAACAAGCACAGCCGCAACCTCGTGGTCTGCAACCGCAAGAAGCTCACCTCGCCGATGGGCTTCGTCTGCGGCAAGACCGGCTCCGGTAAGGGTATGTTCACCAAGACCGAGATGACGGGCACCATCTTCTCCAATCCGACGGACGAGATTTACGTCATCGACCGCGCAGGCGAGTACACCGCTATCGCCGAACGCTACGGCGGCAGCACCTACCACTTCGGCGTGGGTACCGGAACCCATCTGAACCCCTTCGATACGGTATCCGTGGAACACATGACGAGAAACGAGCAGATTGCGTTCAAGGTGGACGCGATGTTAGCTCAGGCGGGCGCTTCCGCTGCCGAAGCCGGGTCGAACTTCTCTGAGGTTGACCAGTCGCTCGTACAGCGCTGCACCGAGCTTGCCTTCCAGAAGGCCGCAGAGCGCGGAGACAATCTTCCGCCGACCTTACAGGACTTCTACGATGCCGCGAACGAGCAGCCGGAGGAGCAGGCACAGGTCATCGCACTCCGTTACGAGCGATTCGTGAAGGGTTCCATGAACTTCTTCAACCATCAGAGCAACGTCGATTTCAACACCCGCATCGTGGACTTCAACCTGAAAGACCTGCCGGATTCCATGCTGGTCTTCGCCCTCATCAACGTCTGCGAAGCCGTCCGTAACCGCATGTACTTCAATGCAAAGCGAAACGTCCGCACATGGCTCTACGTCGAGGAGATGCAGAGCATGTTCGCGTACCCGACGGTACTGAACTACTTCTCCCGCTTCTCGAATGAGGGTCGAAAATTCGGACTTTTGCTGACAGGTATCAGTCAGAACGCCACGGCGATGCTCGCCAACGAAGCGGCGCGAAATATCGTCCTTAACGCGGACTTCCTCATGCTTCTCAAGCAGTCCCCGCTCGACCGTATGAAGTGGGCGGAACTTTTGAACCTGTCCGAGCAGGAGGAGGAATGCATCGACGAGAGTGCAGAACCCGGTGACGGCCTGCTCATCGCAGGAAACGCCCGCGTGCCGATTCGCGGCAAGTTCCCGTCCGGCAACGTCCTCTACGACCTGTTCTCCACGAACCCCAATGAGACGAAGAAGACGGGGCTTGGGGACAAGAAAGATGCAAAACCCGTTATCTAGCAACCCAGTAAGAAGACCCCGGAAAGGACGGTGAACGTCAGATGAAGGCTTCGGATTTCACGACCGGCGGAAACGACCGTGAGAAAGCCATGAGTAATCTCCTCAAGACCGAAAAGACGGATGCCGTCAATACCGGTCTGGTGGAAAAGGCAGATAAGAGCGCCAAAGCCTTAAAGGGTGACCTCTATTCCGTCGGCAAGAAGGGCACGCACGGCGCGGGAAGTACCGCCCTCGATGCCATCGCAAGGAAACGTAAGAAGACTTCCGCCGCCGATGCCCTTGACGGAAACTCCCGCAGCCAGATAACCGGAAAAAATGCCCTCACGAAAAAGGTGCAGTCTCGCCACAATCTGAATAAGAGCCTGAAACTCGGTGCAAAGGGTGTAGCCGCAAAAGCGACCCACAACGCTCTTAAGGACTCCGAGCTGGAAGGCACGGACGATTTGGTCGCAACCACGCACACCGGCGCGAAACTTGCCGGAAAGGCGAGAAAGCACCTTCGTTCCGGCAAGGATGCACTTGAAAAGAAAGACTCCCTCGGTGCCCTCTCGGAAAAGAAATACCGCACCGAGAAACTGGATAAAAAAGCTGCCCAGAAGCGGATGCAGTTCTCCAAATACTTCCATAGGAACGTCTACGAGAATGCTGCGACGCAAGCGGGAAAGAAAAAGGCGCTCACGATTCTTTCCGGTGGCATCAAGGGAATGCTTTCATCACTTGCCGGTGCCGTCTCCCAATTCTTTCCACTCATCATTGCCTTCATCTTGGCCTTCGGCCTGATTTCCGTTGTCGGTGGAGGTGCCGCCGATGAGGAGCAAAAGAGCGCATCGCTTGAAGGGATGCCTGCATGGGTCACCTACGACCTCGTGCTCGCGTGCCTGAACGCCCACGAGCAGTACGGATATCCCGCTTCGGCACTCCTCGGCCAGATGATGATTGAGAACGGCACCTCGGATTCCGGTTCCGACCTCGGGCGGCTGTACCACAACTACGGCGGCGTGAAATATGCCGGTTACGACTACGGCGGACTCATCACGGGTTCCGTTAAAATGCTCACCACCGAATACAGTGCTTCCGGCTCTGCCTACAAGACCTACGCGGATTTCGCCGTCTTCAAAGACGATGATTCGTACATGAAATACCGGTGCGAGCATCTGTATAAACAATCCAACTACACCCGTGTCCCTAACTACCAGAAGGCCATCGACACCAACAACTCCGAACTCTTTTTGCGTGCCCTCGGCGAGGGTGGGTACTACACCGCGTCGCAGGACAGCTATATCGCCCAGTACCGTTCCATCTGCCAAGCCTATCCCCTTGTCGCGCAGCTCGATTCCATGACCGCAGAGGAGTTCAAGAATCGGTACTCCGGCACCACCCTCATTCCCGGTGGCGGGCAGGACTACCAGAGCGCCGACCAGTGGCAGAAGGATATCGTGAATGCCTGCTCGCAGACTCCGTGGCCGGGAGCCAACCTTTGCGCCACATGGACAACAAGGGTCTATGCAAGAGCCGGTCATCCCGTCGGCGGCAACGGCAATACGCAGCTCGGCAATCAGGGATACGGTGCCAATTACAGCCAGAAACGCGCCACCACCGACCTCTCCCAGATAAAGGTAGGAATGCTCATCTCCGCCCAATACGGCTCCAACACCGCCGCCGGTAACGCCTACGGGCACGTCGGCATCTATATCGGTGACGGCAAGGTCATGGATAGCATTTACTCCGGTCTGCGCACCATCTCCCTGTCCGATTGGGTTTCCCAAAACGGAAGAGGATGGGTTGTCTGCGGCTATCCATGGGACTGGCGCTAGGAAACCAGAAAGGATACCTGCTATGAAGAAACTGAAAGCATGGATGGCGGAACACAAGAAGTTTTCCGTCATCGCCCTGTGCCTGCTCTTAATGTTCACCTGCGGCTCTGCCATGAGCGCCATCAACGTGTCGCATCACCGCGCGGAAACCGCAAAGGAGCAGAACGCAAGAAATAACACGGACACTACCACCGCAGCTGAGAAGAAGACGAAGGAGGAAACCGGGAAAGTGGAGCTTACCGATGCCCAGAAGGAAATCATCAAGGGGTACGATACCGATACCAAGGAACTCATCGACACCCTCTCCTCTTCCGTCTGGTCGGTAAGCGAGGGGCGCTACACCCTCAAGTTTGCCGATGACTCCTACGTGGAAACGGTGAACGGAACCCCGACCGTCCATAGTTACGCCATCTCCCGCATGGAAAAGACCTCCGATGGGTACGGCGGTTATCTCTATACCATCGTCTTCGAGACCGATACCGGCACCCATATCGTGACCTACACGGACGGCAGTGGCGCTGCGGTGAACTCCGATTCTAAGACCCCCGGTGAGAACACCATCTCCACCCTTACAAGCTCTACGATGTTCGCTCAGAAAAACACCGCATACGAGCGTGCCGAAGCGGTAGCAAACATTACCGTGAAGGGCATGAACAGCGAGGTCACGAAACTCTTCGGCGGGGATGAGAAGGCCGTCACCACAGCCCTCTCCAAGTGGTGCGCCGTCCATTACCCTTCCGTCACCGAAGCTACATGGCAGAAGGTCGTGAACCTCGACTATGAGAACGGGGTCATCACCACGGACTTTAAGCTCAACGACACAAACTCTGTTTCCGTCACCTGCGTTTACGAACAGTCCACGGGCGAGTTCTCCTTCGAGGGCTAGGGCAACATCGCCATGCAGGCAGAAAGGAATCTCTATGAATGAACAACTGACTTTACAGTCCACACAGCATGAGGAGACGAAGACGGTTCCCCTGCGCAGGAGAAAGGCTTGTCTCGCGGGCGCGTTCGCGCTCTTCGCCGCCTGCGCACTCGTGCTCCTCATTCCCCATCCGGCCTATGCGGGTATCATCGGGGACTTCCTTGATATCCCCAACATGATTAAAACGTGGCTTCTGCAAATCGCTGCCACGCTCTTCAATACCTATTTCGGTGTCATCAACCAGACGCTTGATGCGAAGTTCATTTCCGGGCCGTTCAACGAGCTTTTCGGAACAACCGAGCCGTATGGCGTGGTAAAGGACTTCTATCAGGCCGGTGTCATCCCTGTTGCCCATGCCATCCTAGGTCTCTTCATGCTGATGCAACTCATCAAGATTAGCCAGCGCATCGACGCGACGAGCACCCTTCCCGCCGTGAAGGATATCGTATTCCTCGTGGTGACCTACTGCATCTTAAGCTACTTCATCGACAACGCCCTCGACCTCGTATCTGCCATCTACAGCATCTTCAACGACCTCGTTGGTAACGTGTCGGACAAACTGCAATCGAAAAACTGGTATGAACCCGGAATCGAGATGACCAAGGACGATGCGGCCGATGCCACGTTCGGCGGATGCTTCCTCCTTTTGATTTTCGGACTCATTTCATGGGCGGTCGGACTCGTTTTTTATGCGGTCTCAATGGTCGTTGCCCTCGGCCGTTCCGTTCAGCTCTATGTCTATGCCGCCTTCTCTCCGATTCCCATTTCCCTTCTCGGCTTCGAGGAGACGAAGCAAATCGGAATCGGTTACCTCAAGAACTTTGCGGCAGCAGCCCTCGCAGGCGTGGTCATGGTTCTCATCCTCTACCTCTACCCGCATCTTGTGACCGCCCTCGCGGTTTCCGGCGGACTTGGAAAGGCTGAGATGCTTGGTCTCGCACAGGGCGTAGAAACATTCGACTCGTTCGGTGTCATCATCAAGACTATCGCCGTTCTCATCACGACCATGATGGGGCTTGTAAAGTCCGGCTCTTGGGCAAAGGAAATCCTCGGCGCATAGACGCTTACCGAAAACCTGCTACCGCTCACCGAAGGGGCGTGCCGAAACCGGTGCGTCCCTTCCCCTTAATAAGTTATTATTGGGAGCTAAGACCTCCCGATGGAAAGGATGATTGCCATGTCAAGTTACAGCACCCCGGAAGCTGTGGCGGGCTTCCTGAAAGACTTTCAGATGCGAATCAACCATCAGAAGAAGGGCACCTTCTCTCCGGCGCACGTGAGGTACTTTCTCACCATCAGCCGTTACGGCAAGGAGTTTTCCACCTCCTTCGAGTCGAACCCAGCAGTGTATGGGGAGCCGACCGTCACGCAGGTCTTCTCTGCCCTCGCAAGCGATGCCCTCACCATGCGAAGCTACGGTCTTGACGAGTTCGTGGATGAGCTCTGCGAAGGGATGAAGCCCTCTGCCGCCCTCCGCGCCTACAACTCCTGCAAGGAGACCTACGATTGGATGCGGGACGAGCTGTACCTCTCCGGCTCCGAAATCGCGGAGATTTCTGACACCCTCTCGGAGCATGAGGACGAGGTGAATGCTCTGGTCGAGAAGGCCACAGCCGAGCGTGCCGCGCGAGAAGCCTATGACCATCCGAAGCTGCCGAAGGGTTTCGTTACCATCACACAGCTGCAAGGAGGCCTTGACCTCGGGGACTTGCGCGACGAGGTGGAGGATTTTGATTTCGACGGTGACCTCACCGAAGCGTTCAGCGAAACTGCCGACTATAAGGTCGATGACAACTATTATGCCCTTCTCTCGTGGCTTCCAGACCACACGGAGTGGTTGGAACAAGCCGAGTTCGACGGCCTTCTCGAAGGCTGCAACGGCGATATCTACAAGATGGTTCAGATGGCGCAGTACGAGTGCTTCAAGTCCGACCTCTACGACCATCGCGAGGATATCTGCCGTTACGGCACCCTCGACCAGCTAAGGGATATGGGGGTCTATGCCATCCGGGAAAGCCTTGCAGACGAAATCTTAAACGACCTCTCCTATGATGAGGATTATGCGCCGACCGATGACGCGAAGGATACCATCATGGGTGCCGTAAGCGCTGCGTTCGAGGAGCGGTACGGGGAGGACTTCGCCGAAGTCGCGACCGACTTTGGGCAGGATATCGACGATATCGCAGGTCGCGCAAACCCTTATGTCCTAAGTGTGGATACGGTACGCGCCGTGAACGAAAAGGGATACGACGCGGTGTTCGCCGAGCAGTGGAAGGCCGAGCTTTCTGAGTGCGATATCGACCCGGAAGCGGTTTCCGTTGACAGCGAAGCGCACGATATGGAAAACGGTAGGGATGGGCTTGATGGTAACGCCCCGGAAAAGGATGCCCCGGAAAAGGACGGTCGAGATACGCAGCCGCCTGTAGACACCGACAACCGTTAGAAATGTGCATGGAAACGGGTGAGGGCAAGGCTCCGCCCGTTTTCTGCTGATAGGAGACTCTATGGAACCGAAACCGAAAGAGCGCATCGTCTTCGACGAAGACCCCTACTACGGAGACGAAGGCGAAAAGATGGCGGTAAACGACCTCATGGAACGTAAAGGTCTGACCGAGGATGAGGTGCGCGAGGACTTCGCTGCCGCCACCGATTGCTCTCCATCCCGTTTCGGTCAGGGCAACGTTTTCGCCGACTGCGAGATTCAGAAGGTCTGGGACGAGAACGGCACGCTTTACCTTGCCGGTGCCCACCATGACGGGCGCGTATCCGTCGAGATGCGTCAGCTCACCGATGCGGGCGAAAGCCTTTGGGGACAGCTCGATTACGAGGATTATCTGCCCCTCGAAGGGCTTACCGCCATGGGAAAGCGCTATGAGCTTGGCGATGAGAACCGGTTCGTCCACGACCTCTATAACAGCCCGGAACTCTGCGCCGCCCCCCGTTACGTGGAGCAGTCCTTCGGATGCCCTTCTGAGGAATACGAGAAAGAGGAAGGGGCGCTCCCTCACGACTTCACCACCGGCAAATGGCGCGTGCATCTTATCTACCCCGGAGAGCGTTACGGTCTCGATGGTTGCCTGACCTATGAGCTAAATGCTTACTCTGGCGCACCTGCCGCCGTCCATCGCGCGTCCTACCCCCTTGTGGAGTTCTACGATACCTCGCAGGATGCCGCACGCTTCCCGGGCGGTCAGTTCGTCTCTCGCTACTACATGACCGACCTGCTTGAGGACGATTCCATTGCCGTCTCCATCGACACGATGCTCAAGAACGGGAACCAGTTCTCCCTTGATGGCGGAATCCCCGCTTGGACGGTTGAAGGCGATGACCTTGCGAAGGTGAACGACTTTCTCAAGAAGAGCTGCATGGAGTTTAGCGGCTCCCTTCCCGGTGACGAAAAGGATGAGGACGGCTACTCCCTCACGGGGGAAGCGAAGGATGCCGCTGCATCCCGTAATGGGCTGAGCAGAAACCAGATGGGGATTGAAGAAAAAGCTGCCGAGTGCAAAGAAGCCGCGACCGTCCTCGCTAACGGGAACGCCCTTTAGAAAGGATGGAATCTATGAAAAAGAATCCTGATAGCACCTTTCCGCGCGAGTTCACCACCGGAAAATGGCGCGTGCATCTCGTCTATCCCGGTGAACCCCGTGCGGACGGCTTCCCTCGCGGAAGCAAGAAGGGAAATCCCCCCTGCGCCGACACGACGGTGGAGTTCTACGATACCGAGGATAACGGGCGGTTCGTAGCCAGTTTCCACATGAACACCCTGCTCGGCTACCCGTGGAACGGAATGGTCGGTGCCGACCTCGACGGCCTTGAAGCGTATGGATTCGCTTATCCACTCAGCACACAAGCCGCGACCGACTGGCTTGAGGGCGATGACCTTGCGAAGGTGAATGCTTTCCTCAAGGAGACCTGCAAGGAGGTCTTCGGCATCCTGCCCGGTGCGGACGATGGCGGCTATTCCCTTTCGGGGGAAGCGAAAGAAGCCGCCCTGTCGCGCTTCGCTCTCCCGGAGAATAGGAAAGCCGCCCTCGATGTGATTCGGAAACTGAATGAGTCGAGAGACAGCAACGAAAACGCCCTTTAGGCGTTTCCACCAAGAAAGGAGAAAGGAACATGGCAGAAGATTTCGGTGACAGCACGGGAAGCGGCCTTGTGAATACCGCAGGGCAGGCCGCAAAAGAGGTCGTTCAGGCCGTCGTGACAAAGGGCGCGGGCATCGGAGGAAAGGGCGGTGGCGGTATCTCCCTCTCCGGGGAAGCCAAGGACATGATGGCAGCTTCCAAACAGCTTGCGGGCGGTTCTGCCGCACCTTCCCGCGAGCATCTGGTCGCAAAGCCCGACCTCTCCCGTTAGATAGAACCCCAGAAAACCAGCAAACCAGCAAACCGTGCAACTAGAAACACAGAAAGGATGATTGCCATGCCAGATAACGACTTCTGGATTGGGCAGGAGCAGATTCCCGTTGACCTCTCCCTCCTGCTCACCTACTCCAACGATGAGGATTACTGGTACGCTCCGGGGGAGTATGCGCTCAGGGTCTATACCGTCGATACCCTGAACACCAACTTCGCCCGTCCCTGCTTCGCGCTCGGTGAGCGCACGTCCGACCCGGAGATGGAGGATGTTTCCGGTGCTATCGAGAACACCCTCCACGAACTTCTCGATTCCGGTGCGACCCCCGAGGACGTGTACCGCATCATGGGACTCGTTCAGGAGAGCGAGCTTTCCCCCGAGACCAAGGAAGCCGACAGCTATCTTTCCATCGACCTCGGCTATTGCATCGACGGAAATATCGTCTCCTATGAAGCGGTGCCGGAGGGCGTTGCGACGGTGCCTGAAAACGTAGACTACCCGCGTTACGCGGAAGCGATGGAGAGCCATGTGCCGCTTCCCATCGCTACACAGATTGCTACGCATGATTTCTCTCACGGACAGGCGGATATCCTCATGGAAGCCGCCCGCAACCCGCGCGTCTCGCCCGAGACGCTTGAGACGATAGCCGACAAGACCCTTTCGTCCGGTAAGATGCGCGGTCTTCTGGATATCGCTTCTGTCGGCAAGAACCCCCTCGATTTTCGCAATATGGACGAGCAGACACTTAAGGCGGCTGTTTCCGTACTGTTCCACGGCGGCAAAGACCTCCCCGTGACGGAGCTTGACCTTGCGCAGCTGCGTTCGGTAGACCTCGCGCTGATGGACGGGGCTTCCCCCACCGAAGCCATGCGTGCAGCCGAGAAGTCTGCATCCGCCGAGCCGAAAGCGCCTGCCACATCTCTCGCATCCGAAGCCCGCGACGCGAAGGCCGCTCGCACCGCTCTCGATGACCTGTCGGAGATAAAGGATGCCCCGGCACGCGCGGAAAAGGCAGATAGCTCCCTGTGACAAAGCCGTTTCATGAGCAGAAAGGAGGACACCTATGACACCTGACGGAAAAACGTTCGACCCGGAAACTGTCACCGACAAACAACTCGTTCAGTACGAACAGGCCATCGACCGTGGCCTAACCGAAGCCGACGCGATGCGCCTTGCCGAACACGAGTACAACGGCTTTCAGGCCAATGCCATCATTGCCGCCGCGCTGAATCCGGCGGTGGGGAAAGACGTGCTGGATGCTCTCGCGACCCCCAAGTACACCGCAGCGCAGATGACGGCCATCGCGAAAATCGCCATCCGGGGCGGAGACTTCGCACGCTTCCTAGACCCGCAGATGGACGCACGGCGCATGGAAGCCGCCTATCTGGTCGTGGCGCACGGGGGGAGCGACTTGCCCGTGGAACGTCTCTCCCGCTCCCAGCTGCTCACCATCAACAACATCCTCCTGTGCGGCCATGTCCCCTATGAGACCGTCCGCGCTATCGCGAAGCCCGCGTTTACCCCTGAGAGCATGGAGGTCATTGCTGCCGCCATGGAGAACGCATGTCATGACCCCTACACTGGGGAGAACTCCATGACCAAGGCTCAGGTGGCGCGTATCATGAACCCGGACTATAAGCCGGAACAGCAAATCGCGCTTCTTACCGCCATGCGCGGGCAGACCCCGGTTGCAGACCTGAGCGATGCGGACTTTGCGTGGCTGTTCCCGGCTTCCCTTTCCGTAGAGCAGATGAGCGCCTGTGCCTATGCCGTGAACCGGTGCGGGTATAACGCGCCGCTTCTCATGATGACCATGCAGGCGTGCGCGGCCATGAACGCGCAACAGCTCATGGCCGTCTTCGATGCAACGGCGGCAGAGTTTTCCGATGCCACTATGGCAAAGGTCTCCACAATCCTTATGCACACCCCAGCCCTTACCTCCCAGCAGATGCGCTATCTGCTCGCGGAAGCTAGGGACGGTACCCCGTTTCCGGCTCTGGAATCCATGAAGGAGCACCTGCTTACACAGGCGGAACCCGAGAAGGCACAAGTTACCGAAACCGGAATCAAGTCCGAGTCCCGTGACATGGCATCCGGCAAGGAAGCGCTTGTAGAGCAGACGGGACTCGGTAGCACCAAAAAAATCAACCAGAACAAGGAGATGGAATAGATGACCGATAATTTCAAGGAGATAGGCTCCCTGTTCGGCAGGGAAGGTGCGGGTGTGGGCTTTGCCAAACAGACGGATGGGGAGTCCTTTACCTATGCCTTCGCTTGGCCGGAGGGGGATACTTGGGCAACCCTCACCGGATGCCTGAATCTCGATGAGCAGCCGGAGGAGTACGTGCGCCGCGTGCTGCAAGACGTTGGATTCCGCTCCGATTGGGGCAACCCGGATTACGACCCCATCGGTGATTTCAAGGAGACAGCCGGTGACGAATACCGGATTCCTCTCCTGAAAGTCCTGCTCCGGGAGCAGCTGGAAAGCCGCTACGAGGTCGCAAACCATTTTTCGACGATGAACCGCGCCCGCGTGGAGCTTTCCGCCTTTATCCAGAACGAGGGCGGCGCACCGCTTCCCGAAGACGCGCTCGGTACTCCCGAAGAGCAGGGTATCCGCGCCATGCTCATCGCCACCGGCGAACCTCCGCGCGAGGTGACCCTTCTGCCGGATAGAAACGGCTCCACCTTAAGACCGCTGCAAGCGCTGGTGGGTGGAAATATCGAGGCTTTCGATATCGCTTTCGGCGAGACGGTTTCCCTTTACGTGAACGAGGAGGGGCTGTTCACCTGCCCGCCAAACCGTGCCATCTTCGCCACCGAGGAGATGGCAAAAGTCGGTTATCTCTCCCAGCTCGATTACTCGAAGGTCGTGGAGATGGGGGACTTCTACACCGTTCTAAACGGCGATATCGTAGCCGTGGGCTTCGACCCGGAGACCGGGGAGAGCCGTTCGCTCACCGACGGGGAACTTTCCCGCGTGGAAGGATACTTCACCGTCATCAGCGAACCCGGTTGTGGCGAGAAGGCGGTCGATGCCATCCGACACGGTATGGAGCCTTGCGGATACGACATTTCCGTCGAGACCCACGATATGGCTTCCGGCAAGGATGCACTGCTCGCCGATGCCCCCCAAAGGGACGCGCCAGCAAAGGACACCCAGAACATCGGCTAGGACTCGAAAGAAGGTAGGTTACGTGTCGAAACCGGGTACTCCCGTCATCTGCTTGGAAACAGAAGAGCGGTTCGAGAGCATGAAGGAAGCCATGGAGCGATATGGAGTAAGTCCGGGTAGTCTCAACAGTGCCCTGACCTACGGCTACAGCGCCGGTGGCTACCACTTCTACCGCGCAGACGAGCCGAAGCCGGACGATTCGTTTTTCAAATCCGGCCACGGTGGAAAAGGTTCCTCCAAAAAGCGCCCGGTTATCTGTTTGGAAACCGGGGTTCAGTTTGAATCGGCCATTGCCGCTTTAAAATGGCTGGACTCCGGGAAAACCAACAACCGTGGCAACATGCGCACCGCTCTGATTTCAGGTTCCGCCCTACTCGGCTACCACTTCTACTATGCAGACGAGCCGAAACCACCCAACTCGCACTTCAAGCGAGCGGTCTATTGCGAAGACTTAGATACGGTCTTCACCTCACTTGAAACGTGCGCCGATGCCATCGGGTTCAACGGTTCCATCTCCGACCTTGCCGACAAGGTTGCGAACGGAACGGTCGTGAAAGGGCACCGGCTCGGGTTCGTCGGCGTTGACCGGAAGCCTTTGCCGAACGGAGACAAATGGAAACCAGCCGTCACGGATGCAAAGCGTGAAAACATGCAGGCGGGACGAACCGAACCTTCTGCGTGGGATAAACAACCTGTGAAATCCGCAAAGTTGCAGGAATGGCTCGAAACGGTCTGCCAATACGAGAATACCGCCCAGAAACCGTCGGCAGCACGCGTCACCGGTATCCGACCGGATGGGACAATCTTCCTTAGAAGGCAGGTTACCGCAGCCGAACTTTTTGCGCTTGCAGGGCGTTACGGCGAATATCTTGACTTTGCAGACGAAGCCGAAGACTTCGCTCCGTTTCTTTATGACAAGTCATTCCCCACAAGGGGTGCCTATCTGAAAGTCTCTTCACCCGCTGAAATCTACCGCAAGGCCGGTTTTCCCAAATCCCCCTTCTTCTACACCTACAACCATCTTCGCGATGCGCTCGTTCCGAAGGGGTTCTATCCATCGAACGTGCATGTCAAACATCCGCACGGCCTTACCTTGGAACAGATAAAGCGCCTGCCAGAGCTTTTAGAGCGCCCGGTCGTGCTCATGGATTCCGACCGGGACGATACGATGGTCGCCGTCCTTGCCGATGTGGACGGGGACGGGCTTCCCCTCATCGCAGCGTTGAGACCGGGCGCGAACGCCGTAAGCGGAGGACGATGCGTTCCCGGCACCATCGTTTGCAGCGTCTACGGGAAACCGGAAAGCTATTTTCTTCACAAGATGCAGCAGATGCCGCAGCGAGTCCTCTATCAGGACATAGAAAAAGGCCGGGAACTCGATGCGCGAGCCAAACTTCAATTGTTTGGGGGCAACATCGCAAGTCCCGACCTTGATAGAAAGATTATACGCCTGCCGGAATGTATTGTCAAGCTGCAAGCAGGTAGCGCACCGACGGAAGCCGCACGCGTACAGCAGGAGTCGCGCGATATGGCATCCGGGAGCCACGCGCTCGGTGCCGCAAGACCTGCTTTTGGAACACCCGCAATGAACAGACCTATTGACAGCAACCTTGAATAACAGAAAACCAGAGCGACGGAATGCCGCATCTTCATGGTGCGGCATCTTTCGCAACGAAGAAGAACAGGAGGTGCAAAGGATGAAACAGGAAGAGGACTCCGAGATTATCGCCACCATCTGCGAGTACGAGAACTCCGTGGCGATTTCGGATGGGGAACGGCTCACCTTTCGTGACTCGGGCGGCATCATCCACCTGAAAGGCAGGGGCGAAAGCACCGGGACTTTGAAATCCTATGCAGATAGATGTAACGAGTACCTGCGGTTCGGAGATGAGGTTGACCTTGCCGTCTGCGGCGCATACAGCCCCTACGATGCCCTGAAAGTCTGCGACACGCCGGAGATATTCTTGAAGACCGGATTCGAGCAGCGCCCCATGCTCTACACGCAGAAGCATCTCTTTCAGGCTCTCACACCGAAATCCGATTACAACCCCCACCGGCACGGCTTCTCCATCGCACAGGTGAAGCGTTTTCCCGAGCTTTTAGCTTCCCCGGTGGCTCTCGCCAACAGCCCCAATCGGGACGATGTTGTGCTCGCCATCCTTCTTGCGACCGATGATTACGGTGCGCCCCTCATCGCGGGCATCAAGCCGGACGGCATGGGAAACTACGGGGAATGTGAAGTGGAGACGAATATGGTCTTGAGCGTCTACAGCAGGCAGAACTTCATCCGTTACTTCGCCCTGTTACGGGATATGGATGCCTTCGTGTTCGTAAGCGGCAGGAAAATCGAAGCGCTCGAAGACCTATCCGGGCTTCCGCTTGCTAAAAATTGCTCCGGTCTCGCTATGGACAGGATTCTGCAACGCCCGAAGTGTCTTGGATAGATACAGGTCAGGAGATTTCAAAACATGTTCTTCAAGAAGAAAAAAGAGAAAACGCCGGAATCCTCGAACAGAAAGGTCGTTCCTAGCATGAAGCCAATCGAAGAGCTTAGAACCAATAAGGATGTTGCCGAATGGTGCCGCGATTTTCTGCGCATCACGGACGAGCTTTCGCCAAAGCTCGCGATTGCCGACCGTGCGGAACGCAACTATCTCATGGCGCTCGTCGGGCTTCTCGTGGAATGGTTTCCGCGCAAAGACCTCTCTTTGGAAAGCCTAGCCGTACTCCTCTCCCTTGCAGATGCGCGTGAAAACGATGAGGACTTCAAGTCCGCCCTCGACCTTATATTCGTACAAATAGAAAAAGGGAAAACATACAGTTATGTGGCGGAATACCATCAGTATCTTTGGGTGCCGAGCACGTTCAGGCGAAACTCCGACGGCGTGAAACCGGCAGACCGCAAAGGACTCGACGGCAGCGAGGATTTCGCCCTGCTCTGCTGGAACTCGGTAAATCATCTTCCGGCCATCCGTCGCATCTCCCTCAAAGCGAACCTGACCTCCCGTCTCATCGACTTTAAGTACCTGCGCGAAGCCGAACCGCCCGCCTATACCCATGGAGTTTCAAACGATGCCTTTGACTATGAGTTCGATGATGACGATATCCCCGTTTTTTCTGCCCCGGAAGACTTGTAAACCAGAAAGGAAGGAAACCATATGAGCAAATTAGTCATCGCGGAAAAGCCGATGCTCGCCCGCGATATCGCCCGCGCCATCACGGGAAAAGAGGTGTCCGAGAGCGCCCGTCTTCCCATCACGGGAAACGGCTATACGGTGTGTGCCTGCGCCGGTCACCTGCTGGAACTGGTAAAACCGGATGCCATCGACCCCAAATGGGGAAATCCTTGGAGCCTAGACGTACTCCCTATCGAGGTTCACGACTGGCCGAAGGAGCCTACCGAGGACAAGAAGAGCCTTGTGGAGGAAATCGCGGGACTCCTTAAAACCTGCGATTCCGTCATCGCCGCCGGTGACCCGGACGATGAGGGGCAGCTCATCGTGGACGAGCTTTTGGACTACCTCGGCTACACCGGTAAGGTCGAGCGCGTCTACGTGAACGACAACATCGAGAAGAACATCGTGAGGGCGTTCGACAAGCTCGTGCCCAACGACTCCTGCCGGGGCGCTGGCAACGCCGCCTATGCCCGACAGATGGCGGACATGTGCTTCGGCGTGAACGAGACGAGACTTGCCACCAAGCGTCTTGACGGCCTATTCACCGTCGGACGCGTGCAGACCCCGACGCTGGGGCTTGTGGTGAAACGCGACGAAGCCATCGCCCACCACGTCACCCGAAAGTTCTACGAGCTGTTTGCAAGCGGAGATTCGGATGCCGGAGAACTCACCTTCAAGTACCTGCCGGGAAAGGAGCTGCTTGCCGGTGAGAAGCATCTGTTCGAGCGGCATACGCTGGAAGCCCTGAAGGAAAAGCTCGACGGACGCGACCTGCACTTTGAAACGACCGTATCGAAAAAGCAGGAGAACCCGCCGCTTCCCTACAACCTGACCGTACTGCTTTCCGACATGAGCGAGCGCTTCGGCTTCACTGCCGCGCAGACTCAGCAAATCACACAGGATTTGCGTGATAAGTACAAAGCCATCACCTACAACCGCTCCGATTCCCAATACCTCAAGGAGGAGCACCGCGAGCAGGCACCGGCAGTCCTTGCACAGGCGATGAAGAACCTCGGCGTGCGCTGGCCTTTGGACTACCAACTCCATTCCAAGGCGTTCAACGATGGGAACGTGACCGCCCACCACGGCATCATCCCGCAGGAAGCGGATGCGCCCGTTTCCGCGATGGAACCGGACGAAGCCAAGGTCTATGCCGCCATCTGCGAGCGCTATGCGACGCAGTTCCTTCCTCCCGCCGTGTACGACGTGAGCGAGAGCACGGTAAGCGTGGACGGCGGAACGCTTAAGCTCACCGCGAAGCGCCTTTCGGACGCGGGGTTTAAGGCTGTCTTCCCGAACGTCTCAAATAGCCATGGCAAAGGGGATTTTGATACGGGAAACCCATGGGTTCCCGCAGGAAGCCATACCCTCGCCGGTATCTCCTGCTCCATCGAGGAAGGGGAGACCACCCCGCCCGCACCCTATACGGAGGGCACCCTCATCACAGACATGGCATCCATCGCGAAGTACGTCAAAGACCCGGAAATCCGTGAAATCCTTAAGCGTAAGGATGACGGCAAGAAGGGCGAACACGGCGGCATCGGAACGACGGCCACCCGCTCCTCCATCATCGAGGGTCTTAAAACCCGTGGCTACCTTGAGGAACGAAAGGGAAAGGTTCGAGCAACCGATAAGGCCAAGGCGTTTTACGCACTCCTCCCGCCGGAGATTCGCGGTGCGGATGTGACCGCAAGATGGTGGCTCATCCAGCAGGATATCGCAGACGGCAAGGCGGACGTGAACGCCCTGCAAGATTCCGTCATCGAGGTCTTCAATCACCACCGCGAGACCGCCTACGTGGGCGCATCCATCGCAGGTACCGGAAAGGCCGTGGTCGGCAAGTGCCCGAGGTGCGGCAGGGACGTTATAAAGACCGGCACCATCTACGCCTGCTCCTCCATCAAGAACGAGAAGCAGGAGGACGGCACTTGGAAGGAGGTCTCGGGCTGCGGGTTCAAGCTGTTCGGCTTCTGCACCAAGAAGTTCACCGAGAAGCAGGCCGCATCCCTTCTTGACGGGAAGGCGGTCTCGCTAAGGGGCTGTAAGTCCAAGACCGGAAAGACCTTCGATTGCACAGTCGTTCTTCAAAAGGACGGGTCGGTAGAACCCATTTTCACACCTAGAAAACCCACGAAAAAAGGCCGCAGGTAGCGGCAGAAAGGAAGGAATGACATGGCAACACTCCTATCACCGGATATGCTTCCCGAGGATATTCGGAACATGGATTTCGGGCAGGCTTCCATGCCCCACGCGCCCGAAGCCCAGACCCCGGAAGTACCCTACGATATGACCACATCCGCACCAGACCGCCCTGCCATACCGCTCTCCCCGGACATGCTTTCCGGGAATCTGCAAGGAAATGGAAGCGAGAAATCGGGCATCGAGTTCTCCTTCGATGCTTTCGGATACACCCAGCAGGTCGAACTCGTCAGGGAGTCCTATGCGGACGGAAACCTTGCAGTGACCGCCTATCTCTCCGACCCCACCGACGAATCGTTCGGACAGCCTTGGAGCAGCGTCACCGTAAACTTCGGCTCCCCGCTGCAACAGGACGCGACCGTTTTCCTCGACACCAATAACATGGGAGAAGCGATGCTCTCGAAAATCTCCCAGCTCGGAGCCTTCACCGGCCAGTTCATGCGCTCGGGGTTCTGCTCCTACCCGGCCTTCACCTTCGATACCGAAGTCATGGGCAACATGCGCGACTTAAACGAGTTCGCATCGGCAGACCGCAGCAGCCTTGCCGAGATGCGGGGCGCGTGCCACGCGGCACTCGAAAACGTATACGGCAGCGAGTTCACGGATGCCTTGGAAAGCGGTTACGACCTGAACGCCGAATCCCATGACTGCGCTTCCGGGAGCGCAGTGCTCGAGACCTGCGATACGACCCGCGCGGAACAACCCACGAACCATGTGAAGGGGGTGCGATAGGCATGAGCCGCTTTCACTCGAACCGGACTTGCACCCGTTCGCCGACAGCTATCCCAAGCAGCCAAAACACACCATTGTGCTAAAATCGGGTACCGTATACACACCGCGCGGGACTACCCGTTCCGCACAGACAGAAAGGATGGAAAAACATGCCCAAGAAGACACCGGAGCCAGAGCAGGCTCCCAAGGCAGACAACTACGCCAAAATCAACATGCCCGCCGCCTTCCTCACGCCCCACGAGTTTCAGGCAAATGACGGGCGCACCTTTGAGAAGTGCTTCGTTTCCTTCCCCAAGGGGACGAAGGTGAACGGCATCGACGTGAGCGGCTTCTCAACCGATGTGTTCCTCTCCGACTACATGAAGAAGGACATGCTTGAGAAGGGACGCGCCACGGTCTCGTTCAAGAAGGACGAGCCGGTGCCCATCTGGACGGGGAAGAAGGACGATGCCGAGCACCCGTATCAGCGCTATGAGGTGAAGGCTACCGACCTCACCCACGCACTCAAGGTGGCGCAGGACTCCTATAAGGCCGAAAAAGCCGCAGAGCGTGCCGCCGCAAAGGACGGCGTGAGCCTTGCGGGCGAAGCACGCGACATGGAGACAGGGAAGGACGCGCTCGCAGGCGATGACCCCGCCAAGTCCAGCAAGTCGCGAACCGGGCAGGATATTACCCAGTAGTACAGAGGAAAGAGGTGACAGTCCATGGTAATCGAGGTGCTCTACAAGTCCTTCCGCTACGAGAAGTTCGACTCGTCTGCCCAGACGAACTCCGAGCCGTTCCGCGCGAAGGGAACGAACATCCTTACCGACTGGAACCTCTACCTCGGTGCCCTTGAGGAAAACGGCATCATCCTCGCAGAGCACTGGTATGACGGAAATCCGCAGCACGCAGGCGGGCAGGTGACCCTTGAGGGCACCAAGGTTCCCGCCGCCACCCGTCAGGTCGGGAGCGCCATGCTCCTCGTCTCGCCAGATGAGCTGGACGATGTGGTCTGGCTCAAGAAGGACGGCGAAAAGCTCCTGTGGCGGGAGGGCGATGACCTGATAAACGGTGAGCGGTTCTTCGCCATGGAGCAGCTGTGCTACTCCGATGCCACAGTGCAATCCGTCAACCGCCGCGCCATCGCCGTGTTCGACTACCTGAAGCACGCGCACCCGACGCGCTCGGATGATGAGATTGCCCGCATCATGGGCTACACCGAATCCGCCATCGAGCGCATCCGCGATGCAGAAATCTCTCAGGACGAGGGATTCGTGGACGATGACGGGGAAGGTCAAAACGAGGAAGACAACACCGGGGCTATCGGCGGATATGACTTCGGTTAGAGATAGAACGAAACGAGAAACGCAGTTCAAACGAACCACCAACGAAGCTACAGAAAACCACGCAAACAAAGGAAGGAGAAAAGAACACATGAAGATTCTCGGACGAATCAAGAAATCTAAGGTGCTCACTGCGGTCATGACCGCAGTGCTCATCTTCCAATCGGCTTGCCCCACTGGGCTTGCCTATGCCGCGCAGAAATCGGGCGTTAGCGCCTATGCTGCCGGTCAGACCATCGACCAAGCACTCGGTGCCACTAAGACGGTCGAGTCCGTGCTCTCCCAGCACGAGAACGACGAGTATTACCTCACCACGCCATACGGCAACAAAGGCCCTCATGGCGAGGGCGGCGCAATCGACACTTGGGACTGCTGGAAACCGAAGGGCGAGTACGGTAGCGGTGCCTATATGAACTGCACCGGTTTTGTGGTTGCCGTCCTCCGTGCCTGTGGAGCGAACACATCCATCATCGGAAACTATACCGCCAAGGACGGCTACAACAGGGGGAACGAGACTAACGCATCTAAATGGGATGAGTATTGTCGTGACAACAATGCCGTCAGCTACACGTTCAGCTCCAAAGAGCAGATGCTCGCGTCCGGTATCCTTGAAAAGGGCGATATCATCTACATGGAGCCGGTAGACTGGAATCATAGCAATTCAGACTGCCATATCGGCTTCTTTTGGGGCGGCAACAGCTCGGAAGACCTTTTCTGGCATTCTTCCAGCCACGCGGACGGAATTGTAAAGGGCTATTTCCCGAACTCCGCAGGCGGTAACGTGATTTCCAAAATCACGCCCAAGTATCCCGTTCGCTACTACCGTGTCATCAAAACGTTGCACAAGGGATATCTGACACTGCATAAGGACTCTTCAAATAAGACCCTTACCGACAGCAATGACTGCTATTCCCTCGCAGGTGCCGAATATGGGGTCTACACTGACTCCAACTGCTCGAACAAGGTAGCGACCCTTACGACGAACGTAAACGGGAACGCGAACACCGTCTCGCTCAACCCCGGACGCTACTATGTGAAGGAGACCAAGGCTCCCAAGGGATATTTCACCGACTCGCAGGTTTACACCGCAGATGTTTCCGGTGCGAATCGCGAATCCTCGCCGGTGAAGCTCTCAGTCAGCGACAATCCCGCGAATGACCCTATGAGTATGCTTCTCGGTAAATTCGACGGCCAGAAGACCTATAACGGCGCTGGTAACCTCCCGCAGGGTTCCGCCACCCTTGCAGGTGCCGAGTTCACCGTCGATTACTACGCCACCCTTGACTACAAGAGCTACGATGACCTTAAGAACGCCGACGTGAAGCCGACGCGTTCTTGGACATTCAAGACGGACGCTGATGGATTCTCCTATTTCGACACCGAGCACTTCGTCTCAGGCGATGCCTTCTTCTACAATGGGCAGAATAATATCTGTATTCCTCGCGGCACTTTCGTCATTCGTGAGACCAAGGCACCCACAGGCTATGTGAAGTCCGACGATGTATCTTTCCAGAAGATTCAGGAGAATCCGACCACAGATGCCGTTCGTACTTACAACGTCCCGGAGGTTGCCGAGCAGGTCTACCGCTCCGATATCGAGTTCACGAAAAAGGCCGATAACGGTTCCGAGCACCTTGCAGGCGTGCCCTTCAAGGTGACCTCCCTCACTACCGGCGAGTCCCATATCGCTGTGACCGATGAGAACGGCTATTTCAGCTCCGCGTCCTCTTGGAACGCGCATGACTCGAACACCAACGCGAACGATTGGGCGCTGACCGCAAGCGACACCATCGACAGCACAAAGCTCGATGCTAACGCCGGTTTCTGGTTCGGCAACAACAGCGTGCTCGATGGGAACGGCACCACTTCCACCTCCGATGCCGTCAAGGCGGACAACAAGCTCGGTGCCCTGCCCTTTGACACCTATTCCATTGAAGAGCTTCGCTGCTCCGCTAATGAGGGCTATGCGCTCATCGACACGACTGTTACTGTGACCCGTGATGCCAAGACTATCGACCTCGGCACCTTCGATGACCCGGAGCCGGAAATCCACACCACCGCCTACGACGCTTCTGATAGCGACCATTACGTTGGGGTCGGCACCGTCAAGATTTCCGACAAGGTGGAGTACAGCCATCTCGTCGCGGGTAAGACCTACACCGTCATCGGTGAACTGCATGATGCCGCTACCGGCGATGCTGTCACGGTTAACGGTCAGGCTATCACTGCCGAAAAGACCTTCACGGCTGAGGACTCCGTAGGTTCCGTCACGCTTGACTACGCTTTCGATTCCTACGACCTCAAGGGGAAGACCCTCGTGGTCTATGAGACGCTTACCGATGCAAAGGGTGCGAAGCTCGCCGAGCATAGGGACAAATCCGACGTTTCCCAGCAGGTGACCGTGCTCACGCCGAAGCTCTCGACAAGCGCCGTGGGCGATGCGGACAATAGCAAGTCCGTCACCGCTGAGGGTGATGTTACCGTTACCGATTATGTCCGTTACACCGGGCTTACCGCCGGGCAGACCTACACGCTCACGGGAACCCTTATGGACAAGTCCACCAAGAAGGCTTTCGTGGATGCCGACGGCAACCCCGTCACCGCGACTGCGGAGTTCACGGCAGATGCCGAAAGCGGTACCGCGACCATGACCTTCACCTTCGATGCCAGCGGCATCAAGACCGGCACCAAGCTCGTTGCCTTCGAGACTGTTGCCACGAACGGTATCGAGATTGCCGACCACAAGGATATCAACGACATTGACCAGACCGTTACCGTGAAGGCTCCCGTTATCGGCACCACCGCCGTCGATGCTGCCGACGGTGACAAGACGGTCACGGGTGAGGAAAATGTCGCTGTCCGCGATACCGTCCATTACAACAACGTGACCCCCGGCAAGACCTACAAGGTCATCGGTACCCTCTACGAGAAGGTTCTTGACAAGAACGGAAAGGTCACGAAGAAGGTATTCAAAGACAAGGACGGTACCCCCGTCACTGCGGAAGCAAACTTTACCGCAGAGGACTCCTACGGAAACGTCGATGTGACCTTCTACTTCGATGGCAGTTCGCTCAAGGAAGGTACCTCTCTCGTTGCCTTCGAGTCCCTGTCCTACAACGACAATGAGATTGCTTCCCATGCCGACGTGAATGATTCCGGCCAGACTGTCATCATCACGAAGCCCAAGCTCTCCACTACCGCAACGGATGCCCTTGATGGTGATAAGAACCTCATCGGCGAGGATAATGCCAGCATCGTCGATACCGTCCATTACATGAACGTGACCCCCGGCAAGACCTACAAGGTTTCCGGCACCCTCTACGAGAAAGTCACCGACAAGGACGGCAAGGTCACCAAGAAGCAGCTCCTCGATGCCGACGGCAACCCCGTCACCGCCGAGACCGAGTTCGTTCCCGATGACACCTACGGCACCGTCGATGTGACCTTCGCCTTCGACGCGTCCGACCTCAAGGCCAAGGACAAGGTGGTCGCTTTCGAGTCCCTGTCCCTGAACGGCAAGGAACTTGCGAGCCATGCCGATATCGAGGACAAGTCCCAGACCGTCACCATCACGAAGCCCACGCTTTCCACCACCGCCGCAGACGGCTTGGATGCGGACAAGAACCTCATCGGTGAGGGCGATGTTACTATCGTCGATACCGTGAAGTACAAGAACGTCACTCCCGGCAAGACCTACAAGGTCACCGGCACCCTCTACGAGAAGGTCACCGACAAGGACGGCAAGGTCACCAAGAAGCAGCTCCTCGATGCCGACGGCA